>Ga0075421_100011971_pt1 | contig 10761 bp, 10 predicted proteins | sample SoiMetdeltSBSDD5_FD_75292 | JGI IMG/M metagenome (GOLD analysis project Ga0075421, IMG submission 75292) | Bulk soil microbial communities from a Populus tree surrounding site in Tennessee, USA - Soil MetaG P. deltoides SBSDD5 | ecosystem: Environmental > Terrestrial > Soil > Tree plantation...
CCCAACACGGCCGTCGCCAATAACAAGGTGACCCGGATCATCGCCGGCGCCTCGTACCAACTGTCGCCGAATATCCGGTTGCTCGCCGACCTCGATCGTCAGTCGTTCGAGAGCGGTGCAACCGACATCAATCAGATCCTGTTTCAAGCGCAGTTCGTGTTCTAGACTACGACCCCGACCGAGGATCGACCCTGTGAAGACCACACGCTTGCTCGCCCTCGCCGCGCTGCTCTGCGCCGCCGCTCCCGCGGCGGCGCAGGTGCAGCTCAACGGCGCCGGCGCCACGTTTCCGAACATCATTTATCAGAAGTGGATGCTGACCTACAACCAGGTCAACCCCACAACCCAGCTGAACTACCAGTCGATCGGCTCGGGCGGCGGGATCCGGCAGTTCTCCGACGGTACGGTGGACTTCGGGGGCACCGACGCCCCGATGAGCGATTCAGCCATCGCGGCGATCCAGGGGAATGTGCTGCACATCCCCACCGTGCTCGGCGCCATCGTGGCGACCTACAACCTGCCCGGCGTCACCGCGCAGGTGAAGTTCACGCCCGACGTTCTGGCCGACATCTTCCTCGGCAAGATCACGAAGTGGAACGATGCCCGCATCGCCAGCGTCAACGTCGGCGTCACGCTGCCGGCGACGGATATCGTCGTCGTGCACCGCGCTGACGGGTCCGGGACGTCGTTCGGTTGGACCGACTACCTCACCAAGGTCAGCCCCACCTGGGCTGCGCAGGTCGGCAAAGGCACTTCGGTGAATTGGCCGGTCGGCCTCGGGGGGCGCGGTAACGAAGGCGTCGCCGCGACGGTGAACCAAACTCCGGGCGCCATCGGATACGTCGAGCTGGGCTACGCGACGATCAACAAGATGGCCTACGGCCAGGTGCGGAACAGCGCCGGCAATTTCGTCGCTCCGACGCTCGAGGCGGTCACGGCGGCCGCGGCGGGTGTGCTGTCGAAGATGGGCGCGAACACCGACTTCCGCGTGTCGCTCACGAACCCCGATGGGGCGACGGCCTATCCCATCTCCACGATGACCTGGCTGCTGGTCCACAAGACCTACAGCGATGCCGCCAAAGCCAAGGCCCTGGTGCAGTTCATCTGGTGGGCCGAAACCGAAGGTCAGGCGTCCGCACCCGCGCTCGGGTACGCGCCGCTGCCCGCGCAGCTGCGGCCCTGGATTCAGGCCCGGCTGAAGAGCATCACGGCGGGCGGGCAGCCCGTCTGGACGGGCTCGGCGGCACAATAGTCCGCCAGTCGTCCATGTAGTCCCACCCCGGACCTCGGCTCTCGCCGGTGTCCGGGGTGGCGTTTTGCCGGTTCGTAGTGACAATTCCGTTACACCGTTGTGACGGACACCGGACCCCCCACCGGTAGGTTTCCCGCGGCGATGACGACCCTCCCCAGCGAGCCGGTCCCGGCTCCCCCCCCGAGTATCGAGACACCCAGCGCCGAGCCCCGATGGGCGTCGCTGCGGGGAGTCAACGCGAGCGACCGGATCTACAAGGGCGTCCTCACCGTCCTGGCTTTGTCCCTGCCGCTCTTGATCGTCGCGCTGTTCGTCCAACTGTTCGTCAGCGCCTTGCCCGCCATCAAGCGCTACGGTTTCGCGTTCCTCTGGACCTCCACGTGGGACCCCGTGGCGGAGATCTACGGCGCGGCCCCGATGATCTTCGGGACCCTCGCCTCCTCCCTCATCGCCCTGATCCTCGCCGTGCCGTTGTCACTCGGGGTGGCGATCTTCCTCACCGAGTTTGCCCCCCGCTGGGTGCGCCAGCCGGTGGCGTTCCTCGTCGAGATGCTCGCCGCGATCCCCAGCGTGGTCTATGGGCTGTGGGGCGTCTTCGTGCTGATCCCGTTCCTGCGAAGCTTCGTCGTCCCGCCCCTCAAAGCGCTGCTGGGATGGACGCCGTTCTTCGAGGGCGTGTTCTACGGCAACTCGCTGCTCGCCGGGGGCATCATCCTGGCGATCATGATCGTCCCTTACATCGCGGCCGTGTCGCGCGAAGTGCTGCTCGCCGTTCCGGGGAGTCAGCGCGAGGCAGCGCTCGGCATGGGGGCGACGCGCTGGGAAGCGGTCTGGACCGCCGTGCTGCCGTACGGACGCGCCGGCCTGATCGGCGCGATCATCCTCGGCCTGGGCCGCGCATTGGGCGAAACGATGGCCGTGACGATGGTCATCGGGAACCGGCACGACATCAGCCTCTCGGCGTTGCAGCCCGCATACACCATGGCCGCCGCGATCGCAAACGAGTTCAGCGAAGCCACGACCAACCTCTATCAGTCCGCGCTGGCCGAGGTCGCCTTCATTCTGTTCGCGATCACGATCCTCGTAAACGCGTTCGCTCGCATCCTGATCTGGCGCGTCGCGCGTGGCGCCGCTGTGGGGAGCAAAGCGCTGTGAGCGCCCGTACTGTGCGGCGGCGCGTCATCAGCGGTCTCATGACCGGTCTCGTGGCCGCGCTGTCATTCACCGCCGTCCTCGCGCTGGTGCTCATCCTGGGCGACCTCATCGCCAAAGGCGCGTCGTCGATCGACTGGGCGTTCTTCACGAAGAGCCCGGTCCCCGCGGGCGAGTCGGGAGGCGGCGTCGCCAACGCCATCGTCGGCACCGGCATCGTCGTCGGGCTGGCGGCGCTCATCGGTCTCCCGATCGGGATCGGCGCCGGCCTGTTCCTCGCCGAGTACGGGTCGGGGCGGCTCGGGTTCCTGGTGCGGTTCATTGCCGACGTCCTGAACGGTACACCTTCCATCGTGATCGGCATCTTCGCCTGGACCTGGATGGTGAAGCCGGTGGGCCGGTTCTCGGCGCTCGCCGGCAGCGCCGCGCTCGCCATCCTGATGATCCCGATGATCGCGCGCACCACCGAGGAGATGGTGCGCCTCGTGCCCCATTCGCTGCGAGAGGCGGCGCTGGCGCTCGGGTACCCGCGCTGGCGCACGTCGCTGCGCATCGTGGCGCGCACGGCCCTGGGCGGCATCGTCACCGGCTGCCTCGTGGGGATCGCCCGCGTCGCCGGCGAAACGGCGCCGCTGCTGTTCACGGCGCTGGGCAACCTCAACTTCTCGACCGACGTCCGTCACCCGATGCAGACCCTGTCGCTGCAGATCTACGTGTACGCCACAGGGCCCTTCGAGGAGTGGCACCGCGTGGCCTGGGCCGCGGCGCTCGTGCTCATGGGGCTGGTGCTCATTCTCGCCATGGTCGCCCGCTGGGTGACGAGGCAACGCTATGGCCGCGTCCGCTAACGTCCGCCTCCGGCTCGAAACGGTGCGCCTCACCGCGCTGTTCAACCGCACCGCGGCGGTGCGGGAAGTGTCCATTTTGTTTCCCGCCCACACCGTCACGGCCATCATCGGGCCGTCGGGGTGCGGCAAGAGCACCTTCCTGCGCTGCCTGAACCGGATGCACGAGCTGTCGGACGGCGGCTGGGTGACTGGCAAGGTGCTGCTCGATGACGTGGACATCTACGCCCAGGACGTGAATCCGATCCAGCTGCGGCGCCGGATCGGCATGGTGTTCCAGCGCCCGACGCCCTTCCCCACGATGTCGATTTACGACAACGTGGCGGCGGGGCTGCGCGTCAACGGTCGCCGACCCCGGAAGGAAATGGATGAGGCGGTGGAGCGAGCGCTGCACCAGGCGGCGATATGGGACGAGGTGAAGGACCGGCTCCATTCGAGCGCCCTGGAGCTGTCGGGCGGACAGCAGCAGCGGCTCTGCATCGCGCGCGCCATTGCGCCCCAACCCGAGATCCTCCTGCTCGACGAGCCCACAGCCTCGCTCGATCCCGCCGGTACCCAGCGCATCGAGGAGCTGTGCCACGAGTTGAAGCGGCTCTACACGATCGTCATCGTCACGCACAACCTGCAGCAGGCCGCGCGCGTGTCGGACTACACGGCCTTCTTCTATATGGGCGGCCTGGTCGAGGTGGGGCGCACCAGCGAGCTGTTCACGAAGCCTCAGGTGGAGCAGACCGAGGCGTATATCACCGGGAGGTTCGGTTGACGCCGACCCCCGTGCTCGACACGCGCGCCTACAGCTTCTGGTACGGGCCGACGCAGGCGCTGCACGAGGTCACCTGCCTCATTCCGCGGCGCGCCGTCACGGCCCTGATCGGACCGTCGGGGTGCGGCAAAACGACGTTCCTGCGGTCCATCAACCGGCTGCACGACGTGACGCCGGGCACGCGTCACACGGGCGATGTCCTGCTCGAGGGCGTCTCCGTGTTCGCGCCGGGGACCGACACGGTGGCGTTGCGGCGTCGCGTGGGCATGGTGTTTCAGCGACCCAATCCGTTCCCCAAGGCGGTGTACGACAACGTCGCCTATGGTCCGCGGCTCAATGCGTTGTGCGCCCCGCGCGAGCTTCCCGACCGTGTGGAGCGTGCCCTGCGCCGGGCGGCGTTGTGGGACGAGGTGCGGGACCGCCTGCGCGAGCCCGGTACGGCTTTGTCGGGGGGCCAGCAGCAACGCCTCTGCATCGCGCGGGCGCTCGCGAACGAGCCCGACGTGCTGCTGATGGACGAACCCTGTTCGGCGCTCGACCCGATCGCGACCCAGAAGATCGAGGAGTTGATCGTCGAGCTGAAGCAGACCTATTCGATCGTGATCGTCACACATAACATGCAGCAGGCGGCACGCGTCTCCGACTACGCGGGCTTCTTCTATTTGGGCAAGCTCGTCGAGTTCGGGAACACGGAGCAGATCTTCACCCGGCCCAAGGACGAGCGCACCGAAGCGTATATCACGGGCAGGTTCGGTTGAACAACCACAGAAACCCCCGGGCCACGCCCCAGGGTAGAGGACTGGTTCCATGAGCACGGAAGCGCATCGCCATTTTCACCATGACCTCTCAGAGCTCAAGGTCACCCTGCTCAACATGTCGGGTGACGCGCAGGCGGCGCTCGCCGCGGCGGTCGAGGCGCTATTGCAGCGCGACGGCCGCAAGGCCGAGGACGTCATCGCGCAGGACAAAGAGATTGACCGCCAGGAAAACGAGATTGAGGAGAAGGTGATTCGCCTGCTGGCGACGCAGCAGCCGATGGCCCGCGACCTACGGTTCCTCACGGCGGCGATGAAGATCGCCAACGACCTGGAGCGCGTCGGCGACCACGCGGTCAACATCGCGCAGTCGGCCGAGCGCCTGCTCGTGAACCGCCCGATCGTGCCGGAGCCCGAGCTGGTCGAGATGGTGCGCCAGGCGCGCACGATGCTGGCCGACGCGCTCGATGCTTTCGTCCGCGGCGACGCGAAGGCGGGACGGGCGATTTGCCTCCGCGACGACGGCGTCGACGCGCTGCACCAGTCGATGTTCCGAATCCTGCTCACGCACATGATGGAGGATCCGCATATCATCGGTGCGGCGATGGACCTGTTCCTGGTCAGCCGCAACCTCGAGCGCGTGGCCGACCTGGCGACGAACATCGCCGAAGACGTCGTCTTCCTCGTAGAGGGGAAAAGCATCAAGCACCACGCCGAGGATAGCGGGAGTTGAAGACGATTGTGTTCCTGTGCGTCGCGAATGCGGGGCGTAGTCAGATGGCGGAGGGGCTCGCGCGCGCGATGGCGCCGCCAGAGGGATACCAGTTCCTCAGTGCCGGCTCTCAACCGAGAACGGTGAACCCGCTCGCGGTTCGCGCGCTCGCCGAGCAGGACATCGACATCGGGCACCACCGCGCGAAGGGCCTGGACGACGTGCCCCTCGCCCAGGCCGACGTGATCGTGACGTTGTGCGCGGATGAGGTATGTCCGTACGTCCCAGGTGCGGTCAAACGGCTGCACTGGCCGCTCCTCGATCCGACGACGCTCGATGACTTCCGCGCGGTTCGCGACGAGCTGCGACGTCGTCTGCCGGCGCTCTGGTCCGATCAGCCGGAGGTGCGGTAGCGGTAGTACCCCGACGGCGGCTGCGGACGCCGCCGCAGAGCGTCCTCGGACGCGAAGAATCGGATCAGCACCAATCCGGCGACGAAGCCGCCGATGTGCGCGAAGAAGGCCGTCCCGCCTCGGTCGACACCGCTCAGCGCTACCAGGCCCCCAAACACCTGCAGGATCGCCCAGTAGCCAAGCATCACGTACGCCGGCAGCGCGACCGTCGTCACGTAGAACCCGAGAAACAGGAGCGTGTGCACGCGCACCCGCGGGTAGAGCAGCAGGTAGGCACCCAGCACACCGCTGATCGCCCCCGACGCGCCCACCATCGGCACGATCGAGTTGGGGCCGATGAGCATCTGCGCCCCTGCCGCCGCCAACCCGCACACCAAATAGAAGATGATGAAGCGCACGTGCCCCATTACGTCCTCGATGTTGTTCCCGAACACCCACAGGAACACCATGTTGCCGATCAGGTGGAGCCACCCCCCGTGCATGAACATCGACGTGATGAGGGTCGAGTAGTGCGGTTGCACGTCCACGAGACAGGACAGCCCCGGCGCTAGCTCCACGCCGGTCCCCGGTTTGACCGTCTGGAGCAGCTCGCCAGGAACCAGGCCGAGGTCGCAGACGGAGCGTACCAGTGGCCCGGCGACCCCCATCCCCTGAACGAGCACCCAGGCCAGCACGTTGGCGGCGATGAGCCCGAGGGTGACGACCGGCGGGAGGTCTGTCGGATTGTCGTCTTTGTAGGGGAACATGGGTGAAGAATCTAGGCGGGTAGACGCGTAGTCGGTTAGGCGGTTAGAATGACCTAGCCGTCCTCACTTTCTGCCTTTTTGGCGCTTTGGCTGGGCACGGGGCTTGCCCGATGCGACCGCCGGTAGCGTCTGCGCATCCCTTCCCTATCAGGAGCCGTTCATATGCCGGAGAAGATCATCGGGATCGACCTCGGGACGACCAATTCGGTCGTGGCCGTCATGGAGGGCGGCGACCCGGTCGTCATTCCCAACGCTGAGGGCGGCCGCACGACGCCCTCCGTCGTGGCGTTCACGAAGGACGGCGAGCGGCTGGTAGGCCAGGTAGCCAAACGGCAGGCGGTGACGAACCCGCAGAACACGGTGTTCTCGATCAAGCGGTTCATGGGACGCCGGATCAACGAGGTGACGGAGGAGCTCAAGCGGGTCCCCTACAAGGTGGTCTCCGGTCCGAACGAGCTCGTCGCGGTGGATATCCAGGGCAAGAAGTACACGCCCCCCGAGATCTCCGCGATGATTCTCCAGAAGATGAAGCAAACCGCCGAGGACTACCTCGGCCACAAGGTCGAGAAGGCGGTGATCACGGTCCCCGCCTACTTCAACGATTCGCAGCGGCAGGCGACCAAGGACGCCGGCAAGATCGCCGGGCTCGACGTGGTACGCATCATCAACGAGCCGACGGCGTCGGCGCTCGCGTACGGGCTCGATAAGAAGAAGGAAGAGAAGATCGCGGTGTACGACCTGGGCGGCGGTACCTACGACATCTCCGTGCTCGAGCTCGCCGAAGGCGTGTTCGAGGTGAAGAGCACGAACGGTGACACGCACCTGGGCGGTGACGACTTCGACGCGCGGGTCATCCAGTGGCTCGTCGACGAATTCAAGCGCGACCAGGGGATCGACCTCTCGAAGGACCCGATGGCCCTGCAGCGCCTCAAGGAAGCCGCTGAGAAGGCCAAGATGGAGCTGTCGACCGTGATGCAGACGGAGATCAACCTCCCGTTCATCACCGCCGACCAGTCGGGGCCGAAGCACCTGAACCTGACGCTCTCGCGGGCCAAGCTCGAACAGCTGGTGGACGACCTCGTGAAGCGGACGCTTCCGCCCATGGAGCAGGCGCTCAAGGACGCCGGGCTGAAGCCGTCGGAGATCGACGAAGTGATCCTCGTCGGCGGCCAGACGCGGATGCCGAAGGTGCAGGAGATCGTGAAGACGTTCTTCGGGAAGGACCCCCACAAGGGAGTGAATCCCGACGAAGTGGTCGCGATCGGCGCGGCGATCCAGGGGGGCGTGCTCGCGGGCGAGGTGAAGGACGTACTGCTGCTCGACGTCACGCCGCTGTCGCTCGGCATCGAGACGCTGGGCGGGGTCACCACGGTGCTCATTCCGCGCAACACGACGATCCCGACGAAGAAGTCGGAGGTCTTCTCGACCGCCGAGGACAACCAGACCACGGTCGAGATCCACGTGTTGCAGGGTGAACGCCAGATGGCGTCCGACAACCGGACCATCGGCAAGTTTCAGCTCACCGGTATGCCGCCGGCCCCACGCGGCGTGCCGCAGGTCGAGGTGACGTTCGACATCGACGCGAACGGCATCCTGCACGTGTCGGCCAAGGACAAGGCCACCGGTAAGGAGCAGAAGATCCGCATCGAGGCCTCCTCCGGCCTCGGTGACAAGGACATCGACAAGATGGTCAAGGAGGCGGAGGCGCACGCCGCGGAGGACCAGCGCCGGCGCGACGAGATCGAGCGGCGCAACCGGCTCGACACGACGGTGTACGATGTGGAGAAGAATTCCAAAGAGTGGTCCGACAAGCTCGAAGCCGGCCTCAAGACGCGGCTCGATGGCGCGGTGAGCGGCGCCAAGCAGGCGCTCCGCAGCGGCAACCCGGACGAAATCGGTAAGGCACTGGAAGAGCTGCAACAGGCGTATTCGGCGGCGGGGGCCTCGATCTACGCGGCCTCCCGCGGTGCCCAGCCCGCAGACGCCAGCGGGCCAGGGGGGACTGACGGCCAGCCGGGCGCGGATGCCGGCGGAGCGAAGCAGGACAACGTGGTCGATGCCGACTACGAAATCGTGGACGACGACAAAAACAAGAAGCAATAAAGGGGGAGCAGATGTCGGTACGGACGAGGGACTGGTTGAAGTTCGGAGCGCTGGTGGCGATGGCGTTTGTGTTCGGACTCGCCTTCGCCTCGGCGCTGGACCTGCCCACGCAGGGAAACGCCGCCGAGCGATCGGCGGCGGTCCTGCAGGGCGTGAGTGCTCCCCGCACCATTCCCGCGGCCGGGCCCGCCGCGGACCTGGGCGCCGCCTTCGCCGCCGTGGCGGAGCACGTGAAGCCGGCCGTGGTGTTCGTCAAAGCCGAGCGCCACGAACGGGCCGACGCACGGCGCCTGCCGCAGGGGTTCGAGGACTTCTTCCAGATCCCGCGCCGGCCCCAAGTCGAACAGGGGACGGGGTCGGGGTTCATCGTCTCTCCCGACGGCTACATCCTCACCAACAACCATGTCGTGCAGGGGGCGGACCGTGTGACGGTGCGGCTGCTCGACAATCGCGAGTTTACGGCGCGCATCATCGGCACCGATCCCTCGACCGACGTCGCCGTCGTCAAGATCCCCGCGACCGGTCTCGCGACGGTTAGTTTCGCCAACTCCGACTCGACGCGCATCGGCGAGTGGGTGCTGGCGATCGGCAACCCGCTGGGCGAAGCGTTCACCTTCACGGTGACGGCAGGCATCGTCAGCGCCAAGGGACGGCTCCTGGCGGGGTTGCAGCGCAACGACTACTCGATCCAGGACTTTATTCAGACCGACGCCGCGATCAATCCGGGCAACTCGGGCGGACCGCTCGTGAACGTGCGCGGCCAGGTCATCGGTATCAACTCGGCGATCGCGAGCGAGACAGGCTACTACGCCGGGTACGGATTTGCCATCCCGATCAACCTGGCGCGTACCGTGATGACGCAGTTGATCGCGTCGGGCCATGTGGAGCGGGCGGTGATCGGCATCAGCATCCGGCCGGTTCGGCCCGTCGATGCCGAGGCCGCGAAGTTGAAGGAGATCCGCGGCGTCGTGGTGAACGACTTCACGCCGCCCGACAACTCACCGGCGCGCCGGGCCGGGATCCAACAGGGCGACGTGATCGTCGCGGTCGATGGAGAACCGATCGAGTCGGTTTCACAACTCCAGCAGAAGGTGGGCTTCAAGAAGCCGGGCGAGACGGTGCAGGTGTCCGTCGTGCACGAAGGCGGCGTGCGGCAGACGGTCACCGTGCGGCTGACGGCGGCGCCGGGTACCGCGGCCGACCCGGAGCAGGTGTCGACCACGGGCGCGAGCCCGGAGAAGCGCGGCGTCGCGCCCAAGGAAGAGACGCTGGGCATCTCCGTCGAGCCGGTGTCGCAGGAAGACGCGCGGGAGCCTACACTGCGTGCCGTGGCGCGCTCCGGGGGCGGCCTCATCGTGACCGAAGTCGATCCCGACGGACCGGCGTACCAAGAGCTCGCCGACCCGTCGAACGGCGGGCCCGACATCATTCTGAAAGTGAACGGCCAGCCGACGCGGACCCGCGCCGAGTTCCGTGCGGCGCTGGCCGGGGCGAAGTCCGGCGACATCGTCACGCTGACGGTGCTCTCGCGCCTCTCCCCCACGCGCTGGCAACAGCGGATCGTGCGCATCAAGCTTCCATAAACTGTCGGGGGCCGGCGTTTGCCGGCCCCCGATTTTCGTTTTCACACTCCGCAGCGCTACGGAGCCCGACGTTCCGTCAGCATCACCACCGCCATCGCGAAGAGCCACGCGACGAACAGCGCCTGGGTGTAGTAGAGGTACGGCGACATCTCGCTGCACAGCAGCGCGACGACGCCGTTCGCCACGGCGACCGTGAACGCCCCCCACCCGAGCCACCGGGGATACACCTTCCCGTTGAGAATCGCCCAGCCGAAGACGTAGCCCACGAGTCCCAGCGCGAAGGTCGCGAGCCGCTCGGCGGCGAGACCCGCCGGGTGCAGCATGTCGTACACGAACACCGCATGCGTGGCGGTCATCGCTTTGTCGGAAGTCGTGAAGGCGTGAGCGAGGTGCGACCCGGCCCCCACCATGAACAGCACGTTCAGCGCCCACACCGC
>Ga0075421_100011972_pt1 | contig 10761 bp, 9 predicted proteins | sample SoiMetdeltSBSDD5_FD_75292 | JGI IMG/M metagenome (GOLD analysis project Ga0075421, IMG submission 75292) | Bulk soil microbial communities from a Populus tree surrounding site in Tennessee, USA - Soil MetaG P. deltoides SBSDD5 | ecosystem: Environmental > Terrestrial > Soil > Tree plantation...
CACGCTCTGCCTGCGGAGCGCTGGCACATGCAGCGGTGAGTGCCGCAACGCCGAAAGCCCAGAGCCCACAGCCTACAGTCTTCGTCTGTCGAGTCATCGCACATCCTCACCAATCGCCTGTTCATATGCCGCACGAGCCGCCCAGTAGCCGGACAGCGCGTCCTGTTCACGAGCCGCCGACTCCGCCAGGTCTTTGTTCGCGGAGAGGCCATCCACCGGCAGCGCCGCTGCCACCTTGATTCGTTCCGTCGTCACGCGCATGCGATCGCGCGCGACCTCCTGCGAGGCCCGCGCGAGCACCACTTGCCCGCGCGCCTGTTGAATGTCGCGATAGCTCTTCGCCACCTCGATGCGAACCGTGTCCTCGGCCTGCTGCAGCGAGAGCTTCGCGCGCTCGATGTCGTGGCCGTTCTGCCGCGCTTCACGCTGGCGACGGCCCCAGTCCCATGGCTCCCACTTCACCTGCACACCGGCCGACGCCATGTTCCTGGGCAGCAGGTCCGTGTTGAAGAAGGACTGATACGACATCGCGAGACTCACTTCGGGAATCCGCCCGGCGTTGGTCACGCGTTGCTGGAGCTCGGCCTGTTGAACCTGGAGGCGCGCGGCGCGGACGTCGGCGCGGCGGTCGATCGCGTCCCTGATCACCGCGTCGAGATCGATGCTCGCGTCATCGGTGATTGCCACGGGAACGACGACGACAGGGGTGCGTGGGTCGCGACCAAGCAGCAGGTTGAACTGCTCTTCACGCTCGGCGCGGGTGTTCTGCAGCGTGAGACGCTGCTGCACGGCATCGGCGACGCTCAGTTGCGACTGGAGGCCGTCGCCTCTGAGCGCCACGCGCTGCACGACACGCTCGCTGACGACACTGTCGAGCGCGCGTGACGCGTCGAGCACGGCGTCGACCGCACGCAGGCTGGCGTCGGTCTGCAGCAGTCCGTAGTACGCCTTCCTCACGTTCGCGGCGACGGTCTGCATCGTCGAGCGGCGGCGTTCATGCTCGATGTCCCGGCTGACCGCGGTCGCCTTGACGTTCAAATTCAGTTTGAAGAGCTGCGAGATTGGCTGCGAGACGGAGGCCTGCGTCATCAGGAGCGGGCGACGGGGACTGGTCACTCGCGTATCGACCGACGGGACCGGGCCGATGCCGGGGAAGGTCCCGAAGGCGCCGGCCGGAAAATCGACGCCGAGCCGGGTGATCGACTGGGCGCCAAGCGTCTCGACCGAGAACTGCGGCAGCCGATGCGACCGCGCGGTGGCAATCGCCAGGTCGGCGCTCTCGACCGCGTGCGACGAGGCGTTGATGTCGCGGTTGTTCTTGATCGCGATGGCGATCGCGTCGTCGAGCGTCAATGGCTGCGCGGCCGTCTGGGCGGAGGCGGCCCGGGAGCCCGCGAGCAGCGTCACGGCCATCAGGGCCACCGGCAGGAATCTGGTGCGAATGCGGTTCATGTCAGTCCTCTCTCTGGTCGGTGGTTCCCGGGTCGTGCGGCAGCTCGACACGCTGGATGCGGCGATCGACCGCTTCGGCGAACGCCTTCATGGCCTGGGTGTCCATCGACTCCAGGGCGTCGTTCTCGACTGTGGTCAGTTCGAAGCCGTGCGCGCGGAACTCGGCGAGCACGCGTCGTGGGTTCTCGAGAAATCGGCGGCGGAAACGGGAGTCCGTTATCAGCCGGCCGATGAGCGTCTCGACATTGCGGTGCGTCATGTCCACCGCAATTGCGGTTCCCGTTCCGGGCTGCCAGCGGGGTGACTTGTGATGTGGAGATCGCGGGAAGTGACTAGCTCGAAAGGACTTCAGCCTCCAGGACGCGGTTTGAAGGCCGTGAAAAATCTTGGCCGGAACTGGACACCTGGCCAGCGGCGGACAACCGTGGTTGTCAGAAGCCTTTGGGGTCTGACCCGGGGTCAGACCCCGGGTCTGACCCCGGGTCAGACCCGCCTAATAGGACCCCTGAGTGTCTTGAGACACCCGGACCTTGCCGGCGAACTTCCGGGCGATAACAACGAAGTAGCAGACTGCCAGACCAGCAGCGACGGGCCACCAGACCAGCGCGATGGCGAGTCCGCGCCCGGATGCTGCACCGTCGTACGCGGTCAGTGAATACTCCGGCGACAGCGTGGAATGGAGGAACTCTGGAAAGACGCTGGCGGCGGCCGCCCCCAGAAGGCCGACGATGACGGCGCAGGAACCGATGAAGGCCCTCATCTCGGCAGGACGCCGGAAGCCATCCCACAGCGCCCACGTGCCGGCCGCCATCACCACCACGAAAACCCACGCCACCGGTCGCACGGCCATGGACTGATAGAGGTCGGGCCGGACGAGCCAGGTGGCGATAGATACGACTGGAAACAGGACCAGGGTAATCACCCAGAACGCGCGTGCCAGGCGGTCGCTTCGGTCGTGCACGGGGCCTGTCGTCTTGAGGCGGAGGTATGTCGCACCGTGCGCTGCCAGAAGCAGCGGCGCAAAAACGGCTACCGACAGGGTGTACCAATCGAGTATGCCGGCCTGACCTCGCGCCGTGAAGTCGGTGAAGAGCGCCATGCTGAACGTGCCGGTCTCGTTCACCGGAACGCCGCGAATGACGTTCCCGAGCGCCGCGCCAAAAAGGACGGCCAGCAGCAGATTGGACATCGCGAAGACGAAGTCCCAGAACGTCTGCCACATGCGATCGGGGAAATGCCCGCTCACCTCGATCGAAATGCCCCGCAGCACGAACGACCACAGCACCATCCACAAGGCCAGATAGAACCCGGAGAAGGCGGCGGCCATGATCGCCGGGAACGCCAGGAGGAACGTCCCACCCGCCGCAACCAGCCACACCTCGTGCCAGCTCCACAACGGACCGATCGCGGCGATCACCTCGCGCCGCTCGGTCTGGCTTTTCGCCACGATCAGATGCAGCGCGCCTGCACCGATGTCCCAGCCGTCGAGGACGACGAACACGATGATCGTGAAGCACAGGAGAGCGAACCAGATTTCAACCATGGATCGATGGCGGCCCTGCAGAGACAGGGAAGGCCGGCCCTTGTGGACCGGTCAGCGCATCGGCCGGACCATGCAGCAGCTCGCGGCCCACGAGATACAGATACAAGAGACCGAGCACGAAGTAGAGACCAGCCGAACCGATGATTGTGAACAGGACGGTCCCCGGGCTGACGACCTCGCTGTATCCCTGGTCGGTCCGGAACAGTCCATAGATCAACCATGGCTGGCGCCCGAGCTCCGCCGTCATCCACCCGGCGGTATTGGCGATGAACGGAAATGGAAACGCCAGCATCAGCACCCATAACAGACCACGGCTGCTATCGAGCCGCCCGCGCAGCTGCTGCAGAGTCGCGAGCGCCATCATGCCGATGAAGATCGTCCCGAGCCCCGCCATCACGTGAAAGGCGTAATAGAGCAGCTCGATGTTGGTGGGCCACGTCTCTGGTGGGAATGCGTCGAGCCCCGGCACATCGCTATGGAAGGTTCCAAACGCGAGGAAGCTGAGCATGCCCGGGACCCTGATCGGGTTATCGAGCCGTCGCTCCTTCACATTCGGTTGGCCGATCAGGGTGATGTCGGCCATGGGACCGCTCTCGAACCGCCCTTCCATTGCCGCGAGCGCCGGCCCCTGATAGCGCGCGACGATCTTGGCTTGGGCATCGCCAGTCGGGAAAGCGACGAGCACCGCGGCGACGACACCGGCAAGCGTGCCATGGCGAAGATAGAGGCGCGCCTGATCCTGATGCACACCTCGCAACGCGTAGAAGGCTCCGACCGCGGTGACGGCGAACGTGCCCGTGACGAGCGCGGCGGCCTGATTGTGGGCGAATTGAATCAGCGCCCACTCGTTGAGCAGGTAGGCGCGAACATCGGCAAAGACCAGCGTGCCGTCGGCGCTTACCGCGTGACCCACCGGGTGCTGCATGAAGGCGTTGGTGACGAGGATGAAGTATCCGGAGAGCCAGCTTCCAGTCGCGACACCAAGTGCCGCGAGGAAGTGCAGCCTCGGTCCAAGCCGCTGTTCGCCCCACACCAGCGCGCCGATGAACGCGCTCTCGAGCAGGAACGCAAACATCCCTTCCATCGCCAGCGTCTGCCCGATGACCGCGCCTGCGTACTTCGAGAAGCCGGCCCAATTGGTGCCGAACTGAAACTCCATCGGAATGCCGGTCACCACACCGACGGCGAAATTCAGTCCAAAGATCCGCGCCCAGAATCTCGCCGCGGCGTTGTACCGCTCATCCCCGCTCCGCAGCGCCTTCCATTTCCAGTACACCAGGAACCACGCCAGTCCCATCGTCAGCTGCGGAAACAGATAGTGATAGGTAATGGTGAAGGCGAACTGCAGACGATGCCAGAAGGCCGGATCGCTCACGCATGTACTCCGGCCAGGTCGTAGTGCGAGACGTCGTTCAGGAGCACCAGGCGCGCCTGGTCCACGGTCTTGAAGTCGAGGAGGTTGAGACACGCCGGCAGCTGCTCGATGCGATCGCGATAGCTGCGCAGGTCGATGCCAAGCCAGTGCGCGATCAGCAGACGATTGGTGGCCTTGTGCGCGACGACGAGCACGCTCTGCCCGGCATGACGCACGATGATGTCGTTCATCGCAGGCAGCGCGCGGGCCAGCACATGATTTCCCGTTTCACCACCCTGCGGAGCGACGTTCACTGGATCGCGTTCCCAGGCGGCATATTCCTCGGGATACATCTGACGCACTTCGTCTCGCCGGAGACCTTCCCATCGGCCGTGGTCGATCTCACGCAAGCCGTCGGCGAGGACCGGGGTCAGGCCGTGCGGGCTGCCGACCACGGTCGCGGTGGATACGGTTCGTTGTAGCGGGCTGGAGTAGACGGCCGTAAGCGGCGCGGCCGCCAGCCGATCGGCAAGACGCTCAACCTGCGCTCGTCCCTCGCGGCCAAGCGGCACGTCGCTGGATCCGGCGAAGCGATCGTCAGCGGTGAGCGGCGTCGCGCCGTGGCGAACGAGAAAGACGCGAGTAATCATCAGAGGTCATCCCGAGTAAACGTCAACCACGGTTTACAGAACCCTTTGGGGTCTGACCCGGGGTCAGACCCCGGGTCAGACCCCGAATCACGAGAGGTCTCGGGCGGCTGACCGATCGAGCATCCACCAGAGCTCGCCGTCCGACGGGCGGACCAGTCGGGAAGGCAGCGGCGGCGCTGGATCACGTTCGTTCAGCACGCGACCGACGACGGCCGCCTTCTCCGCGCCGCTCACGACGAAGCTCACCGTTCGCGCCGCGTTGATCAGCGGGAGCGTCATCGTGATTCGATAGGCACCGAGCGCAGCCACCCAGTTCTCCACACAAAGACGACGACGCTCGTCCAGCGCCGAAGTGCCGGGAAACAGCGACGCCGTATGGCCGTCGCTACCCAGCCCGAGCAGGATGAGATCAAAGCGAGGCGTACTGGAAGAACCGCCGAACGCCGCCCGTATCTCTGTTTCGTAGTCACGCGCCGCGAGCGCGGCATCGGGAATCTCGCTGTGAATACGGTGGACCTTCTCCGGACGAACCGGCACCTTTGACAGCAGCGTCTCGGCCGCCATGCGGTAGTTGCTATCAGGATGGTCCACCGGCACGTGGCGCTCATCTCCCCAGAAAAAGTCGATCTGATCCCACGAGACACGCGAGCGAAACGGTTCGCCGGAGAGCGCCTGATGGAGCCTCTTCGGACTGGAGCCGCCGGACAGTGCGACAGTGCAGCGGCCGCGTGCCTCGAGCGCCTCGGCCGTTACGCGCACGAACTGCTCGGCCACGATATGGGTCAGCATGTCGGCGCTGTCTGCGATCTCGATCTTCCTCATTGGCGATTAGCCGCGTAGCGCGCAGCGCCGAACAGCGCGGTCCTGTCGTTTCGGATCACCCACACGGGGATCTTCTCGAGCAGCGGCCGCATCCGTCCCTTGTCCACGAAGGCGCTCATGAACGTGGACTCGCGAAGCATGGGCAGAATCCTGGGCGCGATCCCACCTCCCACGTATACACCGGCGAGTGCCATCATTCGCAGCGCCAGATTACCGGCCTCCGCGCCCAGGCACGAGACGAAGAGACGAAGCGCGGCCACCGCCGTCTCGTCACGCTGCTCGAGCGCAGCGGACGAGATCGCCGCCGGGCCTTCGTTGCGCCGAAGCGCATCAGTCAACCATGACGGCTCTGGCATGCGCACGCGCGAGCGGAGAAACGTGTAGATACGGTAGAGCCCGGCGCCGGACAGCACGCGCTCGCAGCTGACCGTTGGAAAGCTCTCGAGCAACTCCCTCAACAGGTCCGTCTCGAGCTCATTGCGCGGCGCGAAGTCGGCATGGCCGGCTTCGGTCGCAAATGGGCGGTGAGCGGTACCGTCCCAGTACAGCCCAGCCTCGCCGAGACCGGTTCCAGCCGAGATGATGGCGGCATTTGCTCTCGACGCACGTGCCGAGATGTTGAGCGGAACCAGATCGTCGGCGCCGAGTGCGGCAATACCATGCGCGTTGGCTTCGAGATCGTTGAGAAGCTCGACGCGTGGCAGTCGCAGCTGATGCGCCAGTACGTCTTCATCAACCGACCACGGAAGATTCGGAAGCGTGGCGCGCCCGTCGATGACCGGACCGGCAATGCCGAACCCCGCCGCGTCGATCGTCGCGCGGCGCGTGTTCACGAACTGATCGATCGCCTCATCCAGCCCGCTCAGCGAGCGGCTGGAGAACGTCGCACCCGCGACCGGTGTCACGCGACCGCCGCCGGTCTCGAACAGCGCCAGCCGCGTCGAGGTGCCACCAACGTCGCCGGCGAGGATCATCGCGGCATCTCCCGCCACTGCCGCCCATCGCGCTGGAGCAGCTCCTCGGCCTGCGCCGGACCCCACGTGCCGGCCGCATAATTGGGAAAGTTGCGCGCCGGCAGCGCTTTCCACACGTCGAGGATCGAGCCGACGACGGTCCATGCCGCTTCCACCATATCGCCGCGCTGAAACAAGGTGGCATCGCCGCACATCGCGTCATAGAGCAACCGCTCGTAGCCGGTGCTCGGCGTCGCGCCGAAGTAGTCGGCGTAGGCGAAGTCCATGTTGACGGCGCCAAGCCGCACCAGGGGACCGGGGACCTTCGCACCGAATCGCAGCGTGATGCCTTCCTCTGGCTGAATATGCATCACGAGTCGATTCGGTGAGAGGTGCTCGACCGGCGTGTCGCGAAACAGCGTGAACGGCGCGCGTTTGAACTGGATGGCGATCTCGGTGACCCGCCGCGGCATCCGCTTGCCGGTACGCAGATAGAACGGCACGTCGGCCCAGCGCCAGTTGTCGATCTGCAGTTTCATCGCCACGAACGTCTCGGTGTTCGAGACGGGTGCGACGAGCGGCTCATCGCGATACGCCGAGCCTGCGCCGCTGCCATACTGACCGCGGACCGCGCGGGTCAGCACTTCCTCGGGGGCGATCGGCTGGATGGCGTGCAGCACCTTGGTCTGCTCGTCGCGAACAGCGTTGGCGTCGAAAGACACCGGCGGCTCCATCGCGGTCAGCGACATCAGCTGGAACAGATGATTCGGCACCATGTCGCGCAGCGCGCCGGCGGTGTCGTAGTACTCGCCGCGCTGCTCGACGCCGACTTCCTCGGCGGCGGTGATCTGCACGTGATCGATGTAGCGCCGGTTCCAGATCGGCTCGAAAATGCCGTTGGCGAACCGGAACGCCATGATGTTCTGGACGGTCTCCTTCCCGAGGTAGTGATCGATCCGGAAGATCTGGTTCTCGTGCAGCACCTCGGTCAGCTCGCGATTGAGCTGACGCGCGGACTCCAGATCGCGTCCGAACGGCTTCTCGATGACGACCCGCCGCCAGGCGCCGCGCTCCTCGCGAGTCAGACCGGCATCCGCCAGCTGCTTGACGATCGGCGCAAAGAACTGCGGTCCAGTGGCCAGATAGAACAGCCTGTTGCCGCGTGTGCCGTGGCGGCCGTCCGCTTCGTCGAGCTGCACTTTGAGCCGCTCATAGGTTTCGGGATCGGCGAATTCGCCGGGCATGTAGTAGGTCGACTGCGCGAGCCGCGCACCGATCGCAGGGTCGATCGCTCCGGTGCCAAACTCGCGCAAGTCGCGATCGATCTTCTGGCGGAACTCGTCGTGCGACATCCCCGCCCGTGCGACACCGACCACCGCGAACTCGCCGCGCAGCAGGCCGCTCTTGGCCAGGTTGTGGAGAGCGGGAACGAGCTTGCGTTTGGTCAGATCGCCGGCGCCGCCGAAAATCACCATCACGCACGGCGGTGCCTGTTCGCTCGACCGTGTCGCGGAGTCCATGGTCGCGGGTTCTGCCGTAGGGGCCACCTTCAGGCGGCCCTCGGCCACGTCTGCAGCTGCCATCGTCATGATCGGCCTCCAACGGTCGCTAACACCTCGACGTGCCCGCCGAACTTGTTGCGCATCGCCGAGAGCACCTTCTCGGCGAAGGTGTGGTCCTGACGCGAGCGGAATCGCGCATAGAGAGAAGCCGTAAGCACATCGGCAGGCACCGCTTCCTCGACGGCGGCCATGACGGTCCACCGACCCTCACCCGAATCCTGGACGTGACCGGTGTAGCCGGTGAGCGAGGGATCCTCGGCCAACGCGGACGCGGTGAGATCGAGCAGCCACGATCCGACCACGCTGCCGCGTCTCCACACTTCGGCGATCTCGGCGAGGTCGAGGTCGTAGCGATGCTCGGGCGCAAGACTCTGCGAGGTCGCGTTGCGGAAGATGTCGAAACCCTCCGCGTAGGCCTGCATCAGGCCGTACTCGATCCCGTTGTGCACCATCTTCACGAAGTGACCGGCGCCTTCGGGTCCGCAGTGCAGATATCCGAGGTCGGCCGTCGTCGTCACCGCGCGGCCTGGCGTCGGCGCTGCGCTGCCGCGTCCCGGCGCGAGCGTGCGGAAGATCGGCTCCAGACGCGACACCGGTTCCGAGGGACCACCGATCATCAGGCAGTAGCCGCGATCGATGCCCCAGATGCCCCCGCTCGTGCCGACGTCGACGTAGTGAATCTGCCGCCGCTTCAGTTCCTGCGCGCGCCGCACATCGTCTTTGAAGTAGGAGTTGCCGCCGTCGATGATCGTGTCGCCGGGTTCGAGCAGCGCGGCCAGCGCCTGGACGGTGCGCTCGGTGATCTCACCGGCAGGCACCATGATCCAGACGACGCGAGGTGCGGCAAGGCGCGTGACGAGATCCTGGTACGAGGCAGCGCCGGTTGCGCCGTCGCGCTCGAGCGCGCGAACGTTCTCGGCGTTGAGGTCATAGACGACGCACTGGTGGCCGCCGCGCAGGAGACGGCGGGCCATGTTGCCGCCCATTCTTCCCAAGCCAATCATTCCGAGTTGCATGTCGATCTCCCTGTACTGTCCGGCTTCAGCCGGACTTTCAAGTCCGCCTGGAGGCGGCCCCTGCGGATGCATCTAGCGGCGAACCGTGCGCACGATGTCCGCAAGCTTCTCGAGCCCACGCTCGACGTCGGCTCCGAGGTGCACGCGCAGCACACGGCGGCCGCGTTCGGCCAGCACCTGGAAATCACCGCGCGCCTGTGCCGCCTTGACGATGCCGAACGTGTAGCGGCGGCCCGGCACCGCCAGGTCGGCGTCGTCGTCGCACGTCAACTGCAGGAACACGCCGCTGTTCGGGCCGCCCTTGTAGGCCTGTCCCGTGGAATGCAGGAAGCGCGGACCGAACCCGAGACACGTCGCGACGTGCATCTGGTCCCGCACGGTGTGACGGATGCGCTGCAGCAGCGCTTCGTTTCGCTCGTTCATGTCGAGATACGCGAGCAGCGCGAAGTAGTCGCCGCCATCGAGACGCGTCAGATGCGCCCGCAGGTAGCCCTCGGAGGTCTTCTCGAAACCCGCCGACGATCGCAGCGTCGCGGCATAACGCGCGTCGGCAAACACGCTGACGCCATTTGTCCACAGCGGTGTCTCACGCGGCAGCTCGCCCGTGCTCTCGTAGGCCGAGGTGAGCTCACGCGTGGCCACTTTGCTTGCCTCGACGTCAGGCTGATCGAAGGGGTTGATGCCGATAATCGAGCCGGCAACCGCCGTCGCCACTTCCCAGCGAAACAGTTCCTGACCCAGGTCGTAGAGGTCCGACAGCGTGATGCGGACAACCACATGTCCGGCGCGCTCGAGTGCTGCGACTCGCTGCTCGAGCTCGGGTGCATCGTCGGACTCGAGACGGATGTATGCGAACACGCGATCGCGACCGTAGACGTCCGGCGCAGCGGTTTCTTCACCGTCGACCGGAATGAGGCCTCGACCCTGCTTGCCGGTCGATTCGGCGAGGAGCTGCTCGAGCCACGCGCCGAGCGCGGCTACGCCGCGTGAGCAGATCAACGTCACCTTGTCGCGGCCGCGGATGGCGCTGACGCCAAGCACTGTCCCGAGCACGACGCCGGGATTCTGCTCAGCCGCGCTGCCTGGCGCGCACGCACGCACCATCTCGACCGCGCGATCGAGGAGCCGGGCCACGTCGAGGCCCATCGCTGCGGCCGGCACGAGTCCGAAATTCGTCAACGCCGAATAGCGGCCGCCGACGTCGGGCACTCCCGGAAATACCTGATGGAAGCCGTCGCGCCGCGCCGACTGCTCCATCGACGATCCGGGATCGGTGACGGCGACGAAGCACTGATCGGCGCTGGTGCCGGCAGCGATCGCGCGAGACAGAAAGTAGTCCTTGAAGATGTTGGGCTCGAGCGTGCTGCCCGACTTGCTGGAGACGATGAACAGCGTGCGAGCGAGATCGA
>Ga0075421_100011976_pt1 | contig 10760 bp, 12 predicted proteins | sample SoiMetdeltSBSDD5_FD_75292 | JGI IMG/M metagenome (GOLD analysis project Ga0075421, IMG submission 75292) | Bulk soil microbial communities from a Populus tree surrounding site in Tennessee, USA - Soil MetaG P. deltoides SBSDD5 | ecosystem: Environmental > Terrestrial > Soil > Tree plantation...
TGGAGAGCCGCGCGTGACGCTGCGGGTTCAGCGTCGCCGACGGGGCGGCGATGAGCGTCGTGCCGTTCTCGGAGAACGGCGGCCGCACCGGCGCGAGGCGGCGGAACGGTTTTGCGGGATCGGCCTCCGGCTTCAGCCGATGAAGGTTGCCGTCCTTGCCGACACCGAACAGCATCAACGGATCGGCGCCGCCGGTGCCGATCCGTGCGGCCGAGTAGCCTTCAGTGGTGCCATCGGCGAGCTGAAAGCAGATCTCGACGAACGCGTTCTTCTTCGAGAACGCTTCGGGCGCGGCGAGGTAGAACGCGTCGAACAACCGCGGCTCGCGTCCGAGAGGGTAGAAGGGGATATCGAGCACCACTGGCGTGGTGTTCGCAATCGCCTCGATGGCCACCGTCGACGGCGGATCGCTCGCGGCGCACGTGCGCGATTGCCTGTCGCAGTTGATCGTCAGCTTCAGCTGCGACAGCGTCTGGCGCGTCACGCTCGCCCCGGCGGGCGTGGTCGCGCGCAGCCAGCGGCTCTGCTTGCCGTCGATCTCGAGGATCTCGAGCTGCCCCGCCGGCTTCTCGAGGAACAAGCCATCACCCGGCGCGCGCTTGAGCGACAGCCACGCCGGCTTGTCCTGCGGGACCCGCTTGCCCCAGTAGAACCAGGTGGCTTCGGTAGGGATCGTGACGCCGCCCTCGACGCCGATCCGCGCCGGCGCCTTGATGTTCAGCAGCGCTTCGCTGCCGATGTAGAGCGCATGCTCCTGCCGGTTGCGCTCCGCAGCGTCGAACGGCGCGAACGACGTCAGCCTTTTCAGCTCGTCATCGACCGCCAGCGGCATCGGGGCCGGCGGGTCTGCGCTGCCTTTCCGCTCGACCTCGCCGACCGGCGGCTCGATCGTGACGATTCCGCCTTCGACGCCGGCGACGCGGTACTGTTGTGCGGACCTCGTGTGCACGAGCGTGGGCAAATCGTCGGCGCCGAGCTCCGGCTCGATTTGAATCTGTGTTGCATTGATGGAAGCGGTTGCCTTGACCCGCCAGCGGTTGGGCACCGCCGGGGGCGCCTCGAGCGCAGAGAATCCGGCAGGCGGCCTGTAGAAGGCATCGTCGGTCGGATCGGCGGCAACGATCGACGCGAGCGCGCCGGGGACGATCGTCAGCGGCTGGTCCGTTTCGAAGGTGACGGGCGGATCCGCATCGTTCGCCTGGAACTGCACGGGGACGCCGGCCGCGACTGGCTCCGAGCCGGCCGCCATCGTGAAAACAACCGGCAGCCGCGCCGCGCGTCCAGCCTGTCCGCGAACGCCGAGCCAGTCGAGGAATCCGCGGAACGCTTTGTCGGGAACGCGATCGAGGCGTTCTGTCACCTCGGAGGAAAGTCGCGCGGCGATGTCGAAGATGGCCGCGGCGAAGTCGCCGCCGTCCGTGCGACGCCACTCGGGCAGCCACCCCCGCGCCCGCTCGATCAGCTCGGCGCGCAGATCCTTGCGCCGTCGCCCGTCGAATCGAGGCGGCTGCAGCCGGTTCACCCGCGGCTCCTCTCGACGTTGCCGACGCCGCCCTCACGGAAGTAGAACGGAAAGACGAGATTGCCGATCTGGTTGGTGCGGCGGACGCGGTACTCGAGCCTGACGGTGAGCTTGCCCTCGGCGGCATCGCGAGGATCGACGAACACGTTGATCAGCTCGATGCGCGCTTCGAACTTGGTCATCGCTTCGCGCACCGACGCCTCCACCCGCGTGAGCGTCGAGATGTCCACGACCTCGAACACGAGGTCGTGAATCCCGCAGCCGAAATCCGGACGCATCACCCGCTCGCCGCGCGACGTGCGCAGGATGATCTGGATCGACTCGCGAATGTCGTTCTCGTACTCGGACACGGCGATGCCGCCGGTGCTCGGCTCGATCCGCACCGGGAATGCCCACCCGCGTCCAAGCCACGCCTTCTGTTCGTCCATCACATCCTCAACCGATCAGCACCGTCGGCGCGCCGGCCGCGATCGGATTCGGGCCGCCCGGCTCGACGAGCATGTCGGTCTGCCGTGCTGCCGGCAGTCCCCCGATCAGGACCGTTGCGCTGCCGACGGCAACGGTGCCGCCGACGTGCGGCTGGACGCCGTTCACGAGCGGACACGCGTGAAAGTCGCTGCCGGCGCGCCACGCCGGCTGCCCCGCAATCAGCACGGTCGGCGCGCCCGGTCCGGGCGCGAGCGGCGTGCCGTGTCCCGTCATGTCGCCGACGCGTGCCGCAGGAACTCCCATCTCGTCCTCAGTTGATCCGGACCAGCGCGCCGCTCAGCGTGAGATTGCCGCTCGCGGTCACATCGAGCTTGCCGGTGGCCTGAATAGCGATCTGCGGCGCCTTCAGCGTCAGGTTCGACTTGGCTTCGATCGTGATTGCGCCGCTGCTGCTTTGAATCACGATGCTGTTGCCTTTGCCGTCGTTCACTTGCACGCCGTCGTCGTCGATCGTCACGCGCTTGCCGTCGTTCAGCTCGAGCTGGACTTTTCCTTTCGACCCGTCGTCGAACGTCAGCTTGTGGCCCTTGCGCGTGTGAATCAGGCGAACGTCGTTCTTGCCGTCCTTGTTCGTGATCGGCGACTTGTCGACGCCGTTCCACAGCGAGCCGACGACGTAGGGAAACCGGAGGTCGCCGCGCTCGAACGCGACCAGCACTTCGTCGCCGACTTCGGGCAGGAACCACGTGCCGCGCTTGTCGCCGGCCATCGGAACCGCGACGCGCGCCCAGTAGCTTTCACTCGGCTGGCTGTGCCAGGGGAAGCTGACCTTGACGCGGCCGAGGCCGCTGTCGTCCTTGTTCTCGCGCACGACCGCGACCGCGACGCCTTTCGCGTGGCCGCCGGCTTCGAGTGTGGTTTCGTCTGGGGCGATGCCGACGAGGCTCATAGCGATGTCTCTTTCACCTTGAGTCGGGTTCGATAGCCGTTGCTGTCGTACTTGTGGGTGGTCTGCTGGACGTAGTACGTCTTCGAGAACGGTTCGCCGAGGTTGCCCAGCGTCACGTTGCGATCGGGCTGGATCTCGGGCAGCCCGATGCACTCGGCTTCACCGGTCAGGAACTTCTTCGCGTGGTCGTTGAGGATCGCCTCGGCCCGCCGCTTGGCTTCGGCTTCGGTGAAGACCGGCTGCCGGACTTCCAGCACGGGCGGTTTCTTCAACGCGCTGCGCAGGATCTGGCCGCCGCTCTTGCGCGGCGACTCGTATCCCGACTCTTCGCCCGCGGCCGCCTTGCCGACGATCGCTTTCTTCTTGTCCGAGTCCCAGCCGTAGACGTGCACCTCCGCGACCTGGGCGGCGAGGTTTCCCTCCGGCTTGAAGCTCAGGAGGCTCTGTCCCCAGAGCAGCGTGACGATGCCGCCTTCGCGATCGCGCGGCGGCGCGAAATGGAGCGCGCCTTTGGGGGTGACGTAGAACTCGAAGTGATTGCGGCCGGCGAGCTTCTTGACGAACTCGAAGTCGCTCTCCTGGTTCTGCTCGACCTGCGCGTGCTGCTCCTTCGTCGTGGAGATGTCCGTCGCGAGGTTGTATTCGCCCGCGAGCAAGGACACGACATCGCTGTCGCGCGCATCTTTCCAGCTCTTCGACCGCTTGCCAAGCGTCATCGGGAAGAGGTTGTCGTAGCCAGAGACCTGCAGCTCCGGCGTGCTGCCTTCGGCGAAGCCCGTGGTGATCTCGGTGATGATGCCGGTGAGCATCGTCGGCAGCCGCGAGTGATCGCCGTAGCCGATCTTGATCTCGACGCTGGCGCCGAACGTGAGCGTGTCGAGGACGGGCTGGCCGTAGCCCGAGAGGAACTTGCGCTCCTCGATGCTGAACGTGTTCGGCACGGTAAAGCTGAAGCGGCCGGCGGCCCCGAGCGACAGATCGACTTCGACCTGGCTGACCGGGATCGCGAGCGTCTGCGTCAGGGCGAGGTCGCCGACGTTGACGACGAACGCCGGGACGTAGAACGACTCGTGCCGTTCAGCGAACGTCTGGAAGTCCATCGTCGTCCTCCAATCGCGGCACGGTCACCCAGTCGCCCGGCCGGATCTCACGAGGGTCGTCCAGATCGTTGTATTCGGCGATGACGCGCCACAGCGCCGGGTCGTTGTACTCGCGCGCGGCGAGCGCCCACAGCGAGTCGAAGCCGACGATCTGCCGGCGCCGGCTGCGATCGGACGACTGCAGCGGCGGGTCCTTGATGAGGTCGGGAAGCTCCTTGTACTCCTTGAAGGTGACGTTCAGCGTCGCGCGGGCGGGGATGCCGTCCGGCTGGAACAGCGTGATCTTGCGCGACAGCTTTTCGATGATTGCGGAGAAGGTCAGCTTGCCCCAGACGAACTGCACCGGCGGCGGCGCGTGCAGCACGCGATCGATTTCCATCAGCGAGGCCATGTCCTCGAGGCGCTGCTGGACACTGGGCTCGCCTTCGCGCGGCTTGTCCGTGTAGTCGTCGATGAACAGCTCCATCGACAGGACATCGGCGTCGCCGTTGATGAAGTGGATGAGCGGACCGCTGAGGCCGGGTATCGAGGTCGCTTTGAACGCGTTCGATCGCTCGATGGTGTACTCATTGGGGTTGAAGTTGACCGTCAACCGCGTCCCGGCGCGCGACCCTTTCAGGATCTCGATGGTGGCTTTTTCGAGTGCCATGGCTCTAGAGTCCTCGCCGTTCGCGTTCGATGCGGATGCGCCGCTCTATGCGGTACATCACGTCCTCCGCCAGCCGATCGATCGCTGGGCCCGAGAGCGGCAGCATCGCCGCTCGCACGCTTTCCGTCTTTGTGACCGGCATCGGCAGTGAAGAAGGTGTGGATGGCTGAGAGTGCTGGTTGACGCGTGATGCATCAGACGACGCTGATGGTTGAATTCGCTGAACTGGTGCGTCCGGTGCCGTCGGACGGGGTGCCCGCCAGACGAGCGCAGGTGAGGCGACCGTACTCATCGCGGCGGTTGCAGCACTCACAGGCGGTTGCGCGGGTATCGCTGCGGCCCGTCGGACGATCGTCGCCGCCGGCGAATCCAGTCGCAGTCGTGGAGACAGGGCGTCGAACGCGCGAGCTGCGATCGGGTGCAGCAATCTCGACGGCCGCGCTGCCGGAATCGCGCCAGCCGGCGCAGCCCCGACAGCAGTCACGTCCACACGTGCCGGCGACATAGTGCGGCGAGTGAGACGCCGCGCAGGACCCCAGACGATTGACTCCGGGATAGAGAGTTTCGAGGCCGGAATCGCGGCCGATATCGATGGTGTCGATGACGCAGCCGCGGCGGGAGCATCGGGCCGCACGAATGGTGTCCGCAGACGCTCGAGTCGAGGCTGCGTCGGCGCGGCTGACCGGACGCCGGTGGTTAGAGGCTCGACACCGGGATTGATGACCGCAGGAATGCGCTGGCCCGGAGCCGGAAGAGCGGCCGCCCGCATCGTTCGCGTTTCGAACGAGACGTGGCGCTGGAACAGACGCGTCAGCGTGAACTGGGTCTCGTGGTGCGTGCGGGTGACCCGCGCGGCTTCGGGAGTGCGGCTGGCGGCGGGTGAGAGGACACGCACAAGCGTGACCAGCCGTTCACGCAGGCGACGCCGCCAGGTGAGCGCGATGGGCAGGCGGGTCCACGGACGCGAGGCCGCATCGCCGTCATCGAGAAACGCGACCCACTTCGACGCGATGCCGCGTCGAGGGCGGATGCGTATGCGCGAGCGGCTCCACGGCTGGCTGGTGAGCTTCATGCGCGTCTGAACCCGTGATGCGTCAACTCGACGCTTTCCACCAGCACCCCGCCGCTTGCCGCGTCGAGATCAGTGCCTGTCCACTTGACCGGGTATGCGCCCTGCACCAGCCAGCGCAGCGTTTCTCGCGAACCGGTCTCGTCGTTCACGACGATCGTCACGGTGCGGCGCTCGACGATGCCGTCGACGACATCCTGGTGCCATGACAGCAGGTAGTCATCGGTCAGTCCGCGTTCGAGCACGAGATTGCCGTAGGTCGTCATCGTTGCCAGCTTGTGCTCGTAGTCGTTGACCCCGCCTTCGCGGCGCGCCTCGAACTTGGTCTCGCGCGAGATGCCCTTCACGCGTGCGAATCCGCCGTGCTGCACCGCGTCGATCTCGACGAGAAAACGGAAGACGCGAAACGGATCGTTCCTGGCCACGGTGCCCCTTTACAGATCCTCGAACGGGTTAGCCGGCGCGCCGTCGAGGTCGCGGTTGATGCGCGAGATCTGCTGACACCAACCGCGGCGCTCGGCGTGCTCGAGCAACAGCAGCTCTTCTCGATCCCAGTGGAAGTGGTACGCAATGAAGGCCATCTCCTGGCGGAGCTGCGTCGCCGGATAGACCTTCAGGCTTCCCCCACCGTACGGAACCCCCGTGCCGCCGATGGCTCCAGCACGCCGGCGGCGAGAACCGCCTCGTTCTCGTCGCCGCCGTTGAGGCGCTCGTACAGCCGCTGCAGGTAGTCGAGGTCCGACGCGTACAGCCCTTCAATCACACGCGTATCGATGGTCTGCACGTCGCCGAGCTTCGTGATCACCCGCGCGAGCACGATGATCGCGAGGTAGGCCTGGTTCTGCTGTACCCGCGCGTCGCGCAGCGGCAGGATCTCGTCGGCCGCGGTGGCGAGCCGCATCACGCCATGGCGATGCAGCACGCCGGTCGCGTCGAGATAGCCCTTGGGCAGCGTGAACTCGACCTCGGTTTGAAAGCTCCCATTGCTTCGCATGTGTCCTCGTCTTGCTGGCGCTACTGCACCCGTTCGATGCCTTCGTTGACGAGCTCGAGCAGCTCGATGAACACCTCGTTGCCCTTGCCGTTTAGATCGCTCGGGTCGTACTTCATCGGCCACGCTTCGCTGACCACGAAGCGCGTCTTGTCGGTACCGGCCTCGTCCAGGGCGACGATGATGACCTGCTTGCGGTTCGACTGAATCTGGCCGGCGAGGATCTCCTTGTGCCAGTTCCAGATGTCGAGCGAGTCGGTGATCCCGCGCTTGAGCGTGATGTTGCCGTACTTGGTCAGGCCCGACAGCTTGCGCACGTGCATGGGCTCGTTGCCCTCGCGGTAGTCGATTGCCTCGGTCGTGGTCTCGCCGATGGCGACCTCGCTGAAGCTCGCCTGGGCGATGCCGTCGATCTCCAGGCGGAAGCGGAAGTTGCGTAGCGGATCGTTGCGTGGCATGAGTGGCTCTCCTTACCGCTGTGATTCCGCCGTGTGCTGGAACACGCGGAAGATGACGAACTCCGCCGGGCGTACCGGCGCAATTCCGATTTCACAAATCAACCGGCCGTTCAGGATGTCGTCCTGCGTCATCGTCGAGCGGTCGCAGGTGATGAAGAAGGCCTCGTCCTCGGTGCGGCCGAACAGCGCGCCGGCGCGCCACTGCGATCGCAGGAAGAGCCTGATGGTGTCCTTGACGCGCGCCCACAGCCGGTCGTCGTTCGGCTCGAAGACGACCCACTGCGTGCCCTCGTAGATCGAGCGCTCGAGGAAGATGAAGAGCCGTCTCACCGAGACGTACTTCCACAGCCCGTTCGACGACAGCGTGCGGGCGCCCCAGATGCGGATGCCGCGTGCAGGGAAAGCGCGGATGGCATTGACGCCGCGCGGGTTGAGCTCTCCCTGCGTTGCGTCGTTGACGTCGAACGCGACATCGAGCGCACCGCGGACGATCTCGTTCGCCGGCGCCTTGAACACGCCGCGCTCCGTGTCGCTGCGCGCGTAAATGCCGAGCATGTGGCCGCCCGCGGGAACGGTGACCCGGGCGCCGGTCTGCGGATCGGAGATGACGATCCACGGTGCGTAGAACGCGGCGTACTGCGTGTCAGTGATGCCGGTCTGCTGGTTTCTCGGAAAGAGATTGATCGGGTCGACATTGGGACTGTCGATCACAGCGAAGCGGAAGCGCTGGCTCTCGCAGTGAGTCACGATCGACTTGGCGATCGTGTTCTGGGGGTCGTCAGCCGGGAACGGCGCATAGACCAAGGCGACATCCCGAAACGGGTCGAGTTCGAGCTGACTGAGACCCTGTCGAGGCCGGCCGATCTGCGCATCGGGTATCCCCTCGAAATCCGCGTCTGTGAGCGGCAGCGTTCCATCGACGCCGTTGGCAAGGAAATCGCCAGCCGTTGGCGCCGGCAGTGCCGCTGGCGTGTTCGGGTCGGTCAATCGCAGGCCCATCAACGATGAGACCGACAGGTTCGTTGCCGTATCGGTCAACCGCTTCGAGAAGTAGTCCGGCAACTCCGGATTGACGGACAGGTTGTCGTACACCTCTGTGAGCTGCGGCCACGGCCGGAGGTTCTGGTTCGTCGGCTCGAACGGATCGAACGGCGCCTGAGGGCGAGTCGACCAGTACGCCAGTCGCAGCTGGAATCCGGCGGGCGTGTTGTCGGCGTTTCGCGTGCTGCTCGCGAGCACGCGGAACCAGACGTTGTTGCCCCACGCGCCAGGACCGACGGCTTCGGCGGTAAAGCCGCCCACGGGCGCTGTGGCGGTCCCGGACTGCGCCCCGACGATACGCGAGACGTAGAGTCGTTTGCCGCCGTTCTCGAAGAAGCCCGAGACGGCATGCGGCATGAACTGAGTGGGCGAAAACACGTTGCCAAACCAGCGCGCGTACTGACCGTAGCTCGTGAGGAAGCGCGGGCGAAGTGGCCCGCGTTCGGTCAGACCGAGAAACGCCGCGGTGCTCGTCGGGACGCCTTCGATCGGCCGAGGCCCGCGTTCGATCTCTTCGACATAGACGCCGGGCGTCAAGTATTCAGGCATGGTCTAAGCTCCTTGCGGTTGCGCTGCCTCGGCATCGGCACAGCACGGGTCGTTCGGCTTCCACTCTTTCAGGCACTTGAGGATCTCGGTTTCGAGTCCCTCCTTGGCGGCGGTGTGCTCCTTGACCTTCGTGGCGATGTCGTCCTGCTTCGCTTTGAACGCCGCTTCGGCAATCGCCAGCTCGTTCTTCGCTTTGCGGTAGTCGTCCCACGCGCAGTCGAGCGCGCCCTCGTACGCGTCAGGCGGCATCAGCCAGGGCAGCGCCCGGCCGGCGTCGTAGGAAGCGCCGCTGCCCGTCGACGCCGGCGGATTGCACGCCCAAGGGTCGGCTTCGCACTTCTTGTCCCATTCGGTCTTGCAGATCTTTTCTGGCGCTTCGTCGTCGCCCGGGACCTTGCAGTCGCTGCCCATGTCCGACGGCATGAGCGCGCGATGCGCCGGCAGCAGCCGAATCCAAAAGTAATAGAGCACCGTGACGCGTTCGGGGCCTGGCAGCGTCTGGATGGATTTGATCCAGTTGCCGTCGGCGGTGAGCGCCGCGTCGAGCTTGGCCGAGAGGGCAAGCAGGATGTCGAGGCGCGCCTTCGCGTTCGCTAGCTTCTCCTTCGCCTGCTCGACTGCGTGTTCGCGCTGACCCTGGCAGCAGCGCCTCCGGTTCCTGATGGCTTCGGCGAGGCAATCCACCGCCTTCTGCTTCGCGCAGATGCAGCGCATGATGAGGTCCTTCCACGGATCCTTCGCCGGATCGTGGGTGGACTTCAGCTGCGTGTACAGCGTCTGGATGTCGGTCTGCTGCGCGCACCACTTGCGCTTCAGATCCGGATAGACCTTCTTGTAGTCGTCCACCAGACCCTGTTGCTTCTTGACGAAGCCCTCGAGCTCGCCCTTGAGCTCGCCCAGCTTCAACGCGTCGAAGTCGGCGATCTGTTTGAGGACAGAATCGAGCAGCTGCTTCGTCGACTGGCAGCCCGCTGCCGCCGTGGATCCACCGCCGGACGGTGTTGCTAACGTCATCGCTTGCCCTCCGTCTAGGAGCGTCAAATCAGCGTGAGGTCGGTCCATGCGAGCCGCACGTCACGCGCGAGCATGCGGCCTTCGCGCACGCGTCCTCGTCGGGTTTCATTCGGGTCGTCGATTGTCGGGAGAAACGGAAAATCGTCTGCAGTGACGCGCGTGACGGGCGACGAACGCCCTTGTGTCACCTGCAGGCGTACCGCGAGGAAGCCTTGGTCGTCGATGTCCGGCTTCAGGCTCGGATTGGGTCTGAGGTTCAGAAACACCAGGAACTCACCGGCCCCAGTTGTTTCCTGCTCCCTCGGCGAGGGCGGCTGGCCCGGTCCGACGATCTCCGGCGGTGGTGGTGGCGGCGACCAGTTCCCGAACTCGTCACGCCACGCGAGCTGCACGCGGGCACCGGCCACCGGCGGCGATCCGGGCGACGGCGTCTCGACGAGCACGCCGCGAACGGCGGTAATGCCTTCTTCGATTGGATACGAGGTCGTCGGCCGAAGCGAGATCCGCATGCGGCGCGCTTCGGCAGTTGCTGCCGGGATATCGGGTGGGCGAGGGGGAGGCGCCGCGACGTGCGGCACGAACGGTAATCGCCCTGTATCGACCGTGATCGCTTCGGGCCACGCGGTCCCTTCTTCGAGCCACACGAATCGACCCGAGTGGCTGACGATGGGGCGCCCGACCAGGCCGGCGGCGCGAACGCTCACGCCGCGATACACCGTCGCTTGCGTCACCGGATCGACCAGCTCCACGGCGAACAGCACGCGCCGGTCGAGTGGGTCGTACACGGTGAGCTGCGGGTTGAGGGGCATCACGCTGCCCCTTTCTCGAGGTGGCCGACGCGGTGCGGCTCGCGAATGACCGGCGGCCCGACCGTTCGCGCGATTGCCGGATCGATCCAGATCGGAGAGGCGAGGTAGACGACCGACGTGCGGAAGTTGGCGGTGGGGAAGAGCGTCCAGATGCGGCTCATCTCCTCGCTGCCGACGGGT
>Ga0075421_100011977_pt1 | contig 10760 bp, 9 predicted proteins | sample SoiMetdeltSBSDD5_FD_75292 | JGI IMG/M metagenome (GOLD analysis project Ga0075421, IMG submission 75292) | Bulk soil microbial communities from a Populus tree surrounding site in Tennessee, USA - Soil MetaG P. deltoides SBSDD5 | ecosystem: Environmental > Terrestrial > Soil > Tree plantation...
CTTCAGCGTCAGTTCCCAGCCCCTTCAGCGTTAGTTCCCAGCCCCTTCAGCGTCAGTTCCCAGCCCCTTCAGCAGTGCCACAACCGTCGTCACGTCCGGGTGATGTTGGTCTCCCTGCTCACCCGCTATCTTGACGTGTGGCCTTCATCCGCCCGCTCCAGCGGGCTGACGGGACGTAGTCATCCATGCCGGGAATCGTCGGTCTCATAACGAAGATGCCGCGGGATTGGGCCGAGGCGCGTCTCAGCCGGATGCTCGACGCCGTTCGCCACGATGCGTCGTATCGAACGGGCGTGTGGACGGACGATTCGGCTGGCGTGTACGTCGGATGGACAGCGCGAAGCCAACTCCTTTCTGATGCGTTGCCGATCGCGAATGAGAACGGCAACCTCGTCTTGATCTTTTCGGGCGACGACTTCCCCGACCCCGACACGCGCTGTCATCTCAAGCGCCGCGGCCACCTGTTCCCGGACAGCGGGCCATCGTACCTGGTCCACATGTGCGAGGAGGACCAGTCATTTCCGGCGCGCTTGAACGGAAGATTCCAGGGCATCGTCACCGACCGGACACGCGGCACGGCAACGCTGTTCAACGATCGGTTCGGGATGCACCGGGTCTACTACCACGAATCGAAGGACGCGTTTTACTTCGCAGCGGAAGCCAAAGCCATTCTGGCGATGAGTCCTGACGCACGAGCGCTCGATCCGCGGGGATTCGGGGAGTTCGTGGCCTGCGGCTGCGTTCTCGAAGACCGGACGCTCTTTCGGAATATTCGGTTGCTGCCGTGCGGCTCGGCGTGGCGATTCCGGCACGGCGCGCTCGAGAAGAAGGACCGCTACTTCCATCCTCGCGAGTGGGAAGAGCAGGGAGCGCTCGAACCGGAAACCTACTACCGGCAGGTCCGGGACGTCTTCGCGCGGACGTTGCCTCGATATTTCAGCGGCCCTGAGCGGATTGGGATGTCGCTCACGGGAGGGCTGGACAGCCGGATGATCATGGCGTGGCACAAGCCTGATCCGGGGCGGCTGGCGTGTTACAGCTTTCGCGGGACGTTCCGCGATTGCCAGGACAGTCTCCTTGCACGGGCGGTCGCCGGCGTCTGCCGCCAACCGCATCAGGTGATCTCGGTCGGCCGCGAATTCCTCTCGCACTTCCCTCGCTATGCCGAGCGCACCGTGTACCTCTCGGACGGGTGCGCCGAAGTGACGCGATCACCGGATTTGTACGTGAACGAGCGGGTCCGGGAGATCGCACCAATCCGCATGACCGGGAACTACGGCGGAGAAGTCCTCCGCGCGGTCCGGGCATTCAAGCCCATTGAGCCCGGCGCTGGAGTATTCCGCCCGGAGTTTCTGGCGCACGTTCACACCGCTCGCCAGACCTATGCCACCTTGCTTGGCGGACATCCGCTCTCGTTTGCGGTGTTCAAGCAGGCGCCGTGGTTCAACTACGGGCTTCTCTCGCTCGAGCAGACGCAAGTGTCGATGCGGTCGCCGTATCTCGACAACGATTTCGTCCGCACCGTGTTCCGAGCGCCAGCCGCCGCGTACGCCAGCAACGACGTCTGTCTGCGGCTGATCGCCGACGGCGATGCCACCCTGGGAGGTATTCGCACGGATCGAGGCGTCGGCGGATCGGCGGGACGGTTTCGAGCGGCGGCAGCCCGCGCGATGCTCGAGTTTCAGTTCAAAGCAGAATACGGCTACGACTACGGGATGCCGCAATGGGTCGCGTGGATCGATGGCCGCCTCTCGCGGCTCCGGCTCGAACGCGCTTTCCTCGGTCGCCACAAGTTCTACCACTTCCGGCTCTGGTATCGCGATGCGCTTGCCGGCTACGTTCGAGCCATGCTGCTCGATCCGCGAACGCTGGCACGCCCGTACCTCGATCCCAGTCGAGTGCGGACGATCGTCGAGCGCCACACCAGGAGAACCGGAAATTACACGACGGAGATCCACAAGCTCCTGTCGCTGGAGCTCGTGCACCGGCTGTTCGTCGATCGATGATGCGTCATGCCACCTCCGCTCGCAACTGTCGTCTTCGTCTTCACGATTGCCGCGCTCTTCTGGCTGGATCGCGAGCGCGAGCCGAAGACGTCGCCGGCGCTGTGGCTCGCGATTCTCTGGATGTTCATCGGCGCGTCGCGAATGGCGTCGCAGTGGCTCGGGATCGAGCCCCTCGATGCGATCGACGAGACGCTCGAGGGCAGTCCGTTCGACCGTCTGGTCCTGATGGGCCTGCTGCTCGGCGGACTGATGGTGCTGGTGGCGCGTGCCGGCCGGGTTGGCGCATTACTCCGCGCCAACACGCTGCTCGCGGTGTTCTTCTGTTACTGCGCGCTCAGCGTGCTCTGGTCCGACTTTCCGTTCGTGGCATTCAAGCGCCTCACGAAGGGGATCGGCAACCTGACGATGGTCCTCGTCGTCCTGAGCGATCCGAACCCGGGCGCGGCGATGAAACGGCTGCTGGCGCGGGTCGGCTTTCTGCTCGTTCCGCTCTCCGTTCTCCTGATCAAGTACTACCCGGCATTGGGCCGGATCTACAACCGCTGGACGTGGGAGGCGTATTTCACCGGCGTGTCGACCGACAAGAACGGGCTGGGCGGCGTCTGCGTGATCGTCGGGCTCGCGTCTCTCTGGCGAATCATCGACGGCTGGCGTCACGACCGCAGCTGGTCGCCGCTGATCGCACACGGCGTGGTGCTCGGCATGGCCATGTGGCTCTTTACCAAGGCGGACTCTTCGACGGCTTTGGCGTGCTTTCTCCTCGGCGTGCTGCTGACCGTGATGACGGCGCGCCTGGTGGGAAGAAATCCCGCCTACGTGCACGCCCTCGTCGGCGCGATCGCCATGCTGGTTGTCTTTGGCGTGCTGCTTCCCAACGGTTACACGTACGTCGTTGAGGCGCTCGGACGAAACACGACGCTGACCGGCCGGACCGAGATTTGGGGGGATCTGTTGACGATGGACGTCAACCAATGGGTGGGAACCGGATTCGAGAGCTTCTGGCTCGGTCCGCGCGCGGAGTACCTGGGCAACAAGTACTACTTCCACCCGAACCAGGCACACAACGGCTACATCGAGATGTATGTAAACCTCGGATGGATCGGCGTGGGCTTTCTGGTGCTGCTCATGGCAGCGGGTTACCGTCGCATTGTCGAAGCCTACGGACGCAGCGCCGGCATCAGCACGCTGCGGCTCGCGCTCCTGGCAACCGTCGCCGTGTACAACGTCACGGAGGCAACCTTCAAAGTCATGCACCCGATGTGGATTGTGTTCCTCCTGACGATCGCCTTCCGTCCCGCGCCCGAGGAGGACGACGGAAACGAGGCGACCCTCTGAAAGAGTGGCTGAATATGGATACGCAAACGATTATCGAGGCGAAAAACGGCGTCGTCGCCAAGTATGGCGATTGGACCGCGCACAACATTTGTCTGAGAGACGATGTCTACACCATCGCTCCACGGATTGTCGGCGACGAGGTCAAGCTGCGACGCATCGTCCAGTGCGTCTTCGATCTCGCCGGCGGTTCGGTGGAGGGACTGCGGATCCTCGATCTCGCTTGTCTGGAAGGGCTCTACGCGATCGAGTTCGCCCGGCACCGCGCGCGCTGCCTGGGCATCGAAGGGCGTGAGGCCAACATCGAAAAAGCACGGTTCGCCAAACAGGTTCTGCGGCTGGACAATCTGGACTTCGTGCAGGATGACGTCCGCAACCTCAGCGCGGACAAACACGGATCGTTCGACGTGGTCCTGTGTCTGGGTCTGCTCTACCATCTCGACGCGCCGGATGTGTTTCCGTTCATCGAGAGGTTGAGCGAAGTCTGCCGGCGAATCTGCATCGTCGACACGCGCATCACGCTGGCGCCCACGACCCGCTACGTCTATCACGACCGAATCTATCCGGGCATGCGAGGCGATGAGCACGGCCCGAACGACTCGATCGCCCTGAAACGATCAAAGCTGTGGGCGTCGCTCGACAACAACGAGAACTTCTGGCTCAGTCGCGCGTCACTCTACAACGCGCTGGCACACGTCGGTTTCACATCGGTGTACGAGTGCAACGTTCCCGCGGAACCCGACAAACCGGCCGATCGAATCACCGTCGTCGCGATCAAAGGGAAGCCGCATCAGCTTCTGAACACACCGTTGATGGCGGACAAACCCGAAGACGACATGCCGGAACGGCCACGACGAGAGAATTCCGTGGCCGTCGACTCGCTGCGGAAGATCAGCGCCATTCTCCCGCGGCGAGTCAGAGAAGTCGGCAAGACGCTCGTGGGGCGGGCGAACAAGCTGACGTGATCTCCGGGCCGCGGGCCTCCCGAGAGGTCAGTGAACCACTCTCAAGTTCGTCGGAGGGGACGGGGCGCCATTGCTCGTGTAGCAGCTGCTGGCGTCGAAAAGCAGCACCCCGCGGTCCGCTGCGCCCGGGTAAGCCGGGTCAATCGGGCTGTTAAGGTAACAGAGCCGCGCCGGAATGTTGTTCGCGTGGCCGCCCAGGCCGGGCACGTTACCGCCCAGGACGTCCGGTCCGATTGCCGGCCACGGCGGCGTGCCCCATGGCGTCGACCAGAAACTCGGCTGCGAGACCAATCGCAGGGATGCCGGCAACACCTGGCTGACCGGAAGCGGATTGGCAAAAAGACTCAAACCGGTTGGCACCTCCAACGGAAGAAACTTCACCAGGTTGCTCACCGAATCGTAGTTGCCCCACCGCATCGTGGTGGACAGAAGGGTCACGTCGTTGTTGAAGCCACCGCGCGTCCCTTCATTGCCCGAAAACCCAAAGCTGTAGATCGACTTGTTGGCCAGCGAGGCATTGCCGCCATCGCCCGCTGACACCGGAGCGACCTGATAGTTCGTGTGATACCCCGGCGTGCCGAGCACGTTGCCGATGATATTGAAGTAGCGGTTGTACGCCTCGAGAATGATGGCGCTCGTCTGCTGCGTCTTGGGAGTCGTGGACGCTTCGTCTCGCCCGCTGAGATAGTTCCTGAACGCCGTCACGAAATGGCGAGTGCCGTGGATGTCGTCGCCGACGAGTCCAACGGCCTGGTTACCCTCCCAGAGCACATACGCATCACCAACTGAGTGTCCGTACAACGCGAACTGTTGCCACGCCGGCGCCGCGCCGTTGGCCGTGTAGTAGTCGTCGATCGCATAGTTGTACGAATACACGCAACCGACGCACCCTTCGTTGATCATCCCGGTGGCGATGTGCTGGAAGATGTTGTTCTCGATCAGGTTGTCGGCCCCGTTGTAGGTGTCGATTCCGTAACTTTCAGAGGCCGCGTTCCACGAGCCGTAGAAATAGCTGTCGCGCACCACGTTGGCCGCAGCCTGATAGAACCAGATGTGTTTGTGCTGGCTGTTGATGTCGCGGATGTTCTTGAACCAGTTGTTGTAACCGTTGAAGACGAACACTCCCGCCGCAATGCTGCTGCTGGTGTTGGTGTGATCCATCGAGAGATCTTCCACGCCGTTCTTCGTGACCGGCATGCTGTTCGACCACCACGCCTGCGGCGACTGGCCCGAGCGCCAGTTGGGCATCCGGACAGCCGGCGTGATGCCCACCGTATACGGCCCGGTGCCGCTCACCGAAATCACCTTCGCCGCCTCCTGCTGACCGCGGCCAGGGCGCCCGTTTCCCGAACCAGGGTTTGACGAACAGACGTTGGCCGTCTGACACACCCAGATCTGTAGAGTGTCGGTGTTCGCGTCGTCGTTCTGGTCGAGAAAGATCATCTGGCCGACGGCCGGAGCAACCGTTCCCTTCGTCAGGGCGCTGAGTGTGATGACGGCAGAACCGGGCGCGTGACCGGCCGTCCAGTTCGCGACGTTGCTGGCGCTGCCACAGCCTCCACACTCGGGATCGCCGTTCATCATGCAGAGGTCGCCGCCCAGACCGCCACAGCTGCTCCCGTTTGTAAATTTGAGAAACGTACGGTCCGGCCCCGCTCCGCGCAGCGTGACGTTGCTCTTGTTGTTGAAGACGATCCCGCCGGCCAGGTTATAGGTGCCGGCGTTCAAAAACACGACGCCATTGTTACACGCTGCAATCGCGCTGTTGATTTGCGCAGCGGTCGCGCCGGGATTCAGGGTCGCGCAGATCGTCGTGCGAACCGGAACGCCGCCGACGATGCCCGCCGACGTCCAGTCGGTCCTGCGGCTCGCCGCGATGAGCGTTTGTGCCTCGACCAGTGTCGTGCCGCACAAACAGAACGTGAAGAACAACAACCAGCTTTTGCGCGCCATAGTTCTCTCCTGCTCACGGATCAGCTGGGGGTTGCGTTCTTGTCGAGCTTCGGAAAAATGGCGTCACCGGGCGCCCCATCGAGTCGAGTCGGCGTCGCCCTATCTGTGCAGTTTCGTAAAGCGCCGTATTCCCTGACAGGTAGGTTGCGAAGGGCGCTGCATCGATCACGCCAAGCCGAGCCGATCCCCTGCAACTGGCCGAGGTGCTACGACGAACGGCACCTCCGTGTAATTCCCCGCTCAACATGCCGGTCCTATATTCGTCGACAGGGTTGGGACGTGCCCGCCGGTTGGTGTGAACGCTAAGCAACTTCGGGTAAGGAGGCAACGATGACTGCAGGGACTGCGGGTCTGGCGACGGAGAAGGAATCGATCGTATCAATCAGGTCGCAAGTCGAACGAGCGATCGATGACCTTCTCGCGTCGCTCCCCAACCCAGACAAGCTGTCGGCGGCCGAGCGCCGGGGCATCATCGCCCGCTACACGGCTGTGCTCGAGGGGAATTTCATTTACTGGATGACCGGCGCGTACCTGTCCGCCGGATCGGATGAAGCGCGCGCCAAGATCATCGACAACCTTCGCGAAGAAGTGCGCGACTGCCATCCCGGCATGATGCGGCGGTTCGCCATGTCCGCCCAGGCCGTGCCAACCGATGCTGACGCGCAGGACGTCTATCGCAATCTGATGAACGTTCGCCAGTTCATCGGACGCCTCGATGCGGTCCCCATCGTCGTGACGATGGCGTTCTTCGAGGGCTTCATCCAGCGGTTCATGCCCTACCTGGCCGAGCTCGCGCGGCGTCAGGGATCGTCGGAGATGGAATACACCGACGTCCACGGCGTGTGCGACGTCACACACACCCAGGAACTCTATCGCGCGCTCGAAGCGGAGATGACGCTCGCCCCCACGGCGGGTGAGAACGACACGTTCGAAGGAGTCGAACTCCTTCAGACACTGATTCAGAACATTGTCGTCAACAACTAGCGTCCAGCAGAAGCCATTCGGCGGCGAAGTGTGGGAAGCGCGGTACCCGCACGCCGCGGCCCGGCAGGCAACCAAACCGCTCGCCACGCGGCTGCGCGACTGGTTGCGTGAGATCGTGTTGACGCTCCGCCGGCAGTTCCTGGTGCACGTCTGGAAGATGGACATCGGCGAGGGCTCGGCGATTTCGGGCAGCGCGAAGCTCGATAAGACGAATCCGCGCGGCGTCCACATCGGCAGGTATTCGGTCGTGACGTTCGGCGCCGCCATCCTGACGCACGACTACGTCAATCAGATCGATCGCGACGTGCGCATCGGCGACAACTGCTTCATCGGCGCGCACGCGATCATCCTGCCCGGCGTGACCATCGGCAACGGCTGCATCGTCGCGGCCGCCAGCGTTGTCAGCCGGGACGTGCCCGCCGGATCGCTGGTGGCGGGGAACCCGGCGCGCATCGTCGAACACCACGTTCAGACCACTCATTACGGAGTCCGCGCGTCGGCCCTCAAGTGAGGATCCGATGCCACAGCAGTCCATGTCCATCAAGGCCACCGTCATTTCCGAGATTCACCAGATCGCCGCGGACGACAGGAAGGCACTCGCGCCGCTGACCGATGACCTGGTGCTGCTCGATTCGGGACTCGACTCGCTCGCGATCGCCATCCTCGTCGCACGGCTCGAGGAAACGCTCGGATTCGATCCGTTTACCGAATCCGACGACGTGGCCTACCCCGTGACGCTGGGTGACTTCATCAGGTTTTATGAACAGGCCGCCGGCTCCCACAGCGTCGATACGAGACAGGCTGGCTGACGCGCCGGAAGGCAGCCTGCGTTTTTTACATGGCGCCGCCGGCAGTGTGTGCCTCGGCCACTTGCTGAGAGCCACCAGCCTCGGCCGGCCGGTGGACGTCGACGGACGATCGCGGCTCGTCGCGGCTCGCGTCCAGCTCGCCGGGCGATCCGTGCTCATCGCCACCCGCGATCAACTGGCGACGGCGCTGGCGCTCATCGAACTGGATGGCGTTGCCCGCCGCCTGATCGTCTGCACGCCTGATCTCCCATCCGAACATCTGCCGGCGATCGTCTCGCAGAGCGATGCGGAGGCGATCGTTTCCGATGGCACCAACGGACTGGGGCTCCCGCTGCAGGTCGTGTGCGACGGCGCGGTGACGCCAGCCCAGGACACGCCGACGCCGCGCTGCAGAACCGAATGGGTGCTCCTCACGTCGGGCACTACGGGCGCGCCGAAATTGCTCGTTCACAGCTTTGCCAGCCTGACGGCGCCCATCGACTGCGCCATCGCACGATCGAGTGGGTCGTCGGCGCGCAGCGACGGTCAAGAAGTCGTCTGGGGCACGTTCTACGACATCCGGCGGTACGGAGGGCTCCAGATCTTTTTCAGGGCTCTCCTCGGCCGGGGATCGCTGGTACTTCACGGCGCCAGCGAACCAATTGGAGAATTTCTCCAGCGGCTCGGCGCGCATCGGGTGACACACATCTCGGGCACGCCTTCCCATTGGCGCCGGGCCTTGATGAGCCCGCACGCTCGGGCGATAGCACCACGCTACATCCGGTTGTCAGGAGAGATCGCGGACCAGGGCATTCTGAACGCGCTCCGATCCTTCTATCCGCACGCCAACGTCGGACACGCGTTCGCGTCCACCGAAGCCGGCGTCGGCTTCGAAGTGAATGACGGTCTCGAGGGCTTTCCCGCGAGCATCGTCGGCACGCCGGGCGACGTGGAAATCAAGATCATCGGCGGCTCACTCAGAATCCGCTCCACGCGCAGCGCGGTGCGGTATCTCGGCGAGCACGCTGCCCCGCTCGTCGATCGCGAAGGCTTCGTCGACACCGGCGACATGGTGGAACGTCGCGGCGACCGGTGTTACTTCCTCGGCCGGCGGACCGGCATCATCAACGTCGGCGGACTGAAGGTCCATCCGGAAGAAGTCGAGGCGGCAATCAATCGACATCCGGCGGTACGGATGTCGATGGTGCGGTCGACCCGCAGTCGCATGACCGGGTCGCTCGTGGCCGCCGACGTCGTGCTGAAGGCCGAGTTCGATCCGGCCGCCGCGGGCGACGACGAGAGCATTCCAGTCTTCAAACGCCAGATCATCCAGCTGTGCCGCGACCAGCTGGCGCCCCACAAGATCCCGGCGACGATCCGTTTCGTTCCCGCGCTGGAGCTTGGCGCGGCCGGCAAGCTGGCCCGCCATGCGTAGGGTGATCGTCACCGGCGGAAGCCGTGGGCTCGGTCTGGCCATCGTTCGCCGCTTGATCTGCGAAGGCTACGGCGTAGTCGCGATCGCGCGGCAGATGAACGATCAGATGGCGTCGAGCATCGAGCACGCCAACCAGAAACATCCCGGGACGCTCCACTTCGTGCCGTTCGACCTCGGAAACGTCGATGGGATCCCGGAGCTCGTCAAGACACTGCGAAGGGATTGCGGGCCGATTTACGGGCTCGTCAACAACGCCGCGCTCGGCGTCGAAGGCGCGCTGGCCATCACGCACAACACACAGATCGAGCGCGTGATCCGCCTGAACACACTGTCGCCGATCGTCCTGACCAAATACGTAATCCGCCACATGCTGGCGGACGGCGGCGGGCGCGTGGTCAACGTCGCGTCGATCGTCGGCTTCACCGGCTACAGCGGCCTCGCAGTCTACAGCGCGACCAAAGCGTCGCTGATCGGATTCACCCGCTCACTGGCGCGCGAAGTCGGCCGCCGCGGGATCAACGTGAATGCGATCGCACCCGGATTCATGGACACCGAAATGACCCAGAGCATGGACGCCGAGCGCCGTGAGCAGATCGCGCGCCGGAGCGCCCTCCGGCGTGTACCGGAAGTCGACGACGTCGCCAATGCGGTCGAGTTTCTGCTCGGAGCGAAAGCCAAAAACATCACGGGGACCGTGCTGACCATCGATGCCGGCAGCACGGCGTGAAACATTTGCGATGTTGAATCAGCTCGACACGGCCCTGCGACCCGCACCCGGTAGCGCATCGTCTGCCAAGGCGTGGTCGCGCGCGCTCGAGTTGACGGCCTCGATCGTCCGGCGTCCGGATCGCATTCTGCCGGCGGTCATCGAGGACCTTGCCGCGAAGTATGGAGACGAGCCCGCACTCCTTTCCGATGAAGAGAGCCTGACCTATCGCGCGCTCGCGGAACGATCGGCCCGATATGCGCACTGGGCGATCGAGCAGGGCCTCGGCCATGGCGACGTCGTCGGCCTGTTGATGCCGAACCGTCCGGAGTACCTGGCCATCTGGCTGGGCATCACGCGCGTCGGCGGCACCGTCGCACTGCTCAACACCAACCTCGCCGGGCCGTCGCTGGCCCACTGCGTCAACGTCGCGGCACCGAAACTTCTGATTGTTGCTGGAGATCTGATCGCTCGCGTGATGGCCGTTCGTCACGACCTGGCGGGCGCGCCGAAGATCTGGCAGCACGGCGCCGCGGCGTGTGGCGATTTTCAGCGCATCGACGATGAGATCGTTCGGTATCGGGGATCCCA
>Ga0075421_100011979_pt1 | contig 10757 bp, 7 predicted proteins | sample SoiMetdeltSBSDD5_FD_75292 | JGI IMG/M metagenome (GOLD analysis project Ga0075421, IMG submission 75292) | Bulk soil microbial communities from a Populus tree surrounding site in Tennessee, USA - Soil MetaG P. deltoides SBSDD5 | ecosystem: Environmental > Terrestrial > Soil > Tree plantation...
CCGGACTCGAGGCCCGGCCGACTCGCGACTATTCGGGGAGTCCGGCCGTGCGGAGCCCCCAGATCAATCGCTCACGGTCATCCGGGCGTCGCAGGGGGTATCGGGCCTCGAAGACGGAGATCCGGAAGTCCGGCTCGCGGGCGAGGAGCTCCCGGGCCGCCGCCCTCGCCTCCTCGATCCGGCCCAGCTGTGCGAAGCACGCCGCGAGATTCCGGTGAGCGGCTAGATGCCCCCGGTTGTCCTGCCGCGCCTTCAGCAGCCAGACCAGCGCCTCTTCGTACCGGCCCGCGACGAACTCGGCGAAGCCCGCCACCCCCCAAAAGAAAAATTTGAGGGGATCGAACGGGCTGAGTCGCCACATGTTGCGCAGCCGATCGAGCGCCTCGTCCGGCTGCCCGAGATAGCAGCACGTGATCGCGCTCACGCCCCAGGCGAACGCGGAGTTCTTGTTGAGCTGGAGCGAGCGCTCGAACATCTCGACGGCTTCTTCCGGTCGATTCCCCAGGAACGCCTCGACGTGCGCCGCGACCGCCAGCGCGAACGCGTCCGTCGCATCGAGCTTCACGGCCTGCTGCGCGGCGAGACGGGCCAGTGTGAGGTCTCGGTCGGTCGCCTTCGATCGCCACTCACCGAGGAGGAGGATGTACCACCACGCCTTGTGCGCCCACGCCTGGGCGTATGCGGGGTCCAGCTCGATGGCCCGGTCGAGAAACGCCCCCGCCGCCATGAACTCCCGCTCGGTGCCCGTGTAGAAGAGGGGGAACGCGCGAAGCACGCAATCGTACGCGTCGAGGCTCTCGGTCGGCTTGCTGCGCACGCGCTCGGCCTCGGCCTCATAGACCCGTGGCTCGATGGTCGCGACGACACTCGCCGCGATGCGGTCCTGGAACTCGAAGAGCTCGTCAATCGCCCCGTCATACTTCTCGGCCCAGATGGTTCGATTGTGGCCCGCGTCGATGAGGTCGACGGAGATCCGGAGCCGCTGCACCTGACGCCGCGCACTCCCGTCGAGGACGTAGCGGACACCGAGCTCCGTGGCGATCTGTCGCACGTCGACGCGGCGGTCGCGGTACGGAAGCGTCGAGTGTCGGGCGATGACGAGCAGGGACCGGTTGTGCGCCAGCGCCCCGATGATCTCCTCGGTGATGCCCTCACCGAAGTACTCCTCCTTCGGGTCGCCCCCCAGATTCTTGAAGGGCATCACGGCGATCGACGGACGGTTGTTCCACGTCAGGTGCGGCTGGGCGACGCGACGAGCGACCCGGGGCCCACTCTCCATCTCGAGCCGATAGATCCTGACGGGTCGCGTGATGTTCTTCAGCTCACGCTCGCCGAGGTCGGTGAGCTCCACGCCGAGCTTGTTCCACACGTAGTCGCGGACGGCGGCGGTCATCACGACCTCGCCCGGGCTGGCGAGCTGCTGGATACGGGCCGCGATGTTGACCCCATCACCGTGGCGCTTATCCCCGTCGACGATGACGTCCTCCACGTTGATGCCGATGCGCATCAGGAGGCCCTCGCCCCCCGGCTCGTCGCGCGACTGGGCGATCGCGCGCTGCACGTCGTGGGCCCAGCGCACCGCCGACACGACGCTCTCGAACTCGATGAACAACCCATCGCCCATGACCTGCAGGAGATGGCCGCCATGCTCGGCGATCTTGGGCTCGAGCAAGTTGGCGCGCAGGGCCTTCCACTTGAGAATCGTCTGGGTGTCGTCCAATTCCATGAGCCGGCTGAAATCGGCGACGTCGGCAAAGGCGACCGCCGCAAGGCGCCGTCTTATGCTTCGGGCGTCTGTGGTCGGCGCGTCCATAGAGGTTGACCTTCCCCCCGAGGGGCACGAAGCGCGATCGCGCAGATCATACTCCTGAAGACGGACCTGCGGCCCCCAATCTGCCCGGTGATCAAACCCGTGAAATCCCTAGACGTTGCCCGTCGTGATCGGACACTATTGTCCTTCCCCGTCAAGAAGGAGATGGTGGCGTGGCGAAGTTCGAGGAGTTGAAGGCGAATAACGGCGTCGACACCCTCAAGCCCGACGACGCCTGGGTGATCATTCCCGAACGAGGGGACAACCAAGTCTTCCTTCGCGACGGAGACGGCTACGCTCTGGATCCCCGGAGTGATGGCGGGAGGGTCGGATGGAAGGACGTGCCGCCTCCGCCCAAGTCGCGGGACCCGGAGAACATGGTCGCCTCCGTGAGTCGCGGGAAGAACGACCGCCTGCTGAAATTCACGGCCGTGAAGACCGGCATGGGGCGGATCTGGGCCAAGAAGGGCGGCCTCTCCCTGAGCATCGGGTTCTCCGTCCACCCACCAAAGACCCACAAGATCTCCTTCTTCTTCTTGCAGGACCAGACCGGCAAAACCGTGAAGTCCCGGACGACGTTCTCACCTTCCGATGCGGCCGGCTGGGTGAAGGACCTGAGCGCCGTCTACGGTCCGCAGGCGAACATCAGGTTCGAGCTGGGCAAGGCGGAGCCTCTCCCGCTGTCCGGGTTGAGCCAGGTAGTCTCCGATGCCGACGCGCCGCTGCTCGAGCAGAAAAAGGACAGCGCGCTCATCAACATCTTCCTGGCGGGAAGCCAGATCAAGTCCAACGAGAGCGACTTCCCGCTGGGCTTCTACGTGATCAAGGAGAAGCTGATCGTCGTCAAGGACCAGACGGCGACCGAATCAAAGAGCAAGCCGATGCTCAAGACGATGGCGCACGAGATCGCGCACCTGCTGAACTATCACCGGAAGGCTTCGACTCCGGGTCACGACTACTACAAGACGTGTGGGTACGCCTCCGACGTCCTGAACACGCTCGACGGCACCGACATCAAGATCCCCCACCAGCGCGTGCTGGATTGGAACCCCTGGTAGGCATGACGCGTCACTCCCGCCAGACCGGCCGGACTTCGACGGTGCGGCCTTCGCGCAGCGGAACTCTCTGGGCCCACTCGATGGCTTCAGCGTACGTGTCGCACTCGATCAGGTAGAAGCCTCCGAGGACCTCCTTCGTCTCCGTGAAGGGGCCGTCGGTCACGAGCCGCTGTCCGGCCTTGACGCGGACGCGACTCGCCTTCTCGTGCCCTCCTAGGCGCTCGGTGTGGACCATCTTGCCGGCGGCCTTCAACTCGGCCTCGAATCGCTGGTGCCCCTGGAGGATCGCTTCGATCTCGGCCTTCGAAGCCGGCGGCGCGGTCGTGTCGAGGTTGATGAGCAGCATGTAGCGCATGGTTTCCCCCTCATGAGATACGACGTCGCTGAGAGCCCGGAATCGACATCCAAGGACGCCTCGGCGATAGGAAGTCCTAGACGTGTTGAGCAAGGTTTGACCCATCCCCGACGGCACGCTATCGTCGGCGAACCTGAGCCGCGCCAGGGTGCGAGGGGAGTCGATGATGAAGTGTCCGCGGTGCGAGCAGGAGACGCCGTCAGATGCGGACTTCTGCCCGGAGTGCGGAGCGAAGCTCGCTCTTGTGTGCTCTGGCTGCGGAACGGCCAACGCCCCGACTCACAAGTTCTGCAAGAAGTGCGGGCAGGGCCTCGCCAGCGGCGCAAGCCGAGTACAGGCTGGAGCCGCGGCGCCCTCCTCCTACACTCCGAAGCACCTCGCTGAGAAGATTCTCACCTCGAAGGCAGCGCTGGAGGGTGAGCGCAAGCAGGTGACCGTGCTCTTCGCTGACCTCAAGGGCTCGATGGAACTGCTCGCCGACCGGGATCCTGAGGACGCCCGCAAGATCCTCGACCCGGTGCTGGAACGCATGATGGAGGCCATTCATCGGTACGAGGGCACCGTCAATCAGGTCATGGGGGACGGGATCATGGCTCTCTTCGGCGCCCCCCTCGCCTGCGAGGACCACGCCGTGCGGGCGTGCTATGCCGCGTTGCGCATGCAGGAGACGATCACGCGCTACGCCGAAGGGGTCCGCCGCGCGGAAGGCTTTCCACTCCAGATCCGCGTCGGTCTGAACTCCGGCGACGTTGTGGTACGCACGATCGGGAGCGACCTTCGGATGGATTACACCGCCGTCGGCCAGACCACCCACGTCGCCGCCCGCATGGAGCAGATGGCCGTGCCGGGGTCCATCTTGTTGTCAGCCGCAACGGTTGCCCTCGCCGAGGGATACGTGGAAGTCAACCCGCTGGGTCCGCTACCGGTCAAGGGGCTCGAGGCGCCGCTCGAGGTGTACGAGCTCACCCGGGCGGCGACGATCCGCTCGCGTTTCCATGCCGCGGCCGCCCGTGGCCTGACCCGCTTTGTGGGACGGGAGCCCGAGTTAGAGTACCTCCGCCAGGCGGTCGCACGCGTGCGGACCGGTCACGGGCAGGTGGTGGCCGTCGTGGGGGAGCCCGGCGTTGGCAAGTCCCGGCTCTACTGGGAGTTCAGCCACGCCCACCGTGCCCAAGGCTGGCTGGTCCTCGAGTCGGGCTCGGTCTCCTACGGCAAGGCGACGAACTACCTTCCCATCATCGAGCTCCTCCGGGCGTACTTCGCGATCGAGCCGGCTGACGCCCCCCGCAGGATCCGCGAGAAAGTCACAGGCAAGCTCCTGTCGCTCGACCGGCGGCTCGAGCCCTCGGTCTCGCCGATCCTGTGGCTGCTCGACGTTCCGGCAGAGGACGAGTCCTGGGATCGTCTCGACGCGCCCCAGCGCCGGCAGCAGATTCTCGATGGGATCAAGCGCCTGATCCTGCGTGAGTGCCAGGTACAGCCGCTGATGGTCCTGTTCGAGGACCTCCACTGGATCGACGCCGAGACTCAGGCCCTCCTGGACAGCCTGGTGGAGAGCCTGCCCACGGCTCGGGTATTGCTGCTCGTGAACTACCGGCCCGAGTACAGCCACGGTTGGGGGAGCAAGACCTACTACCGACAGCTTCACGCCGATCCCCTGCCGCCCGAGAGTGTTGATGCGTTACTGGACGCGCTGCTGGGACGCGACATGACACTCGCCCCCCTCAAGCGGCTCGTGATCGAGCGGACCGAGGGCAATCCGTTCTTCATCGAGGAGAGCGTCCGCACGCTCGTCGAGACGGGTGTCCTGACAGGCGAGCACGGCGCCTATCGCCTGACCCGAGCCGTCCAGGGCCTCCAGGTGCCGGCCACCGCCCAGGCCATGCTGGCCGCGCGCATCGACCGACTGGCGCCGGAGGACAAGCGACTGCTCCAGGCGGCCGCGGTCATCGGCACCGACGTCCCTTTCGCGCTGCTTCACGCCGTGGCCCACGAGCCCGAGGACCGGCTGCGCCGCGGACTGGCTGAGCTCCAGGCAACGGAGTTCCTCTACGAGACGCGGCTCTTCCCGGACCTCGAGTACACGTTCCGGCATGCGCTGACTCACGAGGTGGCGTACCAGAACCTCCTCCTCGAGCGACGCAAAGCTCTCCACGCGCGAGTCGTCGACGCCATCGAGCGGCTGTACGGCGATCGCCTGATCGAGCAGGCCGAGACCCTTGCCCACCACGCGCTTCGAGGCGAGGCGTGGGAGAAGGCCGTCGCCTACGTCCGCCAAGCCGGAGGGAAAGCGATGGAGCGCTCGGCCTACCCGGAGGCCGCCGCCGACTTCGAGGAGGCTCTCGAGGCGCTCCGGCATCTCCCGGAGAGTCGCGAGAGGAGGGCGCAGGCGATCGACCTCCATCTCGACGCCAGCGCCGCCCTGCTTGCGGTGGGCGCGCCGGCGAGGAGTACCGAGCACGCGCATGAAGCCCAGGCCCTCGCCGAGTCGCTCGGCGACGAGCGGCGGCTGGGCTGGGCGCTGGCGTACCTCGCCAACCGCGCCTGGTACGCGGGGGACCCGGCGAGCGCGCTCGAGATGAGCCAGCGCGTGCTCGATATCGCCGTCAGCTACCAGGAGGTGGGCCTCGAGATCTCGGCGAACTTCTGCATCGGCGGCCTCGAACTGACCACGGGCAACTACCGGAAGGCCACCGAGCGCTTGCGCCAGGTCGTCGAGGCGCTCCAGGGCGATCGCCTGTTTGAGCGCTCCGGCCCCAGCCCGCTTCGATCCGTCTTCTCGCGAGAGCGGCTCGTCTGGAGTCTCGCCGAGCTCGGCGATTTCGCCGAAGCGTTGGCGCGGGGCGAGGAGGCGGTCCAGATCGCTGGCGAGGTTGAGCATCACCACAGCCTCGTCCTCGGCCATCGATGCCTGGGTCTCGTGGCCATCCGCCGCGGCGACGTTTCCCGGGCCATTTCCTTGCTGGAGCGCGCGGTCGTGGAATGTCGCGATACGCAGGCGCGGAGCTTCTTCGACGTCACGGCCGGGCATCTGGGCTACGCCTACGCGCTTTCGGGTCGCGTTCCAGAGGGCGTGGCTTTGCTCGAGGAGGCGATCGCCGACCCCGAGACGACGGGCACCAGCAACCATCCGCTGCTCCTGGCCTATCTCGGGGAAGCGCATCTTTTGGCCGACCGTCGGGAGGACGCCCTCACGATCGCCCGGCGTGCCCTCGACCTCGCGCTTCGCCAGAAGGAGCGCGGCAACGAGGCCTGGGTCCTCCGCCTCCTGGGTGAGATCGCCTCTCGGGGCAATCGACTCGACGCCGAGACCGTCGAGGGCTACTACCGCCAGGCCCTTGCCCTTGCCACTGAACTCGGCATGCGCCCGCTGGCCGCCCACTGCCATCGCGGCCTCGGTAAGCTGTATCGCAGATCGAGTGAGCCGGCGAGGGCCGAAGAGCACTTTGCGATCGCGGCGTCGATGTGCCGCGAGATGGGCATGACGTATTGGCTGGAGGAGACGAAAGCGGAGATGGCGGATCCGGCTGACGGGACGATTTGATCTTGGCCGGCCGAACCCGTACAGGCGCTCCATCGCGAACATGGAGGCGGGCGAAGGACCTCGCTTGGCCCTACTAGCTCTGGTTTGATGGCGGAGGGCGAGGGATTCGAACCCCCAAGGGTCTCGCGACCCGGTGGATTTCAAGTCCACTGCCTTGCCAGTTGAGGCTAGCCCTCCGTGTCAGTAGTTTCGCACAGTTACCCGACGTGTGTCCGCTCGACTAAGGGCGTCGAGTCCAAGTTCAGTCCAAGTTCGGGGACGGAAAGGCGTTCGACAGCCGCTCGGAGGTGATCCCGGGCCAGGTGCGCGTAGCGCTGCACCATTGAGAGCGTCCGCCAGCCTCCGAGCTTCTGGACGGTCAAGAGATCTACTCCGGCCATCACAAGCCGGCTAGCAAACGTGTGGCGGTTGCAGTGCCACGTATAGCCCTCCAGCAGACGACAGTCCTTCCCAGCGTCCCCGTAGGCTCGCCTGGGCCGCCTTGACGCTTCGGTCGAACACCCGTGCGACCGTGTGGTACGCCATGGGGAACACGCGCTCGTCAGGTTGGTCTGTACGTTTGCGGCTGAGGCTGGCGTCCAGGAATACCGAGCGGACGGTGGCGTTCATCGGAACCGTCCGCTGATGTCCTCGCCGCGCCGCTCGCCGCCGAGGCGCATTTCGGTCAGGTTTTACTGGGCCGGCCGGCCAGGACCGCTGCCAGCCGGCCCGTGCCGTCGCCTACTGTTTCGCGACGATCTGATCCTTGATCTTGTCGTAGGTGCCCTGCGGCACACCTTCTTCTGCACTAGCTCGTCCTTCCGCTTATACGGCCGCCCGTCGACGTCTCCTGACCCCCAGGGAGAGCCGAAAGCGGCGCGGGTGCTTCCGGCCCGGCCTGTTCGCCCTACACCGGTCGCATCGCCGCGCCGCACTCGCTACAGCGAATAGTCGGCCCGTGGCCCGCCTCGAAGACGTATGTGCGCATGAGCGCCTCGTGCCCGTTGCGACAACGCAGCAGCAGCCGGGGTCCGAGCCGCCGGAGCCCTGTTCCGGCGCCGTCTCGTGCCGGGGTGCCGACTCTAGACGTCGGGCCGTCGTGGCTCAGCGCGCAGCGACGGTGATTCAACTGCCCGTGCGCCCACACGACGAAGTCGTAGTCCTCGATCTCGCCCCCACAAATGTCGCATTTGCCACTGGACTCCATACTCACCACCCTGAATTGGTGTCTCCAAAATGAGACGTAGCACACAAATCAGGTGGATGCCACCGACGCCGCCACTTATTTGACGGCTCTCATAGCATATGATATGATATTCATGTACTAAGAAAAGGCGGTATGGAGACCGCCAGGACAGGAGGAACGCAATGGCACTGGAGCGTTGGCGTCCGTTCGGAAGCGCGGATCGTTGGGAGCCGTTCCGCAATCTCGGCGACATCCAGAGCGAGGTCAACCGACTGTTCGATGCTTTCTCCGGTCGGGCATTGCCTGCGACGGGTTCTCAGGGGCGTTCGTGGGTGCCCCCCTTGGACATGCACGAGACGAGCGACGAACTGGTGCTGCGGGTCGAGCTTCCAGGTGTCCGCGAGAAGGACGTCGTGGTCTCAATCACCGGCGACTTCCTCACGATCAAGGGCGAACGACGCTGGGACGCCGAGAACAAAGATCAGAAGTTCTTGCACGTGGAGCGCGGGTATGGGCAGTTCGAGCGGCTGATCCAGCTGCCGATGGCCGTGCAGTCCGACAAGGTCAAGGCATCCTTCCGCGACGGAGTTCTGGAGGTCACGCTGCCCAAGGCAGAACAACTCAGGCCCCGAGAGATCAAGATCGATATCCAGTAAGTCACGGGCAACTGCGCGGCGTCAGGGAATAGGTTGTGAGCAGCGCCGATCCGGCACTCGATGAAAACGCCATACGCGCCAGGGTGCGCCTGCTCACCCAGTGCGGCCACCTGCCAGCCTTCCGCTCCGGCGAGTTGTGGGCTGGCCGGTGCCGCACGTCGCACAACTGCACGTTGTGCGGCGTCGGCATCGGGGTCGGGGAGGTCGAGATGGAGTGGGTGTCGGCCAGCGGTGCGGCCGTCATCTACACCCATCGTCGGTGTTTCGAGATCTGGGTCCGAGAAGCAGGAGACGCCGACGGGCGTGCTACGCCGGCATCGGGATCAGCCTGATACAGCAGGTCGAGAAGGAGTAACACGGAGTTTCCGCCGCGCTCTTCCGGAGAGCAGAAACGGTGAAGGAGCTCACGCAGTGCCTTCCGTGACCCGCCAGGCACCGCCCAGGAGTCAGCAGCGCCCGCCCGAGAAGGCAAGGTTCGCAGCCGCTCTCAAGGCGACCCTCTCGCTCAAACTAATACACGGGCGTCCCGTCGTACCTAGCCCCAGCCATCCCCCACATCATAGAAAGTCGGCAAGTTAGTGTCCCGAAGACGCCGGATAGAGCCTTGGCCGTTCGAAACTGAACTGCGGGGCTAAGCCTGCGAGAAATACCAACCGGCGACAAACAAGCGTGGACGGAGCAGCTCGGGATAGCCAGCGGCCGCCGGAGCATCATAGAGCCGCGCCTTTAGGTTGGCTCAACTCCGCCGGACGCGCTCCTTCGGAGCCTTGCTGCTGGGAGCATGGTTCTACTGAGCGGCTCGCACGTAAGCGCCTCGCACGCGTAGTTGCTGCGCGCTGCCTTGAGCCAATTGTCGCAATTCGCTAGCCTATGGCCCCTGGGGGCTGGGCCGCCCACGGAGATCCAAACCGGACAAGGCTGAGAGGTGGTGTGCCGTGTATAGCCGGGGCCGGCCTCTAACGACCACTGCGGGCCTTGTGGGGGGTATCTCGGCAGTCCCGGCGGCTACCAGATGCAGTCCAAGTTGAGTCCAGTTCGGGGTCCGAATTCATCCTAGTGCGTCGTACTTCGTCGCAATTGCCGTCTGAGGTAGACGCGTGGCAAGTACTCGCCGCTATTCCGATGGTTGGCGCTGCATCGAGACGACAGGCTACGGCGTGACGAAGGGCTAGCCCGCTTTCAAGTCCACTGCCTTGCCAGTTGAGGCTAGCCCTCCGTGTCAGTAGTGTCGCACACTTCCACGACGGGGCCGGATGGCGGCGAACCGCACTGGCACTCCGCCGGGCACCTCAAGATCCCCGCAGTCGAGCCAGCGCGGCAGCGAGACAACGCCGAGACAGGTCTGCATATGGGTCGCCTGCTGCCAGCGCGTTGGTGGTGCTCATCAGCCAGTCCGTCAGCACGTGAAGCTCCACGCCGGTCATCTGGATCCGGAGATGCCGTTCCCCAGACGAGGCTCGTCGTCCGACTACAGGGACGGCTTGAAGCGCCGAGCGAAGGCCATCGGGGACGGGGGTCGAGGGGAGACTTCTCCATCGCGTTCTGGAGGAAGGACCAGCAGTCTTCGGAAAAGTGCACCCAGAGTCGCCTGTTCAGCATTGAGACTGGCCCCCCTCGGTTCGGCTGATGAGCCGCCATACTATGCTCCAAGAAGCATAGCCCAGAGCGGCGCGAGGGATGACCTACACGCGGAGTCTCACGCTAGGGTCGCAGCTGGGCCTCGACGGTGTCGAGCCAGGCGCCGATCGCTTTGAGATGAAGGTCGACGAGCGCGTCGACCTCGGTGGGAATCGGCAAGCCACGGTCCCGGCAATACGCGGCAACGGTGACGTCGAGGTCGAACCAGGAGGTCGCCAGCGTGCCGGGGTCGAGCTCGTCGATCTCCGCCCGGCGCTCGCTTCGGCGGTCGATGTCCTCGCCCGGGTCCAGCCGCTCCATTACCGCCACCATGCGGTCGTACAGCGCGCCGTAGCGATCCGCCGTGGCGAAGTAGGGGGCGAGCCCCTGCGAGGTCAGGTAGTCCTCGACCGTGCCGTGCGTGCCGTAGATGCCGGCTGTCTGCGGATGGGGAGTCAGATGGCCGAAGCTCTCGTCTCCCTCGGGCGAGACCCAGCGGGCCAGCGGGTAGATGCGGCACGCCAGGGGACGGTCGGGATGAACCGTGCAGCC
>Ga0075421_100011980_pt1 | contig 10757 bp, 10 predicted proteins | sample SoiMetdeltSBSDD5_FD_75292 | JGI IMG/M metagenome (GOLD analysis project Ga0075421, IMG submission 75292) | Bulk soil microbial communities from a Populus tree surrounding site in Tennessee, USA - Soil MetaG P. deltoides SBSDD5 | ecosystem: Environmental > Terrestrial > Soil > Tree plantation...
CGATAGCGCCGCATGTCGCGCGTGAAGATCGATTGCCAGACCACCGCCCGCAGCCGTCCGATCGACGGTGAATTGCCGATGATGTACCGGAACACGTAGTGGAACGCGCGCCGGATCTGGAAGAAGCCCGCGAACAGGTGCGGCACGTCGCGATCGGCCAGCACGGTGGCCCGCGGGATCTGGAGCAGACGCGCGGCGTCCTGACGAAACTTCCGGTAGAAGGCGACCGGCGCGGTGGCGGCGCGGCGGTCCATCAGCAGCGCGTAGAAGTCCTCCTCGAAGCGGCTGAAGAGAAGGTAGACCACCGCGTCTTCGTAGAGTGACAGGTCCTCGGCGGTCGGCTTCACGCCGTCGTCGAGGCGCGCGGCCAGCCGCTCGACGAGCGTTTCCGTGCGCGCGTGCAGCGACCGGAGATTCGGAGTCGGCGTTGTCTCGCCGGAGGCGTGCCACAGCGTTCCGCCGCGAACGAACTCGGCTCCCAGCGCGGCGCGCTCGCCCTCGATTCGCTCGGGCAGGAAGGGGTTGGAGTAGGCCAGGCGCGAGACCGCCTGCGCCAGCGCTCGGTCGGCCTCGGTCAGGAAGGCTACCCTCGGCATTCCATGCACACCGAGCATTCAATGTACAGCGGCCGATCGTCAGATGTCCAGATTGGGCGATCGCCGTATCTCGAAATGGCCAGTACTGCGGTTTTTCGACTGGCACGGCCCGTGGAATCCGGTGTCGCCAGGGAGGCGCAATGAAAACGACGACGATCAGGCAGTCGTTCGAACGGCAGGTCGAGGCGTTCACGGCCTCCGCCGAGTTCCAGGCGCTGGAGACGGGGCACGCCGATTACGAGGCGTTCCTCGAGAACGTTGCGCGGGCGCATCTGAAATCCCCCCAGCTCGTCGCGTTTCTGTACGCGCTCGCGCCACCCGCCGCCGCGCCGACGCTGCAGGCGAACCTCCTCGAGGAGCTGGGGCTGGGAGCCGATGGCGAGCGCCCCCATCCCGCCCTGCTGGCGGAGCTGATCCGCGCCGCCGGGCTCGGACACCGGCTGCAGGACATCGAGGCACGCGCCGCGGACGATATCCGCCGCATCGTGACCGATCCCCTGCTCTATGGCACGCTGCGCGACGTCGGCCTGGCCGCGCTGGCGGAGATCGTCGCCTTCGAGTTCATGCTGTCGCGCGTCGCCGGCCGCATCGCCCGGGCTCTCGCCCAGCATCGCGGCCTGCCCGCAGCGGCACTCGAGTGGTTCACGCACCACTCCGAGGTCGACGTGCGCCACGCCGAGCAAGGCCTCGCCGACCTCGCCGCCTACGTCGTTTATTACGACATGACGGAGGACGAGGCGCTGGCGATCGTCGAGCTGGCGCTCCGCGACGACGTGTTCGCCCGCCGCTACTTCGGCTACCGGTCACCTGCGGGAGCGGCGCGATGAGGCTCGTCGGAGCCACCCTGTACGCCTTGCGCATTCCGTTCATCGAGGCCTTCAGCCATAGCGCCACGGACCGCCGCGTCTCGGAGTCGGTCGTCGTGCGTGTGCGCGACGAGGCCGGGACCGTGGGCTACGGGGAGGGCGCGCCGCGCCCCTACGTCACCGGCGAGACCGTCGAGACGCTGCTCGATCACCTCGCCCGCGACCTCTGGCCGCGTGTGGCCGAGCGCGCGCTGCCGCCGGTCACGGATCTGGCCCGGCTCGCCGGCTTCGTGCCCGAGACGCCGTGCGACGCCGGCATCGTCGCACCCCACGCCGCCCGGGCCGCCCTCGAGCTGGCGGCGCTCGACTGCGCGCTGCGCCGCGTCGGGCGTCCGATGGCCGCCCTGCTGCCGCCGCGCCGGCAGCGCGTGATGTACAGCGGAGTCGTGACGGCCGGCTCGATCGAGCGCGCCGTGCAGCACGCGCGCCGCATGCGCGCCGTCGGCATGCGGCACGTGAAGGTCAAGGTCGGCTTCGATGACGACGTCGCGCGGATCACCGCCGTTCGCGAAGCGCTGGGGTCGGAGGTGTCCCTGCGGCTCGACGCCAACGGCGCGTGGACGCTGGAGCGCGCGGTCGAAGTGCTGGACGCGGTGACGCCGCTCGGTATTGCGGCCGTCGAGCAGCCGCTGCCGCGCGGCCGCGTGAACGACCTCGCTCGCCTGCGAGCCGAGACCACCGTGCCGGTCATGGTGGACGAGTCGCTGGTGACCGAAGCGGATGCCGACGCGCTGATCGAGGCGAAGGCGGCCGACCTGTTCAACATCCGCGTCTCCAAGTGCGGCGGGCTCGCCCGCTCACTGGCCATCGCCGCCCGCGCCGCGGCCGCGGGGATCGGCGTCCAGGTCGGCAGCCAGGTCGGCGAGACGGCCATACTCGCCGCGGCCGGCCGTCACCTTGCCGCGGCGCTGCCGGACGTCGAGTTCGTCGAAGGGTCGTTCGGCACGCTGCTGCTCGCCGAGGATGTCGCGGTCGAGAGCGTGCGATTCGGCCACCGCGGAGAGGCCTCGCTGTTGACGGGACCGGGACTGGGCATAAGGGTCGTCGAGGCGCGCCTGCGACGGCTGGCGATCGACGTGCGCGACCTCACCACGGAGGGATGACATGGCTCACGTGCTCCGCCACGCCATTGCGCTTCACGAGTGGCGCCATCGGCGCGCCTTCGACGTCGCCACCGAGGATCCCGCCGGCGCGCAAGCCCGGGTGCTCGGCCGCCTGCTCCGCGACAACGCGACCACAAGCTTCGGGCGCGAGCATGCGTTCGCGACGACCAGCACGCCGGCGGAGTTCGCGCGGCGCGTACCGATCCGTGACTACGAGGCCCTCCGCCCGTACGTTGCCCGCATTCTCGCCGGCGAGGCGCGTGTGCTGACCGCGGAGGCGCCGTTCATGTTCACCTCGACGAGCGGCACCACCGGCGCGCCGAAACTGGTGCCGGTGACCGAGTCCTGGACGGCTGCCATGGCCTCGCTCACGCGCCTGTGGCTGGTGCACGCGCTGGCCGATCACCCGGGCATGCTCGACCGCCGCGTGCTCGCGATGGTGAGTCCCGCCGTGGAGGGCATGTGCGCGGGCGGCCTGCCGCACGGCGCCATGACAGGACTGACGCTCCAGCGCCTGCCCTGGCCGATCCGCCGCCGCCAGTCGGTGCCGTACGCCAACGCGCTGATCGCCGACCACGAGACGCGGTACGTCGTCGCAGCGCGGCTGGCGCTCGCGCATTCCGTCTCGTCGATCGGAATCCCGAACGCCAGCACGCTGCTGCGGCTCGCGGACGTGGCGACGCGGCACGCGGAGACGCTGGTGCGGGCGATCCACGACGGCACGCTGGGAGTCGAGCACGTCGCGCCCACCGTCCACGCCGGCATCAGCGCCGAGGAGCTACACGCCGTCCTCGCCGCCGGCCTGGCGCCCGATCCGCCCCGCGCCGCCGCGCTCGCGCGCGTGCTCGACCGCCACGGCCGGTTCGTGCTCGGCGAGTGCTGGCCCGAGCTCGCGCTGCTCGCCTGCTGGCTGGGCGGCAGCGCCGGAATCGGGGCGCGCCACCTCGACGCCCACTTCGGCTCCCGGGTACCACGGCGTGACCTGGGCCTGGTGGCGAGCGAGGGACGCCTGACCATCCCGGTCGACGACCGCTCCGCGGCCGGAGTGCTGGCCGTCCACGCGACCTTCTTCGAGTTCGTGCCCGAGGAGGCCATCGAGGATGCGTCGCCGCGCACGCTGCTCTGCCACGAGCTCGAGCTCGGCCGACGCTACTACGTCATCATCACCGGCGCCAACGGGCTCTACCGCTACGACCTCAACGACATCGTCGAGGTGCAGGGCTTCTACGGGCAGACGCCCAAGGTGGCCTTCGTGCGCAAGGGACGCGACATGCTCAACATCACCGGCGAGAAGCTCCATCTCAACCACGTCCTGCATGCCGTGCACGCCGCCGAGCGCGCGACCGAACTGGGCGCATGGCAGTTTCGCCTGATCCCGGACGTGGAGGCGATGCGCTACGACCTCCTCGTCGAGATGCCCGGGCCGACCGCCGACGGCCGAGCCCTCGCCGCCTTCGCGGCTGCCTTCGATCGCGGCCTCGGCGAGGTCAACATCGAATACGCGTCCAAGCGCGCCTCGGCGCGGCTGCTCGCCCCACGGGTCTTCCTCATGCGCCCGGGGTGGTCCGAGCGGCTTTGCCGCGCGGACTTCGCGCGCGGACGCCGGGAGACGCAGCACAAGTGGAGCGCGCTCGTGGCGGAATGGGACGCGGCCAGCCGCGCCGAGATCGTCGAGCGCGTCGCCGAGCCGACGGAGGTGACGTCGTGAGCACAGGCATCGTCCTCGTCGCGCTGACCCTGCTCTTCTTCGGGCGGGTCGCCGGCCAGGCGCTCGTCGCCATCCTCGGCGTGGCGTGGCTGCCGCCGATGGAGGCGTGGTTCTCCGGCTACCTGCCCTATCCGATCCTGCTGCCCATCCAGGTGTGCATTCTGGGCGTGCAGGCCACGATCGACTGGCAGGTGTGCCGAGGCGCGGGCTGGTTCGCCCGCCGCCGTCCGCGGGCAGGCCGCACGCTGCGGCGGCTCAGCTATCTTTACGCGCTCGCCATGGGTCTTCGCTTCGTCGTCACCGGCGGTGGCCACGTCATCCCGATCGCTTTCCACTGGGTCCTGGCCAGATATCTGTTCACTCTCGGCGGCCACTACATGGGCGCGGAACGCCCTCGGTGCGACGTCAGCGCTCTGGAAGCCGCCGGCCGAAGACTTCACGGAGGAGCTCGGTGACACGCGCGGAGGGATTCGTGCGGATCGTCCGCTCCTCGTCGGCGACGACGTGGAAGAGGCCGTCCAGCGCCTTGCCGACGACGTAGCGATCGAGATCGTAGGCCTCGAGCTTGAGGAAAGGGATGGCCTGCCCGCGCGCGACGAGCTCCCTGTACTGACGGGTTACGCCGACCTCACCCATCGCCTGCTCGACGATTGGCCGGAAGGCCGCGGTCAGCGGATCGGAGGTCTTCGCCCGGAAGTAGTCCGTGGCGGCCGTGTCACCGCCGTTGAGGATGCTGCGGGCGTCGTCGATCGTCATGGCGCCGATCGCGTCCCAGAAGATCGTCTTGGCCTGCGGGGCCGCGCGCTCGGCCGCGCGGTTCATCCCGAGCACGAGCTGGTCGACCTGCGGGCCCAGGCCAACCGTGCGCAGCCCGCTGGCGAGCGTCCGCAGCTGCTCGGGCAGCAGGATCTTGATCGCCTCGTTCCTGAAGTAGCCGTCGGTACGGCCGGTGAGCTTCACCGCGTTCGCGGTGCCGACCTGCAGCGCCTCTTTCAACGCCGCGCCGATTCGAAGCTCACCGATCGGCTGGCGAGTATTTCCAGCCGGTTGCGGAATTTGCTTCAGAGTTTCGTTGAGCTCGGCACATCCGGCCGCCGCGAGCACGGCCAGCGCCGCGAGCGTGCGGCGCATGCCTATCGGTCCGCGGCGTCGAGCTGCTGTGCAAGCACGGCAACGTCGGTCACCGGCAGCTCACAGGCGTAGTTGCGACAGACGTACGCCGTCGGCTTGCCGTCCACGCTGCCGCGTCCCTCGAGCAGCGGAATACCGGCCGAGGCGCTCGACTCACCGGCCACGGCACCGGCGGCGACGAGGTTTGGCAGGTACCGGCCGAAGGCCTCCCGGGCGAGCGGCGCCACGTCGGCGAGGCCGCGCGGCGCGAGCAGCGCCAGCTCGAGGCGGGGGCCGAGGTGAAAGTCGAGCGCGCAGAGGAAGCGTCCGAACGCGGTGGGATGGCGGGCCATCAGGTCCGCCATCGGCCGCAGGGCGGCCGTCGCGCGCTGCTCGTACGCGGAGTCACCGGTGAGCTCCGCCAGCCGGAGCAGCACCTCGATCGCCACCGAGGAGCCGCAGGGGACGGCGTTGTCGTAGAGATTGCGTGGGCGCACGATGAGCTGCTCGTGGTCCGTGCCGGTGTCGTAGAAGCCCTCGATCGCGTCGTCCCAGAAGAGCCGCAGCATCTCGGCTGTGAGGTCGCGGGCCGCGTCGAGCCAGCGTCGCTCGAACGTCGCCTCGTAGAGAGCGGTCAGCGCCGCCGCCACCATCGCGTAGTCCTCGAGATAGCCGTTCAGCCGGGCCTCTCCCGCCTTCCACGTGCGGCGTAGTCGCCCATCGCGACGCATCGACCCGAGCACGAACTCGGCGCTGCGCACGGCGGCCGCCAGGTAATCGGCGCGGCCGAGCGCGCGACCGGCCTCGGCAAGCGCCTGGCACATGAGACCGTTCCAGGCGGCGAGGACCTTGTCGTCGCGGCCGGGGTGCACGCGCCGCTCGCGGGCCTCGTGGAGCTTCCGCCGCGCTGCCGCCATGCGCACGGGATCCGGCTCGCCCGGCAGATAGAGGATCGACGTGCCCTCGAAGTTGGGACCGCGATCCACACCCCAGTACGCCATGGCGGCGTCGGCTTCGGCACCGAGCACGGCCCGCATCTCGTCAGGCGTCCACACGAAGAACTTGCCCTCGTGACCCTCGGAGTCCGCGTCCTGCGCGGAGTAGAAGCCGCCGGCGGGATCCGTCATCTCGCGGAGCACGTAGTCGAGCGTTTCCTCGCAGACGCGGCGGCACTCGGCATCGCGGAAGGCGAGCCAGCCGTGCAGGTACAGCGACGCGAGCTGCGCGTTGTCGTACAGCATCTTCTCGAAATGCGGCACCAGCCAGTGCGCGTCGACGGAATAGCGGGCAAAGCCGCCGCCGAGCTGGTCGTACATCCCGCCGCGGGCCATGCGGATCAGCGTGGTGTGGACCATGCGCCGCGCGTACTCGTTGCCCGTGCGCCGCCCGAACCGCAGCGCGAATTCCCAGATCATCGGCTGGGGAAACTTCGGCGCGCCGCCTAGGCCGCCGTGCTCCTCGTCGAACTGGGCAGCCAGGCCGTGGAACGCCGAGGACAGCACCTCGTCGGTGAGCAGCGTGCCGGCCCGTCGTAGCCGCTCGGTCTGGCCGAGCGCCTCGGCGATCTGTCGTCCGGACTGCGCCACCTCGCCCTGGCGGTGCGTCCACGCGTCGGCGAGCGCCGTCAGCAGTCGCGGAAACCCCGGAAGGCCGTGGCGATCGGTCGGGGGGAAATACGTGCCGCCATAGAACGGCGTGCCGTCGGGCGTGAGGAACACCGTCATGGGCCAGCCGCCGTGGCCCGTGAGCGACTGCACGGCCTGCATGTAGATGTGATCGACGTCCGGCCGCTCCTCGCGATCGACCTTCACGTTGACGAAGTGCCGGTTCATCAGCGCCGCCGTGTCGGGGTTCTCGAACGACTCGCGCTCCATCACGTGACACCAGTGACACGCCGAGTAGCCGACGGAGAGCAGGATGGGCTTGTTCTCCGTACGCGCTCTGGCGAAAGCCTCCTCGCCCCAGGGATACCAGTCGACGGGGTTGTGCGCGTGCTGGAGGAGGTAAGGACTCGTCTCGCGCGCCAGGCGGTTCTCGCTCACGGGCGGCTCAGCGCGGGAATGGCAGGTCGCTCACGGTGGCGGCAAGCGCACGCTCGCCGCTTCGAACCTCGACGCGCGTGCCGGGAGCCGCGTGCTGTCGGCGGACGAACCCGAGCGCGATGGCATGCCCGAGCGCCGGCGACCGCGTGGCGCTGGTGATGCGGCCGACGGCGGCGCCATCGGCCCACACCTCGGCGCCCGCCTCCGGGACCTCGGCGCCCTCGAGCATCAGTCCGCGCAGGTGACGATTGACGTGACCGCGGTCGCGGATGCGCACCACGACCTCCTGCCCCGGATAGCAGCCCTTCGTCTGCGAGACGAGGGCCTCGAACGGGATCTCCGGCAGGAGCACGCCTGGATCGATGTCCCGCCCGAAGCGCGGCGTACCCGCCTCGATGCGGAGCGTCTCGAGCGCGCTCTGGCCGACCGGCCGCGCACCGGCGGCGACGACGGCGTCCCAGACGCGCGTCGTCGCGTCGGCGGGCGTCATGATCCACACCTCGGCCTCGCCTGTCTCGGCGGCCCCGCGGACGAGCCGGACATCGACGCCGGCGACCGTAACAGCCACGCTCGACCACGGCGCTTCCGCAGGCGCAGCGCCGGCGAGCTCGCGCACGAGCCCGGGCGTCGCCGGGCCGGCGACGAGCAGAAGGCCGTGGGCGCCACCGACGTCCTCGAGGCCGACCTTCTCCGCGAAAAGGTACTTGTCGAGCTGATCGTAGACGGCGGCGGCCATGCCGGGCGGGGTCACCAGCACGATGCGGTCGTCGAGCACCCACACGAGCAGGGTCGCCTGCACCTTGCCGTGAATGTCGAGCAGGGTGGCGGCGCATCCCTGTCCCGGCGCCAGCGCCTTGATCTCGTTGCTCAGCAGCGCGTGAAGAAAGCTGGCGCGGTCGCGGCCGGTGGCCTCGATCAGACCGCGGTCGCCCCGATCGATCAGGCCCGCGCGCCGGCGCACGGCACCGTACTCGGCGGCCGCGTCGCCGTAGTCGAGCGGAATGTCTCGCGCGGTCGCTTCGGGCATGGCGTCATTCTACACGTGCCACACGTGCTAGACTGCGCGGCGTGCCGGGACCCGCGCGGCCCGTCATCGTGAAGTTCCAGCGGGCGCTGCTCGCGTGGTACGCCCGGCACGGGCGCGATCTGCCATGGCGCCGCACGCGCGTTCCCTACCGCGTGCTCGTCTCGGAGATCATGCTCCAGCAGACGCAGGTCGAGCGCGTCATCCCCAAGTACCGGCAGTTCCTGCGCGCGTTTCCCTCGCTCCGCGCGCTGGCGGCGGCCGACGTGGCCGACGTGCGCCGGCTCTGGTACCCGCTCGGCTACAACATCCGTCCCGTGCGACTGCACGCCATCGCGCGCGAGACGATGGCGCGCTACGGCGGGCGCCTGCCCGACGACGGCGAGGCGCTCCGCGCCCTGCCCGGCATCGGCCGCTACACGGCGGGCGCGCTGCTGTCGTTCGCTTACGGGCGCGATGCCGCCATCCTCGACACCAACGTGCGGCGCGTGCTCGGCCGCGTCTTCTTCGGTCCCCGGCGCCTCGCCCGCATCCGCGGCGACCAGCGCTTCTGGAAGCTCGCCGAGTCGCTGGTCCCGCCCGGCCGCTGCTACGACTTCAACCAGGCGCTGATGGACTTCGGGGCGACGTGGTGCACGCCGCGCGAGCCGCGCTGCGTCCGCTGTCCGATGCGGCGGTTCTGCGCCACGTACCCGGCGCTCGCGCGCGAGTCGTGACGTGCCGCTCGTCATCGAGGTCACGGCCGCTCTCATCCGCGACGATGCCGGCCGTTATCTGATCACGCAGCGGCGGCAAGGCAGCCACCTGGAAGGTCTCTGGGAGTTCCCCGGCGGCAAGCTCGAGGCCGGAGAGACACCGGAGATCGGGCTGCGCCGTGAGCTCGAGGAGGAGCTCACGGCGATCTTCGAGGTCGGCGCGCTCGTCGAGACGATCCACTGGGAATATCCCGACCGCACGATCGTCCTGCGCTTCTACAGCTGCCGCCACCTCTCCGGCCCGATCGCGCCGCGCGAGGGCCAGGCCATGGCCTGGGCCGCCCCCGAACGGCTGAGCGATTACACCTTCCCCCCCGCCGACGGCGCCCTGATCCAGCGGCTCAAAGCACCTAGATCTTCTGCCACATGAAGTGGCGGCGGTTGGAGGTGTAGGGGCGTACCTGCGCGGGCCAGCGGCCGCGCTCGACCGCGGCGGACCACGCGGGCGTGACCAACACCTCGGGGCTCTCCAGCTCGTAGAGCGCCGTGTACGCGGGCTCGCCCTCGATCACGATCTTCTTGCGCTCGCCGCCGATGAACATCTCGAGCGGGCGGCGCCGGAAGCGCGCGACCGACACGACGCCCGGCACCTCCAGCAGCGATGGCACGTGCTCCTTGTCGTAGACCTCGTTGAAGATGGCGTCCTTGCCCGGCTCCACGTCCATGGCGGCGGTGAAAAGATAGCGGCTCTGGATCGGCATCACGCTCTCCTTGTCTGTCGATCGGTGAGAGTCAATACCAGATGGCCATCGGCAGCCCGCGCGCGTCGTGACGCGGCCGCGCCGGCAAGCACACGCCGCGCCCGCCGGCGATGCGCGCGGCGGACCAGCACACGGCGTGGGCGTCGATGACGTCGTCGGCGGCGGCCCCGCGGGGCGGCCGCGCCGCCGCCTCGCGCACCGCGGGGAAGCGGCGCTCGAGCAGCGCCAGGCGCTCGGCCCGCCCCACCGGCGAGCGCTTCGGCGGCAGCCCCGCCGGCGCGCGCGCCATGGCGCGGAAGGCGAGCTCGGGATGCACCTCGCGAACCCACCGCGCCAGCGGCGGCCGCCGCCGAAGCGTCGTGTCGACCTCGCGGAGCTTCGCGAACAGCCCGAAGCACTCGATGGAGATGCCGAGCGCCGCGTCGGACGAGCGGCGGTTGAGGGCGAGCGCATGGGCATAGTCCCCGGCGCGCAGGGCGGCCCGGACCGGCGGCGTGAACACGCAGCAGGCGCGGCGACCGAGCAAACGCCGCGCGCGCCGATCGCAGTCGCGACCTCCCGGCACCGCTCGATCGAGGAGCCCGATCGGCATGTCGATGCCGAGCACGACGGCATCGGCGGCGATGTGCAGCACGTCGACGAAGCGCCGCACCACGTGCACGGTCGTGTCGGCACCGGCGGCGAGCACCACGACCCAGCCAGCCCGACAGCCGTCCGCGCCCGCGACTGTTATAGCGACGGGTGGGTGCACGGCTCGAAACGTGGGTGGCCTGTTCGAGATGGTGGTGGCTGCGCTTGTAGCGACGGGTGGGTGCACGGCTCGAAACGTGGGTGGCCTGTTCGAGATGGTGG
>Ga0075421_100011983_pt1 | contig 10753 bp, 5 predicted proteins | sample SoiMetdeltSBSDD5_FD_75292 | JGI IMG/M metagenome (GOLD analysis project Ga0075421, IMG submission 75292) | Bulk soil microbial communities from a Populus tree surrounding site in Tennessee, USA - Soil MetaG P. deltoides SBSDD5 | ecosystem: Environmental > Terrestrial > Soil > Tree plantation...
GCTTGGCCGATAGCCTGGAAACCAGAGCCCATTGACGGCAGGGTTGTACCACCGGCAAGCGCGCCGGTTGTAAATCCGGTCTCGGTGTTGTAAGTGCCCGCCAAGAAGCCGGCGAGACTATTCTGTTCGGCGCTGGCAAGAGGCAAGGCGCTGGTAGTTGCAATATTTCTCCGCTTGAACGAAGTGGCGAACAATTCGCTGTACCGGAGGACAGCGACCGAGCCATCGGAAGCGCCCCTTGACACGCACTGCTGCAAACTGCCCGGACTGAATGCGCTTGTGGAGCTAGTGCTGCTGAATACTCCGAACTGCAACCCTCGCTGCACGGACCCGACCGACTGCGTCGCCAGACCGCTGACGGGCAGGAAGTTGAATGGGGTAGCGGTGACGGTCGCAAATACCGAGACCGGCGTTACGTTCGTGCCCGAAACACCGAGCTGATTCGCGTTACCGCGGAGGTTGGTCAAACGGATAATGCGGGTGCCGCTCGTTCCCGGAGGATCGATCGGAATACCAAGCCAGGTGATCGAATTCGAAGCAGTCTGAATGCCCTGGAAAACATTTCGGTTGTTTGAGGCCAGCAGGAGGCCGGAAGCGCCGTAGATCGGGGCTCCTGCGCCATTGCCGAAAGCCGGGCAAGTACCGCCCGTGAGATTGCTATTCGGACACCCGTACTGTGCGCCGGGGGCTGGCTCATCGAGCAGCAGCAGCGCTTCCGACAATTGGGGAAGTGTGCTGCTTGAACTCATCAAACGGCTGGTAACGGCCGTATTCAAGAACACCTGAATATTGACCGTCGGGACCGGAGCGCCATAGGCGATAGCCGTTCCGCCGGTGCAGGTGATCAAAAAGTCACCAGTCTGTTCCGTCAGTCCTTCCGCCCTCATCGGCGTATTGACGGCGCCGTTGGTGACGCACGACAGAGTTTGTTGCGCGCTCGCTGTTACCGCTGAGCCCAGCAGAAAGGCTATTACGGCGAGCACTGGAATCATTCTGCGAAAATCAACCATTTCCTTCTCCTTGTAAGTTTTCAATTTTGAATCGGTCGAAGTTCTCTTTCAACCTGAGCCTCGAACAGATCGTCAAAAATCTTTTACTACCTTGGGAATGTTCTCCGTGTCGGGCGGAGATCCAGATTGCTCACCGACCCTCAAGTGGGCCGCCGAGGTGTAACAAAATTCGCCAGCGGTGTCACCGTACGTTTTTTTCACTATCTATATCTCGTACGTCGTGCTCGCGGGATTGAAGCGCAAAAATTGCCGTACCCTTTCGATACGCGGTACAGTCATTGTTAAACTAAATACAAAGCCGTGTCAAGCAAAAAATGCTTTCCCTTCAACACGGAAGGCCCCTCATAGAGCCGACCGTCGTGATTAGAGCACGGAGCCCGCTAGTTAGTCAATAGTCTTCAGCGGAATCCTATCATTTTTTTATTGAATGGCGACGAAAACGGTATTGCTGTCCCGCTCAAACTCCCGTAACAACAGGGGTAAATCGAGTCCCGGAGGCGCCGCCGCCGGGATCGGTAGATTCACTTGGTATAACCCGATAAATCCCGGGGTAAGTCCGGCGAAGCTAGGGCGTATTTCGGACCCATTCAGGATAGCAGTGACCGGCGCCTGTGTGCGAAACAGGTTGCCGCTGGCAGTAACTGCGCCGAGACCTGTACAATAAATTGTCAGTACCTGACCTCTCCGTGCCGGTGTAAGTGGACCATTGACGGCGCCATCCTGATTCACGGCAGCGCCCCGCGCCGACTGGCCTAACTTCCCCGGAATAATGAATATTGCCGGAGCGGCGGCCTGTAACTCAACATTCGCCGCCGCGGTTCCGTAGGGCGAGCGTACCCGAATCGAATAGCTGCCCGGCGCGAGATCTACAGGAACCTGGACGTAGATCTGGTAAGGTGATTGAAAGATCACCTTTGCCGCGACGCCATTTATTTCCACAACAGTTTCAGGAGCGGGGCCCGACAGACCACTGCCAAAAATCGCTACCAATCCGCCTGGCGCGACTCCAGGTGCGAAATCCGCAGCATTCACGATTCCATTTTGAGAGAACGATACGTCTTGAGGAACCACGGCTAACTGGACACCGGCACGAGTGGCCTTATAGGCGCCGGCGCCCAGCTCCGTGCGACGTCCGCCGGGAGCAAGATCGATAAGAGCCGCCCGATCGGCAAAACTCACTTGATAGACGGGCTGCCCGCCGTCGCAATACCGGAACCTGGAGATCAGCGGTGGAGTCACATCCGGCAGATCGATGATTCGCCCGCAAGCTCCGTTGATTGACGCGACATCCAGCGCTAGCTGAGGCGCCGGCTGCGAAATCGCCGCAGCCAAAAAGGCGGTCGTGGGGCGTGTACGTGGCGCGAGGCGGATGGCTCCCGTTAGCGCCGCCTGCCACGCGCTTCCACTGGCGGCGAAACCGGTCAGATATTCATTGAGCCTCGTCCGGCCAAAGATCGGATTCGGATCGTGAATCAGTATTTCACCAGCCGCCGTGACGCCGCTTGCGACGACATAGTGTCCGCCACCGGGCGCGCCATTCGCTGTCAGCGACAGCGCCAGCAGGACGGGGAACCCGAGCGAAACCAGATCGCGCACAGTGGAAACGTCCGGCGTCTCGACGGACACATCAACACCGGGCGCAATTCTCCATAAATTTACTACCTGCTCGGAACTGGAGCCGAGGAAGCCGTCGCAAAGATCACCGTCGCACCAGTCTTTGAGAAATTGGTTCAGACTTCCGGGATCAACCAAGGCCCCGGCCAGCTCGCTCCGATTTTGGTGGTAGCGGACGATGGCTGCGGTAGCGGTCAACAGAGCGCCCTTCTCGGCGACAGTGGCCGTGCCTTTTCCGAGCGCTATACCTCCGTGGGGCGCATCGGACTGGCGGAACGTGGGGAAATTGGTGAGCGACACCGCCGTCGCGCGGGCGCTGAATGTGGTGACGAGGCGAGCCGCTTCGGCTGTCGCCAGCGCCAATCCCTCCACGAACGGCAGCCGCAACGAAGCTTCCGCCTGCCCGGCTTCATCGGTAATCGCGGTCAACGGAACGATCTGGCCGCCGGATGAAGCGGCGAAAGTGATGGGAACACCGATCACCGGCGTGCCATTTTCGTCGCGCAATTCTGCGCGCAGCTTCTGGGCGACAAGTGCGCCCGGGGCGGCAGTCTGGCCATCGCCCTGAACCTTTACTAACTGCAGGCGCGATTCGGTTAGCGACTTCACCGTATAGGAGCCGTCGGCGGTGGCTCCTGTCCTGGTGTCCACTGCATGGATCGCAAAAGTCCGGCTTGGCGCGGAAAGCGGCACGTAAGTTTCCCAACTGTAGGACCCGTTGGGCGCCGTTACTACGAAATCCGGCTGCTCGGTGATCGAGACACGAAGCGTGCTTCCATCGGTGAATCCGGTGACCGAGAGACGCAGGCGGCTTCCCGCCACGACCGCGCCCGATGGATTGGAGCTAACGGCGGGACGCCGTGCGGCTCCGTGTTCGACCGCCGCGGCGTCGCCCGGGCCGAAGTCGATATAGCCGGCTTCGAAATCCTGGCGGCGGCGGCCGTCGAGAGTGAACTCGTCACTGGTGGGAAGGCCAAACGCGCCGGCAGGACCGCCGATGGCGTTATAGCGATCGAGAATGCGGCCGGAGACAAATCGCGCGGCCGCCGTGTCAGGACCTGTTGTCGCGGCCAGCACAATACCTTTCGCGAACGTCTGCCGGGACGCCCTGTTTCCGCTGGAGGCGACTACTGCGATCGCTTCGGAGGTGGGAACGCCCGCGGCGCCATTCTCAAAATCAAGCTGCGCCCATTTCGCCAGGATCGCGCCGGTGACCAGACAGACCGGGCCGCCGGCGAGTGCGCTCGCGTTCTGGAATAACTGATGGGCGCCTGGATCGGATAGCGGGTATCCGAGACTTCCGGTAGCTCCACCTAATTGCTCGTAACGGACGAGGTAGTTACCAGTGACGACAAAAGCCGAAGCTGACTGGTCGGGCTTGGCGATCAAGTACCGCACCGCCGGCGAGCCATTCGAGAACAGCTCTTGCACATATCCCAAGCCGATCCTTTGCGCGGGGCTCTTGGCGGGCAGGGCGATGGAGAGCCGGTTGCGCGACACGGCATCCTGAATCGCCTGCTGAATAATCGGAGTGGGAGCGCCTTCTCCGATCTGGCAGCATGGCGCAGTAACCTGGATCCGGACGGTGGGACTGATCTTGCCTTCGCTAACGGCTGAGATGATCGCCGAGCCCGCTCCGACAGCCTTTGCGACCGCATCGAGACTGCCCGCAACCGGTTCGATAGTGACCACCCGATTATTGGTGGTTACCCAGGTCACCGCGCGGTCGGTGAGGCTCGCGCCCGACGCGGTGAACAGATTGACGTGAAACCGGAGCGTTTCGCCGAGCTTCATCTGAAAGGGCGCCGTATTGTACGGAATAATCGCCAACGATTCCACCGGGAGGCGCACACCCGGTTCGGATCCGACTGTGTAGTCGAGATTGCCGCCCTGGAAAGTCTGGCGATGCCCGCCGCTGGTGAGAGTGACGTCGTCGGAAGTGGGCAATCCAAGAAAGCCGTCATGGCCTCCGGCTCGTAGATACGCCGCATACACGGGCGCGGCAACAGCCAGCACTCGACCTGTGAGCGTTCCCGAGGTGATGTTGTAAATCGCCGCCTTGGCATAGAGCTGAACGGTGGCGTTGGTTCCGCCCACGGTGACATTGCGTTCGATATCGGTCGCCGGTCCGGCGCCGTCGATGCCGCCGATGGCGACCCATTTTGTGTAAAACGGATCGCGGACGGCGAAGGTCTGTCCGTTAAAGGTAGGGCTTTCGTAAGCGAAAAGGACGTAGTTCTTATTGAAGAACTGATATTGGCAAGGCACGGCCGGAGCCGCTGTTGGGCAGATAAGCGTATCGACCGTCGGATAGCCCGCGGTGTTAACTCCGACGGTGGAATAGTAGCTGAACATGTTGGCCAGCACTTGGGCCACTTCGACGGAACCATCGGTCGGAAGGGCCGTCGTCTGATTGGCTTTCACCAAGGCTAGCCTTCCATTACCGCCGCCGGCTTCCCGAAATTCCTGGATGAGGCCGGTCGATCCAAATCGCTGAACGTTAGCGACGGGAGGCAGGGTCACCAGGTAGGCGAATCCGTTGCGAAAAAATGCGTTCACGAATTTTTGCGTGAGGCCTTCGGAGGGCGCGCCACTTCCTACCTCGACGGCCAGACATAGCACTGCGCCTAAGAGGACAAGCGCGGTGGCGAGGAAGATCCGGAGGATTCGGCTACGCGACACGGGTATCTGACATCTTAGTCGATCTTTCGTAGTTAGGGTTAGAACCCGAACTTGCGCCTTAAGTCGCGACGTGTGTCTTCAGATAGGAGGAGGCGGGAAGAAAAGGCAAGGCAAAAGTCAAAAGTCAAAAGGCAAAAGTCAAAAGTGTTGCGCTTCAAAACGGCGTAAACGTCCCGAATTGATGATTCACTTCAAAGCCGCAACACTTTTGACTTTTGCCTTTTGACTTTTGACTTTTGCCTTGCCTTTAACCGAGCTTCGCCTCAAGTTCCGCCCATCGTGCGTATAATCTATCGACTTCCTCCTGGGCAGCAAGCATTTCCCGATAGAGTTGCGGCAATCGCGACGCGTCGGCAGAAGCTTCCTGCACAGAGGCCTTCGCCTGATCGAGAGCCTTTTCAGCCTGAAGGATCTTTTCTTCCATCGACTCCCATTCACGGCTGTCGAGATAGGAAAGACGCTTCTTCGCCATGCTTGACGACGGCTCGGGGGTTTCCTTGGCGGCGGGTTTTGGTTTGGCGCGCACCGAGCGCGACTGCTCCCACTGAGAATAGTCGGCGAAGATTCCCGCGGCGCCTTCGCCATCGAGCGCAAGCACCGTGGTTGAGACGCGATCGAGAAGATAGCGGTCATGAGTGACGAGAACCAGCGCGCCGGGGAAGTCGAGGAGGCTCTCTTCGAGCACCTCCAGTGTCGCGATATCGAGATCGTTGGTGGGCTCGTCGAGAAGTAACAGATCGGCCTGCTGGAGCATCAGGCGGGCGATGAGAACGCGAGCCTGCTCGCCCCCGGAAAGGCGGCCGACGGGCGTTTCGAGTTGCTCGGCGCGGAAGAGAAATCGCTTTGCCCATCCCACGACGTGGACCGTTTGATCGCGATAGATCACCGAGTCAGCCTCCGGGGCTAAAGCGCGGCGGAGCGAAACTTGCGGATCGAGCTGGTCGCGATTCTGGTCGAAATAAACGACACGCAGATTGTCGGCGCGCTCGATTTCACCTGTGTCGGGTGTGACTTCTTCGTTCAGAATGCGGAGCAGGGTGGTCTTGCCGCTGCCATTCGCGCCGACAAGGCCTAATCGCACGCCGGGCCGTAGGATGAGTCCGAGGTTGCGGAACAGAATGCGTCCACCGAGCTGCTTTTCGAGTCCGCGCGCCTCGAGCAGGTTCTTCGTCTTGCGGCCCGAGGCGTTGAAGTCGATTTGCGTTGCGGCAGTCTTCTGGCGCGCCGACACTTCTGCGAGCTCGTCGATGAGGCGGCCCGCGTTGTCGATGCGTGCTTTCGATTTCGTGGTGCGGGCCTTGGGTCCGCGGCGCAGCCACTCAATCTCGCGGCGGACCTGGTTGGCGAGGCTTTGCTGCTGGCGCGCCTGGGCGTCGATGAACTCTTCCTTCCGGGCGAGGAATTCGCTGTAATTCCCTTTCACGCGAAACAGGCCGCCGGGATAGAGTTGGGCCAGCTCGGCCATGTCGGAGGCTACATTTTCGAGGAAGTAGCGATCGTGGCTGACGACGACGCTCGCAAAGGAGGCGCTCTTTAGCAGCCGCTCCATCCAGAGGATGCCGTCAAGGTCAAGGTGGTTGGTGGGCTCGTCGAGAAGCAGGATGTCGGGCTTGACGATGAGCTCGCGGGCGATGGCGAGGCGTCGCTTCCAGCCGCCGGAAAGCGAGCTGGCTTCAGCATCCCCGTTTTCGAACCCGGCCTGGCCGAGCGCCACGGCGATGGCGGCATCATGGTCGGCGTCGACGGGAACGGCTCGGTTCAGAATGTCGCGCACGGTCAGGTTGGGCTCGAACGTGACATTCTGGACGACATAGCCGAGTCTTGCGCCCTTGCGCATGGCGACGGAACCGGAGTCCGGGTGTCTGACGCCGGCGAGGATCTGGAGCAACGTGGATTTGCCGGATCCGTTGGGTCCGATCAGGCCCAGACGATCGCCATCGGAGATGGAGAGGGCGATGTCTTCGAACAGGGGGCGGACACCGAACGAAGCAGTCAGGCCCTGGCAACTTAGTATTAACGGCAAGTCAATAAGGGGGTGGGAGGCGGCTGAACTCGAAGTTCTCCGGATCCAGGCCGCGCGCCCGGAGTTGAGCTACGCAGTCGGCGACAGAATCGCCGATGGCTTCAATCCGGCGCAGCGGCAGGGTAGCGGGGCTGTAAATCTCCAGCGCGATCAGCTTTCCGGTAAGGGCGAGCCGCTGCTCGAGACTTAAATCTTCGGGGGCATGGCCGATCGCCTTCTTGGGATCCTTGGCAGCGCTGACTGTCATCGAGACCAGATTTTACCACTTGCGGCGCTAGCGGCGCTTCGCCACCTGGTTTTTTTCGTCGACGATGAAATTGGCGGTGTAGAGTGTCACGTCGGAGGACACGGTAATCGTGTGGTTGGGGTCACCGTCGTCGTTCCAGCGGCCGAATTCGTAGCGGTTATCGCCCTGGAACTGTTCCTTCGGTACCTCGATCGAATGGCGGCTCCCGGGCTCCCATTTGAATTGCTTCGGAGCGGTGTAGGTGACGCCGTCGACGATGATCTTGAGTCCGGTGACGTGGGTCGCGATGGTGACGCCGTTGGCCGGGAATCCGTACATCCGCCGGACCGCATCGATATCGCCGAGTGACAGCATTTTCCGCTGGCCGATAGGGATGCCGGGCGGAATCGTCTCGATGCTAGGTCCACGGCGCTCTTCGGAGTCGGCATACTGGCCGTAGTGCATGATGGACGCGTAGTCGTAGGGGCTGAAATCGGGCTCATCATTCACGCGGCGATCGAAGTCGGGCGTGCTCATTTTGGAGATGTTCTGATAGAACACCTTCACGAAGCGGTCGCGGTCCTGGCGGGACTGCTCGTGCCAGAGCCCGACGGCGTGGCCGATCTCGTGAACCAGCGTCCCGGTTCCGCAACGGTCGTCGGTTTTGATCTTCTGCTCGCCCCCGATCATTCCGATCGAAGAGAAGCATAGCCCGTCATTGTTCTCCCGCACGAAGCGGACGTAATTCGGCTGTTTGGTGCGAGGAATGAGGCGGATCGGGGTAAGGTCGGTCCACTGCAGGATCGCGCCCTGAATGCGCTCCTGATTAGGGACATCGGCATCGATCACAAACGGGATCACCCCTCCCGGCCAGCGGAAACGGTTTGACGACGAGCTATCCGCAGACTGGATCTGATTGAAGGTAAGGAAGATAAGACCGACAACAGCAGCACTGGGCCGAAAGGCGCGAGTCATTCTAGAGCCTGGAGAATGTGAAGTGGCACATTCCTAAATTTTGGATTCTAGAGTAATATATCGCACCTTTTCTGGGAATGTTGAGTCACTACAGAGTTTTTGTCCTATGTCTAAGGTGTTTACCGTATGACTTATCGCATCCAGCGAAAGGCTTGGTCGTCAGTGAAGTAGTTATCGGTGCCGCAGGCGGGACATCGAAAAATACGGGGACCAAACCCAAATATGGCGCGGCGCTCGCCCTTGACACTTTCCGACGGGTGACCCGCGCCGCAGCGGACACAGGTATTGCTCCACGGCTGGGTATCGAAGTCGACTTCGGCCCCGAAGCAGAATGCCCAACCATAGATGCTGGTGCGCGTGCCGAACAACTTGTCTATTTTCCGAAAGATAAAGGTCCCTAGCCGCAGGATCCATTCCAGTCCGCCGCCAACCAAATACAGGCGCCGAGGCGGCCGCGTCCGGCAGTTGCGCCGATTCATGAATGAAAGTGAGGTAAACAGCAGGCGCGTCCCAACGTGGGGAAGAGTTGTTCTCTCCTGGATCAGGCGCACCAGGGAATCGACGTCCGAGAACTGGTTCACGTGACCGCCGCCGCGCGCTAACCATCTGTACAGCCGGTCGGTGATCGTCGACGCGTCCGGGACGGCAACGTACAGATAAGCCGGGTGATCAAGAATACGCTTGACTTCTGATAACGCGATTCCCGGATCTTCGAAATGTTCAAGGCTATGATTCAAAATGGCCGCGCTGAACGACCGGTCAGCGAAGGGGAGCGTTCTCGCGTCACCGCAAACAAAATGAGCAGATCCTTTTTGAGTCGGGTGGGCGTCGAGGTCGTAGCGAATAACCGTTGCGGCGCAGTCGTCCTCTCGAAAACTGCCCGTAGCACAGCCTAGATCCAGGACCCGGGCGCCGGGTGGCAAGAGACGCAGGATCTCGTGCATTTATTTGGAGCGGAAATGGAGAGCGGAGCGTTTCATTTGCGCGCCAGAATATCATACCTGGCATTTATCAGCACCCGTTTGGGCTTTTGTGGCAGACGGAACGTGATCTCGCCGAGAGTATCGTTGCCGACCATGCGAGTGCGGCCGATCAGCAGGATACGGCTGTCGAAGTCGGCGTAGATCGGCACTAGCGCAGCGAAGCCACGGCTCACTTCGCTTTGCGTCAGACTGGCTTTCACCAGGAAGTTTCCATCCGCCTCAGGGCTGATTGTGTAGTCGAACTTGTATCGTGGGATGTCAGTGCCGTAGACCCATTGCGCGAAGAACCAGTCCAGGCGCCTATTGTTCTCGAGATCCATGGCTGGCGTCATGTACTTCTCGGCGACGGCCTTGAACGATTCGGTCGAGGCATTCCGATTGAAGTGGGACTGCACGAATTCGCGAATCAAGCCCTTGAAGTTGTCGTCGCCGGTCTTGTTGTCGAACATCATGGAACGGAGCATGTGCATCACGTAGCCGCCCTTCGAATAGACGAGGCGGCTGTATGCCTGCTCGTCCTTTTGGGTGTCGAGGCGAATTCCCATCCACAACGGTCCGGCATCGTTGGCGGGGCGGCCGAAGTTGCTCTTTTCCAGAATGAGGTCGCGAGCGCGTTCCAGATATTTCAAAAATTTGTCTGATTTCGGTTCGGTCACCTGGAGGTACAGGCCTGCGGAAAAATCGGCGATTCCCTCCGAAAGCCACTGGTCGTGAAAAGTGGTCCAGCCTACGATATGGCCCCACCATTGATGCGCCACTTCGTGAGCGGTCACCTCCTGAATGAACGCAGTCATGTCGTGGGAGATGTGGCCCATCAACAACCAGCGTTGTGTGGAATCGAGATAGGCACTCAGTGGAAGATAGACCAGACCTGGCCAGGACTGCCCGAAAGCGAACTCCGGCTGCTGCGTCATGGCGATGCGACCGTAAGGGGCGCGTCCGAACCAATGATCGAAAATGCGCATGGCGGCTTGTGTTTGCGCCATGATGTGATCGCTCAATCGCGACGGAGAGGTCCTGCCCATCTCGGTATTCTTGAGGTAGTCCGGCAGCTCGCTGGCGGCGTAGCCTTCGATGGAATACTTCGTGACGTCGTCCGTGATCTGTTTCTTCGTGAAGGAGCCGTAGTTGAAACCCGCGACTGCAAGCGGAATATCCGACACCCATTGTGTCGCGGCAAAATCGTCGTCGCGCCATTCCTTGACCAGCTTGCCGACGCTCACCAGCGTGTAGTTTTTAG
>Ga0075421_100011987_pt1 | contig 10752 bp, 10 predicted proteins | sample SoiMetdeltSBSDD5_FD_75292 | JGI IMG/M metagenome (GOLD analysis project Ga0075421, IMG submission 75292) | Bulk soil microbial communities from a Populus tree surrounding site in Tennessee, USA - Soil MetaG P. deltoides SBSDD5 | ecosystem: Environmental > Terrestrial > Soil > Tree plantation...
TCGCTGCCGAGGTATTTGGCGACTTCCTCCTCTTCACCCGTGATGCTGACGATATTGGCCAAGTTGCAGGCCAACTCGACGATGCGATCGCGATCCACCTGCTGCAGCACTTCTTCCATTCCGCTCTCCTTCCGAGTTTGTCGATAATTGATTGTTGGGAAATTTTTTGTAGCACAGTGGCGCCGCGAGTGACAACAATCTGAGTTGACCCAGCGAAGTAATTTCCCTAGATTGTGGCTTCCATGACTGTGGGACTCGACATCGATGGCGTGGTGGCCGACTTTATCACGCCTTTCCTGAAGCTGCTCGAAGCGCGCAGCGGTGGCGGCTCCATCGATCCGGCTTCGATCGTCGATCCGAATTTCATGCAGCATCCGTTTTTGACCAAAGAAATGATTTTCGAGTGCATGGAGACGGCGTCTTACGATCCTGAGTTCTGGCGCGTGATGACGCCGTTGTTATCGTCCGATCAATGGCGGACGCTGGACCGCGTCAGCCAAGCGCACGACGTTATCTTCATCACCCATCGCTGGGTGCGCGATACTTACGACATCCATCAGATTACCTGCGATTGGCTGCGCCGGCACGGTCTGACCCGGCCAACCGTCTATTTCACCCAGGAAAAGAAATCGGCATTGATCAGACAACTCGGGATCAAAATTTTTGTCGACGATCGCCAAGAAAACTGCGAGGACGTGGCGACTGAAACCGACGCTGTCGTATTGATGCCGCACCGGGCTTACAACCAAGCGTTCAGCCATCCGAAAGTTCGGCGCATTCACGAGCTTGACGAGCTTTGGGATCATTTGAAATAGGCGGAGGCAGCTGATGGGCGCAATCGACAAGAAAATCGCGATCGTCACCGGCGGTGGCGGCGGCATCGGCGGCGCGGTCGTGCGGCGCTTTGCGCGGGAAGGCGCCAAGCTGGCCGTTGTCGACATCGATCCGGAGGCGGCAAAAGCAACCGCTTCCGAGCTTACCGCTCAAGGAAGCGACGCGATACCCGTTGTCGCCGACGTCACGAAAAGACCATCGGTACAGAAGATGATGCAAAACGTCCTCGATCGCTGGAGTCGCATCGATATTCTCGTGAATGTCGCCGGCGGCGCCGAGCGAAAACCGGTGGTGGAGATGACCGTCGCGGATTGGGATTACGTCGTCGACATGAACTTGAAGTCCGCGTTCCTTTGCTCGCAAGCGGCGCTGCCGGCGATGCTCAAACAAAAGTACGGCAAGATCGTGAACATCTCGTCGATCTACGGTTTCACCGGCAACGCCACTCGTTCGAGCTATGCGGCGGCGAAAGCCGGCGTCGCCGCTTTCACCAAGTCGCTAGCCTTGGAAGTCGTCGATGACGGCATCAACGTGAACGCCGTCGCTCCCGGACGCGTAACTACTCCACGGGTTAGGAACCGCTATTCCGACGAAGCTTGGGCCGCCGCCGTGGCGCAGGTCCCGATGGGCCGCGCGGGAACGCCGGAAGAAATCGCCAGCGCCGTCCTCTTTCTCGCCGCCGACGAGAACAGTTACGTCACCGGACAAACAATCCATATCAACGGCGCATGGCTCAATTGGTAGCGTGTTTTTCTGATTCTGAAACGATTTGAACGAAAACGCGGAGCACAAACAAAAAGCTGACGCGAAGCCGCCTGACTCGCGTGAGCACTCACATAACTAAGGAGGAAAGAAATGTACGGCTGGCGCGCTAAAATTGGTCATGTCGCCCCATCGCGCGGTGACACTCTTGTATATGAATTTTACCAGATGCTGCCCGAGGGTTTTATGATCCTCAACAGCACCGGAACGATTCGGCAGTTGGTCGACGCCGACTTTGAACGGCAGTTGCAACGCATCGAAGAAGCCGCCGCAGACCTGGTCGAAAACAAATGCGACTCAATTATCATCGGCGGGTCGCCGCTTTTCACCAAGCTCGGTCATGGCAGTGATATCGACATGGGCAGGAAGCTCACCGCGAAGTTCGGCGTGCCCGTTTCGCCCGGCATCACCGGCGAAGTCGAGGCGCTCAAATCGCTCGGTCTTAAAAAGCTCGTCGTCGCCACGCCGCATGAGGAGACGCTCAACGAGCGGATGAAGGCATTCCTCGAGGCCTCCGGCTTCAAGGTCTTGAAAATTCAAGGTTATGGCGTTCGAAAAAATGCCGATCTTACCGACATGGACGTGCACGCCGCGTATAAAATCGCTAAACGACTCTACGAACAAGCGACTGAGGCAGACGGGGTTTTCGTCCCGTGCCCGCGCTGGCCGACGATCACCGACGTCGATCTGCTCGAGCGTGAAATCGGCAAACCCGTGGTCACGAGTAGCCAAGCTTACATCTGGCACGCTCTAAAGATGGCTAGGGTGAAACAAGAGATATTCGGTTTTGGCCGCTTGATGGCGTCGTTGGCGAATTGAGTTGCCCGCCGCAAAGACCGGCGAGCTTCGCGAAGGGTGTTCCGACTGGTTGAACCGTAACCCCTAATTCTCCAGCTTCGTGTTGGATTTTTTGTGCGGGCAAAGTAAGAGAATTTCCACTGCTTTGTGTGCTTTGCGCTTACACACTCAATTGATACGAGACAAAGCGACGTATTTTCTTTTCGTCGCAAATATTTTCGCTTTGGTATCGCGCCGATACAACGGGACCCCTTTGACAAATGATTCGATCCCGCCTCCACAACCCTTTGGCATCTGCATTGCTCATACGGCGATGCATGAATTCTCGACTTTCATCCAGGCCACTGAACTACTTTATTTTGCTGGCAGCGTTCCTCTCGGTAACGATATTTCTTACGGCGCGTTTTCTACGAAAAGGCGCGGCCACGGAAAACGAGGCAACGATCGCCTCGCATACGCCGGCTGAGAGCGAAGCGAAAGCTAAAAATGCCGGCGCTACCGGTACGACTACACCGGAACCCGCAGAAACGCCGCCGGATACAACGATCAAGGAATTCGTCCGGACTTGGAACCAAGGCAGTGCCGAAGACATTGCCAGGTTGTTTATGTCGGACGGGACGTTGATCACACCAAACGGATCGCAGATCCAGTCCCGCGATGAGATCAAAAAAACCCTGACCGAAAAGCGCGCCGGCGTGCTCAAAGAAACCATCTTGACCAATACAGTCGAGGAAGTTACCCGACCGGATCCCAACACCGCACTGGTTCACGGTACTTACAAATTGGACGGGATCAAAATATTGGGTGTCGGCACAAGCACCACCGGTTTGTATAAGTTACGGCAAGTTAAACGCGACGGCCGGTGGTTTATCTCAAGAGCCGAACTGATGGGCCGCGATAGGGGCTAAGCCAGCCACCAGGTCGTTACCCAAAAAAAGATCGAATGGAACGGGGAGCGACGAAATCCGAAATCTAGTGTCCGTGCTCGTCCTTGGCCGCCTCGCCCTTTTTCTCGCCATTCTTCACTTCCTTCGCTTTCATCTTCTCCGCCATTTTTTCTTTCATCGCCGGCATCTTTTCCATCTTGGCCTTCATAGCGTCTTTCGTCCCGCCCGTCTTATCCATTCCTTCGCAGCATTTCATGGCGTCCGTTTTCGCGGGAGCCGCTTTTTTTGCCGGCTCCGGCTTCGCGTCCTTGTGCTCCTCGTGCTTGGATTCCTGAGCGAAAGCCGGCGAAAGCCCCAATACCCCACCGAGAACTAGGATAACCACTCTGCTTTTCATAACGCCTCCATTCGTTCTTGTTATCTGGAACAACGGCATGCCACGGCTGCAGGCCCAAGGGTTCTAATGTTGTCGCGTTGAATTCGACTCTAATCCCGTCGTTCCGGCGCAAGCCCTAACCCTACTCCCGCTTTAACGCCAATTGTTTGGCCGGCCCAGTGATCAAAAGAGTCAATCCGATCGCCATCAAGGCAAGGCTGAATAATTGCGCTTCGCTCAATCCGAACGCGAGCGGCGGATTGATGCGCCAAAATTCAACTGCGAATCGCGCGAGACCGGACAGGATCAAATACAGCCACGCGATCGTGCCGGGAGCGTAGTTCTTCGTTTTCAGCAACCAGAGGATTCCAAAGACGATCACCGACTCGATAAACTCGTAAATCGGCGTCGGGTGAACGCGCGCGCCGGGCGGATAAGGAATCCCCGTATTCGGATCCACCCAACCGATGATGGCGTTGAGGTAAGCCACGCCCCATGGCACGTCGGTGACCGAGCCCCAATCGCCGTCCCCGGCAAAATGACATCCCAGCCGGCCAACGCCATAGGCGATAGCCAGCGCGGGCGCGGCGATGTCGGCGGCGACGAGCCAGGGAATTTTGTTTCTCTTTGCCACCCAGGAAGCGGCAAGTGCACCGCCGAGAAAGCCGCCATACCAGGTGAAGCCCGCGCCGGTGAAGACGTAATTCATCGGCGCCGAGAGAAAATTGTTCCAGTCCTCGATGATAAACAGAATGCGCGCGCCTGCCAGGCCGCCGATTGCTGCGGCGAAAACCATGGTCGATGCCAACTCGGGATCGTAACCGCGCCGCTTGAGCTCGGTATGCACAACCCAGGCGGCAGTCAACGCCGCCAGCGCCATGAATGCGCCAAAGCTATAAATCACGATCGGGCCTAACTTAAAGAGAATCGGGTACATAATCTGGTGCGAATCCTAAGTAGGCTCGCGGCGAATAGCAATACGCGCCCGCAAAATTCCTCCTGATGACGGCGCGGCGTATCCGATGACCACCGACTGACGAAGCGGTGCTGTTTAAGAAATAGGACTGAACTCTGCGCGGTTGTGCCTTCCGTGCGACACGAACTCAATACCATCTGCCACAACGGCCAAATTGGCTGCCTGCAAAACGTTCAGCGGATGCCCAAATTGTCAGCGAAAAACGTAAAAATCATCACTGCCGAGTGCATGGTAAACCATCCAGCGCTACCTAGCGCTTACAGAACCCACGTTGCAATCCCTCATAAAATCACCAGAATTCTGCCGCCCATTGTCATGGCATCGTTGTTGCGCAACGAGACGGTCAACGCGCTACGAAGAACTTTTTCTTCAGTATTGCGGTTCAATCGATTCCATCTGTTTCTGAAACCGAAAAACTAACAAGGAGCGAGATTGCGTGAATATGCCGATGCCGTCACCCCTGCAACTTCGGGGGACTCCGTTAATCGGCCGGCCGATGCCGGCGCTTGTGGAGTCGTACACAAGACCCTTGGAGGTAACCGATAAAGTCGTGCCCCGCGGACGGTTCTTTTTTCACAAGGAAGACAAATTTTTTCTCAAGGGCGTAACCTACGGTCCATTTGCTCCGAACCATTCCGGAGTCCCGTTTCCGGAACCCGAGATCGTCGACCGCGACTTTGCTTTGATGGCCGAGCTTGGGGTCAACTGCTTTAGAACTTTCACCTTGCCGCCGAAGTGGCTGCTCGATCGAGCGCGATCCTTCGGTCTGCGCGCCATCGTCGGTATCCCCTGGGCGCAACACATTTCATTTTTGGACTCCAGAAAAACCCAATCGGAAATTCGCCAAAGCATCGCTCGGAGCGTATCGGCCTGCAAGGGTCATCCGGCGGTATTCGCTTTCCTCGTCGGCAATGAGATTCCGCCTGAAATGGTTCGTTGGTACGGCGCCCGCCGGATGCGCAACTTTCTTGCGACGTTGGTCGATTGCGCCAAAAGCATCGATCCCGAGGTCTTGGTAAGCTACGCGAACTTTCCGTCGACCGAATACCTCGAAACCGAGTTTCTCGATTTTCTCGCCTTCAACGTTTACCTGCATCGCGAAGAAGATTTCCGCCGCTACCTGTCGCATCTGCACAATCTCGCCGGAGACCGACCGTTGGTTCTTACCGAGATCGGCATCGATTCGATACGCAACGGCGAAGCTTTTCAAGCGGAGACTCTCGCGTGGCAAGTGAGGGCGAGTTTCGAGACCGGCGTTGCCGGCACGGTAATCTTTTCCTGGACTGACGACTGGTACGCGTTTCCGCTATCCGGCAACGGCGGCTTTCAGGTCGATGATTGGGCATTTGGATTGGTCGATCGCGCGCGCCAAAAAAAACCTTCCTTTGAAGCCGTCAAAAGACACTACGATGTTCCCTTACCGCCCGGTCTTCCGGCATATCCCAAAGTCTCGGTCGTCGTCTGTGTCTATAACGGCGAGCGGACCATGGATGCGTGCCTAGCGTCGCTGGAAAAACTCGACTACCCAGATTACGAAGTGATCGTCGTCAATGACGGTTCCACCGACGGAACGCGTCAAATCGCCGAAGGCTACGACTTTATTCGTCTCATTCATCAGGAAAACAAGGGACTGAGCGCAGCGCGCAACGTCGGCATTCGCGCAGCCACCGGAGAGATCGTCGCCTTCACGGACGCCGATTGCATGGCGGACCCCGATTGGCTGACCCATTTGGTTGCGCGCTTTCAGACTTCCGAATTTGCCGCCGTCGGCGGGCCCAATCTCACTCCGCCCGACGACTCTTTCGTGGCATCTTGCGTCGCCGTTTCTCCCGGTGCGCCGACTCATGTTTTGTTGGATGACGAGGTCGCCGAGCACATTCCGGGGTGCAACATGGCTTTTCGCCGCGAAGCTTTGGCGGCAATCGACGGATTCGATCCGATCTTTCGCGCCGCCGGAGACGATGTCGATCTTTGCTGGCGGCTGCAGAACAAGGGCTATAAAATCGGTTTTAGCGCCGCCGCGGTGGTCTGGCATTTCCGCCGTAATACGATTCGGGACTACGTCAAACAACAGCGCGGTTACGGCAAAGCTGAAACGCTGCTCTTTTTCAAACACCCGTCGCGCTTCAACGTGCTCGGGCAGTCGCGTTGGTTCGGACGCATTTATGGCGACCTAACGTCGTTTCTCTCAAGCCGCCAGCCGCGCATCTACTCGGGAGTTTTTGGCCGCGGCCTGTTTCAGACGCTCTATCAGCCGGCGCCGTCCATCGTCTCGTGCCTGCCTCTGACCCTGGAATGGAATGTTGTTTCGCTCGCGCTCCTCGCCTGCGCCGTCGCGTTCGGCGGATTGTACTGGCTCGGCGTTGCCCCTTTGATGCTAACCCTGAGCCGCTGTTTTCTGAGCGCGTCCAAGGCGCGCATTGCCCAGCATTTCCGCGGGCTGCCGGCGACTCTCTTGGTGGCGTCATTGATTTATCTTGGGCCGCTGGTGCGCACCTTCGAGCGCTACCGCTGGCGCGTGCGCCGGCTGCGCGAAGTCAAGCCGGTAGACTTAAACGGCCCGACGCAGCAGCCGAAAATCTCCTGGGGTGAGCGGGCATTCTACTTATCTTATTGGAACGAAAATGGCCAAGAGAAAGAGAGCCTGCTCCACTCCGTGATGGATTTTCTTCTGCCGCGCAAATATCTCATCGCCATGGATCAGGGTTGGAGCGATTGGGACTTGGAGATCTGCCAGGGGCCCTGGGCCAAGGCACAAATAAAAACCGCCACGGAAAACCACACGGGCACCAAACGATTACTGCGAGTTCGCTGCGCCTTACGAATGTCCAGGATCTCGGTCGTATTATTATGCTCCTACTTTGCAGTGGCGGCCATCGCGGCCTTTGCGGGAGTGCCCGTGGTGGCTGCGGCTGCTGCATTTATCGGCTGGGCGCACGGCAGCGCCATCCTCTACCAGAAATTCCGCCTGGGCCACATCCTCTACCATGTGCTTGAAGCGCTCGCGCACAAGCTCGAGTTCGTGGCGGTGGAAGACAAAGCAGAAAGCGCGGCATGAGAACGTCCGGCTGATGAAGCGCACGGTTCGATCCTATCTAGAGCCCTACCGAGCGGGTTTTTTCTTTGCCCTCGCCCAGGTGCTGTTGATCAGCGCGTTCGAGCTGCTCAAACCGTGGCCCCTCAAGATCATCATCGACAATGTTCTAAGCGATAAGCCCGTGCCGTGGGAGTTCGCGCATACCTGGTCCACGGAAACTATACTCGCGATCGCCTGCGGCGGGTTGATTCTCATCTACGTGGTTACCGGGGTCTTGCGAGTTCTCAACGACTATACGACCATCCAAATCGGCCAGCGAATGGTCAACGATCTCCGGCGCGATCTTTACAGCCACATTCAACGACTCTCCCTATCGTTTCACAATCGCCGGCAAATCGGCGATCTCATGTATCGCGTTACGGCCGATACCTTGGGCCTTCAGACCCTGACGATGAACGGGCTATTCACGGTCCTGTCGGCGCTGATTCTATTAGCCGGCATGTTTACCATAATGCTTTGGGTCGATTGGTATCTAACCCTTTTGGCCATGGCGGTCTGTCCTCTGCTCTTCGGCGCAATCGCACTGCTGAATGGCAAAATATCCACTGCCGCAATCCAGGCTCGCGAAAAAGAAAGCACGGTCTACTCCGTGGTGCAGCGCACATTGGCCGGCATGCGAGTCATTCAAGCGTTCACCAAGGAGGAGGAAGAGCAGCGCCGCTTCGTCAAGGCGAGCACTGAGAGCCTGGCGGCGGATCTGCGGCTGTATACCTTACAAAACTATTACTACGCGGTGGTTAATGTGACGATTGCGGTGGGGACCGCTGCGATTCTGTGGATAGGCGCCCGGCACGTCTTGGCCGGCGACCTTTCGATCGGCGGCATGGTCGTGTTTACCTCGTACCTCGCTTCTCTCTACACCCCGCTCAACAATATTTTTCAAACCTACGGCTTAGTGCAGAGCGCCAAGGTTGGGATCCGCCGCGCCTTCGAGGTTTTGGATTCGGAGCAACAGGTTCCTGAGGGTATCCGGACATTTGCGCCATCGGGATGCCGAGGAGACATTGCTTTCGAGGATGTCTCTTTTGGTTATGACACCGCGCAGCCGGTGTTAAAAAAAATCAATCTTCGTGTCGCCGCGGGCCAAAAAATCGCCATCGTCGGTGCGACCGGAGCCGGCAAATCGACGCTGGTGAGTCTCCTTCCGCGTTTCCACGATCCGCAAGCCGGCCGCGTGACCCTCGACGGAGTCGACATCCGAGACTTCCAACTCAAATCACTACGACGCCAGATTGCGATGATTCTTCAACCGCCGTTGGTTTTTCCTTTTACCATTCGCGAGAACATCGCTTACGGCCGCCCGGACGCCTCCATGGAAGAGATCATCGCCGCGGCGCGGGTGGCCCAGATCCACGATCATATCGAACAACTTCCGCAAGGCTACATGACGATGGTAGGCGAGCAAGGCGCGACGCTATCAGAAGGCGAGCGGCTCCGCATCACCATTGCCCGCGGCATTCTACTCGATGCTCCGATCTTAATCCTCGACGAGCCTACCTCATCGGTAGATGCGGAAACCGAAGCGTTGATCATGCAGGGACTCGATCGACTCACCTCCGGCCGCACCACGTTCATTATCGCGCACCGTCTTTCCACCGTGCGCCAAGCCGATCTGATCGTGGTCCTGCGCGGCGGCGAAATCGTCGAGCAAGGCACATTCTCCGAACTGCTGCGCGGCCACGGTCTGTTCGCTTCCTTGTATAAGACCCAGTTTGGTCTCCATGAACGAGAGCAACAAATTCGCGTCATAAAATAGCGAGTAGTCGTTCCCAACCATCATGAAGCTATGCGCCAATCCAAAACTATTTTAGTGTTGCATTTGGCCGGGCAGTACCCGCTCGCTGGGGTTGCATGGCAGGCCATTCATTACGTGATGGGACTCACGAAATTAGGCTACGATGTTTATTACATCGAAGATTCCGGCGCTTCGCCGTACGACCCGCGGAAGCAAAGCATCGTTGTCGATCCTTCGTACAGTGTCGCATTTCTTCGATATATGATGGAACGATACGGGCTAGGTCAAAAATGGGCATTCTGGGATTTGTTAAATGACACGTATTACGGTCTAGCACGGGAACGACTACAGCAGCTCTATGGCGAAGCCGATGCGATCGTCAATCTATGCGGTGCGACGTATTTTCGCGAAGAACATTTTCGCTGTAATATAAGAATACTGGTCGAGACCGATCCCGCTTACGAACAGATCAAACTCGCTCACGGCGACACCTCAACAGAAACGCTTCTCAATGCGCATACCCATCATTTTACCTACGGCGAAAACATAGGCAATCTCGACTGCATCGTTCCGACAGAGCGACTTCAGTGGAAACATACTCGTCCTCCTGTGGTTATCGATCTTTGGGACTGCCGTATCACGCCCGCGGCAAAGAGCTTTACCTCGGTGGCCACATGGCAAAACGCCGGCAAAGACATCGAGTTTAACGGAGAAAGCTATAGCTGGTCCAAGCACGTCAACTTCTTGCGTTTCAATAAATTGCCGAAACATACAAGCCAGAAATTGGAACTGGCCGTCGGAAACATGGATCAAGAGAACGAGGTCAGTTTCCTAAAAAACGGGTGGCGGTTGCGTAACTCCTATGAAACGTCGCAAGACCTGGACGTCTATCAAGATTATATTTACCGCTCGCGAGGGGAATTTACTGTCGCCAAAGATCTATATGCCCGTACCAACTGCGGCTGGTTTAGCGATCGGAGCGCGTGTTATCTCGCCGCAGGCAAGCCGGTCGTTACGCAGAGCACCGGTTTTGAAAAATTTATTCCGACAGGAACTGGACTTTTTGGATTCTCAACTATAGACGAGGCAGCCGGCGCGTTCGCCTCGATCAATTCCGATTACAAACGGCACGCCCAAGCCGCCCGAGACATTGCTTTGGAATATTTTTCCGCTGAAAAGGTATTGGCCGATCTCATGCGCGAGGCGGGAGTTTAAGGCCCCTACCCGAATTCTCAACCGCTTATCGTCGCGAGCAGTGCTCCTTGGGGCCATCTAGGATCGAGTATT
>Ga0075421_100011988_pt1 | contig 10752 bp, 14 predicted proteins | sample SoiMetdeltSBSDD5_FD_75292 | JGI IMG/M metagenome (GOLD analysis project Ga0075421, IMG submission 75292) | Bulk soil microbial communities from a Populus tree surrounding site in Tennessee, USA - Soil MetaG P. deltoides SBSDD5 | ecosystem: Environmental > Terrestrial > Soil > Tree plantation...
CGGTTCAAATCCGGTTACCCCGACCAGGTTAAAGGGCATTTTCCAGCGAGGAAGATGCCCTTTCGTCGTCAGTACAGCAGCAAAGTACAGCAACGGGTTCACTTCTCCTCGTCGCCTTCCAGGCTCTCACTGAGCCGCTTGAGCGCTTCGCGCGTCTTCTTCGTCGACGCCTGGGTGTACAGCTCCATCGTGATCGCCGAGTCGGCGTGCCGGAGGATCCGCATAGCGATCCGAGGGTGGACGTCGAGATCCGCAAGGAGCGTTCCGCATGTGCCTCGCGCGTCATGAACAGTGATCTTCCTGACGCCCGCTTTCGCACACCGAGCGTCCCATGCCCGGTTGAACGATCGCGGCTCGATCGGCATCCCCAGCTCCGTCGTGAACAGGAGCGAGGAGTCCTGCCACGCGTCACCGGCCCGCTCCCGATCCGCCGCCTTCCTCGTCAGGCGCAGCCTGATCGCCGTGAGACTGATCGGCGGCAACGGCATTGTGTCGTCCGACGCTTCCGTCTTGGTCTCCCGGTGAAGGAGCTGCTTGCCAACCCGCTGAAGCTGATGCGAGATCGTGAACTCCTCAGCGTCCAGGTCGATGTCATCTTCCTCGTCCAGGCCCAGAACCTCACCCTTGCGCAGGGCGTTGACCAGCACGAGGACATAGGCGGCGTAGAGTGGATCGCCGTCATCGCGTGCCGATTCGAGGAACTTGCGCGCCTCTTCGCTGGTCCAGGACTTGTTCTTGACCCGCCTGCGCCTGGGCAGCTTGAGCAGCGCAGCCACGTTCTTCGTCACCAGTTCCTCGACCATCGCCTGGGACAGGCCCGAGCGCAGGCATGTTCGAACGTCGCTGATCGTGCGAGCGGACAGGTAGTCCTTGCAGCACCGGCCAATCGCGCAGCATCGGCTCTTGCCCCGGAACCGTCGCGTGTCCTTGCCCTGTGCGCAGCACTGGCAGATGCTCGACAGCGAGTTGATCCACTCCTGCCCCTCGCGGACACCAAACGTGATCTTCTTTTCGCCCAGCCCAGGCTTGATGTACAACCGCACCATCGTCTCGTAGGTGGCGTAGGTCAGCGGGGCCCGGTTCGGCTTGATGATCTCGGCCAGCCAACGGTCAAGGAACGGACCGAGCTTCGGCACGCTCGTCGCGACCGGCCCCTGAGCCGCCTGCGCATGAAGTTTGATCCACTTCTTGTGTACGGTCTCGCGGTCCTTGCCGTAGACGTACTTGCGATCGCGTGTCCCGTCCGGCTTGTTGACCCAGACGTAGGCGGCCCATCCGTTGCGGTACGGGAAGATTGAGCCCTCACCGTTGTCCCGGGCACGCTTAGCAGGCATCTTCGTACTCCCGGACCTTGCGCTCGATGTACTCATCGACCCACTCAGGCAGCACACGGCGATGGCGACCATCCTTAACCGAGCGGATCTGACGCTGAGCGATCAGCATCTTGGTCTTGGTCAGGCCGAACCCGAGGATGGCGGCGACTTCCTCGGCCTTAAGCCACTTCGGTTTGAAGACGACGGTTGTCACTGTTCCTCCCCCGAGCTTGAGTTGTTGATCTGGTTTGCCGAAACAGTTGGTGGGTCGTGTTGGAGCTGGTGGAGCTGTGCTCGCCAGCGTTGGCGTTCAGCGATGGAGCGCAGGATGCGGACCCGGATCGATGGCACGTCCGGGTCGTCTGGCCGCGCCAGTTCGAACGTGTACTTGGCGCCCGGCATCGCGTCTGGCGTGTCGCCCTCGGCCAAAGCTCCTGATAGGACGGTTCGAATCCAGTCCCGGTTGTCCGCCCGGTGATCGGCCAGGGTCTTGCCTGACCATTGCCGGGAGACGAGCACCCGTCGGCCGGTGAAGCCGAGGGTGTGCCGCTGGTGGACCTTGCCCTTGCAGCGTCCAGGCACCAAGCCGGCCTTGGCCTTGTCCGGTTGCACTCCATACAGCAGCCAATTCGCGCACGTGGGTGAACAGGGCAGGATCGAGAGCTCACTGTGGAGCCGGTCGAAGTGCGCCTGTTGCGCCTCAGAGCTCGGCGCCGCGTGCTCCGCGAGATCCTTCGTCAGGTACTTGGTGACGTAGCGGATCGACCGCTCAGCATCCTTGGTCCCAGGCGTGATCCCGCGTGGGTCGACCTTGCCCAGGCGAATCACGCAAGCCGGTTCCGCGCCCTCTTCGGTCGTGCCATCGATCGCCTGATCCCAAGTAGGCAACGGCTCGTTGGTCTTGGGGTCGACATAGGACGCTATCTCGGCATCCCACACCGGGGGCCGGTCGACGCCGTAGACCATCCGCTCGAAGCTTGGCCACCACACCTGGTGGTAGGTGGCCGCCGCGACCTGGCGCATAAGCTTGCGCGCCATGGTGCCCCGCACCGCGAAGTGCGCATGCGGAGCCAGGCGTTTCTGAAGCTCGACCGCCCCGGCGTATTGGACTTTCCAGCCCACCGCTCGCCGTAGGTTTTGCCAGAACCGGTCCAGCACGGCAGCGAAGTGGATGGCATCAACCGCGGCTTGCCGGTAGTCGTACCCATTCGGGTCGATCGGCGTACCCAGCACGGGATCACGCTGCCCGTGCAGGGTGCCGCACTCGCACGGGTGTAGCCGGCCGCGTCGGGTGCGTGCCCCGGTGTGCACCTGGCCGTGCGACCCCAAGGTGATGGTCAGCAGGGTCGAGGGCCGGAGTGTCTTGCCTTCCTTGGCGGCGTAGGTGCGTCCCACGGTGCGGTTTTCGACTGGAAGCCGGGGCAGCTCGACCGCGTCGGCCCGCCGCCTCGTCGACCGGGACAGAGGCTTCTTGCCGTCACGGCAATCCACCAACTTGCCCCGTACCCGGCAGGTTGCCAGCTCCTCGTCTATCTCCTGGATTGCCTCGTCGATCGCCTCCAGCTCTGCCTGCCGCTGTTCGGGTTCCATGCGTTGGGTCATCAGATCAGCGCGGTCAAATTCGAGATGCGCCCGCGTCGACACGAGTCCGATCACGTCGTCGGCCGGACGCTCTGGCGCGACGGTGGGTTCCTCGGCCAGGTGCCAGCCCTCGCGGATCTGCTGTATGCGCAGCCGCCGGTTACGTTCCGCGCAGGGCTTGCACTTGGAGGCCAGTCGAGCACCGCACGGGACGTTGATGATGTCGGCACGGCCGGTTTCGGTATCGGTGCGCCGTATCGCCAACGGCCGCACGCAGACCCTGGCTTCTTCTGCCACGCGTCGCAGGACGTCTTTGGCGATGGGCATGGACATTCGGTCCGCCCTCGATCCCGGCCGAGGGGTGCTCGACTCGACCGGGGTGCCCGTGTCGGGCAACAGGGTTGGCTGGGTCATCGGGTCACCGTCCCGATTAGGCCGCTGGTGTCCCGCTGTCCGTTGACGGCCGAGATGTCTTGAGGCATCACTGCCTGATCCATGGGTACGACTGCCGTCGCCGGTGCAGCGGGGATCGGATACACGTCAACGGGTTTGCGTCGCGACGCGGGCGGCTTGCCGATGACCAGCTTGGCCAGCGCGGCGAAGGCCAGCGCGGGGATGACCGATACGACCCCTCCGGCCAGGCCCGGCTTGGCGACCGCCAGCTGCGCCGTGACCGACAGAATCAATGCCACCACCAGCAGGAACGTCGGGTAGGCGATCCCTTGCCCCTTGCGTCGGCGGCGACGCATCACCAGCAGCGAGGCCACCGGGACCAGTTCGGAGATAACCGCGTTGGCCCACCCGAACCAATCCCCGGTACCGGGCGGACTGTTGTCCATGGTCCAGTCGTGGACATGGGTGAACGAGGCCCTACCGGCGAACCAGCCCACCACGCCAAGGATGACCACCAACACCACGGTTTCGAGTGCCTGGACAGTGGCGAGCCCGGCCAGCAGTCCGCGACGTGCGTCTTGGAAGTTGTTGCTGCTCATCGGTTCACCTCAAATCCGAGCTCGGTAGTCGTTGGGGCGTAAGCGGACGCCAGCTCATCGATCGCGGCATCGTTGTGATAGGGGAAGCGAATTTCCGCCGGGGTGGGGTCGATTTCCAGGAGCATGTATGCTTTGCCCGGCAAGGACTTCGGGATCAGGTGACACGCCGCGCCCCGGTCCAGCGCGTCATCGTCGAGGATCAGACCGACCTCGCTCTTTTCCACCAACCGCAACGCAATCCGAGTCCCAAACAGGTTGCGGAAGGGCAGGATCTCCTTACGCGGGTCCTGCAACGCGGCGACCACATGCACCCCCATGGCCCGACCCTGCGACAGGATCAGCGACATCGCCGAGTTGATCCGCTCCTTGAGCTTCTTGTCGGTGACATACGAGGTCAGCGCCCCGAACTCGTCAATCACGATGACGATCGTGGGTTCGTCGACGGTCGCCACGTGGGTGCGGCCCCGGCCGCGTTGGTTGGCCTGGCGCCGTTTCATCGCCTTGACCAGTTCCTCCAAGGCGCCGGCCATCTCTTCCGGGTCGCCGTAGTAGAACCGGTGAAACAGCCGCTGCCCGGCCGCCAGTTCCACCCCGCCCTTGGGGTCGAAGGCGTAGACACGCACCATCCCGTTGCGGATGCCTGCCGCCAACGCGGCGATGATCGCCCACAGCACCGAGCCCTTACCTGACCCGGACGCCCCCGCAATCAGCACATGGGTCAACAGGGAGATGGTCACTCGACGACCGCCTGCCCTGGCCGCCACAGGTAACGCCGCCACGTCCGGCACCGCCGGGACCGGAAACGGCGCCACGGTCTTAGTCAGACTGTCGAGCACACGCAGATGCAGCACGATCCGGTTACGCCGCATGCGGCTGTGTACCGGGCGCACCACGCACGAGGCGGCGTTGAACGTGTGCGCGAACGCGGCAGCGTTCCTGCTCCACTGGGCTGGTAGCTGCCCGTTGATCATTTTGACGGTAAGCAGGTCGCCTTCGCCGTCCCGGCGGACCTTGATGATCCGAGGGAAGTACTGATCGCCGCCGAACCTCGCCGCCAACCCCAGGTTGGCGCAGGTGGCATACCAGTGACGGCGGTATACCCACCAGCGGCGCCACTGCGCCAGGTAGAACCAGCCCAGCCGACGCCAAAACGACTCCGGCGACCGCCACCACCAGACCAGCAGCCCTGCCGTCACCAGCAGCACTACCGCCACGCCCAGCCGCCAGTCATACGCGGCGAACAGCACGGTCACGCCGACGGCGGGGATGCCGACATAGCCGAACCGGTACAAGACGTAGAACAGGGTCAGCCAGCCGTACTTGACCAAGGCTTTGATCGTGATGGACGGGTAGAACAGCCACCCCGGGATGCGGATTTTCGGTTTGAGCAGCAGCCCTTTGGTCAACAGGGCCGGATCGGGGTACTTGTCGCCGTGGACCTGGTGCAGCATCACCACTCACCCCCACCCGACACCTCAAACAAGGCCGGTTGCCCGCCACGCGACGGCGGATTGCCGTTGCCCGGCAATGTGTTCGGCGCTGCGGGTGCGGTGCCCCAGCGTTCTTGTGCTGTCTGCTTCGTGATCTGCGCACGGGCGGCGATCTCCGACCAGGAGTAGCCGAACTTGCGCAGCCCGTCGACCGCGTCCTGAGTCGCCCGGTCGATCTGTTTGCCGAAGGCCAGCAGATCCGCCAGCGCCTCGACATCGCCCTCAGCCACGCGTCGCGCGAATGCCCGCAGAATCCGCCCGGCGAACGCCGCGAAATCCTTGTTCTCGACCGTGCCACGGGTCCGCCGAGGGGGCGTCAGGTCAGACCTGACGCCGTTCCTCTTCGACTGCCTGGCAAGGGTGGTGGTACTCATCGCGCACCACCCGTCCTCGCCATCCGCACGCCCGCCTTGCGACGCGGTTTCCTCGCCGACCGCGCCCGCATGCAAGCGCAGCCGTCGCACACGGCCGCTTGGGGATCCCATTGGGCGGCATCGACCCACTCACCGCAGCGACGGCACTGGATCGCGACCACCCGCACGCCCCAGATCAGCGACTCCACCCAGCCCGCCGCCTGCCGGAAGTGAGCCGTGACCCTGGCAAGAACCGTGATCTTCATCGGTACTCACCGCCGAACGGCTCATCCAGCCACGCCACCACATCGACCCGGCAGGCCCGCACGTCCTCGGCCCTGGCACGCAGCTCGACCGTCCACAGCGGAGCGACGTCGTCGGGAAGTCGGTGCGCGCCAACCAGATCCGCCCACGCCTCGAACGAGGCCCGCCGCTGCACATCGCTGGCGCCCAAACAATGCCCGACAAGGCTTCCGCCACCGGTGACCATCCACGCCACGGGCGGCAGACCCTGCTCGGCTGCATTGGCCAACAAGTCGATCAGAACCCCGGCCGCGCGAATCTGCGCTACATACGCCGCATCGAGACCACTTGTCATCGGCCACCGCCCTCAGCCGCCGCCACGCGGCACGAGGCGGAAGGCAACTCGCCCTCGATGACCCCGAGCTCGGCCATCCAATTGGCAACATGACGCCAGATCCGGTCCTGCGGGTCGACAGCGCAGGCCAGCGCCTCGGCCAGCAACATTCCAGTCGTTGCTTGATCGCGGGTCACCAGTCGACCCGGCAACCATGACAGGTCCCACCCATCCGGGCAGCGCACCGCCACATGGGTCGTGACATCACTGACCATCACGTGTTCGCAGATCTTGACAGCCATCACCGGCCACCGCCAGTACGAAGCACGCGCCCGCAGGTGCCGCAGTTGTCCATCCTGTGAACCACCGGGACCCTGCCGCAGAAGAAACACCAGGCGCTGGACCCGTTCTGAAGTCGATTTAAAATCGACACGACAAACCCACCCTTTCAAGGGATCGAAGGTGTTTGTTGGGATCCGGGACGAGTGGTCCGCCAAGACTTCAGCTCGTCCCGGATTTACTTGCTACACAACAGCTACTAAGACTTCTTCTTGCTCGACACCGATCCGAACGCCACCATCCCGGAGGCTTTGATCGACCAGCCCTGGCGAGCGCCGCAGCGGTGCGCACGGCCCTCCATGGGGCGGCACTTACGGTCGTCGACCCACGGCACCAGCACCACGTCGGTGAAGTCCACCTTCGGCGGAAAGCCGGGCACCTGCGCCTCGGGCACCTCCGGCTGATACTCGGAGGCGATCTTCACCTTCACCTCGGTGGTGCCGAACTTGCCCGCCTTCGGGTCGAGATCAGTCACCTTGACCTCCCACAGGCGAAGACCAGTGGCCTTGTCGCGCTCTTGCGGGTCGCCTGCGCCGGACTTGCGCCGGTCGAAGTCGATCACCGGCTCGACGCTCAGAAACAGCGCTCCATGCTCAAACACCAGCTCCGACGCCACCGGCACCTTGATTCCGCTAGGAACCATTTGCTTGACCTCCACTTTCGCCTTAGTCGATGTGTCGACTAGATTTTCTTAGCGGACTTGTGCGACCAAATCCGTTGGTACGTATTGAAGGTAAGGGGGCTTACGCAAATAAGGTAAGGGCCTAGCCGAGAAGCTGTCAAGGGGTTGCCATGTACTTTCGTAAGCCCCCTTACTACGATGTGTGAGCGACCAGTAAGGGGGCCAACTACATGCATGACCTAAAGAAGATCCGCGAGGCGGAGGACCCGCTAGAGCGTGTCCGGCTCGCCACAGAAGCCCTGGCGGAGTACCAGGACGCGATCGTCGAGCTTGGACAGATACGGCGGGAAGCTGTCGACCGCCTACGAGGTCAAGGGCTCACCTTGACTCAAATCGCCGACCGCGCCGGCCTCAGTCGCGCACGGCTGTCCCAGGTCAGCACCAAGCGCCGATTTCCCGAACGCGCCCTCTTCACCGAGCGCGCACCGTTGACGATCGCCGTGGATACAAAGGAAGAGGCAGGCACGGGCCGCAGGGTCGTCCATCAGGAACACACCACTGCGATCGACACCATCACGCGGATAGCCCACAGCATCAATGTCGAGGTCGAAGGAACCGAGTACATCACGCCGCCGGGAATGCTGGACCTCAACCGCGACGGCCTGGTTGTGGTCTGCGGCCCGCGACGGTCGCCCCTCATCGCCCAGATGCTCGGTGTCGATGAGCGCTACGGCTTCGAGAAGGACGAGGATGGCTGGTACCTCGTCGACCGGTTCACCAAGCGCGACTATCGCTCCCCAGATGACAGCGGGAAGCCCGGCGACTACGCCTACCTTGGCCGCCTTCCCCGGCCCGACGGCCGCGGCTTCTGGCTCTACATGGCCGGAATCCACGCACCCGGCGGAGAAGGCGCCGCCCTCTACCTTGAGAACAACCTGGAGCAGCTCTATCGCGAAGGCAAGGCCGGCCGCTGGTCTTGCCTCGTCGAATGCGAATGGGACCCAGAAACCCACAGAATGCTTAGCGCTAGCCTACTTGCGCCGCTTCACCGACCAGGGAGAGCCAGTGCTGACAAGCGCCGCAAGTGAACCAAGCAACCCCACCGCGACCAACCTCGACTGGGCAGGTACCGCCGGCTACACCGCGATCGTCCTTGATGGCTTGACCGAGGGCACCGAGACCGGCTGCATCCACGGAACCGCCTGGTACGTTCATCAGCTCGGCGCCCGCCTCCTGCTGCACGCCGGCGACATCGCCACCACCCTGCCAGACGCCCTCACACGGGCCATCAGCGAAGTAGCGGCGCAGCACCAGAACACCTGCGACCTTCACCACCCAGGCTCACCCTGCACAACGGTGACCATGATTCGGCACCAGGCCAACGAGCTCGAGTACCTCGTGCTCGCAGATTCGCCCTTGGTTATCGACACCGGCGGACAGCCCCTCGTGGTGATCGACGAGGCAGAGAAGGAGTTCTCTGCGACTCTGGAGCGGAACGCACGAGGCGGAACCACCGAGGAATTCCTCGGCCTGATCCACGATCAACAGCAGTACCGCAACAAGTCAGGCGGCTACTGGGTCGCACAAGTCAACCCGGAGGCCGCACACCATGCCCTCACCGGAACCGTGGAAGACGCCAGGGGAGCGCTCCTACTTTCCGACGGCGCCGCCCTGCTGGTCACCGAGTTCCATGAGCTGACCTGGCAAGGCTTGCTCGACCTTGCCTACCAGAGCGGGCCCCAAGAACTCATCAACGCCACCCGCAAACTCGAAGCGCTCGACCCTGATCGGACCCGATGGCCCAGATACAAGGTCAGCGACGACGCCACCGCTATCCTCTGCCGCTTGTAGACCAACGCACCACAGACCAGCGACGAATCATTAACGATCCACTGGTGGGCACCTGATCAGGTGACGGAAGGGATGACGGAGGCGTTCGCCGTCTGGATCACGGACGCGATCGACGCATGGCAGCACCCAGCCGTGCGCCACCTGACAGGACCAACCCCGTCCAGCGCCTCGCCACCGTCGCTCGGAGTGGCCGGCCGTTTCAAGCCTCACCACGGACCGCTAGGACCCCGACTGGGCCGCAACAGGTTTCACTGCCGAAACAGTCTCTAGAAGGATCAAGGCGGTCCGCAAGCGGACCGCGCGGCACGGGCCAGCGGACACGGCCTGCCTGCGGCGCCGGTCCGCGCCCGGCCGCACAACATGCAGAACCGCCCAATCGTCAAGTCCCTCGGCTTGGTATCCGAGTCCAGCCCACGCCCAGCGGCCGATTGCGCACGATTCCGTGCCCGCTTCGGCGGTCACTGCCGCATTCGACGACAGGCGTCGACCTCGGGAGTTCGTTGGTTAGGTTGGGATGTGTTGATAGGTAAGGTTTTAAGTTCTTTTGAATCTTCATTTCGTACGTCCGTTGTGGTCCAGGCCCGACGCTCCCGCCGCACCGGTCGGGCCTAACGGCCCTCCCTTCGATGCCCGTGCTCCACGCGCTTTAAGGATCAAAACCAATGCCTCCGGCGGCCTCCGACAACAGGATGATTGCCACACCCGCCACCATCGGCCCGGGCGAAGCCGACCCGGAACCCGCCGGCCTCCGCAAGGGCAAGTCGCATGCGATCGGCTAACCGACCCTTGCGGAGGCCGGCAGAACCCGGGTCCACGGAGTGCGGGCCGATGGCGACGGGATGACCGCTCTCGCCGCGCAGGCCATAACGATCATGCGCCGCTAGCATGAATCTTGCGTGGTTCCCCGTGCCCGACCTTCCGCCAACGCATACCGGCACCATCCGTGAAGTCAACGGCGGTCACTAGGTAGGGCCCACCCGGAAGCGGGTCGTAGAGCCTGAAGTAGACCCGCAACGAGCGTCCAGCCGCCAGCAAACTCAACGACTCACCGGTGGGCAGAATGGTCATGATGACGGAGCGGTCAGGAGCCTCAACCGGTGCGGCGTCCTGGCCATCGTGGAGCAGATGGAATTCGATATCATGAATCGGCTGGTCGCTGCCATTTATGACGGCCGCTTCGACATCTCGGCTGCCCTCCTCCGCCGAAATGATCGTTGATGAGATCACGCGAGCCTGACGGATCTCCTGATCGGCTTTTTCCTGAAGCTGCCGAGACTTGTCCTTGGTGTAAACCCTGATGACCAGGACCAGTGCCCCAACGGTGCCGATCGCGGCAAACCAATCGGGCCACGATCCTGCGGTCGGCCACTCAAACCAGCTGGGAGGACTACAGCTTGATAACACAGGTGTCATTTTGTCTCCTGGCGTCAACCTCCACGCTTCGACGCCCCCCGCGCCGCAAGCCGGAAAGAACTCGCGCGGGCGCTAGCACGCCATCGGCCCTGCCCCCCTATAGCCCAAGACCGTGAAGTTAAGGATCCGCCTGGTTTGTCGAGGCGGTCTGGCCTGTGAGGATGTTGATGCTCAGGGTGGCCTTGTAGGTTTTGCGGTTGATCCGCAGGCTCTTGTAGGCG
>Ga0075421_100011990_pt1 | contig 10751 bp, 5 predicted proteins | sample SoiMetdeltSBSDD5_FD_75292 | JGI IMG/M metagenome (GOLD analysis project Ga0075421, IMG submission 75292) | Bulk soil microbial communities from a Populus tree surrounding site in Tennessee, USA - Soil MetaG P. deltoides SBSDD5 | ecosystem: Environmental > Terrestrial > Soil > Tree plantation...
TGAATCTCGCCGAACGCAAATCGCTACCTCGAAACCGAACAATAATTTTTTTATTGCATCCCCATAAACGCAGACTTATACTTCGCCCGTTCTGCAATCGCGCAGTTCAGCCATCTTCAGCGTGTTAGTTTTTGATGGAAAGACTCAGTTATGAACTCCAATCGAGACTCCGTTATTTCAGCCAATAACGTGGGCGCCCCGAATCCACTGAATTTATCCCCAACGAAGCGGCTCGATCGTCAGGGCTGAATCGCGTCGCTCAAAATCAGCGCGGCTTCGTAGGCGTTGGCGGACACTACGTCCATAGCCTCCCCATGCAGTCGCCGCCGACAAGGAGATTGGTTCCATGTCAGACACATTCGTGATCACGGGCATAGTGCGCGAAAAGGAGAGCAAGATCGGACTGCCCGGACTGATCGTTCGAGCTTACGACAAAGATCTGCTTTACGACGATCTGATGGGCGAAGACCGAACGTCATGCGACGGCAGCTTCCGGATCGTCAGCGAAGCGGAAGATTTCAGGGACTTCTTCGACAAACGCCCTGACATCTATCTGCGGATCATGGTCCCGGGCCAGGGCGGCTCAGCGCCCCGCGAGGTTTTCAACACCGCCCATTCGGTCCGCTGGAACGCTGGACACCTCGAATACATGGTGGTCGAGATCCCGCACTCGATCGCCTGCGACTTGCCGAGCGGAGAAGACGAACACAGTCACGGGGGCGGGCATAGCCATGAACACGGTGATCATCATTCGGAGGAATGTTGCGACCACGAGCATCACAAGCCGAGACATTGCACGCCCATCACGAAATGCCGTGACATCTATCTGAAGATCGAGAAACTCCCCGCCTACAGCCCGGTCGCTCCAGATGACGCTGAGCATGACAAATACCGGCGCGATTGCATGCGAAACGAAGACCACGAAGACACTCGCATTCCCGAAACCGAGGTGGAGCAGCGGCGGATGGACGCGCTGGTCTACCGGGAATACCTCGATCCGAACTACACCATCACCAAGAACGTCCCCTTGATCTCGGCGGACGTCAACGAGCCACGTCCCGAACGCCGCATTCCGGGAACTCTGATTTACGCTTCGCCGGGCGAGCGGCTCTTCGTTCACGTCTGCAACGGCGATGATGAACCGCACAGCTTCCATGTGCATGGTTTGATTTACGGTATAGATTCCGACGGCTCCTGGCCGTTTGGCGTGCATGACGCGGACGGCCGTCGCAGCGACGCGATCTGCCCCGGACAAACATGGTGTTACGTCTTCGACGTGACCGAGGACACGATCGGCGCCTGGCCGTTCCACGATCACCACATGCACATCATGGAATCGGTGGATCGCGGTCTGTTCGGCGGAGTCGTCGTCCGAGACCATCGTTGCCCGAAACCCGACTATGAGGTCCCACTCTTCTTTCACCGCCTGACGCCGAAGCAGGGAGAAGCCGCTTTCGACAGCGGTACACTTAACCCCGGCGACACATTCAATCACACCTTCAATGAAGAAGGGACGTTCAATTACCATTGCCGCTTCCACCCGATGAGCGGAGTCGTCCGCGTGACTACGACCGGCCCCTTGTCCGAAAGCGTGAACATCCTCGACGGGCCGGGCCGCTTCGACCAGGACGACGTGACGATCCGCGTGGGAGGGACGGTCACCTGGACGCACGCGGGGGCGGAACCTCACACCGTTACAGATACTGGCGGCGCAGGGCTGGAATCGTTCGCGTTCAACGGGCGGACTTTCGTCGGCAACACGCCCACGATCGTGGCCCGCACAGGCAAGCGCATTCGCTGGTATGTATTCAATCTCGACCTTTCAGCCGGTTGGCACAACTTCCACGTACATGGCCAACGATGGGACGTCGGTCACGAAACGGTTGACACGCGATCTCTTGGGCCGGCGGAATCATTTGTTGCGGATACGATCGTTCCTCCCGTCATCCTGCTCCCGCTCGACGAAGATTGTCACTCACATAAGGAGCATCGCCATGACAAAAATTGTGGCTGCGGGAAGAGCGTAGGGCACAAGCGCGCGCAAAAACCGGTGTTGGTGACGGGCGCAACGAGTGTTGTGATCGGACCTGGGCATGGCGGAGGACATGCCGCGCCGCATACTGCCGCTCCAATCATCACCGAACATGTGGATGATTCACATCACCATGACGACTCTGACGAAGATGCGGAAAAAAAGCGGCAGCGAGTGAGGCTTCAAGGCGATTTCCTCGTCCACTGCCATGTTGAAATGCACATGATGGAAGGCATGGCCTGTGTCGTCCGCGCGATTCAAGAGGTTACGCTGACTCCGGCGCTTGAAGACGCGCTCGGCTTCGACCTGCCGCTGGCGACGAATGACACCTGTCCCGATGTGCCGGTTCACCCGTGCATGCACAGCGGAGCCGGATCGTGGGAACGCCTGCCTGATTCGCCGATCTTCATCGTTCACGCGGCCATGCTGCGCACCGGCAAAGTGCTTCTCTGGTCAGGCGCGGCCGAAGTCGGTTATCCGCTCAATTCGCTGGTGTGGGATCCTGCCAACCCGGCCGACATGACCAATATGCACACTTACAGCCAGGACCTCTTCTGTAGCGGGCACGCCTGGTTGCCGGACGGGCGGCTGTGCGTCGCGGGAGGCTACGTCGCGGGTACTTTCAGCCATTCGCGCGCGACGTTCCTCTTCGATCCAGCGGCGGCTACGCCCTGGACGCAGGTGACTGACATGAATCTGGTGCGCTGGTACCCGACCCTCTTGACCTTGCCCGATGGTCGAATTCTGGCTGTATCCGGAGCAGGCGCAAACCGTCAGGAGATTTATGACGCAGGGACCAATACCTGGCAATTTGTAACTGGCGCGGATCGCACGTTCCCGGAACTCTATCCGAGCCTGAATCTGCTTCCGTCGGGCGATGTTTTCTATTCACGAGCCGGATGGGCGCAGTCGAACCTGGCCCAACCCGGCACTGCGCGCCTCGGCTTCACCGGCCCTCTGTCAGGACTGTGGAGCGACCTAGGCCAAGAACAATTTTATGACCGGCAGGAGGGCACGGCGGTCATGCAGATTGACACAACAGTCTCTCCGCCTGCGACAAAGGTCTACATCATCGGCGGCGGCGTCTCTGGCCCGGCGACTACTCGCAACCCGCAAAGCGCCGAGGTGATTGATCTCACGACGCTGGTCGGCGCGGCCTGGTCGCGGATCGCAGATATGAACTTCCCGCGCACCAACGTCAATGTTGTGCCATTGCCTGACGGTACGCTTCTCGTGATCGGCGGCCAGAGGAACGGCAAATGGAACATGAATCCCGGCGCCGTCCTGGAGGCCGAAATCTACGACCCGCAGACCAACACCTGGACGCCGACCGCGCCGATGATGTTCCCGAGGCAATACCACAGCATCGCCGTGCTCCTGCCCGACGGCCGCGTGCTTAGCGCCGGCGGAGTTGACCCTTCGGGCGTGCCGCAGCGAGATCAACGCAACATGGAGATCTTCAGTCCGGGCTATCTCTCGATGGGACCGCGGCCGGCAATCACCAACGCGCCTGCGAATGTCTCCTACGGCGCTAGCTTCGATATTGATACGCCGGATGCGTCGCAGATCGCTTCCGTTGTGTTGCTCAGACCGGCCTCGGTCACACACCACACTGACGCCGGCGCGCGTTACATCAAGATTCCGATCTTGAGCCGGACGGCGTCTCGACTGACCTTGCGCGCCCCGGCGAACGGTAACATCGCGCCTCCGGGCTACTACATGGCATTCATCGTGGATGGAGACAACGTGCCTTCAATTGCGAGGTTTATGCGACTTTCATGACGGCTGTCTCCATTGGCCACGGTCACAAGGTGTCTAGAAACAGACGGCAGGTGTCTTTTTTAGACATTGCAAGGAATGGCGGGGCGATTCGGAGCCTCGCCATTCCGATTGGCTGCGCGCCAACAGAGGTTGATGCGCAGCCAATCGCCACCCCTTTGGCGACCTTTGCTTTTCTTGAATCTCCTGACCCAGCCCACCCGCGCCGAGCGCCAGCGGAATCAGCCCCACGCCGGCGCCGAGCGCCCTCATCAGAATTACGGCAGGACATGGCGCTTCGAAGGGGCGCTCGAGTTGTGGGGCAAGTTCTTGCAGCTGCGACTTCGCGGTCCGGAGACGTTAGAGAACCCCGCCTGGAACCTGATGTATCCAGGAGGAGTGGCGGTTCTTTAGTCGGGCCAAGCGCTGCTGACCTTGGAACTGGCAAGCCCCTGCGAGGCGCAATTCGATCAATTTCGTGGTCCTCGCTTCTCTCCGCTCGCGACTGTTCGGTTGAGCGCGACGAGTTCGTTGATCCGCGCCTGCACCGCTTTCGTCAACAGCGAGACTTCGCCCTCACTATAGTTTGCGGCGCGGAAGGCGTCACGGATTTGCCGCTCGCTCAACCGTGCAAGCCGATCGCCGATCCAGCCGACTTGCGCAACGGTAATGTCATGGAAGAGGCTGCCGCGCTTGCCACCGTAATTGAACTCTACCCGGTCGCCTTTGACCCCTACAACGAACTTGGCCTTGAGATAATCCCTCGGCTCACTGCGCGTGCCAATAAACAGGCCGCTGGTCTTGCCGAAGGTGCTGCCAAGGTCGCTGACGATGTAGCGTAGTTGCTTGTCGCCGGTCTGCTCGTCCTGCACGAGCAGTATGCGATTATTGTCATCTTTGATGTCCCAATTGGCGAGCAGGAGCATCATCACTTTCAGCCCCTGAAACTCCGGCGTGCCGCTGAAGGGGTTCTGTTCCCACGTCCATTCCTCCAGCCGCTTGATCTGTTTGGGTCTGGCCTCTAAGCGGACGTTTTCAAAAGTCCCTTTGCCTTGAATTTCGACGCGCGGCGCAAGATAAGTGATGTCGGTGAAATAGCCGACCGCCCACAGCAAGCGGCTCGCGGCGACTTCGGATTGCGCCTCTTTGCCGACCTTAGCCACCCACACGCGTCCTTGCGCGTCGCGCACACGATACTTAGTCGAGTGCCCGCCTTTCTGCTTTTCGATGAAAGTGACACTACTCAAATCGGGCTGCATTACTTCGCCCCCAGGACCTAGCAAGAGGTTGCGCGTAGCAATATCACTCGGCTCCTGCCAGAGTATCGGCGTGGCGTCCGCTGGCGCTACTTTCTCATTCGCTCGCTGGGCGAAAGCGCAGAGGCAGACACTCAAGACGAGCGCCATTGATCGTCCAATCAAACCATTAACCCTTTTACTTTTATGTGAAATCACGACTTTCTCCCTGCAACAGTTGCGCTGCTCGATAATCGTTTCGGCGCAACCCTTCGCCCAAACCAGGCCAATTAGCCGAGCAAAATCAGCGTTTCGCCAATCTCATTCGATTGTCAAAAACGCAGTCCCCTTAGAGCAATGTGGATGCCATATTTGAGCGGCGCAGCGCGCAGCAAGGCGTAACCCGGAGTTGAAAGGATGAGTGGCGAGCGCGCGCCACTAAAGTCCAATGTTCAAACAGTTCCTCCGTTTTCCATACACGTTTTATCCCGCTTCGGCCTCAACGATGGAAAGGAGTCGCTGAAGTGGAGAGCGTCTAATAGCATTTCGCAGATTGGCCGGAGAGCGAAATATTTTGCGCGTTGGGAATTGTTTTGGCCCCCTTTAAATACTAAGCCCATTGAACAGACCCAAAAATTTCTCGGCCACTCGAAGCCGGAAACGATACAGATCTACGCCGAATCTACGACATAGATGATCAAAGCAAATTATCGGAATGCGCCGGCGGGGCGAATTGGGACTTTCTGCGAATTGACGCCGCACATGGGATAATGCCCCCGTCCTTGTTAAGTGGAAAATATCGGCTATGCGTGTACTGGTAGTAGAAGATGATTACAAGATCGCCTCTTTCGTCATCAACGGTCTGAAGCAAGCAGGGTTCAATATGAAGCATGCGGCAGATGGCGAGGAGGGGCTTCGTCTAATTTTAACCGAACCTTACGACGCAGCCGTCGTTGACCTCATGCTACCTCAGATGGACGGCCTCACTCTCATCGAAGAGCTGCGGCGACAAAACATCAACACGCCGGTCATCATCCTGAGCGCCAAACGCTCCGTTGATGACCGCGTCAAGGGGCTGCAGGCCGGCGGGGATGATTACATGGTCAAGCCCTTCGCCTTTTCCGAACTCTTAGCCCGCGTACAAGCGCTGCTCCGGCGGGCCGCCGGCGGCGCTTCAGCCGAGCCGACCTGGCTGACGGTCGGAGATCTCTTGATGAACCTTTTATCAAGAGAGGTCACGCGGGCAGGCAAGAAACTCGACCTGCAAGCGCGCGAATTCGCGCTGCTCGAATACCTGATGCGCAACGCCGGGCAAGTAGTCTCCAAGACCATGATCCTGGAGCGCGTGTGGGACTACAGCTTCGACCCACAAACGAACGTCGTGGACGTTCTTGTCTGCCGGCTGAGAAATAAGGTGGACAAAAACTTCGCCGAGAAAATGATCCACACCATCCGAGGGGTCGGTTATGTACTTAAGAAATCTTAGCCGCGCCCGTAGAACCTTCACCTTCAGATTGATCCTCTGGTACTCGGGCATCTTCATCCTCAGCGCTTCGTTTCTCTTCGCGCTTGCGTACGTGTTGCTATCTTCATCCGTCCAGCGGAAAGACCGGGAAGACATCCATCAGAAACTCGGGGAGTATGCGGCGCAGTACCGGGCGGGCGGGTTAGCGGCGCTTGAAAGAGAGGTGGCTCTCGAAAGGCGAGCGGGCAAAGAAAACTACTTTTTCGTGCGTGTCGCCGGGCCACAAAAGGGCACGATCTTTCTCGACGCGCCCGAGCGTTGGGCGGATTTTAACCTTCAGCAGCTGGAACAGGAATCAGCTGGCGCGAGCAATCAATTGATGCGCTTACGGTCGCGCGACGGCGCCGACTCCCTGGAAATAGATTCCACTCAGTTGGCTGACGGCGTTCTATTGCAGATCGGTAAGAGCGCAGAAGATCGAGAAAAGCTCTTGGAGCGCTTCCGCGAGATCTTCATCGGGTTCATGATCCCGGTCGTCGCCCTCGGCATCGCCGGAGGATCGTTTCTGGCGTTTCGCGCCCTTCGCCCGATCCGAAGCCTCGTTCATACAATCCGCTCCGTCTCTACCGGCAGAATGGACGCCCGTGTGCCCGCTCGCCAGACGGGCGACGAGCTGGATGAACTGGTCGTGCTGTTCAACGCGATGCTCGAGAAAATCGAGACTCTGATCAAGGAAATGCGGGGCTCATTGGATAACGTTGCCCATGACCTGCGCACTCCGCTCGCGAGGCTGCGCAACTCCGCCGAGACGGCGCTGCGGTCAGATCAGACCCCGGAAACCTACCGGGAGGCCCTCGCCGACTGCCTGGAGGAATCGGATTGGATTCTCACTATGCTGAACACGCTGATGGACATCTCCGAGGCCGAGACTGGGACGATGAAGCTCCAGCTCGAAGTGGTGAACATTCCGGCGCTGCTGGAGGATGCGGTCGAGCTCTACCGTCACGTCGCCGAAGATAAGGGCGTTACGATCAGCGCCAGCGCCCCTCCCGACTTCCGGTTAACTGCCGACCATAACCGGCTGCGGCAGGTGCTGGCGAATCTGCTCGACAACGCAATCAAGTACACTCCGCCCGGCGGGAGCGTCAGCCTTTCAGCCTTCGAGAAGGCCGGGCAAGCTGTGATCATCGTCGAGGATACTGGCGTCGGCATTCCCCAGGAAGAGACGTCCAGGATATGGGAGCGTTTGTATCGCGTAGATAAAAGCCGTTCGCAAAGGGGCTTGGGGCTCGGATTGAGCCTCGTCAAGGCAGTCGTCCGAGCGCACCATGGGAGCGTCGAAGTATCAAGCGCGCCCGGCGTCGGTTCCTCATTCACACTCCTCCTCCCAAACTCATCTGCCCCTACTCGTTAATTCACCCGGCTTCCGCTTTTTGAACCTTTCACAGATGTAATAACCGTGAAAGGCGCGTGCAAGACTCTTGGAGTAAAAAGGCTCCGACCACCGTCAGCATGGTCCGGGGCAGTTATGACCAAGAAAGTTTCCCACGCAATTCATAGGATACTCGCGCCCGGCGTCATCGCGGCGCTCGCAATTTGGCTGTTCGCAGCGCCAGCCGCGCACGGGCAAAATTCGACGACCGCCGCGCTCATCGGCACAGTGCGTGACGCTTCGGGGGCAATCGTCCGCGGCGCGACCGTCAGCTTGCGCCAACTCGCCTCGAATCGGACATACAGCGCTACCAGCGATGCGGACGGCGTTTACCATTTCACCAATTTGCCAGTCGGGGATTACGAGGTACACGTTGAAGCCAAGGATTTCGCGCCTTACCTCAACGCCAGGATAGAACTTCCGCTCGGACGCGCCACCACGCTCGACATCACACTGAGACCGGCGGGAGCGCAGGAAGAAGTGACGGTAACGGACCGCCCGGCGGCGATTGACACAACGGCTACCGGCTCGACCACCTCGATTGATCCGGAGCGGATTCAGGAATTGCCGGTCAGGAGCCGCAATTATCTTGAGTTCACCTTGCTTGCGCCGAGCGTCGCGCCTTCGGCCGGTCAAACGACCGGCGGCGGCGGCGCGGCGCAAGGGGGGCCGATGGCCGACAGCGGTTTCAGCTTCGGCGGCCTGCGCCCACGCAGCAACGCGATCTCGATAGACGGCCTCGACAATACTGACGAGACTACTGGCGCATCTCGCGTGGCGCTTTCACCAGAGATAGTTCGCGAGTTCCAGATTGTCAACAACGGCATCTCGGCTGAGTTCGGCGGCGCGGCGGGCGGCGCGATTAACGTTGTAACCCGCACCGGCGCCAACGACATTCACGGCAGCGCTTTCGGGTTTCTACAGAATGAACGATTCAACGGACGCGATCCGATCTCCGACGGCGCGAGGGAAGACACCCCCCGATTCCGCCACTACCAGTTCGGCGCGTCACTCGGCGGCCCCTTAATACGTGATCGCCTCTTCTATTACGCCGCGCTCGAACAGGAGAACCTGTCGGCCGAGCAGGAGCAGGAAATAGATTCACTCATACATTCTCGGATCAACACCGCATTAGCGTCCGGAACAGCTCCGGGCCTCACCGTGCGCTCACTCGCCTCTGATGCCTTCTCTGTCGGGCAGGATGAGACTCAGGCGGCTGGAAAACTCACGTACCTCGCGGGCGAACGCCACACGTTGAACTTTCGTCTTGCCTTCACGAACAACCTCGCTCGCAACGGGGCCTTCAACATGGACGCCCTGAGTGACCTGTCGGCGCGGGGCAGCGCATATGTCAAAGATTATCAACTTACGGCATCGGCCGTCTCCACGCTTTCGTCGTCTCTGATCAACGATCTGCGCTTTCAGTCGAGCGCCCGTCGTGTCGTGACGCGCGCCGGGGCTACCGATGGGCCTGGCATCGAGATCGCCGGCCTGGCGCGCTTCGGTCGCCCTTACGACGCCGACACGTCTCGACGCGAGACGCGCGAACAGTTTGTGGATAACGTCTCCTTAGTCCGACCGCGCTATGAGTGGAAGACCGGTATCACACTCAATCATGTTTCTCTCCGCAACAACGCGCGCGAAGGTTTCGGCGGACTCTTCATTTTCCGCACCCCCGACGACTTCCTAGCGGGCCGCCCCGCCGTCTGGCGTCAGGCGTTCGGAGAGTCTCAGACTCGCTTCGGCGTGACGAGTTTCGGCGCATTTCTCCAGAACCAGTGGCGCGCGACTCAGCAACTGACGCTCAATCTCGGCGCCCGCTACGACGTGACGCGACTCCCTGCGCCTTTTAGCGCTGATCGGAACAACTTCAGCCCGCGCGCCGGTCTGGCCTATAGTCCATCGAACAAGTGGGTCGCGCGCGCAGGGCTCGGCCTCTACTACGACCGGCTGCCCCTCGCATACCTGAAACGCGCGATCCAGAAAGATGGCGTGCGAGCTTTCGAGCAGGTTGCCACAGACGCGGAAGCGGGGCGAGTCTTCGCCCTGACGGGTGGCGGGCGCGCTCTCGCTCCTGTTGGCGGAATCAGCCCGTCAATCTTTCGCGCCGACCCTGAATTCCAAACGCCCCACAGCTTGCAGGCGAACGCCGGCTTAGAGCGCCTTCTTTCGGAGAACATAACAGCGAGCGCCGAATACCTGTTCACTCGAGGCGGGCGCCTGCCGCGCACGCGCAACATCAATCTTTTACCTCCTACCTTGCTCACGCCAGTTGGAGCCGCGGCGCTCGGCATCCCTTCGCCGACCCCGCAGCAACTCGGTCGTCCCGTCTTCGGACCTGGACGTATAGATCCGCGCCTCGACGCCGTCTATCAGCTCGAGAACTCGGCGCGGTCGACCTACAACGGATTCACGCTGTCGATCAACAAGCGGTACAGTAATGACTCGGCGCTGCTCGCCTCATATACCGTGTCGCGGGCGACGGACGACGCTTCGGACTTCGACGAGCAACCCGCAAACCCTTACGACCTCCGGGCCGAACGCGCATTGTCGCGTCACCACGTCGGGCAGCGATTCGTTCTAAGCGCCCTTTTTGAGATCGGCGAAGAAGAGGAGGAAAAAGACAAAGCGGCGCAAGGCGGGGGCAAAGAAGATGAGGGCTTACTGCGTGAACTCCTGCGCAACATCGAAGCGGCGCCGATCGTCACCATCAGCAGCGGCAGACCCGTCAACGCCCTGACCGGCGCCGACGAGAGTCTTAGCCGCGCTTTCCCCTTAGCTGCTCGACCGCTCGGACTCGCGCGTGACACCCTTCGCACGCCGGCCTTC
>Ga0075421_100011991_pt1 | contig 10750 bp, 10 predicted proteins | sample SoiMetdeltSBSDD5_FD_75292 | JGI IMG/M metagenome (GOLD analysis project Ga0075421, IMG submission 75292) | Bulk soil microbial communities from a Populus tree surrounding site in Tennessee, USA - Soil MetaG P. deltoides SBSDD5 | ecosystem: Environmental > Terrestrial > Soil > Tree plantation...
TAGTAGTCGCTTCGCTTCCTTGGGATCATACTGATAGTACTTTGCTCCCGCCCCAAGCTGGTCGGTGGGTAGCGACCACTCGGCTAGGCCACGGCCAATCGCCGGGGTAGCTTCACCCCTGAGATACACTGCCTCAATAATCGCCTGCCGGTCGAGGGCTTGGGAGATGGCGCGCCGCACGCGTACGTCGTTGAATGGGGGCTGATCGGTGCGCATGGTGATGCCACTCGGCACAATGGAGAGAAAATCTCGATACCGTAGGTGCGGATGGCTCTTCTGGAGCGACTCCAGGTCGGCTTGGCGCACCGCCCACCAGTGCCAGGGTCCGCAGTCGATTTGCCCGGTGCGGTACATGGCCAACCCGGTCGATTCGTCTTCGAGGACGAGCCACTCTACTCCGTCCACATACGGCTGACCCGCAAGGAAATACTCCGGATTGCGCTTGAACACCGTCTTGACGTTGGGCTCATAGCGCTCTAGCAGAAAGGGACCGGTGCCAATGGCACTCTCCGGCTTCTTCAGGTCTCCAAACTTCTGTACTACTTCGGGGGCAATAATCCACATACCCTCCGGATTCGCCAGTCTGTGCGCCAGCCAGACAAAGGGCTCTTTCAGGACGAACTTCACCGTATAGCGATCAACCACCTCGACCCGGTCTACGGACTCAAGTGTGTCACGGAGTACATTGGCCTTTTCATTCAGGAAGCGGTCAAAGGTGAACTTCACATCGTCGGCTACCAGCTCGCGGCCGTTGAGCGGCGGCTTGTTGTGCCATTTGATGCCGCGGCGCAAGTGGAACACGTAGGTGAGGTCGTCCGGTTCTTCCCAGCCTTCGGCAAGATGTGGCTCCACCGTATACGTGCCGGGCGGGATTTCCGCACCGACCTTAAACCGCAGCAGCGTACTGTGGACAAAGCTCAGGGTGGTATTGGTCTTGGCGTTGTTGGTGAGGTGGTGATCGAAGTGCACGGGATCATAGCCACGCACGCGTAAGATGCCGCCGCGCTTGGGCTGGCCCGCTTCGGCACCCCAGAGAGGCGCGGGACGCGAGAGGGGCAAGACGGACACCGTGAGACCGGTCGCAAGGCCCATGTGCAACAACTCACGACGGCTGAGACCCTTAGCAAGATGGGAATAGGCACGCTGTGTGTACATAGGGACCCCTCCCTGATGTGGCAATAGTTGTAGTGAGGCCGCGGGATTAGAGATACATAAGCGTATCTCCCCCCACACCCTCGATTACCGTCGCATGCATTGCCCTCCTTGTAGGCACAGAGCCAGAAGATTACGTCAGGCGTCACCCGGCATGTTGTACCCAAACGCAGCGAGGCGCATGGCTACCAATCTCAGCCTTCGAGCTGTCGTAGGTAGCGCTGAAACTGGTCTATGGCCTGCTGTTCTGACTTCCCTATATAGTAACGAAAGCCCTGAATATACGTGACAATATCACGCGGCAGCATGAGCAGGTCTTCGCGTGGCTCTGCAACTTGGTATAGGGCCTCGACTCCGTCTTCCAATCCAACATACAGCGCCTCCTCGAGCAGTGCCTTGTCTTTGGCCGGCGCTTCCTTGCGCACCATCCAGCGTGCGAAGACAAACGGTAGCCCAGTCCAGGCGTACCATTCGGCTCCCAGGTCGTAGGTATAGGGAAAACCTGGAGCCCCCCGACGCTGGCGGAGAGCCTGATTGCCAATGAGGAGGAAGGCGTCGTGCGCTGCCTGAAGAGGCCCATAGGCCGCCGGCTGCACCTGGTATTTCAGGCGCAGCAGAACCTGCAGGAGCCGCAGAGCAGTTGCGGCCTCATCGGTAACGCCGATGTGCGCCCCAGCGAGGCCGGTTATGGGGCTGGTCGAGTACAGGAGGCTACTGCCAGCGCGCTGCACGCTGGCGACGCAAAACCCCGCCACCGGCTCAAAGTGGTCTGCGAGGCGAAAACAATCGACCAGCGGCACTGGCCCGGCGTCAATCATACCGTTTGCCGCTGCGTCGGTAACAGCGCTAGGCACGCACTCGTACAACGCCATGCCACGACGTGTCATAGCGAAGTAAAAAGGCTCCGCATAGAGATATGGGACACGCCCTACGCTCAGCGCCATACACGCATACCGTGTGTTCGAATGATTGGTATTGTCACCCGACCGTACCTCCGAAATTTTTTGCTTTTCTTTGTTGACGCTCTAGTCTACACTGCGGAGACGACAGGTGTAAAGTCCAGGCATAGGAGGCTGTGTGACTCACTCTCCCCGTAAGCTCTTGTCGCGGTCGCAGCGCCACGCAGCGATTCTCCAGGGTGCTGCAACGGCTTTTGCGACGAAGGGGTTTGCCAGCACGGCGATGGAGGAGGTGGCCGCAGCCTCCGGCATCACGAAGGAAATTGTCTACCGGCACTTTGCTTCGAAGGAAGAGCTCTACCGCGCCGTGCTCGAGGGCGCTGCACAGCGCACGCGGGAGGAATTCGCTTGGGCGCGGCAGGAGTTCGAGTCTGGGGCCGGCATCCGCGCCCTGCTCGCCGTCGGTCGGGCGCAGCCTGACGCCCTCCGTTTGCTGCTGGTGCACGCGGCGCGCGAGCCCGAGTTTGCCGACTATGCACACGACGTCCGCAGCCGCGTCATCAACTGGGTGTTGCAGCGTCGCGGGCACGACGATCCGCTCTTTCACCGCTGGGCTGCTGAGGTGGCGGTGTCGCACGTGCGCAATGCTGTCCTCACCTGGCTTGACATCGGGGACCCAGGCCGCGATGAGGAGTTTGCACGGCGCTGTCTCGCTGGTGTCAATGCCCTGTGGGAAGCCTGGAATGCACCTCTGAAGTGAAGAGTGGTTGGTGGGTAGTGGTTAGTGATTGGTGGGTAGTGCTTGGGGCAAGCCAGTTTTTGCTAAGCACTAAGTACTAAGCACTGTTTTCCTGTATGGAGGGATAGCATATGGCAGAGAACGATATTGCTCTGATGGCTCACCTGATGCGCCGTGCCGGTTTTGGCGCGCCTTACGAGGAATTGGAAGCACGGGCTGCCAAGGGATACGAGGCGACGGTCGAGGAACTCCTGCATCCCGAAAACCAGCCAGATGGTATCGACATGGATGTGCTGGAGCGGTACTTTGCCGAATGGCAGGGGATGATCGCCGGGGGTCCCAACTACTGGGCCTGGCGTATGATCAACTCCAAGCGCCCACTGGAAGAGAAGATCACCCTCTTCTGGCATGGTGTTTTATGCACGGGCTCCTCCAAGATCCAGCACGCCAAACAACAGCAAATCGAGTTTGATATGTTCCGCAACTATGGCCTCGGCAGTTTCCGGGACATCCTGCTGGAAATTTCCAGAGACCCAGGCATGATCTTCTACCTGGACAACTGCATGAGCCACAAGGGCGCCATCAACGAGAACTACGGCCGTGAGCTCCTAGAACTGTTCTCGATGGGGGTGGGCATGGACGGGCATCCCAACTACACGGAGGATGACGTCAAAGAGTGTGCCCGTGCCTTCACGGGCTGGACCATCAGTACTCCCATTCCCCGCTATCCCTATGGGGTCTATCCGGCCCGCTTCATCTACAACCCGGCTGACCATGATGACGGCGTGAAGACCTTCCTGGGTGAGACGGGCAACTGGGATGGTGAGGATATTATCAACATCATTGTCAAGCAGCCGGCCACCGCCAGATTCATCGCGCGGCACCTGTACAACTTCTTCGTCGCCGATGACGTCCAGGTCCCGGCGTGGCAGAACACGCCGCCACGTGATCCTGAGGCTATCAAGATGCTGGAAGACGAGTACTTCCGGTCTAATTACAACATGCGCTCTATGCTGCGGGTGCTGTTCAACTCTGACTTCTTCAAGAACGCCCGCTTTGCCAAGGTGAAGAGCCCGGCGGAAGCGGTGGTCGGCACCATGCGCCTGGTGGGCGATTTTACCACGCCCAAGCCCGGTCTGCCGGCGATTGTCGCGGAAATGCGCTATATGGGGCAGGACCTGGCGAACCCACCCACCGTCGAGGGCTGGCATACTGGCAAGGAGTGGATCGACAGCGGCACTCTGGTCGAGCGCATCAATTTCACTGCTGATCAAATGGGGAACACCAAGCTCCCGGGTATCCGCGCCATCGTTAATCGACTGGGTGCTGAGGGACCCACGCTGTCGCCAGAGACCCTGGTGCAGGGCTGTCTCCGACTCCTGGGGCACTATGCACTCCCCGAGGAGACCCACAGTATGCTGCTGGAACATTTACAGCAAGGCGGAGAACTGCGCACCGGCACAGAAGACTTCGCCCAGCGTGTGGGACAGACGCTGCAGTTGATCGTCGCGACCCAGGAATATCTCTTTGCTTAAGGAGGAGCAGATCATGAGTGATAATAAAAAAGATAATGTGCTGGTGGTCCTCCAGTTGTCGGGGGGCAATGATGCGCTCAATACCATCGTCCCCTACAGTGATCCGCTCTATCTGGAAAACAGGCCGTTCGTGCGAGTAGACCCTGAGCGGGTTCTGCCTATTAATGATGCTATTGGATTCAACCCCAATATGGCGCCTATCAAAGAGCTGTGGGACCAGGGGAAGGTAGCGATCATTCAGGGTATTGGTTATCCCAATCCGGTCCGCTCTCACTTCCGCTCCATGGATATCTGGCACACCAGTGAGCCCGACAAGGTGGGCACCGAGGGCTGGCTGGGCCGAGCCATTCGGGATATTGATCCTCACAAGGAGAATGTCCTCACTGGCGTGAACTTTGGTCGCGGCCTTCCCAGAGCGCTGGCAGCGCCTGGCGTGCCGGTTGCCTCGGTGGGTAATCTGGAAACTTACGGTGTCCTGACGGGTATTGAGGGTGCAGACCAGCGCTCGCAGGCCCTGGACCTGTTTGCCAAGATGTATTCGTCGAAGCTCGGGAGCGGTCTCGTCCGGGAATACATCTCGCAGACCGGTACGGATGCCTTGAGCGGGGCAGACATCCTCAGCACTGCACCACAGAAGTATACCTCGACGGTGAAGTACGCGAGTGATACCGTGTCGCAATACATGCGCAACATCGCCCAGGTACATCTGGCCGGCCTTGGCACCAGGATCCTGTACACCACCGCCCCCCAGAACAGCTTCGATACCCATGCCACCGAGATGGCGAAACATCCGCAGTTGTGGCAGGACGTGTCCAGTGCCGTCAGTTCGCTCTATCAGGACCTGAAGGAGCACAACGCCAGCTCGAACGTCGTGATCTTTCTGTTCACGGAGTTTGGTAGGCGGGTACATGATAACGGTTCCGGGACTGACCATGGCTCGGGCGGCATCGCCTTTGTCATCGGCGATGCGGTGAAGGGCGGGCTGTACGGGGAATACCCCTCCCTGGCACCGGAGAAGTTGCTCGAAGGCGACTTGCACTACAACAACGACTTCCGGAGCACCTATGCCACGCTGCTGGAGCAGTGGATGGGTCTGGACGCCAAATCCATTGTTGGTGGCAGCTTTGAGCAGCTTGCCTTCCTCTAAAAAATAGTGGGCAGTGGTTAGTGAAAAACGGACTTATACTCGCCGCTCATCACTAACCACTCATCACTGAGTTAAGAGGTGAACATGATTACACAGATACACCCTGTACAGTTGCAATACAGCCATACTATTGGCCGTGCCGAGTTTTCAGGCCCCGGGTTCCGGGCTCCTGTGGGGATAGCCCGTGGCGCCGACGACCGGCTCTATGTGCTCAATCGCTCCTACGAGGGCCGGCCAGATGGCAAGCGCATTACCATTTGCACCGTGGGAAATGAGGAGTACATCTCCGAATTCGGCCGCGGCGTTTCTGCTGAGCGAGCAGATGAAGACGCTCCCGATGGTTCCTTCATGTGGCCAACCGCCATTGCCCTGGACAAGGCCGGCAATGTCTACGTGAGTGATGAGTGGTACAACCGCATCTCCATCTTCACTAAGGATGGCACCTGGATAGGCAAGTGGGGCACCCCAGGGGCTGGGGCTGGCGAACTCAACCGCCCCTCAGGCATGGCCTTCGATAAGGACGATAACCTCTACGTGGTGGATAGCCTGAACAACCGTGTGCAGAAGTTCACCAAAGAGGGCAAGTCCCTCGCCAAGTGGGGCACGGCAGGCAGCGGTGCCGGTGAGTTCAACATGCCCTGGGGTATCGACATTGACACCGAGGGCGATGTGTACGTCACCGACTGGCGCAACGACCGCGTCCAGAAGTTCACGGCTGATGGCCGCTTCCTGATGCAATTCGGCACCTCAGGCAGTGGGGAAGGGGAACTCAATCGCCCTACCGGCATCGCCGTTGATCAGGCTGGGGTCGTCTACGTGGCCGACTGGCGCAACGATCGCCTGCAAGTGTTTGACGCCGATGGGAATTTTATCGAGAAGTTGACGGGTGAGGCAACGGTTTCTAAGTGGGGCAGGGAGAAGCTGGACGCCAATGCCGAGATGTGGCTGCAGCGGCAGAAAGCTCAGGGCCTAGAGCGCGAAAAGCAGTTCTGGTCCCCGTCAGCCGTCGAGGTCGATGACGAAAATAGAATTTTTGTTGCTGAAACCGCACGCAGCCGCGTCCAAGTGTACCTCAAACAAATTCCCTTCTTCATCGGGGATCGCCTCTAAGGAAGAGAAAAACTCAACCGGCATGTTGCCCTCTGCACTGCCGGTTGAGTCTGGACAATGGGGGCGGGAATCGGTCTCCTTTGCTATCTGCCCCAGCGCATAAACGAGATTTGGTGAGGCAGTAATGAGCATATGATGCAGCAATTAAACCACGGGTAATAACTGTGAAGCCAGCCCGCGTAGGTGGATGACATTGAGCCGTTCGGGCTGTCCCAGGAGGGTGGGCAGGTGAGAGAGGGCATCAAAGTTGAAGCGACCGTGTGGCATAAGGTCAGTGTCAAGCTGCAAGGCAATGCGCTGGAAGATGTCGTGTGGCTGCCGTGTCCAACGCCCTGCGCTATGTGGACAACCCTCGGTATAGTCGTTCTCGAAGATAGAATCTCTGACCCGGAGGCGTAGAGAAAAGCGCTTTGTCATCCACATAGCACAAGTTAAGCCATACAGCAATGTGGCTGCGTCATAGATGTGTGCGCTCGGCTGCTGTCCGCGTGTGTCCTGCCACCATGCTGCCATGCGTGCCAAGAGATCCCCTTCATACTGAAGCAGTTCCTCAGCAACAGACCTTGCTAATCCGCGTGAGCGAAAGGTCAAACGCAGCGCCTCAGGGGTCTCCAAGTCTAACCAGAACGCTTTTACATGTGGGAACAACCGCGTATCACACGCCGCTTTCAACACGCCTTGGAGTACTCCAACATGCAAACCGTACTCCGAACATACATACATCTGCGGACGACGTCGAACCTGTGGCGCTATTGCCGCAAGATCAATCACCCGGGGCATCTCTCATCTCCATCGGAGTGAAAATCAACTCGTTTGGCTCTATATCCTGCCACAAAGTGTAATACTCATGCTGTGGCTTGCCTGCAGGTCCTGTGAGCGCATCTACCAGCAAGTCATTGACCTTCACTGCCATATGGAACCCTGTCTCGGCAAAGCACACGCCATCTCGCGTGTAAAAGTATTGCCCCAAGAGGGCATGAGTTACGCGGATGACCTCGGCTGCTATGCCTTCCGACTGCAACAAGCGTTGTACCTCCCGCGCACATGCAACACACTCCTTTGACTCAGGAGGATAGCGCTGAAAGATAGCCGCGATTCAGTCAGCGAGGTGCACCAGTCTCATGCGACTTCCTCTAGCGCTGACAGTGAGTATAACGGATAGCAAGTGCAAGCGCTTCTCACGCTATTGTGATGGCGAGCTGTTCTCAGGCTGGCGCTATGGTATCATGCCGGATCACACAACTCACCCCGCACTGCGGGCCCCATCCCTGGGAGGACGCCATGCTCGAGCACATCTTTGCATTGCGCACGCGAGGTGCAACAGTCGGCACGGAGGTCCTGGCGGGTGCTACCACCTTTATGGTGATGGCATATATCATCTTTGTGAATCCTGCTATCCTGAGCTTTGCCGGTGTGCCAGGGCTTACCGGGCAGGGGCCCGGCTTTGCCCCAACGCTGGCCGCCACCTGTCTAGTGGCTGGCGTCATGACGGCACTTATGGGCCTGGTTACAAATTATCCCCTCGCCATGGCTTCAGGCATGGGCCTGAACGCCGTGGTCGCCTTCCAGCTCATCGCTGGACTGAAGCTCCCGTGGCCCGCGGCCATGGGCGTCATCACCCTGGAGGGGATCGTGATTACCGTGCTCGTCCTCACTGGGTTCCGCACAGCGGTGGTAGACGCCATCCCTCTGGCACTCAAGCGGGCTATTAGCGTGGGCATTGGGCTGTTCATCCTGTTTATTGGTCTGTACTCAGGGGGGATAGTGAAACAGGGGACAGGCATCCCGGTGACACTCGGCAACCTCACCAGTCCCTCGACGCTGGTGGCCATTGTCAGCATAGCACTCACCACGGCCTTGATGGCGCTTGGCTTCCGGAGCGCTCTCCTGGTAGGGATCGTCCTCAGTACAGTGGTGGCCATCGCGGTAAATATGCTGACTGGTGGCAAGGCGTTCCCGACCCCGGGCATGGCGGTACTCCCTGCACACCTGGTGGCGCTGCCGGATTTTTCGACCATCGGCGCCGGACTGGACTTCAGCGTGTTCGTCCGAGTCGGTGTGGTCACAGCGGTTATGAGCATCTTTGCCATTATGCTGTCAGATTTTTTCGACACGATGGGAACGGTGATCGGGGTTGGCGGTGAGGGAGGATGGCTGGACGCACGTGGTCAGCTGCCACGTATCAATCGCGTCCTCCTGATCGATTCGCTGGGGGCGGTCTTTGGAGGTGTGGCTGCCGCCAGCTCTGCCACCACCTACATTGAGAGCGCCGCAGGGGTCGCCGTCGGTGGGCGCACCGGTCTCACCTCCCTGATAACGGCATGCGGGTTCTTTCTGGCACTGTTTTTCAGTCCTCTGGCGGCCATTGTGCCACCTCAGGCCACCGCGGGTGCCCTCATTGTTGTCGGCTATCTGATGTGCGGTATCATACGCGAGATTCCTTTTAGCGATTTCGAGGAGGGCTTTCCAGCCCTGGCCACCATGGTAGCGATGCCGCTCACGTATAGTATTACCAACGGTATAGGCACCGGCATGCTCCTATATGCCTTCATCAAGATCATGCGTGGGAAAGCCCGCGAGCTCTCCCCCACACTCTGCATTGTGGCGCTCGCCTTCCTGGTGTACTTTATCGAGCCATGGCTCGTGCAGGTTCTGGCCTTTTAACGTCAGTCTGCTATGATAGACTACCTCGTATCCCCTTGTGGTCGTGGTGACCCTGCCCCATATGACGTAGAGGAGATTTCATATGGCAACCCGAGCACCCTTCTTGACCACCCGCTTTGGTGGCTATCATCACCGCGATGTCCCACAGGAAGACACAGAACTCACGCATGTTGGCCCTGGAACGCCGTGCGGGGAATACATGCGCCGCTTCTGGCAGCCCATTTGCTTTGCCGACGAGCTGCGCGATCTCCCGCTGCGTGTCAGGATCTTGGGGGAAGACCTCGTAGTGTTCCGCGACTTCCGGGGCACTGTGGGGCTTCTGGAGCTGCACTGTCCACACCGAGGCACCTCTTTGGAATTTGGTCTGATCTCTGAGCGTGGGATACGGTGCTGCTACCACGGCTGGCTCTTCGACGTGGACGGGGCTATCCTGGAGACCCCAGGTGAGCCAGCCACGAGCACCCTGAAGGACCGGCTCTGCCACGGCGCTTACCCCACCCACGAGTACAATGGCATAGTGTTTGCCTATATGGGCCCGCTGGAGGAGCAACCACCTTTCCCCATGTACGATAGTTTTAGCCGCCCGGGCTATCGGCTCATGCCAGGGCGAAAATATTTCTATCCATGTAACTGGCTGCAGATTCTGGAAAACGCTATGGACCCTGTGCACACGGCGTTTCTCCATACCATTGTCAGCGGCGCCGTGTTCACTGACGAGTTCGGCAAGGTGCCAGAATTGGACTTCACTGAGACCCCTGTCGGCATGATCTATATGGCGACCCGCCGTGTGGGGGATAATATCTGGGCGCGCATGGTAGAAAACGTCTTGCCGAACCTGCAACAGGTGGCCCCGGTCTGGGAAAATGGCCACCAGGAGCATCCCTTCAGTGGTCCCATGATGAGCCGCTGGATTGTGCCCATGGACGACACCGATACCATGTTCCTCGAATTCCGGCACGTGAGCGAGACCCCGGGGGCCACGCCAGCGTGGTGGGCTGATCGTGACATCATGCTCCCCGGCCAGCTCGCTGCTGACTCTTACGAGGCGGGCCAGCGGCAACCCGGTGACTACGAAGCCCAGGTCAGTCAGCGGCCCATTGCCATCCATGGCCTGGAGCACCTGGGGGCCACAGATCGCGGTATCATCATGTTTCGGCAACAGCTCCGGCGGGGTATTCGCGCGGTTCAGGCAGGGCAGACTCCCGATGGCCTGTGCCGGGAAGCCGGCAAGATTATTCCGACTTACTGTAATGACACGATCGTACGTGTCCCGCCTGCACCGACGGCGGAGGAGGACCAGCAACTCATGCGCACGACTGGGCGGAAACTGGCCGAGTCCTATCTCGCACAGCCGCCCCTCTTAAATGGTCGTTAAGAACCTTTTTACTTCGTCGAGAGCCGCCAGACGCCGTCCCAATCGGCTGGGGGTGGAGCAACGCGCAGGTGGGCGATGCGTTCGAGGAACAGGGTCGCCGGGCCGTCTGCCGGTGCAATCTCCAGGCAC
>Ga0075421_100011992_pt1 | contig 10750 bp, 6 predicted proteins | sample SoiMetdeltSBSDD5_FD_75292 | JGI IMG/M metagenome (GOLD analysis project Ga0075421, IMG submission 75292) | Bulk soil microbial communities from a Populus tree surrounding site in Tennessee, USA - Soil MetaG P. deltoides SBSDD5 | ecosystem: Environmental > Terrestrial > Soil > Tree plantation...
GAGGCGTCTGGATCGTACTCGTACTCATCGTCCTCGCGGTCGCGATCTCGGCAATGGGCCTGGTCGCGATGGCGTTGTTCGTGGGACGCGAACCGGCCGTCGCCGGCAACTCGACGCTGGTCCTGAAGATCGGCGGCGAGCTGCAGGAGATGGAACCGGGCGGGGTGATCGGTCAGTTCTTCGAAGCGCCGCCGACGGTGCGTTCCCTTGTCGACGCGCTGCGAAAGGCGAAAGTCGACCGGCGGATTTCGAGCGTGATCATCCGGCCAACCGACGCCGCCGCCTTGTGGGGGAAAGTTCAGGAAATTCGCGACGCAATCGTGGATTTCCGCCGCTCCGGCAAACCGATCATCGGATATCTGGAGCACGGCGGCCAGCAGGAGTTCTACCTCGCGAGCGCCTGCGACAAGGTGTACCTCCTGCCGACGGGCACGCTCGACCTGACCGGCATGGCGAACTACGAGCTGTTTCTTCGCGGGACGCTCGACAAGATCGGCGCGTATCCGGACACGCTTCACATCGGCGAATACAAGACAGCCTCGAATACGTTTACCGAACATACGTTCACCCCGGCGCATCGCGAGATGGCCGAATCGCTCAACAAGGACATGTACGACCAGTTGGTGCGCGGGATCGCGAGCGGCCGCCACAAATCGGAAAAAGACGTGCGGTCGCTGATCGATCACGGACCATTCCTTCCCGAGGACGCCATGCGCGTCGGCCTCATCGACGACGTCGCGTATGAGGATGAACTCGACGACAAAGTGCAGCTGTCGAAGGGAAAGGGGAATTTCCTGAGCGAGGGCCAGTACCGTCACGTCTCGCCAACTTCGGTCGGCCTCAATCGCGGCCCGCGGATCGCGGTCATCTACGCGACCGGCGTCATCGCCTCGGGCGACAGCAACTACGACTCACCGTCCGGCCAGCTCGTCGGCTCGGAAACGATGGTGGACTCGCTGCGAAAGGCGCGCGCCGACTCATCGATCCGAGCCATTGTCCTGCGCATCGACAGCCCGGGTGGATCTGCGATCGCGTCCGACGTGATCTGGCGCGAGGTGATGCTGACCAAGAACGTCAAGCCGGTGGTGGCGTCAATGTCCGACGTCGCCGCTTCGGGCGGTTACTACATCGCGATGCCGGCGCATGCGATCGTCGCCGAACCGGCGACGCTGACCGGCTCGATTGGCGTCGTCATGCTGAAGTTCGTCATCGACGGCACGCTCAAAAAGCTTGGAATGAACATCGAAGGTGTGACGAGCGGACGATATGCCGATCTGTATTCGCCTGTTCGCGCATTCACGACCGAAGAGCGCGCGAAAATTCAGGAGCAGATGCAGGCGACCTACGATGCGTTCGTCGAGAAGGCGGCGGCGGGGCGCAACACCACGCCGGAGCGCATCGACGCGATCGGTCAGGGTCGGGTGTGGACCGGCGCGCAGGGAAAGCAACTTGGGCTGGTCGACGAACTTGGAGGCCTCGAGCGTGCGCTGGCTGTGGCCAAACAACGCGCGAAACTTGCGCCCGACAGCGAAGTGGAGATTGTCGTCTACCCGGGCAAGAAATCGTTCTACGACATCGTCCGCGACCCGTTCGGCGCGTCCGATCGCGCGACCGCCCTGGCGTTCCTGCTTGGCATTCGCGACCCGCGTCCGTTGCAGACGTTGACCGCTCCGCTCCAGGTGTTCCGCCGCGGCGAGCCCTTAGCGATTATGCCGAACGTGTTTGTTCACTGAGAGCTACGCCACCAGCTGCGCGATCAGCTCGCGATTGATATTGACTTTCATCCGCTCGCGCGCCTTGGTCATGTAGGATGCGTAGAAGCGGCTGCGGCGCTCGTTGACGAGTTCCGTCTTCAGCGTCGCCTTGCCGGTCGCCACATCGGTGGTGGGCGGATCCTGCCGCTCCAGCACTTTGACGATGACGGTGCCGTTGTCGGTGACGATGGGGTCGCTGACCGCATTGGGCTGCATCGCGAATGCGACACTGTCAACCGCCGGACTGACGCCGACGTCACCAATTGGCGCGCCGCGCAGGATGAAGTCGGTGGTCTTGACCTCGAGTCCCGCCGCCTTTGCCGCGGCAGCGAAATCGCCGGTCTTCATTTGCGCGCCTACCGAAGCCGCCTTCTGACGTGCGACATCGGTCGCCTTCTTCTTGACGACTTCGTCGCGGACCTTCGCTTTCACCTCGTCGAGTTTCGGCACGTACGCGTCCTGTCGACCGGTGACGGTGACGAAGGCGAAGCCCTGCGGCGTGCGGATCGCTTCACTGACTTCGCCGTCCTTCAACTCGAACGCCCGTTGGGTTACCGCAGGTGCCATGCCGAGACCAGCGATCGGCTCGTCTTTGCTGAAGAGGGACGATTCGCCGACAGTCAACCCGCGCCCCTTCGCAACCGTGTCGATGTCCGCCGGTTGCTTCAGACTCTTGGCCACGTCGTCGGCGACGCGCTGCGCCTCGTTCTGCGCACGATCCCACTTGATCTGATCCTCGATCTGCGCGCGCACTTCGTCGATCGACTTCGTCGTGGCGTCCTTCTTATCGGTGACCTTGATGATGTGATAGCCGTACTGTGTCTTGACGAGATCGCTGATCTCGCCCGGCTTCATCGAAAACGCCGCCTTGTCGAACTCGGGAACCATCTGGCCCTTGCCGAAGAAGTCCAGATCCCCGCCCTTTATCTTGCTCGCGTCGTCTTGGGAAAACTCGGTTGCGAGCTTGGCGAAGTCGGCGCCTGACTTGACCTTTGCGAGCAACTCTTCCGCCTGCTTCTTTACCGCTGCATCGTCTTTGCCTTCGGTCTTCAACAGGATGTGGCTCGCGCGCACCTGCTCGGGCGTCGAGTACTGCTGCTTGTTGTCTTCGTACGAGCGCTGAATGTCTTCCGCAGACACTTGAGTCCGGTTGCGGATCGCCTGCATGTCGACGAGCGCGTACTTTACTTTCCGCTTCTCAGGAATCTTCAGTTCGGTCTTGTGCGCCTCGTAGTAAGTATTCAGCTCCGCGTCGGTCGCGTCGAGCCCTTCGCGGAATTTGTCGGCAGGGAACGAGACTACAGCGAGCTTCACTTTCTCGTTGCGCCGTTTGTATTCGCCCTCGAGTTCCTTGTCGCTGACCGTGATCCAGTTGGTCAACGCGGCGTGGAATTTTTCGAGCGTGACGCTGCGTCGAATCTGTTCTTCGAACTCGCTCGGAGTCATCGGCGGGTTCTGCATCTGCAACAACTGCCGATATCGCTGCTCGCCGATGAACTGGCCGTTCTCCATCAATCCTGGCATCGTCGCGATGCGGGTGCGGACTTCCTCGTCGGTCGCGCCGATACCAAGCCGCGACGCTTCGGCGAGACCCGACTCTTCCTCGAGCATCTGCTGAACGATCCGCTGGTCGATGCCGAGTTGTTTCAGCATCCGCTCATCGACATTGCCGCCAAACTGCGTTCGGTAGGCCTGCATCTGTCGCTGGTATGCCTGGCGGAATCGGCCGACAGTGATCTCGCGTCCTTCAACCGACGCCACGACGTCGCTGTTACCGGCCACGCCCTGATTCATGAAACTGGGTATGTAAAGGATGATGAACGCCAGGATCACAACGGCAAGGCTCCATTTGAGCCAGCCTTTGTGTCGGCGCATCCGGTCGAGCATCGTCATGTTTTCGGCAAGCCTCTTTGGGGTCGATCTGGAAACTGTAATTATGACATACAGGTGTGCGACTTGTCGGGATCCGGTGTCCGGGGTTCAGGATCCGGTGCGCCATCGTATTTCGACGAGGATTTCTTCGGAAAACGGATCCCGGATCCCGGATCCCGGCCCGATTTCAGCTGCTTACTGTGCTATATTTTCGGTGGATAGAAGGACTTAGAGGGATTCGCCATTCCAACAGGACGCAGAGCCGATTGACCGCGACAGGTCGGAAGCCGCGCGCCCGTCGCGGACCCAGCAACACACGCGCGGTGACGGTGCGCCGGGACTTCGCGCGCAGGCTCCGGCCTCTTCAGGCGACGCTCAAGCGTCGGCTTGCGCGCGCCGATGTACTAGCCGACATGATCCGGGCGGTGAATGCGAGCCTCGAGCCGGAGAGCGTCGCAGAGGCGCTCGTGTCGCGGGTCTCATCCTGGATTCCCGCGTCCGGCTGGCTTGTGATTGCCGACGATGGTGGGGGGCAGACAAGACAGATGGCGGCAGATGGTCTCGAACCGCCGTTTGAGTCAGCCGCTCACGCCGTCGCGGCGTGGGTGATGCGGAGCGGTGCCGTTTACGCAGCTGGAAATGTGGCCACCGATCGTCGCGTCCCCGACAATGCCGCGGCGTCGGCCGTCGGGTTCCCGCTTTCCTGCCGCGGAAACATCATTGGCGCTCTCGTCGCGATCGATCGGACGCCGAGCAAATCCGCGCCGCGTTTCGCCGCGCCGACGCTGGCCGTGCTCCAAGCGAGCATCGAGCCCGGAGCGATCGCCCTCGAGAACGCGTTGCGCGTCCAGCGTGCCGAAGCACTCTCGGTCACTGACGATCTCACGCAGTTGTATAACTCGCGCTACCTCTCGCAAGTGCTTCGCCGCGAGACAAAGCGTGCCTCGCGCAGCGGCCGCCCGTTATCGCTCCTGTTCGTCGATCTCGATGGCTTCAAGTCGATCAACGACACGCACGGACATCTGTTCGGCAGCCGTGCGCTGATCGAAGCCGCCAGCGTGATCCGCGCCAGCGCCCGTGAGACCGACATGGTTGCGCGCTTCGGCGGCGACGAATTCGCGTTGATCCTGCCCGACACGGGGAGCGAGGGCGCGGCGGCGGTCGGGGACCGCGTGCGCGATCGCATCGCCGCATTCAGTTTCCTCCGCGGCGATGGCTTGAATATCCGGCTGACGGTATCGGTGGGCGTGGCGACGCTGCCCGACGTCGCAGCCACGGCCGATGGTCTGATCCAGGCCGCTGATGAGGCGATGTACTGGGTCAAGGATCACGGGAAAAACGGCATTCATATTGCGGGCTCCTAGCCTGTCTTATCGATTGCAGATTTCGGATTGTTGATTGCGGATTTTTTGATTGCCGATTTCGGATTGCGGTTGCGAATTTGACATAGAGATTGTCGATTGTATTGCCGGTTGAAGATTGAGGATTGGCCCCAAATCAGCAATCGACAATCTCAATCGTCAATCCGCAATCATAAAAATCCGCAATCACCAATCCGCAATCCGCAATAAGGAGTAGTAATTGAGCCTCCGCTCTCTGTTCTCGCTCTTCTCGAGCGATCTCGCGATCGATCTCGGTACCGCTAATACGTGCGTGTATGCGCGCGGCAAGGGCATCGTGGTGAACGAGCCGTCGATCGTCGCGATCAACAAGGTGAACGGCCGGATCGAGGCCGTCGGCAAGGACGCGAAGGACATGCTCGGGCGAACGCCTGGCAACATCGTCGCCATCAAGCCGATGAAGGATGGCGTGATCGCCGACTTCGAAGTCACCGAGAAGATGCTTACCTACTTCATCAAGAAGGCGCATAACCGAAACGTGTGGGTGCGCCCGCGCATCGTGATCGGGGTCCCTTCCGAGATCACGCAGGTCGAGAAACGCGCCGTCAAGGACAGCGCGTACCGCGCGAAGGCCAGCGAGGTGCACCTGGTCGAGGAAGCGATGGCGGCGGCGATCGGCGCAGGCATGCCGATTACCGAACCGTCGGGCAACATGATCGTCGACATCGGCGGCGGCACGACCGACATCGCCGTGATCTCGCTCGCCGGCATCGTCTACAGCAAGGCGGTCCGTGTCGCCGGCAACGAGATGGACGAAGCGATCATCCAGTACATCAAGAAGACGTACAACCTCCTGATCGGCGAGCGCACGGCCGAGGCGATCAAGATGGAGATCGGCTCCGCCTTCCAGCTCGAAGAGCGTATGACGATGGAGATCAAGGGGCGCCACCTGATCGAGGGGGTGCCGAAAACGATCACCATCACCGACGAGGAAATCCGCGAAGCGCTGGCCGAAACCGTCAATGTCATCGTCGACGCGGTTCGTGTCGCCCTGGAGCGTACGCCGCCGGAGCTATCGGCCGATATTGTGGATAGGGGCATCGTGTTGACCGGGGGCGGGTCGCTGCTCAAGAACCTCGACAAACGGCTGCGCGAGGAGACGGGGCTGCCGCTCGCGATGGCAGAGGATCCGTTGTCCTCGGTCGTCCTCGGCGCCGGTAAGATGCTCTCGGACTTCAACTTATTGAGGAAGATATCGATTGATTAGCATGGTGGCGGCTGGCGGTTGGCGGTTGGCAAGGCTCCAGTGCCGGCGACTTCCCCGAGAGCAGCCGTGATGCCAATCGCCGAACGCCAATCGCCAAGCGCCATGTTAGACATCCGCCGCCGAACCGGCGTTCTGCTTTTAGTCATCGTGGTGGGGCAGCTCTTCCTTATTTCGGCGCAGGTGCCGTCGAAGTCGGGTGTCCCGGTGTTTCAGGCGGTCACCTTCGGAGCCTTTGCGCGGGTCCAGGGAGGGACATCGGGGTTTCTCCGGGGCATCGGCAATATCTGGGGAAACTACGTGTGGCTGCGCGGTGTTCGGGCCGAAAACGAAGAGCTTAAAAAGCAGGTGACAGATCTGTCAGTGCGGTTACAGGAGCAGCGTGCTCTCGCACAACGTGCGACAAGGCTGCAGGAATTGCTGACACTGCAAACGAGCACGGCGGTCCCAACGCTGGCCGCGGAGGTTATCGCCGGGAATCCCAATCCCGGCATGCTGACCATCACGATCGGCAGGGGCTCGGCTGACGGCGTCCAACCGGATATGGCGGTTGTGGCAGCAGGCGGCGTTGTCGGACGAATCATCGGGCCGACGGCTGCGCACGCCGCTCGCGTGCAGCTGCTCATCGACCGGAATGCCGCGGCAGGGGCTTACACGGAACGCACGCACTCAGGCGGAATGGTTGTCGGTGTCGACCACGATCCGCCGCTGGCAATGGATCTGGTGTCGAACATGGCGGACGTCAAGTCCGGGGATCTGGTCATCGCGTCGGGCGTTGATGGCATTTATCCCAAGGGGTTTGCTATCGGACGGGTCGAGTCTTCCGAGCGTGGGTCGGGGTTGTATCGAGCCATTGCCGTGCGTCCATCGGTCGATTTTTCGAGTCTGGAAGAGGTGCTCGTCGTCCTCGTGCCGTCCCGATCGGCGGTGCCTGAGGATTCGGTCCCTGCTCCGGCGGCGACGGTCGGAACCGGCAAATGAAAACCCCGATCGTGATCGCGGCGCTTGCGCTTGCGCTGCTGCTCCAAAGCACAATCGCCGGCATGTCGTTCACGGCTGGCAGCCGCGTCAACCTCGTGCTGGTGGCCGTTATCTATGTGGCGCTCGCGTACGGGGCGGTGACCGGAATGCTCGGCGGCTGCGCCGCCGGACTTGTCCAGGACGCGATCGCCGGCGGCATTGTCGGGATTGGCGGGTTATCGAAGACCATCGTTGGGTTTTTTGTCGGCGCCCTCGGGGCGCATTTCATTGTGTCGACGCCGGTCCCGAGATTCCTAATGTTTTTCGGGGCGTCGCTCGTGCACGAGCTTTGCTTCCAGGCCCTGTACGCGCTTGTCGAGGCGCACGGCATACGGGTGCAACTCTCGGGCGCGTTGATTCAGGCCCTAGTCAATGGCGCGGTGGGCATTACAGCCTTTATGCTGGTTGAACGTGCTCCGGAGATGATGCAGCGAGAAAGCTGGCGCCGCTCGTCGACGGTCCGTAGAAGGTATTGATCTATGTCGTCCACACCGCTGATGCCCGACGATCGCCGCAGCCTCACGCAGCGGCTGAGCGTCATGCAATACGTCGTTGCGGTTGCCTTTGCCGCGCTCGCGATCAGCTTCTGGATCTTTCAAGTCGCGCAGCACGAGAAGTTCCGCGAGATGGCGGAGGAGAACCATCTCCGCAAGCTGCCGCTGCCGGCGCCCCGCGGGGTGCTTCTCGATCGCGACGGCCGCGTTCTCGTGGACAACGAGAACAGCCGGAATATTGCGCTCATTCGCGAGCAGACGCATAACCTCGATCAGACGCTGCACATCCTCGCGCAGGCGACCAACACCAATGAAGCGCAGCTTCGCGAAACCGTCGAACGTCGCCGTCGCGATCCTCCGTATCGTCCGATCGTCCTGATCGAGAACGCCACTTTTGAACAGTACGTCGCCGCCAGGGCGCGGGCCCTGGAAATGCCGGGGATCTATGCGCAGGAGGTACCTTCCCGGAAGTACCCGGGCAGTGAAGTGGCGGCTCATCTCTTCGGATATGTCGGAGAGATCCGCGAGGATCAACTCGCGCGCGCGGAGTATACGGGGATCGAACCTGGGTCGGTGATCGGCCAGGCCGGGATCGAGTATGCGTACAACAAGTTCTTGATGGGGACTGACGGGAGCAAAACCGTCGTCGTCAATAGCGTTGGACGCGAAATCGGCAAACCCCTCAATGCGCTCGTATTGCCGCGGGAAGGCCGGCGCATTCAGCTCACCATCGACGCGGATGTCCAGCAGGCGACGGAGGATGGATTCGAAGCCACCGGTTTCAACGGCGCCGCCGTCGTCCTCGATCCACGCAACGGCGAGGTGCTGTCCTTCACCAGCCGACCCGCGTACGATCCGAACGCCTTTGCCGTGGGCATCGATCGCGCGACGTGGTCGGAACTCAACACCGACGACCTTCACCCGTTACAGAATCGCGCACTTCAGGGGCGCTACTCACCCGGATCGACCTTCAAGATGGCGGTCGGGCTCGCTGGTCTCGAGGAAGGCGTCATCACTCCGGACTTCCATGTGTTCTGCGGCGGCGGCCAGACCTTCTATGGCCGCTTTTTCAAGTGCTGGGAGAAGGGCGGGCACGGCAGCGTCGATCTGCGCCACGCGATCGAGCAATCGTGTGACGTCTTCTTCTACACCGTCGGCAATATGCTCGGCGTCGATCGAATACACAAGTGGGCGACGCTGTTCGGCCTCGGTGTGAAATCAGGAATCGATCTGCCGAACGAACTGCAGGGACTCGTTCCCTCGCAGGAATGGAAGGCCCAGAACACCAAAGAGAAGAAGTGGTACGCGGGAGAAACGATTTCCGTCGCCATCGGCCAGGGACAAGTGTCGGTCACGCCGGTTTCGCTGGCGGTCTACACGGCAACGCTGGCCAACGGCGGCACGCGTGTGACGCCCCACCTGGTGAAGGCGATGGACGATGGGAACGAACTCAAGCCGGTGGCGCCACCACCGCCGCAGTCGAAAGTCGAGGTGACGAGCGAGAAGCTCCAGGCCATTCGCGATGGCATGTGGCTCGTCGTCAATGGCGACCGCGGGACCGCGAGGAGAGCAAAGATTCCCGGCAAGGACGTCTGCGGCAAGACCGGGACCGCGCAGGTGATTTCGAATCAAGGACGCACCGCGGCCAAGACGACGAGGAACCTCCGCGATCACGGATGGTTTACGTTCTTCGCCCCTCGCGATAATCCGGAGATCGCCGGCGTCGTGTTTCTCGAACACGGCATTCACAGCGCGAATGCCGCATCGGTCGCGAAGCACATTCTCGAAACATACTTCGCAAAGAAAGACGGGAAGCCGCTGCCGCCGGCGCCGAGTCGCGAAGACATGCGTCTGGATTTGCGAGATCCCTTTGCCCGCGGCACTGGTCCGGAAGGCAATAACAACTAAGGGACTATGTTCGAACGGCGGCTCTACTTTCACATCGACTGGCTGCTGCTGGGAGCAGTGCTTCTCATCGCGGCTCTCGGTGTGACGATGATCTACAGCACCACATACGTGACGCTGCCGGACGGCGGCGGGCATCCCGGGCCGCGCTTCTGGGTGCAACTGTATGCGGTCGGTCTCGGCGTGCTGGCGCTCACGATCTTTCTCGCCATCGATTATCGATTCATGGCGGAGCACTCGCTCGTGCTGTACATCGGCCTCGTGCTGCTGCTCGTGTATGTGCTGGTTGCCGGCGTCAAGGCTGGCGGCTCGCAACGATGGATTTCGCTGGGCATTTTCAACTTGCAGCCCTCCGAGTTCGGCCGTCTTGTGTTGGCGCTGATCCTCGCGATGTACTTCGGCGAGAATCGGCGCGGCGCCCGCAATTACGGCGATCTCGTCCTCGCCGGGTTGTTCTTCGTCGTGCCATTCCTGTTGATCGCGAAACAGCCCGACCTTGGAACGGCGGTCACGCTCGTTCCGGTCTGCTTCGGGATCGCGTATCTTGCGGGACTGCGACTGCGGCTCATTGCTATTGTTGCCATTGCCGCCGTGCTCCTCGCGCCGGTAGCATGGAAGGTTGCGCTGAAGGACTATCAGAAGTCGCGTATCACGACGTTCTTGGATCCGGAAAAGGATCCGCGTAACGCCGGCTACCAGCAGATTCAGGCGCGGATCACCGTCGGGTCCGGTGGCCTCCAAGGTAAAGGGTTCATGAAAGGCACGCAGGGACAGTACAAATTCCTGCCGGTTGCCGACAACGATTTCATCTTTTCGGTCCTCGCCGAGGAGCAGGGTTTCATCGGGGTACTCGTCGCGCTGGGCCTCTATTTGTTCGTTATTCTCAGATCGCTCGAGGCGGCGCGGCTCGCCAAAGATCGCATCGGAGCGTATCTGGTTGGAGGCATTATTTCGGGGTTTGCATTCCAGGTGATCTATAACGTCACGATGTCGGCGGGGTTGGCGCCGGTCAAAGGCCTGACGCTGCCGCTCATGAGCTACGGCGGCTCGTCGATGATTGCGACGCTGGCCGCTTTCGGCCTCATCCTCAATGTCAGGATG
>Ga0075421_100011995_pt1 | contig 10749 bp, 7 predicted proteins | sample SoiMetdeltSBSDD5_FD_75292 | JGI IMG/M metagenome (GOLD analysis project Ga0075421, IMG submission 75292) | Bulk soil microbial communities from a Populus tree surrounding site in Tennessee, USA - Soil MetaG P. deltoides SBSDD5 | ecosystem: Environmental > Terrestrial > Soil > Tree plantation...
GGCGGCAAGGGCATGCGCCGGGTGGAGTCGGCGGCGGAGCTGGACTCCGCCTGGCGCGGCGCCAGGTCCGAGGCCCTGAGCTCCTTCGGCAACGACGCGGTCTACATCGAGAAGTTCCTCGAACAGCCGCACCACGTGGAGATCCAGGTCTTCGCCGACACCCGCGGCAACGTCACCCACCTCAACGAGCGTGAGTGCTCCGCCCAGCGCCGGCACCAGAAGGTGGTGGAGGAGACGCCCTCGCCCATCCTCACCCCCACCCTGCGCGCCCAGATGGGCGAGGTGGCGGTGAAGGCCGCCCGCTCCGTCGGCTACGTGGGCGCCGGCACGGTGGAGTTCCTGGTGGACCTCTACCGGAACTTCTACTTCCTGGAGATGAACACCCGCCTCCAGGTGGAGCACCCGGTGACCGAGTGGGTGACCGGCGTGGACCTGGTGTCCTGGCAGATCAAGATCGCCGAGGGCGAACGGCTCCCCTTCCTGGAGCCGCTGCGCCCGCGCGGCCACGCCATCGAGGCGCGCATCTACGCGGAGGACCCGGCCAAAGGCTTCCTCCCCTCGCCCGGCCGGATCGACTTCCTCCGCGTGCCCGGCGGCCCCTGCGTCCGCGACGACAGCGGCGTCTACTCCGGGTACACCGTCCCCAGCTTCTACGACCCGATGATCTCCAAGCTCTCCGTCTGGGCCCCCACCCGGCGCGAGGCCATCGCCCGCATGAAGCGCGCCCTCTCCGAGTACGTGGTGAAGGGGATCACCACCAACATCCGCTACCTGCTGGCGGTGATGGACGCGCTGGAGTTCGTCAAGGGCGACTATGACACCGGCTTCCTCGGCCGCGCCCACCAGGCGCTGCTGAGCACCTTCGACCCCGACCTGCGCGAGGTGGCGATGATGGCCTCGGTGGTCTACCGCTACCAGCAGGACCGGGCCCGCGCCGCGAAGCTGCTTCCCCCGCGCTCCGCCGCCACCACCAGCCGCTGGCGCCGCTTCCCCGGCCGCCCGCGCCCCTGACCGTCAAAGAGAGCCCGAACGCCATGCGCTACCTCGCCCAGCTCCGCGGAGACAGCGAGCCCACCCAGGTGGACATCGAGCCCGTCTCCGAAGGGCGCTACGCGGTGACGCTGAACGGCCAGCGCCACGAGGTGGACGCGCTCTCGCTCCCCCACGGCGCGGTGGGGATGCTGATCGACGGCGAGTCCTTCAGCGTGGAGTTCGAGGACCACGGGGAGGAGGTGGCGGTGCTGGTGCGCAACCAGGTGGCGCTGATCGACGTCGCCGACGAGCGCCGCCTGCGCCTCCGCGCCGGCGCCTCGCAGTTCAAGGTGGAGGGCCGGCAGGTGGTCTGCGCGCCCATGCCGGGGAAGCTGGTGAAGGTGCTGGTCGAGGTGGGGGAAGAGGTGAAGGAAGGCCAGGGGCTGGTGGTGGTGGAGGCGATGAAGATGGAGAACGAGCTGAAGAGCCCCAAGGCCGGCAAGGTGGTGGAGCTGCTGGCCCGGGAGGGCAGCGCGGTGGAGAACGACGCCAGGCTGGTCGTGGTGGAGTGACCGGACATGCCCCCTGACGACTTCAAGGGCGCGCGCCTCCGCTGGGAACAAGGCCCCTACGCGCGCGCGGTGGCCAGGGCGCAGGAGCGGCGCCGGAGCTTCTCCACCTCCAGCGGCATCGAGGTGCGCCCCCTGTACGGGCCGGACCCGGCGCCGGAGGGGGCGTACCTGGAGAAGCTGGGCTTCCCCGGCGAGTACCCCTTCACCCGCGGCGTGCAGGCCACCATGTACCGCGGCCGCCACTGGACGATGCGCCAGTACGCCGGCTTCGGCTCCGCCGAGGAGTCCAACCAGCGCTACCACTACCTGCTCAGGTCCGGGCAGACCGGCCTCTCGGTGGCGTTCGACCTCCCCACCCAGATGGGGCGGGACGCCGACAACCCCCACGCCCGCGGCGAGGTGGGCAAGGTGGGCGTGTCGATCAGCTCGCTGCGCGACATGGAGGTGCTCCTGCGCGGGCTGCCGCTGGGGGAGATCTCCACCTCGATGACCATCAACGCCACCGCGTCCATCCTGCTCTGCCTCTACGCGGCGGTGGCGGAGAAGAACGGGGTGCCGCTGGACCGGCTCCAGGGCACCGTCCAGAACGACATCCTCAAGGAGTACATGGCGCGCGGGACGTACGTGTACCCGCCCGAGCCCTCGCTGCGCATCGTCACCGACGTCTTCGCCTTCTGCGCCCGGAAGATCCCCCGCTGGAACCCCATCTCGATCAGCGGGTACCACATCCGCGAGGCCGGCTCGACCGCGGCCCAGGAGATCGCCTTCACCCTGGGGGACGGCCTCACCTACGTGGGCGCGGCGCTCAAGGCCGGCCTGCAGGTGGACGAGTTCGCCGGACGGCTCTCGTTCTTCTTCAACGCCCACAACAACCTGCTGGAGGAGGTGGCGAAGTTCCGCGCCGCCCGGCGGCTGTGGGCGCGGCTGATGAAGGAGCGCTTCGGCGCCAGGGACCCGCGCTCGCTGATGCTGCGCTTCCACGCGCAGACCGCCGGCTCCACCCTCACCGCCCAGCAGCCGCACAACAACGTGGTGCGGGTGACGCTGCAGGCGCTGGCGGCGGTGCTGGGCGGCTGCCAGTCGCTCCACACCAACTCGCGCGACGAGGCCCTCTCGCTCCCGTCGGCGGAGGCGGCGCAGCTGGCGCTGCGCACCCAGCAGGTGATCGCCCACGAGTCGGGGGTGGCGGACTTCATCGACCCGCTGGGGGGCAGCTACGCGCTGGAGCAGCTCACCGACGAGCTGGAGGCGCGCGCCGAGGCGTACATCAAGAAGGTCGACGACATGGGCGGGATGGTGCAGGCCATCCTCAAGGGCTACCCGCAGCAGGAGATCCAGGACGCCGCCTTCCAGGCGCAGCGGCAGATCGAGACCGGCGAACAGGTGGTGGTGGGGGTGAACCGGTTCCAGGACGACGAGCGGCCCCACTCCGGGCTGTTCAAGGTGGACGAGCGGGTGGAGCAGACCCAGCAGGAGCGCCTCCGCACGCTCCGCGCCGAGCGCTCCTCCGGCGCGGTGGCGCGGTCCCTGGACGCGCTGCGGGCCGCGGCCCGGTCGCCGAAGGAGAACCTGGTCCCGCTCATCCACGACGCCGTCCGCGCCGAGGCGACCCTGGGGGAGATCTCCGACGCCCTGCGCGAGGTCTTCGGCGAGCACCGGGAGAACGTGGTGCTGTAGCGGCCCCTCGAGCGGCCCCTAGCCGGTCGCGGCGCCCCCGGCCAGCCGGAGCACGAACTGCTCCAGCGCCACCAGGCTGCCGGGCTTCTCGAAGATGCGGTCGCGCCGCGAGTCGAGGAACGACCGGGCGGCGTCGGAGATGGCGCCGCCGGTGACGAAGCCGATCCGCGGGAGCAGCTCCGGCCAGCGCTCGCCGATGGTCTCGTACAGCTCGATGCCGGTCATCTCCGGCATGTGGACGTCGGAGAGGATGGCGTCGAACCGCTGCCCCGACTCCAGGTGGGTGAGCGCCTCGCGCCCGCTCCCCGCCACCCGCACGTCGTGCCGCCCCGAGAGCAGCCGCCGCAGCGCCACCCCGAACATCGGCTCGTCGTCCACCACCAGGATGGACCAGCGCGCGCTCGGGTCCACGCTCTGGACGGCCGGCAGCGGGCGCGAGATGGGCGTGCCCACCGGGAGGGAGATCTTGAAGGTGGTGCCCCGGCCCAGCTCCGTCTCCACCGCGATGTCGCCCCCCAGGTCCCGGATGATGCCGGCGCAGATGGCCAGGCCCAGGCCGGTCCCCTCGCCCACCGGCTTGGTGGTGAAGAACGGGTCGAAGATGCGCGGCAGGTGCTCGGGCGCGATGCCGCTGCCGGTGTCGCTGAACCAGATCTCCACCCGGTCGCCCACCGCGCGGGTGGTGACGGTGATGTGGTGCCGGTCCGCGTGCCCGTCCGGGATGGCGTGGGCGGCGTTGGCCAGCAGGTTCACGAACACCTGCGCCAGGCGCGAGCGGTTGGCGGTGATCATCGGCAGCTCGCCGTAGCGCTTCACCACCTGGGCGCGGTGGCGGATCTCGTTGCGCGCCATGGCCATGGCCGAGTCCAGCACCGCGTGGAGGTCCACCACCTCCTGCACCGTCTCCTCGGCGCGGGAGAACGTCTTCAGGTCGCGGACGATGTCGCGCACGCGTTCGGCGCCGTCGCGCGCGTCGTCCAGCGCCGCCCCCGCCGCGGAGATCCGCTGCCGCACGCTCAGCGGGAGCTCCAGCTCCTCCTCCAGCGCCTTCAGCTCCCGCACCGCGAAGAGCACGTTGGAGAGGACGTAGGCCAGCGGGTTGTTGATCTCGTGCCCCACGCCCGCGGCCAGCGTCCCCACCGCCACCATGCGGTCCACCTGCATCATCTTGGCGGCCAGCTTCTTCAGCTCGGTGACGTCCTTGGCCACGAACATGGTGGCCTGCTGGCCGTCCCACAGCACCGGGATGGTGGACATCTCCACCACCACCGTCTGCCCGTCCTTGCGGACCCACTTCCGCTCCGGGTGCGGGCGCACCGGCGCGCCGGCCGCGGTGGCCTCCTCCATGGAGCGGCGGACCGCGTCCCGCTCCTCCGGGTGGAAGAGCTGGAGCACCTCCATCCCCGTGGATTCCTCCACCGAGGCGTGGCCCAGCAGCTTGGACAGCCCGGGGTTGCCGTAGATGACCTTGACGCCCCTGACGATGGCGATGGGCTCCGGCCAGCGCTCCACCACCGCGGCGAAGCGGGCCTCCGCCTGGCGGCGCTGCTCCTCGTGGATCTGCCGCTGGCGGTCGCGCAGGGTGTGCTCGCGGACCAGCTGCTCGGTCCGCTCCTCCACCATCAGCTCCAGCTCCTTGCGGTAGCGCCGGTTCTCCTCCTCGGCGATGCGGGCGCGGCGGAGCGCCAGGTGCTGCTCGTAGGCGCGGTCCACCTCCGGCGCCAGGCCCCCGGCCGCGGCGTCCTTCACCACGTAGCGGAAGGCGCCCTGCTGCAGCGCGCTCACCGCGGCGGAGACGGTGTTGGACTCGGTGTAGATGACCACCGGGACGTCCGGCATCGAGGCCCGGACGGCGGCCATCACCTCCACCCCGGAGAGCCCGGGCATGTTGAGGTCACACACCACCACCGACGGCGCCGTCTCCTCCAGCTTCTGCACCGCCTCCGCCGGGTCGGTGAACGAGCGCACCTCGTACCCCGACGAGGTCAGCACCTCTTCGGCCAGGGCGCAGACCAGCGGGCTATCGTCGATGACGGCGACGCGCCGGAGGACGGGAGGAACGGAAGGCATCCGAGAAGAACGGTGTCGCGACGGGCCCCCATGCTGCAACCCGGCACCGACAGTGTAGCAGGGGTGCCGTCACGGACCGAACGCCACGGACCAGCTCAGCCCCGGCCCACCGCCCGGGCCCAGGGGCAAAAACACCCCAGCCCCCCCGCCCCCGGTCCCGCCTTCCTTGAGCACCAGCACCCTGGTGGGGAAGAAGTAGCCGATCCCCGCCAGCACCGCACCCAGCCACTGCACCGCGGCCACCCCGAGGCACACCACGTCGCGCAGATAGAGGAGGTCCGGGTCCACCAGGCCCCGGTAGGTGGGCGTGCCCAGCGCCAGGAGCGGGCCGGCGAGGGGAAACAGGGCCCACAAGGGGTCGCCTCGCTGGATGCTCGCCAGGCTGTGAATCCCGGCGATGAGCGCGAAGATGATGCCCCCCGTGTAGCCGAAGACGAGGGAGGACATCCCGCCGCCGAGCAGGGAGGCGTCGTACTCGTTCACCAGCTCGTATTCGGGCGGGATGGCTCCGCCGGTGTAGAGCATCCTGGCCGGGCGGGGCGCCGGGCGCAGCAGCCGGTTCCCGGCCGGCGAGGAGGCGCCGGGGGAGGTCTCCGCGGCCGGGGCCGCGGTCCCCGTCTCCGCGGTGGGGGCGTCGTCCGGGAGCCCCGCCAGGGACAGCGCGGCGGCGCAGCTGAGCGCGAGGGGAATCACCCGCGTGACGCTACCACCGGAGTACTCTGCGCGCGTGCGCTGCTGCCCCACCTGCCGTGCGCCCCATCGCGACGGGACCGAATGCCTGTACGACCGGACTCCCCTGGCGGGGGAGGACGAGGACCTGCTGGAAGGAGTGACGGCCGGAGGCCGCTTCCGGCTGCTGGAGCGGGTCGCCGAGACGCCGGACGGCCCCGTCCACCGCGCGGTCGCCGCACCGTCGCTGACCGAGGTGCAGCTCCAGGTGCTGTTCGCGGAGCTGGCCGGTTCCCCGGAGGAGCAGGCCGCGCGGCTGCGCGAGCTGGCCGCCGCCGCGTCGCTGCACGGGCGGTGGCTGCAGCGGGTGGTGGGCTTCGGCCCCCTGCCGGAGGGCGCGGCGTCCGGGCCGCTGTTCGTGGCGCTGGAGCCGGCGCCGCCGCGCTCGCTGGAGGGCGAGCTGGGCTCGGGGCCGGCGGGGGGCGCGCTGGAGGAGCCGCGCGCGCTCCGGCTCTGCCGGCGGGTGGCGGCGGGCATGGCCCACGCGCACGAGCGGGGCCTGGTCCACGGCGCGCTGGCGCCCGCGTCGGTCCGCCTGCTGGACGAGGACGGCGAGGTGGACGCGGTGCAGATCTCCGGGCGGTGGCGTCCGGCGCCGTCCGAGGACGCGTTCGGGGTGGACCTGCGGGCGCTGGGGGCGCTGCTGTTCCATCTCCTCGCCGGGAGCGCGCCGCCCCGCGCCGGGAGCGCCTCCATCCGGGAGGTGAATTCGAACGCCCAGGTGTCGTTCGCGGTGGAGCGGCTGGTGCACCGGCTGCTGGAGCGGTCCTCCGACTCGCGGCTCGCCACCGCCCGCGGGGTGATGCGCGCCCTGGACGAGGTGGGGGCGCGGGCGGCGATGGAGATGGCCCGCGGGAGCGAGCCGCGCCCGGTGCTCCCCGAGGTGCCGGAGGCGGTGGCGCAGGCCATCTCCCTCGCGCTCCAGCGCGCCGGCGCCGAGGCCGCGGCCGGGAGGGCGGACGGCGCGCGGAGGGCCCTGCTCGCCGCGGTGGAGGTGGTGGCGGAGCAGGCGGGCGCGGAGGCGGTGGCGGCGCGGCTCCTGGCGGCGGGCGAGGAGGCGGTGGAGCTCCGGGGGGCGATGGAGGACGTGCTGGCCGCCGCCGAGCACGCCGCCGTGGCCGACCGGCCGGGGGAGACCGAGCGCGAGGCGGTGCTGGGGCAGTTCGGGCTGGCGGGGTGGCTGGTGGCGCGCTGCTACGCCGCCGGACGGGTGGAGACGTCCGAGCGCTTCGAGCGCGAATTCGCGCGAACCGTCCGGAGAAGGCTGGAGCGCCGGGGCGTGGTGCCGAACGCGGCGGCGGCGCTGGCGAGGGCAGGCGCGGAGGGGGCCCACCCCAGCCAGGAGGAGGTGCGGCGGGCGCTGGCGGCGGCGCGCGACGCGCTGGAGGCGCCGGTGATGGGGGACGGGGAGGTGCTGGACGACGCCGCCTTCCAGCGTTTGAAGCGGGAGGCCTTCGGGGAGGAGCAGAACGCGCTCAGCCGCTGCGCGCGCCGGGCCGACGTGGTCTCCGCGGTGGAGCAGGCCATCGCCGACGCCTCGGAGTCCTACGCGTGCGGCGACATCGGGGGCGCCTTCCGCACCTATGCGCGCGCCTGCGAGCGCCTGCTCGCCGAGGTGCTCTCCGGGCCGGGCTGCGGCGAGGTGCGCGAGTACCTGGAGGGCGCGCTCCAGCAATCCAGGCAGGGCGGCTCGGAGGAGAATTCCGCCTGGGCCATGCGGCGCGCCTTCGACGGTCTGCTGGAGATGGACGCCCGGGTGGCGGGATAGAGTGACCGCGTTCATGGACGTGGCGGCGGTGCTGCTGGTGGCCTTGAGCCTGGGGGAGCCCGCGGGCGGCGCGGCGGGCATCCCCGCGGAGCTGCCGGAGGCGATCTACCTCAAGACGCCGGAGCGGACCTTCTCCCGGCGCTACGAGTTCGCGCTGGTGGACGGGCGGATCTGGTGGAAGCTGCGGCAGCCGGAGCTCGGCGCGCCCGCGCCGCGCTGGGCGCCGTTCGGCCCGGGCGGGCTGCCCTTCCAGCAGGGGCGCCAGGGGCCGGACGACCCCCGGCGCATCGCCTCCATCTCCGCGGACGCCACCGGGCTGGTGGCGGTGGCGGACGACGGCCGCATCTACGACGCCGACATCCAGGACGCGTCGAACGGGAAGTTCTTCTGGAACTACGGGTGGGGGTTCCCGTGGCGGATCTTCCCCGACAAGGTGTGGATGCCGGAGGAGCGCCGCGCCTGGACGTATTCGCTGCTGAACCTGGGGGCGCGCTACTCGGAGGACATGGACGGCAACCCCCACACCATCATCGGCGTGGACAGCGTGTTCGTCGTCGCTCCGGACGGGCGCGAGCTGTGGTTCAACGACCCCTGGCTGCCGCCCAACCGGTTCGAGTTCCGCGTCGCCGGACCGGAGCGGGGGGCGTACGCGGCGGTGAACATCTCGGCCAGCGGCTCGCTGGTGATGGTGATCGACCGGCGCGGGCGCATCTACACCCGGCTGGTGGACTTCGACACGCTGGGGGGCAACCCCGGCATCAACTACTCCTACGAGCGGGCGAGCCGCGGCTACCAGGCGACGGGGTTCTGGGCCCTGGCCCGCGGGCTGTTGCCCATGTTCCTGGACGTCCGCAGCCTCCCGCCCGAGCCGTGGCGCCGGCAGCCGGACATCCCCGAGGGGCGCATCACCAGCACCATCACCGTGCTGCAGACGGGGGAGGGCAACTCGGCGCGGGAGCTGCGCGTGCAGGGGACGGACGCGGGCGGCGCGCCGGGGTACTGGCACAAGGTAGCCGGGGGCGAGAAGTGGTCGTTCCGCGCCACCGGGCAGCCGATCGACGGGCCGTTCCTGGATCCCCAGGCGCCGCCGGAGGCGTCCGGCACCACCGACGAGCGCTGCGAGGGCCACGCGGAGCTGGCGCGGCCCCGGGGCGAGGTGGGCGCGCTGCGGTCGGCGCGGTTCGGGAAGGCGGCGCGGGCGCAGGTGCCGGCGGTGCTCTCCGGGTTCAACGTGGGATGGGACCCGGCGCGGATCGACGTCCCGGCCGGGTCGGGCGCGTTCGTCACGCTCCACCTGCGGCCGTGGTCGACGCCGGTGAAGAAGGGCGTGACCATCCGGCTGCTGGGGACGCTGGAGCTTCCAGGCCTGGACGTGGCGGCGTCGGGCGCGCAGGCGCAGGGGCAGGCGTGGGTGCGGGAGCTGCTGGGCGGGCGGCGGCTCCGGCCGGTGTTCGTCTACATCAGCGACGAGGAGATCCGGGTGGAGTCGGATCCGTTCGGCGCGGCCGGGGCCCCGAGGTTCGCGATGCGGTTCCCGAGGGCGGCGCGGCGCTAGAGGTCCTCGTAGGGGTCGCGGGTGGCCTGGCCGGTGACCTCGTGGAGGACGCGGCGGGCGACGCGGGTCACGTTGCCGAAGCGCTGGACGTGGTCCGCGCGGAGCCGCCGGGCGGCGTCGCTCTGCTCGTAGGCGGCGAGGGCGCCGGGGGAGTCCAGCTCGTAGAGGATGACGTACCGGAACCAGCCGTCGGTGAGCGGGCTGGGCTCGATGTACTTGCGCGCGCCGACGAAGCCCGGCTGCTGGAGCATCTCGGGCATGTGGTGCTCCGTGTGCCAGGCCGTCCAGTCCACCTCGGAGGCGGGCGCCACGTCGACGGTCACGATGTAGAGGACGTGCGGCATCAGCGGCGGGGACGCGAAGGGACCCCAGGTTACCATCCGGCCACGGTCAGGTCAGAGGCGGTGCCGGGGTTGCTTCTGTTGAGTTTTGCGCTCCCTCCAGCAGTTGCCTGGCCGCCTCGACCGCCTCGTGGGTGCCGGCGAGCGCGAGGACGTCCCCGGCGCGCAGGGCCTCTGCCGCCGAGGGGACGATCACGCCCCCTTCCTCGCGGGCGATGGCGAGCACCGAGGCGCCGGTGAGGCCGCGGAGGTTGATCTGCGCCAGCGTCCGGCCCACCGCCGCGCTGCTCCCGGGGAGCCGGAGCGGGACGGGCTCGCCCAGCCCCGGCAGCGAATCCTTGATCTGCTTCAGCGCCTCCTCCTCGGCGCCCTCCGCCCGGGTGCCCTTGCCGGCGTGGGTCACCAGCGCCTCCACCAGCACCTCCGCCGAGGCCTTCACGTGCCCGGCCAGGTTGGTGGCGCTGCGCCAGAACACCACCCCCAGGACCACCAGCAGCGCGCCCAGCAGCGCCGCCGCCGTCCAGCCGCGGAAGAACGGCTGCACCAGCGCCAGGGCGGGCAGACCGACGAGCAGGACCAGCGCCAGCTGGAGCGTCACCACCAGCGCCCGGCGCGGGGCCGCCGCGAGGTCCACCTTCCCGGCGCGGGCCGGCGGGAGCGCCGCCTGGGCGAGCAGGAACACCAGGCGCCGGATGGCGCGCACCACCCCGACGGCGAACGGCAGCGCCAGCAGGACCGCCGCCGCCGCCACCAGCGCGCGCGCCGCCAGCGCGGGGAGCCCGAGCGAGGTGGACACCAGCTCCTGCCCTCGCCCGGTCCACACCAGGGCGCCGATGACCAGCGCCGCCAGCGCGCCCGCGTCCAGCAGGAGGATCCTGAACAGCCGCCTCACCTGGGAGGCCTCCGCCTTCTGGCGCGACGCCTCCCGGAGCTGCTCCAGCCAGCTCCCGTAGAGCACGGCGAAGGTCTGGATCGCCCGGGGCAGCTTGCGGTCCACGAAGCTGGCCACCGGGCCGGCGGCGCGGATCAGCAGCGGCGTGCTCAGCGCCGTCACGCAGGACACCG
>Ga0075421_100011996_pt1 | contig 10748 bp, 7 predicted proteins | sample SoiMetdeltSBSDD5_FD_75292 | JGI IMG/M metagenome (GOLD analysis project Ga0075421, IMG submission 75292) | Bulk soil microbial communities from a Populus tree surrounding site in Tennessee, USA - Soil MetaG P. deltoides SBSDD5 | ecosystem: Environmental > Terrestrial > Soil > Tree plantation...
CCGTCCTCGACGACCTCGTTGTAGCGGACGTTCGGCGTGAAGAGCGAGGTCACGGAGCTGCGCTCGACACCGTTTATGAAGAACACCTCCTCCGTCACCTGGCGGAGGATCCCCATGAACTCCTTCTCGAAGATCGTGCCGCCGCGGTTCTTGACCGCCACCAGCACGCGGTTGGCGCCGCCGAAGTCGGCCTGGTACTCCAGGAACGTCTTCATGTACTCGTGGTTGAGCGGGATCATCTTGGTGAACCCCGCCTGCACCCGGAGCTGGCTCGCCATCGCGCCGAGCAGGATCGTGATCAGGACGAACACGATCAGGAGCACGCGCCGGCGGCGGAAGATCCAGTAGGAGATCCGGCCGACCCAGCCTTCGACGAAGCTGCTGCGCTCGAGAGCCGCCTCCTCCTGCGACACGCTTTGCCGGGAGTCAGTCATGTCACTCGCCTCGCAACGCGCGCCATGGATCTACTCGCTGTTCAGCCAGGCAGGGTCGACGACGCCGATGCCGCCCTCGCCGACCGTGAGCAGCCGGCCGTCCGCCTCGATGACCTGCGCGAAGCCCTTCGAGACGGGCGACCAGTGCAGCTCGATTGTGCGACCGCGGTCGCTGCTGAGCGCGAGCAGACCCGTGTTGCCCACCAGGAGTACGCGCCCGTCAGAGAGCTGCGTACCGCCCATCAGCGAGGCCGTGGTCGCAAGCGGCACCTTCTCCCAGGTGGCGCCGAGATCCGCCGTCCGGTACACGTTGCCCCGCATGCCGAATACCAGCACGGTGCCGTCGTCGACCTCGAGCGCGTTGAACCATGAGCCCTCGTAGGGCGATTCGAGACGGGTCCAGGTGGCGCCGTCGTCGTCCGAGCGGGCGAGCGTCCCCGACTCCGCGACGAGGAGCAGCGTCGATCCGACCTTGATCACCCGCGAGATGTGCCGGTCGAAGGGCTCGTCGACGTACTCCTCCTCGTCTCCGCCGGTGGTCCGCTCCGCGGCAGGGCTCGGCTTCTCCTCGAGGATGGTGCGGCGCTCCCAGCTCCGCCCCGCATCGGCGGAATCGAGATACAACCCGAACGCGCCGTAGGCGATGAAATGGTCAGCGCCCAGGTGCTGTACGTCGAGCAGCGAGTCGGTGCCGGCCTCCTCGACCTCGACGATCGTCCAGCTCGTGCCCGCGTCCTCGGTCCGCACGACCGAGCCGCCGTGGCCGACGGCGACTCCGGTCTTCGGGTCCTTGAACGCCACACCGGTGAGGGTGCGGGTCACGGGGGTTGGTCGCGCGGTCCACGTGCCGCCCTTGTCGTCGGAATAGAGCACGAAGCCGCGCTCGCCGACCGCCACCAGCCGTTCGCCCGCCTTGTCGATGTCGAGCAGGATGATGCGATCGGGCTTGATCGCAACCACCGGCGGCGGGCGCTCGCCGTCCGCCGCAGACGACAACGGCGCGACGGCCGCGCATGCGAGCAAAACGGCTGCCTTGCTCCCGCTCCCCATTGACGCTCCCCGCGTCGCCGTCCGTGTCGCTCGCCGGCGTGCCGCGGAGCCGCCCGGCCCCGCGGTTGCGAGCCTACTTGGTGCCCGCGCGACGCAGCGCGTCAGGCTGGAAATCCGCCCACTTGCCCTTCTCGCCGAACTTCCACGGCGTCTTGATCTCGTTCTCGAGCAGTGAGAGAAGATAGCTGCCGTTCGAGAGGTCGTGCCACACGTTCGCGCGGTACCACGGCACCTTGGCATCGTAGAACTGGATCATCGGATGCATGCTCACGCGCCAGAGCTGCTTGCGCGTGTCGTAGGCATCCTCGTACACGACCGTCCAGCTGTCCTCGTCGAGGTAGAACACCCGCTTGCCGTAGATGTGCTTGCTGCCCGCCTTGAGGTTTGCCTCGATCACCCAGCAGCGATGCAGCTCGTAGCGCATCACGTCGGAGTTGACCGTGTTCTTGCGGATGATGTTTTCCTTGTACCTGAGCTTCTTGTCCGAGAGCTTGTACGAGTTGTAGGGAATGTAGACCTCCTGCTTCCCCACCAGCTTCCAGTCGTAGCGGTCGGGCGCGCCGTTGTAGGCGTCGAACTGGTCGGTCGTACGCATCCCTTCCGTGCCGTCGTTGATGTTGTCGTAGTTCAGATCCGGCGCGCGGCGCACACGGCGCTGGCCGGCGTTGTAGATCCACGCCGCGCGCTGCTGCTTGACCTGGTCGACCGGCTCGTGCACCAGGAACACCGTGCCCTCGAGCGTCGCGGGCGCGGTGAAGTACGACAGGAACCCGAGCAGCAGGTTGTCCTGCGGCTGGTCGAGATTGGCGTTGAAGATGCGGTCCTCGCGCACGCCGATCTTGTAGAAGTCGCCGTTGGCGCGCACCGGGAAGGAGTTGTAGTTGCGGTCGATGCCGCCACCCAGGTAGCGCAGCGTGTGGTTCCAGATCGCCTCGAGGCCGTTCTTCGGGATCGGGAACGGCACGGTCGTGGGGCCCAGGTTGTTCACCGCGAAGCCTTGCAGCTCCACCTTCGTCGCCTGCGACTTGACGGCGTCGTAGACCGCCTTCGGGTACGCGGCGGTGCGCCGCGTCTCGTACACCGGCATCTTGAAGGTCTCGTACTTCTTGAGCATCGCCAGCGTGCCGGGGGTCAGCTTGTCCTTGTACTGATCCGAATTGGCGCCCGTGATCGTGAACTTCACGGCGTCCGAGGCGAATGGATCCACGTAGCCCTGCGCCGCCGACCAGCCGGACGGCGGCCCGGCCAGGCCGCCGCTCCACGCCGGGATCGTTCCGTCGGCGTTACCGGCCTTTTCGGCCCCGATCGGCGTGAGATCGGCGCCGAGTCGCGCCACCTCCGCGTCCGTGAGACCCGCGTGCGCAGGAAGCGCCAGACCGGAGACCGCGAGGGCCGTCGCGAGCACCGAGTAGATGGTTCTCATGATGTCGTACTCCTGCAGCGGATCAGAAGGTCACGCCGGCGCTGACCGAGTAGTAGTCGCGGTCGAACAGCGGATCAAAGTCGGCGTCCGCGTAGTCGACGTAGTTCATCTCGAGGTTGTAGCGCTTGTTGAGATTGAAGCGGAGCCCGAGGCCGAGCACCTGTCGGCCTTCGATGAACGTCGGGTCCATCGAGACGCCATCGACATCGTCCGCCCAGAAAATGCTCGGCGTCACCGTGATGCCCGAGTCGAAGACGTTGTTGTAATCGGCCGAGAGCCGGATGCGGTAGCCCCATGCGTCGTCCGTCACGTAGCCGTCGTTCTGGCATCCGTTCGGCTGCGGATTGAACACCGGGCTCTGCACCGGTACAGGAACGTTCACGAGCGTCGGCGAGCAGGTGTTGCCGCCGGAGACCGGGAGCTGCCCCGCCAGCGACGGATTCGAACCGACGCCGAACATGAACCCGCGGCCGTAGCGCACCGCGCCATCGAGGTAGTCCGGAACATCGTTCTCCTGGTAACCCACCTCGGCAACGAGCAGCAGGTTCTCGGCGCCGAGGACGTTGCTGAAGTTCTTGACGGTGTTGATCTGGAACTGGGTCTTGTTGAATCGGTCGTATCCCTTCGCGTAGCCGCCGTCGCCCTGCAATGCGGCCGCGACGCCCTCAGCCGCGTTCGGACCGATGAATGAGAGCAGGCTCTGCAGCAGGTCGTTGCCGTTGACCTGCACGGGGACGTCGATGTGGCGGCTCGCCTCGAACGACACCGACCAGCCGAACATGTTCGTCGCGAGGCTCAAGCCGTAGACCTGGATGTCGTCCGGATACTCCCAGTACGCGCGTCCCGGAGTGATCTGGCGGCCGAGCTGCGCGCCAATGCCGGCGTGCAGCGGCGCCGGATTGCGGAGCGTAGTGTCGTCCGAGGCGTCGAGCGGGTTCGCGCCCGTGCCCGGGATGCGCCAGAACGGCAATCCGGTGCTCGGGTCGATCCCGGCGACCACATAGGGCTCCGTCTGCAGCGGGCTCAGCACGCCGGGCGGCAACACCAGCGGCGTCGTCGGCAGCGTGCCGGAACGTCCCGAGATGACCGGCAGACGCGAATGGATGTTCATGCCATAAAGACCGAGCTCGGTGTCGCGGATCGGGAAGCGGAAGGCGACGCCGAACTGACCGGAGTCGCTCGGCTCGTCGCCCTCGACCAAGGGCACGAACAGGCCGTTCGCCTGCGCGAACACGTTGGAGCCGAGTTGCGGAATCAGCACCGGCAGCTGCTGCCCGGTGAGGGGGTCGCGTGGCTGGCTGCCGAGCACGTTGGTGATCACGGTCGCGCTGTTGCACTTCCCGGGGTTCGACGAGATGTTGTTCTCGGTGACCGCCCAGTAGGTGCCGCAGGAGTCGATCGAGGTGTTGTCCCATTCGAACTGGTAGAAGAGCTCCATCGAGCCGAAGCTGAAGCCCCAGTTCGCGTACGCCATCGCGACCGGCAGCAACACTTCCTTGAGCTCGGCGCCCGGCCGGCGCGCCGCCGGCACGTCGATCGGGTTGATCTGGTTGACGCCCTGGATGAAGACGCTCTCGCCCCAGTTGACGACCTGTCGCCCGAGGCGCAGCTGCAGATCGGTGTCGCCGATGCCGAAGCTGCCGTAGACATAGGCGTCGAGCAGCATCGCGTTCGAGAAGCGCTGCTCCTTCTCGAAGCCGTCGTCGCTCAGCGATGCTTCGGGCCAGTTGCCATCAAGCGGCAAAGCGGGCGGCCCGAACGGACCGGTGGGCAGCGGGCCGAGGCCGGGCCGGACGCCGTTGTAGTTGTTCGGCTGGTTGCCGAGGCGCACGTCGCCGTTCTCGAGCGCGTCGTCGTACCAGGCCTTGCCGCGGATCAGGGCACCGAAGTCGCCTTTGCGGATCTCGAGGTCGGTGATGATCTTGAGCGGCGTCGAGAAGCGGTCGCCCTTGTCATAGTTCAGCGTGCCGCTGTCGGCCTGGTTGCCGGCCAGCCCATCGCCCGGGTTCGGATGCGTGAACAACGGCAGGGGCGTATTGCCGATGCCGATCAGCGAGCCGTCGGCGCGCGTAAAGAGCTCAGGGCTCGGCTCCTCCGCACGCCAGCTCGATCCAACGGAGATCGTGGTATTCCAGCTGACGCGCGCCCCGTTCTCCGTCTCGAACTCGAGCGCGCCGGCGACGCCGGCATAGGACACAAGCACCGTGCCGATCGCGGCGCCGAGCGCGGTGCGACGCCGACCCGGATTCAAGGATTGACTCGTCATCAGGATTCCCCCGCTTGGCAGAACTGGCCCGCCGCCGCCGCGGTTCAGGCCCCGGACCGGAACGGATCGCGCGCACCACACGAGGGACGCGCAATCCGGATGCAAACCTGGTTGTTGTTACCGTGTCGCAAGGTTGCCAGCGTCGGCCTCGGCTGACAACCCGATCGTCGCAGCGCTACCACAGTAGCTTGCGCCGCGCACGGACTCATGCACTCACCCGTCGCGACGCACGACGCGCAGCGCGAGGCGTGCCCTTGCGTCGGCGAGTGGTGGCGCGAGGCTTGGGCGCATCCTCCGACGACCGTGCCGCGTCCTCGAGCGCCTGGAAGCTCCGTCGCAGACAGTCGGCGAAGAACGCCGGATCGGGCAGCATGTCGCGGCAGGCCACCACGCACACCCACATCACGCCGTCGTAACTGAACCCGGTGACATTGAGCCCGAGCCCGTCGATCGCGATGCTGATGGGCGAGAAGCTCACCAGGCGCGCCCCCGCCATGTACAGCGGGACGTCCGGTCCCCGGACGTTCGACGCCACCACGTTCATCTGCGGCACCATCAGGTTCCGCGTAAGCGTGGTGGCTGCAAATGTCGGCATCACCTCGAAGACCTGCTTGGCGAGGTCCTTGCCGAGATCCTCGGAGAGGGCTTTCGCCTTGCCCGCCCCGGCGCGGATTGCGCGCAGGCGCTCGACAGGATCGGCGATCTCGGTGTGCAGCTTCATCACGGCTAGACCGATCTGGTTGCCGGCATCAGCAGTCTTGTCGGCACCGCGCAGCGTCATCGGGACCATCGCGGTCATGCTCTGGGCCGGCAATTCGCCCTTGCTGCCAAGATAGAGATTGAGCGCGCCACCAACCGTCGCCAGGAAGACGTCGTTGAGCGTGGCACCCTCGACTGCCACGCGCACCGCTCGCATCGCCGGGAGCGGCAGGCCGACCGATTCCACCACCCGATGGGCGGACACGCGGCCGCTAAACCGCGTGACCGGCGCCCGGCTCACCAGGCTCCTGAGATCCGGCGCTCCCGCGCCGTCGCCAGCCCGCGACGGCAGCGCCGACCGACCGAGCTTCGCGGCGCGCGCACCCGACTCCACGGCAAGCCGCGTAAGGAGCGGCAACCGTCCCAGGTTGTTGACCAGCGCCCGTGCGCACAACTCGACGGTCGAAGGATCGCGATCGCGCATCCGCGGCGCGAGCGTCCCGGCTTCGGCGGCATCGGGCGCGAGCGAATGAATGGCCTTGACGATCTCGGTGCCCGCCTCGCCGTCGAGGGCACAGTGATGAAACTTGACGTACAGGGCGAAGCTGCCGCCAGGGAGGCCCGGAATGTTATCGAGACCCTCGATAACGTACGCCTCCCAGAGCGGCTTGCTGCGATCGAGCGGTCGCGAATGGATCCGCGCGACCTGTATGCAGAGCTGGCGCCAGTCGCCGGGTTGCGGCAGCGCGATGTGCCGCACGTGGAATTCGACGTCGATGACCGCGTCCTCCACCCAGTACGGGCGGTCCGCGGCAATCGGCACGGTCACCAGGCGCCTGCGAAAGATCGGAGACGCGTCGAGTCGCGCCTCGAAGAAGCGCAGCACGTCCTTGAACCGGACCCGGCCTTCGGCAGCGCTGGAAGGATCGTAGATCGCAAGACCAGCGACGTGCATGTGCTGGTTCCCGCGTTCGAGCTGCAGGAAGACGTTGTCGAGTCCGGAGAGCTGCTTCATGTTGGAACCGGCGCAAGCAAGGTACTTCCAGCCCTGCCCGGAGTCCACTCGAAAGCGTGCGCCGCCTCCGGCCCGCGTTGCCGTGTGATCGCGCGGGATGCGCAACACGCGCCCGTTTTGCAATGCGGCACGGGCGTGTCGCGCGGCGCAGGCGGGCGCGTCCCGTCGCAAGCGTCGCACCGATCGTCCGACTCGCCGGTCATCGGCGACGGCATCCCGGAGTACGATGCGCGATCAACCTTCACTCACTGGAGTACCGCGATGTCGATCGGGTTCCGTAAGGGGCTGCTCGTGCTGGCTTTCGCCGCGGCAGCCTCCGCGCACGCACAGGACGCCGGCTGGGTAGCGCAAAGCAATGCGAACGCAGAGCCGGTGCTCGCCGTCATGGCGCGGTATGCACCGGAGACCGCCGCGGCCTTCGGCGTCGAGGGACACGACAGCGAGGTGCTCGACCTGAAGCCTGGCTACGACACGCGCTTCGAGGCGGATCTCGCCAAGGTCGCCGCCGATCTCGAGACCAGGCTTGCGACGACGACCGATCCGCGCGTGCGGCAGGACCTGCAGATCCTGCTTACTGCGGCGCGCGACCAGAGCACTACCTCGCAGCTGAACCGCCGCTTGATGCTGCCCTATTTCGATCTTGGCCAGGTCCTGTTCCGCAGCTTCGATTCGCTGCTCGATCCACGGGTCGACAAGCAGCGGTACCCCGCGGCGCTCACGCGGCTCAAGCGCTACACCGGCACCGAGGCGGGGTTCACGCCGATCACCGAGCTTCTCCGCGCACGCATCGAGGAACGGTTTGCGACGCCGGATCTCACCGGTCCGTGGACGGTCGAGGTCCAGCAGGCGCTCGACAACCAGGGGCGCTACCTGACCGGCATCAAGGAAGCCTTCGAGCGCAGCGGACTCAAGGGCTGGCAGAAGGACCATGCGCGCCTGGTGCGGCAGATGGAGGAGCATGCGCAGTGGATGCGCACAGAGTTGCTGCCGCACGCGCGTACCACCAACCGCCTGCCGCCGGAAGTGTACGCGGACAACCTGCGCAACTTCGGCGTCAAGACCGAGCCCCAGGAGCTTATCCAGAGTGCACTCATCGGCTACATGCAGACGCGCAACGAGCTCGACTCGACCGCGAGGCGGGTCGCAAAGGAGCGCGGCTACGACGTCAGCGACTATCGCGAGGTGCTGCGCCGCCTCAAGAAGGACGCGATCGCGAACGACGCCCTGATGCCGACCTACCGCGCACGGCTCAAGGACATCGAGGCGATCGTACGACGCGAGCGGATCATCACCATGCCCGAGCGCGAGGCCGTGATCCGGGTCGCCACCGAGGCTGAATCCACGGCTATCCCCGCGCCGCACCTGAGCCCGCCGCGCTTGATCGGCAACACCGGCGAGCCGGCGGAGTTCGTCCTACCGCTCGAGAACCCCAACGCCCCGCCCGGCACGAAGATGGACGATTTCACCTTCGACGCGATCACCTGGACCCTGACCGCTCACGAGGCACGACCGGGGCATGAGCTGCAGTTCGCGAAGATGGTCGAAAACGGCACCTCGATTCCGCGCGTCGTGTTCGCGTTCAACAGCGCCAATGTCGAGGGTTGGGCGTTGTACGCCGAGGCCGTCATGCAGCAGTACCTGCCCACCGAAGGCCAGATGGGCGCGCTTCAGATGCGGCTCATGCGCGCCGCGCGCGCCTTCCTCGATCCGATGATCAACCTGGGCCAGATCGAGCCCGCCGACGCGCAGCAGTTCCTGATGAAGGAGGTCGGCCTTTCCGAGCCGATGGCCAAGCAGGAGATCGATCGCTACAGCTTCCTCTCCCCCGGACAGGCCACCTCGTACTTCTACGGCTACCAGAAGCAGCTCGCGCTCCGCGCGCGCGCGGAGATGGCGCTGGGCGCCCGGTTCGAGGAGGGCGCCTATCACGACTTCGTGATCGGTGAGGGGCTCCTGCCGCCTGAACTCCTCGAGCAGGCGGTGATGGAACGTTTCGTCGCGCCGCGCACGGCGGCCGTGGCGGCGAGCCAATAGCGCGCGGCGGCGTCCGCGGCGACGAGAGGCATCGAGCCCCGGCATGCGCGGCCTCGCGGCAGCGCTCGCTGGCGTCGCCGCGCTCGCCGCGGCGTATCTCGCTCTCTGGCCCGTGCCGATCGAGCCGCGGGCCTGGTCCGCGCCGGCTTCCGCGGGCTTTACCGGCGCGCATGCGGAGAACGACCGGCTCGCGCGGCTCCGCCTGGTGTCGATCGAGCCGCACGTCGGACCGGAGCACATCGAGATCGGTCCGGACGGCAAGCTGTACACCGGTGTCCGGTCGGGCGCCATCCTGCGGATGGATCCCGATGGAACGCGGATCGAGGTATTCGCCGACACGGGCGGACGGCCGCTCGGACTCGCGTTCGCCGCCGACGGACGGCTGATCGTCGCTGATGCGCTGCGCGGCCTACTGGTCGTCCAGAAGGACGGCGCCGTCTCCGTCCTGGTCGACGAGCACGCCGGTGCGCCGATCCTCTACGCCGATGCCGTCGTCATCGCGCCCGACGGCGGCGTGCTGTTCACCGACGCGTCGCGACGCATCTCGCCCCGCGAGCACGGCACCTTCGACGCCGCACTCCTCGACATCATGGAGCACTCGTGCACCGGCCGGGTGCTGCGACACGAGCCGGTCAGCGGTCGCACCGCTCTGGTCATGGACGGATTGTGCTTTCCAAACGGGATCGCGTTCTCCAGGGACGGACGCAGCCTGTTCGTCGCCGAGACGGGGGAATACCGGATCTGGAAGATCGATGCGGGCGCGCGCGGTCTCGACGCGCGATCGGCGGCGTCCCGCGGCCCCGGTGGCGCCCGGATCATCGCGCAGAATCTCCCTGGGTTTCCCGACAACCTGACCCGTGGCGAGAGCGGACGTGTCTGGGTAGGGCTCACGAAGCCGCGCGGCAGCGCGGTGGATGCGCTTGCCGGTGTGCCGTTCCTGCGCAAAGTGGCAATGCGGCTGCCCCGCATTCTCTGGCCGGTGCCGCCGAGTCGGGGTCACCTCATTGCATTCGACGAGGACGGGCGCGTGCTTGCCGACCTGCAGGATCCGTCCGGCCGGCTGCCCGAGACCAGCGGAGCGACCGAGTACCACGGCCGGCTGTATGTGCAGAGCCTGCACGCCTCCGCCTTCGGGATGCTGTCCGGTCAGTAATAGAGCTGCATCTGCGACACCGCATACGCGAGCGAGCCCATCACGATTAGCACGGAGGTCGCAAGCGCTGTCGCGAGCATGAGGGCGTACTTGTTGCCGGTGGTCGTGTTTGTCATCGTCCGCTCCCGGTTTCCTTGATTCGGGAGCGACGATAGCGCTGCTTAATTCACCGATAAACTAGAGCAATCGTTGCACGCAATTCCGAATTCCTGAACAATACCGCGCATGGACCAGCTGCTCGCGATGCGGGTGTTCGTGAAAGTCGCCGACCGCGGGTCCTTCGCGCGGGCTGCCGACGAGCTCGACATCTCGCGCGCGGCGGCCAGCGGACACGTCGCGGCGCTCGAGCGCCATCTCGGGGCGCGGTTGATGCACCGGACTACACGCAAGGTCAGCCTGACGGCCGAAGGGGCAGATTTCCTGCGTCGCAGCCGCCGGATCCTCGACGAGCTGCGCGACGCGGAGGAGAGCCTGCACGACGCGCGGACCAAGCCGCAGGGGGAGCTGCGCGTTGATGTGCCGGTCGCGTTCGGCCGTCATCTGCTGCTGCCCGCCCTGCCGCAGTTTGCGAATCGTTATCCCGCGATCGACCTCGACATCCGCCTCAACGACCAGGTCGTGGACCTGGTCGCCGACCGGGTTGACGTTGCCGTGCGCGTCGGTCCGCTCCGGCA
>Ga0075421_100011997_pt1 | contig 10748 bp, 5 predicted proteins | sample SoiMetdeltSBSDD5_FD_75292 | JGI IMG/M metagenome (GOLD analysis project Ga0075421, IMG submission 75292) | Bulk soil microbial communities from a Populus tree surrounding site in Tennessee, USA - Soil MetaG P. deltoides SBSDD5 | ecosystem: Environmental > Terrestrial > Soil > Tree plantation...
GTGTGGTCTTTTCGGCTTCGGGCGAAGGGGGGAGCTTCTCTTTGTCGAGGCGCGCCAACACGAAGCGATCGATTGCATTGCGTGTCCAGCGCGCGTTGGCGACTTCGGGCAGCGGCGGGCGTACAGGGGCTTCATAGGCCCAATGCTTTTTCACGGCCGCATTCCGAACGCCGATGCCTTCGGGCCACACCGCGCCTTCTTCAATCCAACGCTTGATGGTGGCGATCTGTTCGGGTGGCAACGGTTTGCCTCCCATCGGCATGCGCACCTGTTCGCCGATACCCGCCGTGCGGAGATAAAGGGGGCTGTTCGAGGGGTCACCGGGCACAATGGCCTTGCCCGAAAGGCCGCCGGCCATGGCCGTATTCTTCGCGTCCAGGCGGAGGCCGCCCATTTGCGCTTTCGCGCCATGGCAGCCGGAGCAGTTCTTATCGAGAACGGGCTTAATGTCGCGTTCGAAGTCCACCTTCGCGGCATTTTGCGCGAACACGGGTACAAAGGCCGCGAGCGAGGTCAGCAGGAGGGAAAGAGGGTAGTTCGGACGGAGCATTTCGGTGGTTCGCTTCTATTCTATGCCGAGCCAGGCAAAGTGGAGAAGGAAGAGGAGCAGTGAACAACCGGGTAGAGAGCGACAGCGCAACGACGGGGGCGGTTTCGAAGTGTGAACTGGTCTGGTCACGTACTCGTCACAACTTGTGGAGAATTTGGATATACTGGCACGCACGTAAGGTCGCCCAAGTGCCTTACATAACATAAAGTCTTGCAAGGGTGAGGGGGTTCCTCATGAGTATTAAAAAGCTGATTGTGATCAGCCTCCTGGCGGCGTGTGCGCTCGCGCAGACTGACCGCGCCATTGTGACCGGAACGGTGACGGATTCCTCCGGCGCAGCGATTCCGGGCGCGAAGGTGACAGCGAGGAATGTAGCTACCAATGTGGGTGCTTCGACCGAAACAACCTCGAGCGGTGACTTCGCGATTCCGGCGTTGCCGGTCGGCACGTACGAAGTGCGCATTGAGAAACAGGGATTCAAGGCCGCCGTTCGCTCCGAGGTGATTCTCAATTCCGGGGCGAGTGTGTCGGTAAACGCAACGCTGGAAGTAGGCGCGGTTTCCGAGTCGGTGCAGGTCGCGGCGACGCTTGAATTGCTACAGACCTCGACGGCGAAGGTGACCACAGCGGTTTCCAACAAACTTGTGGATGAGTTGCCGCTCGTGGTCGGCGGAGCGATGCGCGGCGCCTTCGACCTGGCACTGATCACACCGCAAGTAAATCAACCTAACGACGACAATCTGAACATTGGCGGAGGCCAGGGCGGCGCGTATGGCGCCACGCTCGACGGCGTCAGCGTCCTCACGGGCCGCTTCAACTCAGTGCAGTGGGCCAATGTGAATACACCATCCGTGGATGCGATCACGGAGTTTTCGGTCGACACCAACGGCTTCAAGGCCGAGTTCGGCCGCGGACAAGGCGGCATGATCACGTTCTCGTCCAAGTCGGGCACAAACGAGCTCCACGGCACAGCCTACGAATTCCTGCGCAACGACGCACTCGACGCGCGCCGTTTCTTCGAAGCGCAAAAGGGCAAGTACAAGCAGAACGACTTCGGTTACTCCGTCGGCGGGCCGGTCTACATTCCCAAGATCTACGACGGCCGGAACAAGACATTCTTCTTTACATCGGGCGAGTGGTTCCGCAATCGCGTGGGCGCGAGCAGCGGCCGATTCAGCGTTCCGACTCCAGAGATGTTTAACGGCGACTTCAGAAACTGGGTTGACGGCACTGGAAGACCGTTACCAATATATGACCCGAACACGACCACAGCTTCGGGAACCGGCTTCACGCGCACGCCCTTCGCCGGAAATCAAATTCCGCAAGCGAGATTTGCGACGATTTCGCGCAATTACGCAACTCTGGTGAAGGACTTCCTGAGGCCCAATAATGGCGCCGCGCCCGGCACAAGCGACTATGTGCGGAATAACTACATCAATGACGTCGGCACGGCGCTGGATCCATGGACCAAGTACAGCGTCAAGGCCGACCACATTATCGGACAGAACGACCGCCTCAGTTTCCTGTACAACTATGGGCTACATCAACGTACGCCGGGGGCCGATGGCTTCCCTGGACTGCCTAGCATCCTGAATAACAACCGCATCGACGACCAGAAGAGCCATGTCTATCGCGGCACCTACGACAAGGTAATTACGCCGACCCTCGTCAATCACATGTTCGGCGGCGTGAACTTCTGGAAGGAGCGCCACGACGCATTGAGCCTCGACGGTGGATGGGAAGCGAAGGGCATTTGCGTCAAGGGGGCATGGGATTGCAACCGCAATCTCCTGATCGTGGAGAACTCGGACTACGACACCTGGGTCGCCCGCGCCTATGACGGTTCGGAAAATTTCGTTTACTCTTTCGGCGACGACCTTACCTGGACAAAGGGGAAGCATACAATCAAGGCCGGCTACCTGTGGGAACGCATTCACTACAACGGCTTTGGACAGCAAACCATCGGCGGACTGATCCGCGGCGACCGGCGGTCCACGAGCATTCCGAACAATAACGACATCAGCACGGGGGGTGGCAATGGATTCGCCTCGTTCCTGCTGGGGCAAGGTTTCACTGGCGGTACCGAGAACGATCGTTTCGTCGGTCAGCAATGGAGGAGCCACGCCTGGTACGTCCAAGACGATTGGAAGATCACACAGAAGCTGACATTGAACCTTGGCGTGCGCTATGAGTTCACGCTTCCGCCGACAGAGCAGTTGGACAAGTGGAGCGACCTGGACACATCGCTTCCTAACTCCCGCGCGGGCGGTCTTCCCGGAGCGTTGCGTTTTGCCGGTTTCGGACCCGGGCGCGAGAACAGCCGCGCCATTACCCCAGGCTGGTACGGCGGGATCGGGCCGCGATTCGGCTTCGCATATGCTCTCGATTCGAAGACGGTTTTGCGCGGCAGCGTCGGCAAAAGCTTCGGAGTCGCCAAGACGATCACCGGCAGCGCCCACTTCGAGGGATCCACTCTCGTATTCTCGGCATCGAGCCTGGACAACGGCGTTACGCCAATATTTCTCATCGATCAGGGACTCCCTCCTTATGTGAAGCCTCCGGTGATCGACCCGACCTTTTCCAACGGCGCCAGCCCAGCATATTGGGATGGGGAAGCAGTCCGCTTGCCGGAGAACTACCAGTGGACACTATCGGTTCAGCGCCAACTCAGCAGCACGCTGGTGTTTGAAGCTAACTACAGCGCAACGATCGGCGCGCACTTAGTGGCGGGCTTAAAGCGTTACAACCAGTTGCCGTTCAGCACATTGGAACGTTATGGCCGTACCCTGCTCAGCAGCAGCATCGATTCGCCCGCGGCAGCGGCGGCGGGCCTGCGCCGTCCCTATGCGGATATCAACTGCCAGTTCAGCTCCACCTGTGCACCAGTCAGCGTGGCGCAAGCACTGCGGCCGTTTCCGCAGTTCCGCGACATCAACACTGCGTCGGGCGCCGGCGACAAGAGCGGCCACTCCAGCTATCACGCGGTGGTTCTGAAGTTGGATAAGCGATACGGTTCGGGCGTGACGCTACAAGGCTCCTACGTGTACTCGAAGTTGATGACCGATGCTGACGGCTACAACCCCGACAACGGTACTCTCGATCACTATAATCGTCGTCTGGAAAAGTCGATTGGTGAGTTCGACCTCACGCACAACCTGAAGATGACCTACCTCTATGAACTCCCATTCGGCAAGGGCCGGCGGTTCGCGAATAGTGGAGTGGCATCGTGGGTGATCGGCGGATGGCGCATCGCCGGAAGCCAGTTCTATTCCAGCGGGTATCCGCTTTCGTTAAGCAACAGCGCCGCATTGGGCGGGGTTATGTTCAACGGCCGCAGCGCGGCTACGGTCACCACATACGATGGCTGGTTCGCCAATCTCAACAATCCGAACTGGAGCGGCAACGACCGGTACTTCCAGCCAGCATCGTTCTTCGGACCGCAACCGACCGACAGGACCGGCAATACGACGCGTCACAATCCCAAGGCCCGCCAGCCCTGGAACTTGAACGAGAACTTCTCGTTGGCCAAATCGTTCCGCATCACCGAGTCGGCGCGTGTCGATTTGCGCTGGGAGCTGTTCAATGCGTTTAACCGGTTCCGTCCGAATCCTGGTAGTACAAACATCCAGGATGCCAACTTCGGACGAGTTCAAAGCCAACTGAATGAGCCGAGGCGTATGCAACTGGGGCTCAAGATTTACTTCTAAGCACGCGTTGCCGAAAAGATGAGCCCGGTGGTCGAAGGATCGCCGGGCTTTTCATTTCTGTCTTAAAAGATCGGTGCGTCCTTGCCGTTCGCCACTTCGTAGGCGAAGTTGGCATAGGACTCCGCGTTGAGAAGCCGCAGAAATGGCGGAAGCGCGTTCATCCGCTTCATGTTGCCCTGAAAGTTGTAGGCGTGGTCGTCGATCAACTGCGGGTGGCCGACGAAGTGGGCCAACTCATGGATAATCGTGAACGCCTTGCGCTCCTGAACGAGCGGATTGAACGGCGGGCTGAGGAAGATCGAGTCGAGTCGAATCTTCTTTTTCTTCTCGATGCGATGCTGGCCGCCTTTGAAGAAACCGCCCCACCAGGTGTAGGCGTAGACTGTATTGTCGTTGAGGGGATCGGTTTCGAAGGCAGCTTCTCCCCACAGGCCACCGGGGCGCTCGAACACTTGGCGCATGCGGTCGAACGTCTTCAGGACGAAATGCGCATTCTGGGTTTTCGCGTGCGTCTTGTCGATCTGAAAATGTTTGTTTAGTCGCCGCATATGGAACTCGCGGCTGAACACGGTGAAGCCGCCCGGCGTGTCCTTGGTATTGATGTAGGGGATTGCCGTGGTGACGTTGACCTGGGCAGCGAGAACCCACTTGAGGGCAAGTTCGATACCCATTTGAAGTTGCGTCGGAGGGGCGATCGGGCCGCCAGGAGCGGATGCCTGCTTCGCGGCACCACCAGGACCACCGCCGAGGATGGGAATGGCTCCCCCTCGTCCGAGAATCTCGTTGATCTTGGCAATCGTTTGCTTGCCAGGCTCGATCAGGCCATCGCAGCCCTTCCACCCGAAGTGTTTCAGTTGAAACTTTTGAATCGCGGCGATTGTCTTTGGACCGCAGATGCCATCCATGGCCAGGTCCGGGGTCGCTCCGCCATTGGCCGGACCGACCTGAATGAGCGCCGATTGAATCGTCAAAACGTCGAGCGTATCGTTTTTGCCCTTGATACCGACGGGGAACTTGATGGTGATCGCGCCGCCAGGGGTTGGGCCGGGCGGCGTCGGAGGTTCCTCGCTGCCCAGGCTGCTCAGCGAATGGAGTTTCTTGCAGACGCCGCCGACTGTCTTGCAAATAAACACGGTGCACTTCCAGTCACCGGGATTTGGGCCTCCCGGTTCTACAGTCCGGCCGAAGAAGCGGCCGGGGCCACCAGTTGATTCATCCGCTCAATCTGTTTCACGAGGAAGTTCATATCCTCGAATGGAGCGCCACCGGTGACTCCCCAATGTACGCGACCTTTCTTGTCAATAAGGATCGTCGAATGAAGTTCCATCTCCTCAAAATCGTCGTAGGAGCGAAAACGCTTCGCGTTGTCGTGGCTGGCGGTATCGGACAGGAAGCGGATGGCGGCGTACTCGGTTCCCTTCAGGAGTTCGGCATTCGCGGACGGCTGGTTCAGGCTGACAGCCAGGACGGAGGCATTCAGCCGGTCCCATTCCTTCTTGTTCCCCTGCAGCTTCTTGAGTTGGTCCATGCAGTGCACGCATTCGCGGCCCAGGTAGAAGACGAGAATCACGTTCTTGTCTTGATAGCCGGAGAGCGACACCGGCTTGCCTTCCGCGTCTTTCACCTCAAGTGCGGGGGCGGCGTGGGGCTCCCATACGGCTGGACCGAACCGTTCGAGGCTGATTTGCGGATAGGAGCGTTCAGGACCCGGAGCGTAGTTCTTCGGCTGAACCTTCAAACCGGTGGCCAGCGCACGCTCGACGAGGCGGATGCCCTTGTCGGCACCGGATGCCGTGAAGAGCAACTGCTGAAAGGCCTTTTCAGCCTCTGCGCGTTGGCCCAATGCGTGACGCGCTTCGACCATGCCGGCGAGGGCGAAGATGTCGTTGCGCGTGAGCTTCAGCGCCTTGTCATAAGCTTCGACAGCGAGCGCCGGACTTTTCGCCTTTAAGTAGGCATCGCCAAGCGCGATATATAGCGACTCCGGATAGAACGGCGGATCATTGTCGCTCAACTGCATCTCGTACTGCTTCTGAGCCGATTCGGTGAGAAGTCCAAGCCCCTGCACCGTCTCGCCCCTGGCCAACAGCAACCGGGCTTTCAGTTCCGAGTTTTGAATGTTGTAGAAGGCCTCGAATGGCTTGTTTTTATCGAGGTCCTTGCGCAACGCCTCGTGATCGGCGAACGACCGCTCCGCCTTGTCGAGGTTGCCGAGTCCGATGTGAGCGCGCGTATCGGCGTAAGCATGGTTCATCTTGTCCATGAAAATGTCGCGCCACGGGATGGTACGCGAATCGAGCAACTCGTTCCAGCGCCCGAATTTGACGAGTGCGCGGAGCATCGCCGAAATCCCCTGCGAGTGGCTCGAGTAGCGTGCGTCGGCATTGTTCTTCGGATCCTTCGGCGCGTCGATCAACTGGCGCGCGCCGAAGATGGCAGCATCGGCCATGCCCAGTTGCTCCTGAATATAGGACAAGTAATTCCGATTGTGACCGTAGTTCCAGTGGTTGAACGGAAAGGTAAGCGTGTCGCGCATAATGCGCTTTTCGGTGCGCGTAGCCGAGTCCATACTGATGGCCGCTTCGTGCCACATACCGACCGTGGCATAGACATGCCCCGGCATGTGCAGCGCGTGGCCCGAGCCGGGCGCAATTTCGCCGTAACGCTTGCAGCTACCGAGCGCCTGCTCCGGCTCGTGATAGTTCCAGTTGTGAATGCGGTAGTGGTGCGCACCGGGATGATCTGGGGCCTTGGCAAGCACTTCCTGGATGATGCGCTCGGTTCCGTAGCGATTGTCGCCAATGCCAGCCAGCGCAAGTAGCGCCTTGGCTTCCAAGTCGTCCGGGTATTTCACGATGATGGTTTCGAGCACCTTACGATACTCGCGGTCGCGTTTTTCGTTGTTGTCGCCGCGATCGCGGAGAGGATCGATGGCGAGCGATTTCTCGAGCGATTCGATATAGAGGCGCTCGCGTTCGGTGACAGCGGCCTTGCGCTTCACCGCTTCGCGCAGGAAGTCCTTCGCCCGGTCGCCGCCGGCCGCTCGCGCCAGGCCCCAATAGACCATCGCGTTATCCGGCTCAAGCTTCAGCGCCCAGCGGAACGAGCGCTCGGCCTCATAGTCCCAGAACGAATGCAGCAGCGTGTTGCCCTGGTTGAACCATTTCTGCACTTCGGGATTCTTCGTAGTGATGAGGAACGGCGCCGAACCGATGGGTTCGATCTCGACCGGCCGGGACCGCGGCCCTTCATCGAATGCCTTTCCGTAGTGGGAATGGCCCTGTTTGATTTTTTCGGCGGTGGACTGGGCGAAGGTGGCCAGGGAAAACAGGAACAGCAGGAGCGGCAGACGGCGCATGCAACTAATGTGCCTCAAAACCGCCCTGCGCGAAAGTGCCGGCCGCGATATTCTAGCTGGACGATGATGAACCGGCGCGCCTTTCTCGGCTCCTTGGCCGCAAGCCAGGCACAAGCTTTGGCGCAGGGCCAAGCGGGAAAGCCGAACGTGTTGTTCCTGTCCGTGGACGACATGAACGATTGGGTGGGCTGCCTCAATGGGTATCCAGGAGTGAAGACTCCGAATATCGACCGGCTCGCCAAACGTGGCGCACTGTTTGCCGACGCCCATTGCTCATCGCCCATCTGCAATCCCTCGCGCACTGCGCTGCTGACAGGCCAGGCCGCATGGCGGACAGGAATCTATAACAACGACCAGCCATGGCCGCCGCACATGCCCGGCGCGAAAACGTTGCCCGTATATTTCCGCGAGAACGGCTACCATGTGGCGGGAGCGGGCAAGGTATTCCATCACGTCGCTGGACACAACCCACCGTCGCAGTGGGATGAGTTTCAATTGCAGAAGTTCGACGACCCCTGGTACCGGCGGGCGGAATGGTATCCGTGGAACGTGAAGGTGCCGGCGCCGCCCGGTCATCCATTCAACGACCTGCCGGGGTTTCAGGGAGAGTTCGATTGGGGCGTGCTGCCGGAGCGGAAGGAAGAGGCCTACGGCGACATGGCGGCGGTCGCTTTTGGACAACAGTTCCTGAAGCGCGAACACGCGAAGCCGTTCTTTCTCGCCGTCGGACTGTGGCATCCGCACATTCCGATGTTCGCGCCGCACGAGTACTTCGATCTCTATCCGCCGGAACAGGTGCGGCTGCCCGAAGTTCCCGGCAACGACCTGGACGACGTGCCCGAGGCCGCCAAGAAGTTCGCCGGGGCGCGCATCGAGGAGCACGACCGCATCTTGAAAGAAGGCAAGTGGCGCGACGCCGTGCGCGCCTACCTGGCTTGCATTTCATTTGCGGACCGCATGATCGCGTATCTTCTGGACGCGCTCGAGGCCAGCCCCTACGCAAAAAACACCGTGATCGTGTTCTGGAGCGATAACGGTTGGCACCTGGGCGAGAAGCGGCATTGGCACAAAACAACTCTCTGGCAGCGATCCACGCACATTCCGCTCATCTTCGCCGGGCCGGGCGTTGCGAGCACGGGCATGGCGCGAACCACCCCGGTAGCGCTTCTTGATCTCTACCCGACGCTCATCGATCTCTGTGGATTACCCAGACGAACAGACTTGGATGGCGTCTCGCTCGCGCCGCTGCTGCGGGACGCGAAGGCTGGACGAAACCCTGTGGTGACCACCCTCATGCGTAACAATCACGCTGTGATTTCCGCACGCTGGCGGTACATTCGCTACGCGGACACCTCGGAAGAGTTGTATGATCGCGTGGCCGATCCCAACGAATGGCGCAACCTCGCCGGTGATGCCACGCTAGCCAGTGTGAAGCGGGAACACGCGCAATGGATCCCCAAAGAGAACGCCCCGTTTGCGCCGGAGCGCAATGACTACGACTTCAATTTCGAGCGGTATGAGTTCAAGCGGAAGACCCGCTAGGACCGCCTACTTCTTCGCCGCGACAGCGGGCTTGGCGCCATTGGTCTCGGCCACGGGCAGCGCCTCGACAGTCCCCGCCAATCCGATTCTGGCGCGCACTTCCGCGTCCAACTTGGCCAGGATGTCGGGGTTGTCCTTGAGAAACTGGCGCGAATTCTCGCGGCCCTGGCCGATGCGTTCGCCGCCATAGCTATACCAGGAACCAGACTTTTCGACGATGTTCTGCGCGGTGGCAAGATCAAGCAAGTCGCCTTCGCGCGAAATGCCCTGCCCGTAGAGGATATCGAACTCAGCCTCTCGGAAGGGCGGCGCGCACTTGTTCTTGACGACCTTGATTTTGGTGCGGTTTCCGATGACCTGCTCGCCTTCTTTGATGGCGGCGATACGGCGGATATCGAGGCGGACGCTTGAGTAGAACTTCAGTGCCCGGCCGCCGGTGGTGGTTTCCGGACTACCGAACATGACGCCGATCTTCTCGCGAATCTGGTTGATGAAGATCAGGCAGCCCTTCGATTTCGAAACGATGCCGGTGAGCTTGCGCATGGCCTGCGACATAAGCCGGGCCTGCACACCCATGAAGCTGTCGCCCATTTCGCCGTCGAGTTCGGCCTTGGGCACGAGAGCGGCGACGGAGTCAACAATCAGAATATCGACCGAGTTCGAGCTGACGAGTGCACTGGTGATTTCCAGCGCCTGTTCGGCGTAGTCCGGCTGTGAAACGAGAAGGTTATCGATGTCCACGCCGAGCTTGGCCGCATAGACAGGATCGAGCGCGTGTTCGACGTCGATGAAGGCGGCCACGCCGCCACGCTTCTGTGCCTCGGCGACGGCCTGCAGCGCGACAGTGGTTTTGCCCGATGATTCCGGCCCGTAAATCTCGCTGATTCGACCGCGTGGGAAGCCGCCGATGCCGAGAGCGTAATCGACGGAGATGGAGCCGGTGGAGATCGCTTCAATCGGGAGAACCGCTTCGCGGGATCCCAAGCGGAGGATCGAACCCTTTCCGAACTGCTTTTCGATGGTGCCAAGCGCGGCGGCTAGGGCGCGCGATTTTTCCTTTTCATCCATACGGGAGGACCTCCGGGAACTCGTTTGGGGGAGACCCTCTAGTATAGCGTTGCGGCGGCCCTAGAGGCCGGAAGCAGCCTTCCATTCTTCGCCGCGCGTGCGCATGGCCTCGTCCATGGCGGTGAAGCCGAGTTTTTCGCGCAGCTCCTCCGTCAGGCGGAGCCGGATGTCCTGGTTTTCACGGAGGAACTGGCGGACATTGTCGCGGCCTTGCCCGATGCGCTGCCCACCGTAGCTGAACCACGAGCCGGCCTTCTCCAGCACGCCGTTTTCGGCGCCCAGATCGATGAGATCGCCCTCAAGCGAGATTCCGTGGCCATACAGGACATCGAATTCGCACTCGCGGAACGGCGGCGCGCACTTGTTTTTGACCACTTTGACGCGCGTCCGGTTGCCAATTACCGCTTCCCCCTCTTTGATTGCGGCCAAGCGGCGAATATCACAGCGGATGCTCGAGTAGAACTTAAGCGCGCGGCCGCCTGTGGTTGTTTCCGGGCTGCCGAACATCACGCCTATCTTCTCG
>Ga0075421_100011998_pt1 | contig 10748 bp, 12 predicted proteins | sample SoiMetdeltSBSDD5_FD_75292 | JGI IMG/M metagenome (GOLD analysis project Ga0075421, IMG submission 75292) | Bulk soil microbial communities from a Populus tree surrounding site in Tennessee, USA - Soil MetaG P. deltoides SBSDD5 | ecosystem: Environmental > Terrestrial > Soil > Tree plantation...
TCAGGTCGTTATATTCAAGCCTCTGATCCTCTTTGAGTCCGGCCTTGATTCCGGTGAGAAGGACGACGGCCCCTCCGTAGTCTTTCCGATTAAGGGCCGCCATCACTTCCGGAGTGCCTCGGAGAGTGACTGTGGCAGGCGCGCTCACCGGCGCAGGAGGGGCAGTTGGAGTTGGTTGCGCTGCCGGCGGAGCGCTCGCTTGCGGAATAGGTTCGGCTGCCGGAGCGCTCGCGTCCGCCGGTGCGGCACTTTGCTCCGCCGCCGGCGCGGGTTGGCTGGCCGACTCAGAACTGGGTTTCTTGCAACCAACTCCGCAGGTAACCAAGGTGGCCGAGCCGACCAGAAGCCAGGAACAGAGGCGTAACATGTCGTTTTATTTCGCTCAGGACTTCGTGCCGCTCATTTGTAGCCGGGACCATTGAGCAACTCATTAGGTCTGCCAAACAGCCTGGTGTTGAGAAAGTCGTTGAACTTCTTCAGCTTGATGAATTCGGCTGTCCCGCCGAAGCGGCCTACCATGGCCCCGCCTCCCCGGTCGGTATTGCTATTGTAGGCTCCCGAACCCGAATGCCGCTGAGAAACGCCTTCGCCGCCTGTTTCGGGATTGTTGCCCGCGTCATTGAAATAGAATCCTTGAGTTTCATTCTGCTCCCAGAGCTGTATATCTGTCGGAATGAAATCCGAGATTTTGTACGTCTTGCCTTGCAAATCTCTCGCCTTGGGTCCCACATAGCCGCCGATGGTTCCGTTCCAGCAATAGGAGGTCACCTTCACCGGCCGATCACGCCACCATCCCTTGAACTTTCCTGTAGGACTGCCTGTATTACGCTGCGCCACGTCCTTCGGACAGTACATGACCTGCACACTTTTAGCGAGGTACGGACCGAGCTGACCAACCTTAAAGAACAAAACCTGGTTGCTGTACTGTTGTGAATTCAGGTCCGTGACACCCGCGCAACTCGGAGGTCTCGCCGGTCCACCCGGGATTCGTCCGTTGTTTGCTGTGGCGTAGGCCCATCCATCGGGGCCTGTCAAATCACTTCCCCAGGTCGGGTGCGCCACGGCATCGTTCTGGTCCGTGACGTACATATGACTCGCCAGGAGGACCTGCTTGACGTTGTTGATATCCACTGTGGCTTGAGCCTTGTCCTTGGCTTTGCTCAGAGCCGGCAAAAGCAGACCGGCCAGAATCGCGATAATAGCGATCACGACCAGCAGTTCAATGAGGGTAAACGCGCGGTCGTCTTTTTTCCGATTCAGCCAGGCCAGTGCCTTAAGGAGTTTTGCTGTTCTCATAACACTTCTACGTTGTTAATTGCCGCCAACGCAAGGCAGCAAGTTTGGGCTTTTGCCGGAGACTAGACCTCGGCAAATCTCAAGTCAACTGTGCGTTTCGGTGCACACCTGCCGCATCACCGGCCTGATCAAAACCGCCCCGCGCAACGACTCCCGACGCTTTCTCAAATCCTTCCGCCGGTGACCTCTGTTTCTTTGATTGGCATTTGTCATAGCCCGATTACGATGCGCGGCCAATGCACCCTGGTTGGCTGCCCGCCTGGACAAAAGCGCTCGCGTTCAAACTGGCTTGCCTCCTGCCCCTGGCCGCGTGCTTCTCAGGCTGCTCCAGTTTTCATGGGCGCGGAATCAGATCCCCGATACAACACCAGTATTCGGTCCGCGACCCACAGTTCCTCCGGTCCATGGGACAACTGGTCGGGCCCGGGATTCTCGCGAGCAATCGCGTCACCGCGTTGATCAATGGCGACCGGATGTTCCCCGCGATGCTGGAGGCCGTCCGCGGCGCGCAGAAGTCGATCACGCTGGAGACCTACATCTATTGGTCTGGCGACGTGGGAGGGCAGTTTGCCGAAGCGCTGTCGGAGCGGGCTCGGGCGGGAGTCAGAACGCACGTGCTGATCGACTGGATGGGATCGCGCAAGATGGATTCGAGAGACCTCGACACGATGCGCGCGGCCGGCGTGGAAGTGGAAAAATATAATCCACTCGGATGGTTTAATCTCAATCCCGCCCGGCTGAATCACCGCGACCATCGCAAGCTGCTGGTGGTGGATGGCAAGGTGGGATTCATCGGCGGCGCCGGGCTTGCCGACGTCTGGCAGGGCAACGCCGATTCACCGGAACATTGGCGGGACTCGATGTTTCGCCTCGAAGGCCCAGCCGTCGGGCAGATGCAGGCGGCCTTCATGGACAACTGGATGAAAAGCACAGGACGCATTCTGGACGGCGAGGAGTACTTCCCGGAACTCCGGCCCGCCGACGACCACTACGCACAGGTTTTCTTCAGTTCGCCTCGCGATGGTACGGAAAGAGTCCGGCTGATGTATTTACTCGCGATTGCCGCGGCGCATACAAACATCCGGCTGTCCGCCTCGTATTTTCTCCCCGGTGGCCTGACGACCGATGAAATCGTCGAGGCGGCCCGGCGCGGCGTTGAAGTCGAGATCATCCTGCCCGGCTCGAAAACCGACGTGCCGATTGCCCGATACGCCTCGCGCTCGAAGTGGGGCCCGCTGTTGAAGGCGGGCGTCAAGATCTACGAATACCAACCGACGATGTACCACTGCAAAGTGATGATCGTGGACGACGTGTGGGTGACGGTGGGCTCGGCGAATTTCGACGATCGCTCATTCCGGCTGAACGACGAGGCCAATCTGAATGTCTATTCGGCCGGGTTCGCCGCCGAGCAAGCGCGCATCTTCGAGGAGGACAAGACCCAATCGCGCCGCGTGATTTATGAAGAGTGGAAGAAACGCGGACTCTGCAAGAAGTTGCTCGAAAAGATGCTCGCGCCGTTCCGGTCACAGCTTTGAGATAGGGGGCCGTTCGCCCGTTCAAATCTCAAGACACGGATCAGAGCAAATCAACCATGGACTGCGCGAAACTCATTGACGCGAATCACGCCAGTTCCTCCCCCGCAGATTACACGGATTGACACCGATTCAATCCGTGGGAATCCGTGCAATCCGTGTCTCAAGAGAGTGCGGGAGGGGGCGCGTTGACAGCCGGCACATGCGGGAGACTCGGGGCGTCTCCAAGGCTCGAAGCCGCTGCGGCCTGGAAGGCCGCGGTCCGGCCGTCTGGCGGCTCCGCCGCTCCAGGCATTCGTGGCTCCTTCAATTGGATTGTTTCCTGGCCACGAGCGTGAGCCGCTGCCACCACCAGACAATTCTTCCCTCCTCTTCGGCGAGCCGGAACCGCTCGCGGGCGGCGTCTGGCGCATTCGCGATCAACTCCAGCACCTTGCCGCGGTTCTCGGTCGAAGTCGCCGCCGTCTCGAAATACCAGTTCAGATCGGGCTGTTTGAACGGGACGAGCATGGTGTGAACCACGCTGAGTCCGCTGGCCTCACACCACCGGCTCCATGCGCGCGGCGTCTGAAAGCGATGGTGGCTCGGGTCGCGGTATTTTTCCACGGCGTGAATCCAGGCTTCGGCTTCCGGTCGATCGTCCTCCACGCTGCCGTCGATCAACACAAAGTATCCACCTGTCTTGAGCACACGGGCGGTTTCGCCGATGAAACCCTCGGGCGAACTGAAATGATGCGCGGCAACCCGGCACGTCACGAGGTCGAAGCCCGCGTCGGTGTACGGGAATCGTTCGGCGGCATGCTGGCGCGCCTGGACTTTCAAGCCCCGGCGGGCGGCGGCTTCCATAGCGCGTTCCAACATCGGGAGCGCGATGTCCGCCAGCGTCACATCGTGTCCCAGGCTGGCGAGAAACAATCCCGCGTGCCCGGCCCCCGCGGCAATGTCGAGGACGCGCGATCCGAGAGGCAGGTCGAGTGGTTCGATGGCCGCGCGGACGTCCTCTATGTTTTCAAGGATGTGCCCCTGTGCGTAGCGATGGCTTTGCCGGGCGAACTGTTCCTGTGCCGCCTGTTGGACTTCATCCAGGTTCATCGCGCCAGTGATACTCGATGTAACGGGCCGTTTCCAATGCGTCCTCTTTCCCCAACAGCCGGGCCACCAGATGAAACGCGGCGTCGATGCCCGCCGATACTCCGGCAGACACGATGATCCTGCCATTGTCCAGGAAACGTTGGTCGCGGAGAACCGTGGCCGTGGGTGCGACTTGCTGAAGGAGATCAAGAGCGCCGTGATGCGTTGTTGCCTTCAGACCGTCGAGTAACCCCGCTTTCGCCAACAAGAGCGATCCGGTGCACACCGATAGAACAATCTCCGCAGTGGAAGCCACCGTCTTGATCCAGTCCACGAGACGCGGATTGTTCATCTCGCGGCGGGTGCCCCACCCCCCAGGCACAACAAGAATATGCGGCGGTGGACATTCGGCAATGGTGTGGCTCGGATTGACGCTGAGCTGGTTCCGGGCGAGGACAGGCCCTGAGGTTTCAGCAACGGTATAAACATTGAACGGCGCGGGCTGTCTCTGGCGGCCGGTCACTGAAAAAACCTCCAGTGGGCCACAAAAGTCCAGCACCTCGACATCGTCGAAAATCAGAATGGCAACATTTCGCGTTTGTTCCACAGCAACTTCAGGCGAAACGGAGTTCCATGTCGATCGGCTCATCCTCCGCCTCGGAAGGCGGTTCGTCCTTGAGCAGTTTGAATCCAAGCGAACGATAGAGTGCCTGCGCCTCTTTCATCGAAGGCAGTGTGTCGAGCTGAATCACGCGGTAACCCAGCCGCCGCGCTTCGCCCAGGACTCGTTCCGTGAGCCGCCGACCGATCCCTTTGCCACGAAAAATCGGGCGCACGTAGAGCCGTTTCAGTTCGCCAGTTCCTTCCCCGGCCGGCCTCAGCGCCACACAGCCGGCCGGCTCCGAATTCACAAGAGCCAGGAGCAGCCTGCCTGAAGGCGGCCCGTAGCCACCGGGCAACTGGTCGAGCTCTTTTTGAAAATCGCTGAAGCAAATGTGGAAGCTCAGTGAGCGGGCATACTCTACGAAAAGCTCTCGAATCCGTGCCAGTTGCTCAGGTGTTTCGACCGGCATGATTTGGAGACTGCTCATAACAGTTCTCCGCGCAGCACAGTAACGGCCCTTCCACCGAGAAATATGCGATCACCCGCGACGCGCACCTTTACTACGCCACCGCGCGCCGAGGCCTGATAAGCGACGAACTCCGATTTGTTCAACCGCGATTGCCAGAACGGACCGAGCGAACAGTGGGCCGAGCCGGTAACGGGGTCTTCGTTCACGCCGGATGCGGGGGCGAAGAAGCGGGACACGAAATCAAACTCAACCCGGTCGGAGCGGCTGGTGACAATCACACCTCGAACAGGCAATCGCCCAAGCTGAGAGAAGTCCGGCTTCAGCTTGCGGAGGGTCGCCGCGGAGTCCGCCTCGACGAGATAGTCGTAGGCGCTGCGGCCGACGAACAGCGGCTGCATTCCCAACGCCTCGGCAAGCCCCGCCGGCGCGTCGGCCGGTTCAGCGACGCGAGCGGGAAAATCCATTTCAATTCCTTCACGGTTGCGAACGCACGTCAGCAACCCGCTCTTCGTATGAAATCGCGCTGGAGCGGTCGCTGGAAGTTCGCACGTCTCCCACAACACATGCGCGCCGGCGAGGGTCGCGTGGCCGCACAAGGCGACTTCCACCACCGGTGTGAACCAGCGGAGACGGTAGTCGTCGCCTTCCGGATGCAGGAAGGCGGTTTCCGACAGGTTCATTTCGGCCGCGACGCTTTGCATCCAGCATTCAGCTCGCGGCGCGGTCAAAACGCAGACGGCCGCCGGATTGCCCGCAAAGGGCTTGTCGGTGAATGCGTCCACTTGATGAATTGCGATTCCCACAGTGCTTCAGCCTTTTGCCATCCGCTTGGTTGCCATCGCGTCGTCCCAGGCGACAAATTCGCGGTTCGCCGCTGGTTCACCGCGACAGCCCCATCACATTAACCAAACCGCGGTCCTGAAACAATGCGCGAGACCAACCAGTCCGCAGCCCCAAAGTATGGCGTACGCCAGCCTCTCCCAGGATGCCGTGGGATCTCCTTCCACCGGATCAAAACCGATTCGGGTTCGGGTCACGGCCTTGGATGTTCGGGAGATTTTCAAACGCACGCTCCCCGGCACGCTCGCCTCCCCGAATGCGATGTCGCCGTCGATGGCAGAAAGTTCCCTCGTATTTCCTTTCGAAGAAACCGATTGGACGACCACCGCGCCATCGTCGGTTGCCACGAAACTCTCGCCCGGCAGAAGGATCATGTCGGCAACGGACCCCTCTTGAGTGATCCATAAACGTCCGTGGCGACAGTCGATGCGCAGCCCGCGAACCTTGCCTTCGACTCGCCAGAGCGAATTCGCGTCCAGCGCAAACTCGATCTCCCGCCGCGCCGCTTGAGACTGTGCGACGGTTTGCCGTTCGCCCAGGCCCGCGCTCCTGGGTGGCGGCGGCGACGGTTTCTCTACGGCGCACAGGCGGCATGAATCGGAGTGCCCCCTCACCCGCCCTTCGGGCACGCTCTCCCCCGCTGGGGGAGAAGGATGGAGTGAGGGGGTGCCGTCCATGGAAAGCGCCGTTTGAGGAGCCGCCCCGTTTCCGCCACGAAGAAGGGAAGTCATTTTCATGCCCTCATCATGGAGAAGAATTCGCGACCAGAACAGATGCAGACAACGACGTTTCCAACCGTAACAGTTCGTTTCGTCTCGAAAACTGTACTGGTCAATAATTCGGCCAGGTGTAACTATCAGCCCGGCAACGGCAGCCTATTATCGCGTCATGGTCACCGAAACCCTGGCTTCGCACATCGCGGCACAACCTGAATCGCAGAAAAGTTTGTACCGACAGGTCGCGTTGCGCATCTCCGAATTGATCGAACACGGCACGTTGCGTCCGGGTGAACGGGTTCCCTCCGTGCGCAAATTGAGCGAGCAGGAAGAGGTCAGCATTGCGACGGTGATGCAGGCCTACCGGATTTTGGAGAGCAAGGGGCTGATCGAAGCACGGCCGCAGTCCGGCTACTACGTGCGTCCGCGAGTATGGCGTCCACCGGCCGAACCGGCAAAGAGCGAGCCGTCCCTGCGCGCAACGCGGGTCAGCACCACCGACCTTGTCCGGCGAGTCATGGAGGCTGCGCGGGACTCCTCATTGGTCGGCCTGGGCGCGGCGCTGCCCAGTTGGAGTCTGCTGCCCACCCTGCAACTGAGCCGCACGATGGCTGCTGTGGGGCGGCGATCTCCACAGTCGGCCAACGCCTACGACGTTTCGCCCGGAAACCATCCGTTGCGCGTGCAAATCGCCCGACGCGCCATGGAGGCCGGCTGCACGCTCGCACCCGACGACGTGATCACCACGTGCGGCTGCCAGGAAGCGCTCCACCTCAGCCTGCGCGCAGTCGCGAAACCGGGCGACACGGTCGCAATCGAATCGCCAACCTATTTCGGCGTGTTGCAGATCATCCAGTCGCTCGGCCTCAAGGCTTGCGAGATTCCCACTTATCCGCGCCACGGGATTTGCCTCGATGAACTGGAGAAACGGCTCGACTGCTGCCGGATCAAGGCGTGTCTTTTCATGCTGAACTACGGCAACCCGCTGGGCAGTTGCATGCCGGATGACAAGAAGGAGCGGCTCGTCGAGATGCTCGCCAAGCGGAACATTCCGCTGATCGAAGACGACATTTACGGCGAGCTGGCCTTTGCCGCCGACCGGCCGAAGACAGCCAAGGCGTTCGATCGAGAAGGCCTGGTGTTGCTTTGCAGTTCGTTTTGCAAAACGCTGGCGCCCGGCTACCGCGTCGGTTGGGTCGTGCCGGGCAGGTTCCGCGACGAGATCCAACATCTCAAATACGTCACCAGCATGGGCACCGCGACCCTGCCGCAACTGGCCGTGGCCGATTTTCTGGCCACCGGAGGATTCGATCACCACTTGCGAAAGTTGCGCCGCGTCTATGCAGACCAGGTCGAGCGGGTCACCCATGCGATCACCCGATTCTTTCCCGAGGGCACGAAGGTCACTCGCCCGACGGGTGGCTATGTCCTTTGGGTTGAGTTGCCGTCGAATATTGATTCGGTCGAACTGTTTGACCGCGCTCTGCGAGAAAAGATCAGCATCGTCCCCGGCCCCATTTTCTCGCCGAAACAGGGTTTTCGGAACTTCATCCGCTTAAGCTGCGGCAACCAGTGGTCGGAAACGATCGACAAAGCCTTGTTCAAGCTGGGGCAGCTTATCACCCGAATGAGCTGAACTGAAGAAGCGTTCCGGCCGCGGCTCGACTTAGGTTGACTTGGTTTTGGGGCAACCGTAGATTGGCCGCAAATGTTCGCCGCCGACACCAAAGCGGTCGAGGTTGCAGCCACTCCCGCACCTGAATTGCCTCAGTCCTGGAAGCAGATCGTGGAGCCGGTGGGCCCTTTCCTGGAGCAGGTGACCCGGCACCTCGCCGAACAGGTGCGAACGTTCGACGACGAGATCGCTTCCTACGCCCAATACGCGCTCACCAACCAGGGCAAGCAGTTGCGTCCGGCCCTCGTTGCCCTGAGCGCGGGCTCGATTGGCAAGCTGAACGACGATCTGGTCACGGCGGCCGTCATCATCGAGATGGTCCATCTGGCGACGCTCGTGCATGACGATATCATGGATGAGGCGGTCCTTCGGCGCAGCCAGCCCACACTCGCGGCCAACTGGGGCAATCAGATTTCCGTGCTGTTGGGCGATTGCCTCTTCGCACACGCGTTGAAGCTGGCGGCGGGATATCCGACGCCGGAGGTTTGCCGGGCGGTGGCTTCGGCCACCAAAACCGTTTGTTCGGGCGAGATCCTGCAGACGAATCGGCGGCGGCAATTCCAGCTTTCCCGCGCCGAATACTTCAAGGTCCTGGAGATGAAGACGGCCGAGTTGTTCGCGCTATCCTGCGATCTCGGCTCGTGGCTGAGCGGAACCGCCCCTCGTGAACGCACCGCCCTCCGCAGATTCGGCCTTGCGCTCGGCACGGCTTATCAGATTTACGACGATTGCCTCGATTTGTTCGGCTCGGAAGCTTCGGTCGGAAAATCTCTCGGCACGGACCTGGCGAATGGCAAGCTGACGTTGCCCGTACTGGTCGCCTGGGAAAGGGCGAATCCGGCCGACCGGTCGCGCCTGCAGACGCTCGTCGAGCGGTGGGATGACCGCCATTTCGTGCGAGTGGTCGAGCTGTTGGAAGAGTATGATGCGCTTGATGAATCGCGGAAGACGGTTCACCGCTTTTTGCAGTCGGCACGGCAATCCCTGGACCTGTTGCCGGAAACGGGAAACCGATTGGCCTTAGCTGGCCTCACCGGTTTTTTGGCGCAACAAACGAACGCCTTGGGGGTTTAATTCACCGTTCATGAACGCAACCGTCCTCGAGACCCCCCTCGCGCGCCCGCGTCCGCCTGCCGAGGCGCCGGACGAACGCACGCTGGTGAAACGCGCCAAAGAGGGTGACATGACCGCGTACGACGGGCTGGTGCGGCTTTACCAGGAACGCATCTACGCGACTATCTACCACATGACGTCAAACCACGAGGACGCCAACGACCTCGCGCAAGAAACCTTCATCAAGGCGTTCCAGGCGTTGAAATCGTTCAAAGGCGATTCCAGCTTCTTCACCTGGGTTTACCGGATCGCGGTCAACAAGACGATCAACTTCCTCAAGCAGCGGAAGAACAGGACTCACCTGAGTCTGAACGATCTGGATTTTAACGCCGAACACGATCGGGACCTGGTTGCCCTGATTTCAGACAAAAACCCCCGTCGGGAAGTCAACCTGACCGAACTGCAGGAAAAGTTGAACGCGGCCATGCACAAGCTGTCCGATGTTCATAGATTGGTTGTAACACTGCATGATGTGCAAGGTTTGTCGCACGAAGAAATTGGGAAGATCATGGACTGCAACACGGGGACGGTCCGGTCGCGCTTGTTTTACGCCAGACAACAGTTGCAAGCCTACCTGTCTGATTATCTGAAATGACCATGAGTAACGCTCCTGAAAACTTTAACGATCTTCGAAAGCTGCTTGCGCTCAAACGCCACGAACAGCCGCCGCCCGGCTACTTCAATCATTTCTCGGACAAAATCATCGCCCGCATTGAAGCCGCCGGCCTGGCGGCGCAAACGCAATGGTGGCAGCGCATGTTTACCAGCATCGAGGCCCGGCCAATCCTGGCTTGCGCTTACGGGTTGCTCATCGGAGGGCTCCTGGTCGTCGGTATGGGAGTTTCGCAATCCGCCGAGGCTGACTACGCTACGGCGCCGGCTTTGGCGAATCCCTGGTTCACCGCGGCGCCTCTCCCTGTTTCAGCACCTCGTGTCGGCGACCCGGCTGCGGCGCAGTTGGTCAGCCAAACCGACCCGGCTTCCAGCGTCAATCCGGTCATCAGCAGCGGACCGCCAAGCTTCCTGTTCGATGTGAACGGATTGAAAGTCGAGCGCGCCAGCGCCACCTTCCGTTAGAACCTCACAAACTCGAATCAGTGCCTCACGTTCGGCCTTTCTCTGCTTCGAAAACCAGTCACCGTTCAGTGATTCACTCCGACGCATGACGTTGGTGCATTCTCCCTCCCTAAAATGGAGATCAGGGTGAGGGCTGACTCCGACTGAATTAGTGGCGGCTTAGAATCGCACCATCACCGTCGTTGCGTCGCTTTCAGTCAGGTAAAGCCGTCCGTCCCGGATATCGGCTTCGACGGTTGCGGACTTGCCGCCGCTATTAAACTTGAACCCCGCTGCTTGCGCCTCCAGCGCCACCTCATACCGGTCGCCTGCCTCTTTCCACGTGCCTTGCGCAAGAACCACGACCGGCAACGCC
>Ga0075421_100011999_pt1 | contig 10747 bp, 8 predicted proteins | sample SoiMetdeltSBSDD5_FD_75292 | JGI IMG/M metagenome (GOLD analysis project Ga0075421, IMG submission 75292) | Bulk soil microbial communities from a Populus tree surrounding site in Tennessee, USA - Soil MetaG P. deltoides SBSDD5 | ecosystem: Environmental > Terrestrial > Soil > Tree plantation...
AAAACAAATTATTTCAGATACAAAGAAAATATTAACGCCGCGTATTTCAACTTCAATAAGAAACTGTCTAAGAAATTTGAAATGCAAACAGGTTTGAGGTTCGAGAACACAAATTATTCAGGGTTGCAATGGGGTAATCCAACACAAACTGATTCATCATTCAGCAAATCCTACAATGGACTCTTCCCAACCGTTTACCTGAAATATTCTGCAGACAAGAACAACCAGTTTGGACTTTCAATAGGCAGACGCATTGAGCGGCCGAGATATGAGGACCTGAATCCATTCATGTTCTTTATCGACAAATACACTTACGGACGTGGTAACCCATACCTGAAACCGCAATATTCAAACAACATAGAATTATCACATACATTCAAAGGATTTCTTACCACTACTGTAAACTATGGAGAAACAAAGAACATGTTCTCCGAAATATTTGACCAGGAAGGGTCGTATGCAACGATAGTAACACAGGGTAATATCGGAAAGAGACAGAACTATGGAATAGCAATGAGCGCACAGGTGCCAGTTGCAAAATGGATCAGCTCGAACGTATATGCGAACTATAACTACGACAAGCTTAATGGTAAACTGGTGGGTGAAGATTTCCAGGTAGAGGCCGGCACTTTCACAGCGAACCTGAACAACCAGCTTACATTCAAGAAAGGATGGAGCGCTGAAGTGAGTGGATGGTACAGGTCGAAAGGTATATGGGGACAGATCAAGACATACCCGATGGGTGCGCTTACTGCGGGTGTTTCAAAGCAGGTGTTGAAAGGAAAGGGTTCCGTTAAGATGAGTGTGCGCGACATCTTATACACGCAGCCTCCGAAAGGTGATATCAATTTCAAATCCACAGAGGCGCGTTTCCGCTCACAGTGGGATTCAAGACAGGTGAACTTCACATTTACATATCGTTTCGGCAAGCCTTTTAAGGTTGAGGGACCGCAGAGAAGACAGGGTGCACCGGAAGAACAGAACAGGGTGAAAGGAGGTGGAGGAAACTGACAAATAATTAATCCGTATCTGCAATCAGTCGTTTTTTGTTAAGGTGTTCGGGGCAGGATCGTTTGCCCCGGACACTTTTTTGGGTAGAGGGCAGAGGGCAGCAGTAAAATTTTATCTGCCTTCTGCCCTCTCCCCTTTGCCCTTTAATAAATCATGCAATTCAGAGAGTATGTCCACCTGCCCCGGAATCAGCTTCTCCCTGGCCACATCATAAGTAAACCAACCCGCCTTATCTACTTCGGGCACTTCCAGGAACTTCCCTGACTTAGGCGGCCATTCCAGAGGAAACGTATTTGAGCGTATGATCGTATGATCAATGTTCCCTTCAACCGCCCATGTATAAATCATCTTACCCGACTTTTGCTTCACAGGTTTCAGTTCAATAAATTTTCCTTTAACAGGTATTCCTGTCTCTTCTTCAAATTCGCGTTGAGCGGCTTTCAGGGGATCCTCCCCATCAACAAATTCTCCTTTTGGTATAGACCATGCGCCGGTATCCTTATTCTTCCAGAATGGTCCACCCGGATGTACCAGGAAGTATTCTGTCGCGGCAGGAGAATTGCGATACATTAATATTCCGGCGCTTTTAAGCATATAAACAAAATAAAATAAATTACTGTTATTCCTTTTAATACAACATACAATCCCATGCCTAATTTACCCTTCTATGCGAAGTTCAGCTTCAATCTTATCACCATTGTTCTATTGGGCGTTATCATCTTCCTGGGCCAGGACATTTTTATGCCGCTGTGCTTTGCCATCGTGCTTGCATTCCTGTTGCTGCCTGTAAATAAGTGGCTGGTTAAACATGGGTTGCCCCAGGTTCCGGCGATGATCTTGTCGATTATGATAGCGGTAATGCTGATACTGGGCATTGTTTACTTTTTATCAACCCAGCTTGGCCAGTTCATTCAAGACCTGCCAAAGATCAGGCGCAACCTCGACCGGCACGTTGATACAGTTCAGGTATGGATACGACAGAATTTCAATATTACGAAACGCGAGCAACAGGAAGCAATCGAAAGCGCATCTGCAGATATGAAAACAACCGGACCTGGTATGCTCGGGACAACTTTTATGACAGCGGCTTCTGCGGTCATACTAATTTTTCTTCTTCCTATTTATACATTTCTTATACTTTATTATCGCGAGCTTATCAGGAAATTCTTCATCAGCATTTTTGCCGATAAGCACCGTGCGAGTGTAGAAGAAGTACTGAGCGAATCAAGAATAATAATCCAGAGCTATATGGTTGGGATTTTGATAGAAATGGCGATCGTTGCAATGCTTAACGCAACGGGTTTCCTGATAATTGGTATCGACTATGCAATTTTCCTTGCCGTGCTGGCAGCGATATTGAATATGATACCTTATGTGGGTATGCTTATAGCGGGGATCGTTTGTGTGCTTGTTACGCTTGCAAATACAAACAGCATATCAGAACTCATCTCGGTTGTTGTGGCTTTAACCGTAGTTCAGTTCATTGATAACAATATTCTGATGCCTTACGTGGTGAGCTCGAAGGTAAAGATCAACGCGCTTGTTAGCATCCTCGGCGTACTCGTTGGCGGAGCATTGGCCGGGGTGTCAGGGATGTTTCTTTCTATTCCGGGGATCGCTATCATGAAAGCTGTATTCGACCGGGTTGACGGCCTTCAGCCGTGGGGCATGATCCTCGGTGACGATAAGACCATGGCAAAGCCAACAATAGCGCAGCGCCTGCGACGAAAAACGAAAAAAGCAGCCTGATGAATTATTTTCGTTTCACTCTCTTTTCCAATTCTGCCACCGGCAATTTTATTTGCTTGCCAACCTGTTTGCCATCACGATATGTTACGACTCTTACATCTAAAGCATCTTTAGGAACGATAAGCGGATGAGTGTATTTCGGATAATAATTATCAGGAAAAGAGCCGTCGAAAGAATAATAAATGTCGAGCCCGTCGACCTCTGTCTCAATCGAAAGTTTAAGGCCACTGCCTTCCGGAGAAACTTTAAAGATCGGATCGAACATGCTTCTTGAGTATTTCACCTGTGCGTAATCCATCCTTTGAAACTCATTTTCCACTCTCGATACAAAATTTTTCCAGTCTTTCTTTTCCTTGGGTGACCACACTGATTCCGAAACAGCAAGGGCGCGGGGCCACACCATATATTCAACGGCACGCATGTTTTGCAACTGCTCTGTCCACACATTACCTTGTCCCCCAAGGATCATTGAAGGATCCACTCCTTCAGGAACAGGTTCAAATTTATAAGAGTCGCGCAGGCGAACCATTTCATAAGTCGGTGGTTCAGCAAGAGGATCGCCCTGGTAGAGATCATAATAAGCGTGATTGTATGGACTCATCACCACTTTGTGGCCATCTTTTGCGGCGCGGATGCCGCCTTTCATTCCACGCCAGCTCATTACCGAAGCGTCGCGGGGTAGACCGCCTTCAAGAATTTCGTCCCAACCCATCAGTTTTTTTCCTTTCGATTTTAATATTTTCTCTACTCTTTTCACGTAGTAGGCCTGCACCTCGTTCATGTCTTTAAGATTTTCTTTTTGCATCAGCGCTTTTATGCGCGGATTATTTTTCCAGAAGTCTTTCGGACATTCATCCCCGCCCATGTGAATATACTCTGATGGAAATAGTTCCGCCACCTCGGTGAATATTTTATCCAGGTATTCGTAAACTTTTTCGTTTGCGGGACATAATGTGTTATCGAGTAGCGCGGTGAATCCCCTGGAATGCCAGTTGATAATTTTATCACCAACGCTTACATAATAATTACTGTCGGTGCACGAAAGTTCAGGATAGGATGCGACGGTTGAGAGACTGTGACCCGGACCTTCAATTTCCGGCAGGATCGTCACGTATCTGTCGGCCGCATACTTTACGAGTTCACGGATATCATCATGCGTATAAAAGCCGCCGTATTTTTTTGGCTCATCGGGCGAAGGCTTTGATGTGTTGCCCCACTTACCAAGGCGTTCTGGGCGCCACGCTCCCACTTCCGTTAATTTGGGCAGCGATTTAATTTCGATGCGCCAGCCCTGATCGTCGGTTAGATGAAGATGCAACACGTTGAACTTATACTTTACCATATTATCGATAAAGTGTTTCACTTCTTCTTTTGTAAAGAAGTGACGGGCCACATCAAGCATGGCACCCCGCCAGCCGAAGCGCGGATAATCATTAATTGTGACCACAGGAACTGTCCATTCAACACCTTGAATGTGTTTCCGGCTTTCGATCTCATTGGGCAGCAATTGCAGGAGAGTTTGAATGCCATAAAATAATCCTGCGGATGAATCGGCTGTGATTGTTACTGCTGAAGGTGTTACGGAGAGATCGTATCCTTCTTTGTATGTTGCGCGTTTACCCGACAGTTTCAATTGTATGGAGCCATTTGAAAATGATGAAACAGTTTTCACTATTAGCGAAAATCCGGTTGCGGGAGCAAGCTTCCCTGAAAGATATTTTCCAAGGTCCGATAATTCTGAAGAAGATATTTCTATGTTCGTTTCACCTGTTAGCTTAAAAATTCCATCGCCTTGTTTTACGGATACGGGTGCGGGTATAATCGACACCGTTTTATTGCTTTGCGACATCGAAGAAAAACATGCAATGATCAACCCGGTCATCATGAGACATCTCAACATTTTCAAAAGATTTTTGATTACGACGAATGTACAAACTAATATTGCTACATGGCTAATTCTCTCGTGCTTGCAGATTATATTGTCTTCGTTTTTTATTTTATCATCGTTTCAATATATGGTTACTGGATCTATCACAAAAAGAAAAAAGCTACAACAGACACGAAAGATTTTTTCCTTGCTGAAGGATCATTAACATGGTGGGCTATCGGCGCTTCACTCATCGCCTCAAATATTTCTGCCGAACAGTTCGTAGGAATGAGTGGCGACGGTTATTTTATTGGTATCGGCATCGCGGTGTATGAATGGCTTGCTGCCTGCTCGCTCATTATTATTGCCGTGTGGTTTATTCCTGTGTATCTGAAGAACAAGATATATACAATGCCGCAATTCCTTACACGCCGCTATAATGAAACGGTAGCACTCATTATGGCGGTCTTCTGGCTGTTCCTTTATGTATTTGTGAATCTTACATCGATACTATATCTCGGGTCAGTAGCTATAAATGGTCTTGCGGGCGGGCAATACCTGCATGTTATCATGATTGGTCTTGCTGTATTTGCTTTGATCATTACGCTTGGCGGCATGAAAGTAATCGGTTATACCGATGTGATACAGGTAGCTGTATTGATCATAGGCGGAATTGCCACCACATACCTTGCCCTAAGCGTTGTTGGCGACAAACTCGGTGCAGGCAATAGCGTGGTTGAAGGCTTCAAGACTTTAATGAAAGAAGCACCTGATCACTTTCATATGATCCTCCCTAAGCCGGGAAAAGATACTCCGCAGATAGAAGTGGACAAATATCTAATCCTGCCTGGCATTTCCATGTATTTTGCCGGCCAGTGGATAGGGCACCTCAACTACTGGGGTTGTAACCAATATATCACACAACGCGCATTGGGTGCCGATCTCAAAACCGCCAGAACGGGTTTGCTGTTCGCGTCGTTTCTTAAACTGTTCATGCCTGTGATCGTGATGTTGCCTGGCATCGCAGCATATGTATTATATAAGAATGGCCATCTGCCGCATCTTGTAGGTGGTAAAGATGGTGCATACTCGGCAATACTTGCATTTTTGCCGAACGGATTGAAGGGTTTGTCGATCGCTGCGCTTACCGCTGCTATCGTTGCTTCGCTTGCAGGAAAAGCAAACAGCATTTCTACCATCTATGTTTTTGATATTCACAAAAAATATTTCAATAGCCAGGCCGATGAAAAAAGGATGGTGGTCATCGGAAGATTCACTGTCGTGGCGGCTATGATCATTGCCATCATTTTTACCTGGGAAGATTCATTGGGTATTGGAGGCAAAGGAGGCTTCACCTTCATTCAGAAATATACAGGGTTTATCAGTCCGGGTGTATTCGCCATGTTCATACTCGGCATGTTCTGGAAAAGAACTACAGGCGCTGCGGCTATCGCGGGCGTGATAACCGGTTTTTTGTTGTCGATCATATTCAACAATTATGCGCCGGATTGGTTCGGTCCCGAAACATGGCTATACACTGCATACAGGAATAACCAGGGCATATATGAAATCCCTTTCCAGTTGTGCATAGGGTACTCGTTCTTTATTACTGTTGGATTAATGGTAGTAATGAGCCTGGCCGGTCCAAAAATAAATCCTAAGGCTTTTCATTTCGATCCGAAGATGTTCAGGCCCGCGCCATCAGCAATTGCGATGATAATTGTAATATTGATCATACTTTCATTATTGTACGTAAGGTTCTGGTAATATGTCGACTCCTCCTTACATATTGGTTGCCGGTAGTTCAAACACAGATATGGTGATCAATGCACCGCACCTTCCTGCGCCAGGCGAAACGATCATCGGTTCATCATTCTTTATGAATCCGGGTGGCAAAGGCGCTAACCAGGCCGTAGCAGCTGCGCGACTCGGAGGGCACGTCACATTCATCTGCAAAACCGGAAATGATATTTTTGGAAAACAGGCGGCAGCGATTTTTGAAAATGAAGGAATAGACATATCATTCCTGATAGAAGATCCGGATAATCCTTCGGGGGTTGCCCTGATAACCGTAGATGATAAAGGCGAAAATACAATCGTTGTAGCATCGGGATCAAATGGAACACTAAGCCGTGCAGACATTGAACATTCACAAAACGTAATTGAAAACGCGGCGATCGTGCTGATGCAGCTTGAAATACCGATCGACACTGTGCAGTACATTGCAGAGACAGCGAAATCAAAAAAAGTTAAGGTAATTCTGAATCCCGCTCCCGCCTGTGAACTGCCCGATGCATTGTTAAGAAATGTTTCTATCATCACTCCAAATGAGAAAGAAGCAGAAATGCTTACAGGCATACATGTTAACAGCATCCACACAGCTAAAGAAGCCGCAATGGCATTATCGGCGAAGGGCATTGAAACGGTGATCATCACACTGGGACCAAAAGGAGCGCTCATTTATAATGGAGGAGAATTTGAGCACGTGAACTCTGTAGAAGTGAAGGCGGTTGACACAACAGCAGCTGGTGATATTTTCAACGGCGCACTTGCCGTGGGGCTTAATGAAGGAATGCCGATGACAGAGGCCACAAATTTCGCATGCAGGTCCGCAGCAATTTCTGTAACGAGAAAGGGAGCACAATCCTCTGCACCATACAGGAAAGAATTATCATAATATCGATCATCATCTAATACAGGAACAATGTTTATCGTTAACAGTTACGCGCTGGCAATATCATTTTGCATTATCACTATGCTGTGCTGGGGATCGTGGGCCAACACACAAAAGCTTGCAAGCAGAAATTGGCGTTTTGAACTTTTTTATTGGGATTATGTTATAGGAATTCTGCTTTTCTCGATCATTTCGGCGCTTACTTTGGGAAGTATAGGTGATGAAGGCAGATCGTTCGCCGATGACCTTAAACAGGCTGACAGTGCGAATGTTGGTAGTGCATTACTTGGTGGTGTTATTTTCAATGCTGCCAACATCTTATTTTCAGCTGCTATTGCAATTGCAGGCATGTCGGTCGCCTTTCCTGTGGGCATAGGGCTCGCTCTTGTGCTAGGCGTTGTATTGAACTATTTTGTCGCGCAGAAAGGCGATCCGGTGCTACTGTTTATTGGGGTTGGTCTTATAGTAGTTGCCATTATTTTGAATGCGATGGCATACAGGAAGGCAAGTGCATCCGATAAAAAAGTTTCGACAAAAGGAATCGCTCTTTCCCTGCTCGCGGGACTGCTCATGTCATTCTTCTACCGGTTTATTGCCGCATCAATGGATCTCGAAAATTTTGAATCACCAGCACCAGGAAAAATGACTCCTTACACCGCTGTATTTATTTTTTCAATAGGAATTTTTCTGAGCAATTTTATTTTCAATACTATTCTTATCAAAAAACCGATTGCAGGCGCACCTACCAGCTACAGAGAATATTTCAAGGGTAACTTTAATACGCATATGACGGGCGTACTTGGAGGCCTCATCTGGGGACTTGGAAATTCTTTCAACCTCATAGCTGCCGGGAAGGCTGGCCCTGCCATCAGCTATGGACTCGGACAGGGAGCAACACTTGTAGCTGCATTGTGGGGAGTATTTATATGGAAAGAATTCAAGAATGCACCTAATGAAAAGAACTACTATCTCACAGCAATGTTCCTCTTTTTTGTTGCCGGCCTGGGAATGCTGATTTACGCTGGCAGCTGATGAGGATTAATTACATAAATGATTGAACTGGCTCTGCGTTTATTTGATAGTGCCTTTATATTCGACCTCAGGCCATTCCAAAATCCCGTGATGAGGTTTGCATGTCCAGTTTTATATTTTTCGCTTAACAGGCTCACATAAAAACTGTCGAACCACATAGGTTGCATTTTTTCTATTTTACAGCCATGTCTTTTCATCAGTTCCTGCATTGAAGCGGGAGAAAAGTGATAAAGGTGCCTTGGCACATCATAGGCGGCCCATTCAGCTGCATAATGATCGGCATCGAATGATGTATAATTCGGAACGGCGATAAATATTTTCCCGCCGGGCGCGCAAATCCTTTTAATTTGGCTTACGTATTCATGCAAGTCGTGAACATGTTCAAGAACGTGCCACATGGTCACGGCATCGAACGATGGTTGCCCATAGCTGAATAATTCTGGTGATGGTTTTAAACGGATACCGTAATGATTATATGCACGTTCAATCGCTAGCGGATCGGGCTCAGTGCCTTCTGTCGTCCAACCATTATCTTTCATGTGATGTACAAACGCGCCTGCTCCTGCACCGATATCAAGCAGATTCCCCTTTGTTTTTCCCGTTTCATCTTCAATGAACTTTCTTTTTGATGAAAGTGTAAATTTTCTAACACGCAGGTATAACCAGTTCACAATACCCCTGCTGGTTTCTGAATGGGAAATGTATTCTTCGGACTTATAATACCTTCCAATTTCACCAGGTGCAGGAATATTTTGTGTAAATCTTAACGAGCAGTTTGCACATTGCCAGATGCTGAATGATTCTGATGAAACGGTGTGATCTTTTGCCACCAGTACCTGCTGTATTGCGGTAGAATCGCATACAGGGCATGCCTGGTAAGTGATCATTTCGTTTGTATGGTTTGGTGATTACCAAACGGCGAAACATTTGTCCGCCTGAAAAAATGAAAAAGAATTGCGGTTAGCGCCAGCGCTGAGATGATCAGTGCATAGATCCACCATGATGTTTTTTCCTTGTGCACTTCATCGTGCAGGTAATCCGTCATCTCAACATTGCTTATTTCCCTGTCGCCCACCAGCATGGTGTGTTTGGCATTTGAGCGCACAATACGCTCTGCAGGCACAGGAACACTCAGCAGATTGGTTGGGTTTTCGGGCTCGAAAATAACGTCACCCGATTCATTTCTTCTCAGCACCCCAATACCTTCCAAAGTTGACGACTGGTCGGTACTTAAATGATTCCGGAGAGAATGTGCCCACTCGTTGTATAGTTTGATTGCTTCGTAGTCTTCGATATTTTTACGTGCAGCGATAAATGTAAAAAAATCTTTCCCTGGTGCGTCGAAGTACTTATCAAAACGAAAGTGGTAAGAGGGTGGCAGCACCTGCCTGTTGATAAAGTCGGAACGTGCCGGACTTCTTTCAACATAGATGGTTCCTAAACCTGGTATACTAACACTTGACCGCTGAAGAAGATATGTTCTTATCAGTCTCTCCATCATCCTATTGATTGAACGAATATACAATTCCTCCGAGGATATTGAAGCCAAACACCTCGTACTGGTGCCAGCGTTCATACCTGTTGTTCATGATATTGTTCATCTGCAGCCACACACTGAAATTATTAACTATTCTGAATTCGGCTCCCGCATTAAGATCGAAGCCGGTTTCGCCCTTGAACGATTCCCCGTTTTTGCCTCTGTATCGTGCTCCATCCCATGTCCACAGATCAGCACGAATAAAAAGATCGCGCAATACTTCCCATCGCATACCTGCGCTCAATTCGACTGGTATCAATCCCCATGCTCGCTGCTGGCTATGCACGTTAAAAATGTTCCAGTTGAAGGTTCCCTTTGCACTGAATTTTTCACCCACGCGATATTCTGCTTCGGCATGCGTCTGGAATATGTTCAGCTTATCTTCATATAATATGTTGAAGGTTTTGCCGTCGAGCTGGTCATTTACAAACAGCGGCATGTTCCTGTGTTGCTGGTAGCCAACTTTCGCTGAATAGCTTAAGTGGTCGAAGATAGAACCCTTAAATCCAACGTATCCTTCCTGCACTCGTGTATTAAGCAATGAATCGGGACGTGCAAGCCAGGGATTGATGGATGCAAAGCGCTGGTAAGAACCTTTGTTGTAATACCCGATCCAGCCGAGCTGCAAAGTAAAGCGCTGGTCGTCGGTGGTAATGTCGGCCATCGCGTTGGGCAGCATATGGAAATTTCCATTGTCCCATGATGGTGTGATACCAGCGTGAAGGAACAAATTCGGTGTTTTCAATTGCACCGCAGGATTGATCAGGTAAATATTGTTGTTATCGGTTTTCTTAGTCAGCGATTCGTTGCGGTAATTGGTGAGGTCGGCCGTTACACCCAGATTAAACGCAGTGGTTTTTCCGAAATTTTTCTGAAC
>Ga0075421_100012000_pt1 | contig 10746 bp, 11 predicted proteins | sample SoiMetdeltSBSDD5_FD_75292 | JGI IMG/M metagenome (GOLD analysis project Ga0075421, IMG submission 75292) | Bulk soil microbial communities from a Populus tree surrounding site in Tennessee, USA - Soil MetaG P. deltoides SBSDD5 | ecosystem: Environmental > Terrestrial > Soil > Tree plantation...
CGGCGCGCCCAGCATCATGCTCGCCTGGATCTTCACGATGTGCCGGCCGTTGGCATCGATGACCGTCAATTCGTCGATGTCGGTCGGATAGCCGACGAGGGTGGAGACCACGAACGGCCGTGTCGCGGGGAGGGTGATCTGGGGATGCTCGAAGAACAGGCCGAAGTGCGGCGGGTAGATTTTCCAGGGGAGCTGCTCGAGTGTGACGCGCGTATTGAAGTTGGGTGCTTCGCCGGTGGCGGCGATGGCGACCGCGACGCCGGCTATCCGAGCAGCTTGATAAGTATGGGCGATTCCGAATTCTTTGAGCATGGAACCTCTCACTCACTAGTTTTGGAAGAAATATGCATAAAGAGAAGATATCGGTTCAATGCCATCTCTACAAGGGATCGGCTTCAAGGTCGGTCCTTGCATCGCCGCGCTGTGGTGGTTGATGCCCAATGGCTCCAGCCTGTCTCACCACCGCATCCGCATCCGCATCCATGAGCTCCCAACCGCCGCCCGAGACGACGACCGGCGCTGAAAATCCATGCGGCCTGGATGCGTTCGCCGCCGCCGCCCGGGACGACTTCGCGCGCCTGCTGACCGAGAACGGCACGACGCTCCTCAGGCTCATGCTCCACGTCTCGAAGAAGGAGCAGGGCGAGCGCCTGCAGGACCGCCTGGACGAGCCCAAGAGCCGTGCCCGTGGATGACTGTCACTCCGAGGGCTTCGTGCGGCTGTCGACGTCAGTGGCGAGCAGCTGCACCAGTTCGGCCAAATCCGCCAGGTCGCCGTAGGTCACTGGGTCGCCGATCCGGCGATCGCGCAGGAATGTGCCGCGAAGGGATTGGGCTCGGGCGGCGAGGATCAGGGCGTTGCTCGCGTCAAGTTGGACGCTTGGCTGGTGGCTGGGGTTGTCACGCCCGTTATCCGAGTGGCTTGATAAGTATGGGCTATTGGGAATTCCTTTGACCATCGAGCCCCTCGCTCGCGAGTTTGGTAAGAAATATGCGAAAACAGAAGATACAGACTCGTTGCCACCTCTACAAGCGATCGGCTTCCGAAGGCCTTGCGCAGCTGCGCCCCCGCGGTTGATACCCGATGGTGATAGCCCGCCTCTCCACGGCATCCGTATCCATGAGTTCCCAACAGCCTCCCGAGACGACGGCCGGTGCTGAAAATCCATGCGGCCTGGATGCGCTCACCGCCGCCGCCCGGCACGACTTCGTGCGCCTGCGCTATCCGGCGGCCAACTGGGTGCCCGCGGCGATTGGACCTGACGGGAAGCCGGTGCTCGACGTGCTGATCGTTGGCGGAGGCATGTGCGGGCAGACGGCGGCCCTTGCGTTGCTGCGCGACGGCGTGCGCAACATCCGCGTCGTCGATCGCGCGCCGCGCGGCCGCGAGGGGCCGTGGGGCACGTGCGCGCGCATGGAGATCCTGCGCTCGCCGAAGCACCTGACGGGGCCGGACCTCGGCTTTCCCGCGCTCACCTTCCGCGCCTGGTACGAGGCGCAGCACGGGGCCGAGGGCTGGGAACGGCTCTACAAGATCACGACGGCGGATTGGCTGAGCTATCTGTTGTGGGTGCGCGAGGTGGCGGCGCTTCCGGTCGAGAACGGCATCGCGGCGAGAGCGATCGTGCCGGTCGGAGGGCTCGTCCACGTCGAGCTGCAAACGGCCGACGGCAGCGAAATGGTTTGGGCGCGCAAGGTGGTTCTGGCCGGCGGACGCGACGGCAGCGGCGCGCCGTACCTGCCGACGTTCCCCTCGCTTCGCCGCGACGAGGTGGGTGGCGTTGACGCGCGCGTCTTCCATTCCTCCGATGCGATCGATTTCGCGCGGTTCGCAGGTGGCAAGGTCGGCGTTCTGGGGGCGAGTGCGTCGGCCTTCGACAATGCGGCGGCGGCGCTGGAGACGGGAGCCAGCGAGGCGCGCCTATTCTGTCGCCGCGCCGGCCTGCCGCAGATCAACAAATCCAAGGGTACGGTGTTTGCCGGCTTCTTCGAGGGCTACCAGCAACTCGACGATCGCCGGCGCTGGGCGATCTACACCTATATCCTGTCCGAGGGGACGCCGCCCCCTCACGAATCCGTCCTGCGTTGCGACCGGCTTGCAGGGTTCGCCCTCCACTTCGCCGAGCCGTGGCTGGATGTGGCCCCCCGGGCGGATGGCGTGGTCGTCGTCACGCCGAAGGCGACATACGCGTTCGACGCGGTCATCCTGGCGACGGGCTTTGCCGTCGATCTGCGCCTGCGGCCGGAGATCGTCGGCGCCCACGACCAGGTGGCGCTGTGGGGGGACCGCGTCGGAGCGGACGCCGCCGCGCGGTTTCCGGAGTTCGCGCGGTTCCCCTACCTCGGCGCCGGCCTCGAACTCACGGAACGGACACCCGGCGCCTCGCCGGGACTTGGCAACATCCATTGCTTCAATGCGGGCTCGACCATGAGCCACGCCGCGGTCGCGGGCGACATTCCCGGTCTCGCCTATGGGGCCAACCGGCTGTCGCGGGCGATCGCGAGCGCGCTGTTCGCCGCAGACGCCGACGGCCTGACAGCGGCGTTGCACGCTTTCGACGACCGCGAGCTGGAGCCGACACGCTATTTCCTGCCGCGGTGAATCCGGGTCCCGTGGGCCGAAACCGAGAACAGGCATCGCGTCATGGCACAAGTGAGTGCGTGGAACCTTTTTCCTGGATGCTCTCCTGGTCTGGCCGCGTTCGCCATCCTCGTGCTGAGCCTGTCGAAGCACTGTTCGGCGTCTTTTCCGTCCTTCGACAAGCTCAGGACTGGGGTTCGCGCGATCCGGCAGCGGATCGTTAGCTTCATGCGGTTTGCAGGACTTCGAAATTGACGAGAGTCTCCTCGCCCTCCTCCAGGATGGTCACGGCGGTGACGCGGGACGCGGGCGGGCCTTCGCGGCAGCGGTCGAGCATCTGGCGGACGTCGTCGGCGGGGCCGGCGAACAGGGCTTCGACGCTGCCGTCGCGGCGGTTGCGCACCCAGCCGGTCAGTCCAAGGTCCGCCGCGACGCCCTCGGTCCAATAGCGGTAGCCGACGCCTTGCACACGGCCCTCGATGCGCACGCGCACGCTGATATGCCGGCCATCGGGATCGTCGCTCATGCCGCTCCCTTCAGTAGCCCAGCGCCATACCGTCCTTGCGCGGGTCGGACGCGCCGATCAGCACGTCGTTGGCGCGGTCGATGGCGACGACCTGGGCGCCGCCCCAGGGCAAGGGGCGCACGCGCAGGGTGTGACCGAGCGCCTTCAACCCATCGCGCACGGACTGAGGCACCGATTCCTCGATCACGGTCTCGCCGCCTTCGAAGAATACGCGCGGGCAATCGACCGCCTCCTGGTGATCCATGCCGTAGTCTTCGAGGTTCGACATCACGTAGACGTGGCCCATGGGCTGGAAATGCGCGCCCATCACGCCGAACGCCATGGCGACCTCTCCGTTCCGCAGGGCGAGCGCGGGAACCAGCGTGTGCATGGGCCGCTTGCGCGGCGCGATGCAGTTGCGGTGGCGGGGATCGAGCACGAAGCCCTCGCCGCGGTTGTGGAAGTTGACGCCCGTCTTGAGCGTGCAGATGCCGGTGCCGAAATCGGCGTAGAGCGAGTTGATGAAGGAGATGGCGAGGCCCTGCGCGTCGACGATGGAGAAACACACCGTGTCGGTTCCCGCGGGCTGCGGCACGGGGCCCAGGTCGTCGCGGCGCCGCTTGGGGTCGATGCGCGAGACGAGGGTGGCGATGACCTTGTCGTCGAGAATGTGCTCGACCGGCACCTTGGCCATGTCGGGATCGGCGAGGAACGTGTCGCGCATGGCGAAGGCGAGCCGCGCTGCCTCGGTGATGGTGTGATAGCGCTCGGCGGAGACGGCCTCGCCGGTGCGGCCGAGCCTGGCCAGCATCTTCAGCATGACAAGGGCGACGATGCCCTGGTTGCTCGGCGGCAGCTCGACGAGATCGAGGTCGCGGTAGCGCACCTTGATCGGCGTGACGTAGCTGGAGGACTGGGCGGCGAAGTCATCGAGCGTATGCAGGCCGCCGAGCGCGTTGAGCTCGGCCACCATGTCGGCTGCCACCTCGCCCTTGTAGAAGCCGTCGCGTCCCTCTTTGGCGATGCGCTTGAGCGTGGCGGCGAGCGCCGGCGAGCGCATGACCTCGCCGACCTTGGGAACGCGTCCATCCTTGAGCAGGTTCTGCCGTGCGCCCGCGCCAACGAACTTGCGCGCACCGTTGGCCCAGTCCGTGGCAACGCGCGATGTGACGGCGAAGCCCTCCTCGGCCAAGGCGATGGCGGGCTCGAGCAGGCGTGCGAGCGGCATCGTGCCATGATCGGCCAGCAGCCGGCACCAGCCATCGATGGCGCCGGGCACGGTGACGGCATGCACGCTGGTCGTCTCGATCCGCTTGATGCCCTTGGCGGAGTACCAGTCGGCAGTGGCCGCCATGGGCGCGCGTCCAGCCGCGTTGAGCGCAACCGGCGCCTGGCCGGGCTTGGCGAGCAGGGCGAAGCAGTCGCCGCCGACTCCGGTCATGGGGCATTCCACCACCGCCAGCACCGCCGCCGTGGCGATCGCAGCGTCGACCGCGTTGCCGCCCTGCTTCAGGATGTCGATGGCCGTCAGGCTGGCGAGCGGATGCGAGGTCGCGCACATGGCCCGGCGCGCATAGACCGGCGAGCGGCCAGGAAAGTGAAAGCTGCGCATGCGGGCCTCCGGGTGTGCTGGGATCGAGACGGTAGGTGTGGGTGCGGCCCGCAGTGATACGGAACTATCGCGGCGCAACGCAAGGTGTGTGAGGTGGCGCCTGTGGCGGTTCTTCGACAGTCTCAGGAGGAACGCGCGTGCGCGGCCAGGACGGCGGGCATGCGGCCAGGACATTCGCCCCCGTGCTGAGCCAGTCGAAGCACGGTTCCGGTGGCGCGAGGCTCACGCGAATTCCATGATCACGGCGTCGACGGCGAGGCTGTCGCCCGGCTTGGCCTTGATGGCTTTCACCACACCGTCGCGCTCGGCACGCAGGATGTTCTCCATCTTCATTGCTTCGACGACGCACAAGGACTCGCCGGCCTTCACCTCCTGCCCCGCGGCGACATGGATCGCCTTCACGAGGCCCGGCATTGGGCAGAGCAGCAGCTTGGAGGTGTCGGGCGGCGCCTTCTCCGGCATGAGCGCGGCGAGCTTCGCCTCCTGCTCCGTATAGACATGCACCTTGGCGCGGATGCCACGGTAGGCAAGGTCATGGCCGTTGAGCGTCGGACGCACCTGCACGGATACCGGGCGGCCGTGCACCTTGCCGGTCCACACGGGCGCGCCCGGCCACCAATCCGACTGCAGCTCGAGCGTCTCGCGCTGTTTGCCCTTGGCATCCTGCAACGTGACCTTGATCGGCGCACCGAGGCCGCCTTCCACCAGGGCCGAAACGCGTTCCGTGCCGACTTCGGCGATGCGCTTGGCTGCGAAGCGTACCGCCGGTCCGCCCATCTGCTGCGTGATCTCGCGGCGGCGGGCATTGCCCAGATGATCGATGGCGATCGCCACGGCGGCGAGGACGTCGAGCTCCGCACCTGCCGGCGCGCGCGGCTTGAAGCCTCCCTTGAACTCCTCGGCGATGAAGCCGGTGGAGAGGCGGCCCTCGCGCCAGCGCGGGTGCTGCATCAGCGCGGCGAGGAAGGGGATGTTGTGCTCCACCCCATCGATGACGAAGGCATCGAGCGCGTCGCCCTGCAGGTCGATCGCGGTCTCGCGCGTTGGACCATGAGTGACGAGCTTGGCGATCATGGGATCGTAGTACATCGAGATCTCGGCGCCCTCGAAGACGCCGGTGTCGTTGCGCACCGTGCCGCCGTTGGCCGGACCCTCCTGCGGCGGGCGGTAGCGGGTCAGCCGGCCGATCGAGGGGAGGAAATTACGGTAGGGGTCCTCGGCGTAGACGCGCGATTCCACGGCCCAGCCGTCGAGCTTCACGTCCGCCTGCCTGAGTGTGAGCTTCTCGCCGGCAGCGACACGGATCATCTGCTCGACGAGGTCGATGCCGGTGACAAGCTCGGTCACGGGATGCTCGACCTGCAGGCGCGTGTTCATCTCCAGGAAGAAGAACGACTTGTCCTGGCCGGCGACGAACTCCACGGTGCCGGCGCTGTCATAGCCCACGGCCTTGGCCAGCGTGACCGCCTGCTCCCCCATGGCCCTGCGCGTCCTGGCGTCGAGCAGGGGCGAGGGCGCCTCCTCGATCACCTTCTGGTTGCGGCGCTGGATGGAGCACTCGCGCTCGCCGAGGTAGATGACGTTGCCGTGCTTGTCGCCGAGCACCTGGATCTCGATGTGGCGCGGGTTCTCGATGAACTTCTCGATGAACACGCGGTCGTCGCCGAAGCTCGACTTGGCTTCCGAGCGGGCGAGGCCGAACCCCTCTTCCGCCTCCTGCGGCGAGTAGGCAATGCGCATGCCTTTGCCGCCGCCCCCCGCCGAGGCCTTGATCATGACGGGATAGCCGATCTCGGCTGCGATCTTGAGCGCCTGCTTGACATCGGCAATCTCGCCGAGATGGCCCGGCACGGTCGAGACCTTGGCTTTCGCGGCCGCCTTCTTGCTCTCGATCTTGTCGCCCATGGCGGCGATCGCCCGGGCGTTCGGGCCGATGAAGACGATGCCGGCTTTTTCCAACGCCAGGGGAAAGGCCTCGCGCTCGGACAGGAAGCCGTAGCCGGGGTGCACGGCCTCGGCCCCCGTCTGCTTGCAGGCGTGGACGATCTTGTCGATCAGGAGATAGGACTGGGCCGCGGGGGGAGGACCGATGGCCACGGCCTCATCGGCCATTTCGACGTGCAACCCGTCCCGGTCGGCGTCGGAGTAGACGGCGACGGTCTTGATACCGAGCTTGCGCGCGGTCTTGATGATGCGGCAGGCAATCTCGCCACGATTGGCGATCAGGATTTTCTTGAACATGTGTGCTGGTGTGCCCGAGTGGGGATAGGGGCTCGCCCTTGGGCTGATGATAGGGAAAATTGCCCAATACGGAAGGGGAAACCCTCGCGGCGGGGTGCGGCGGTTGTGCGTTTGCCGGCATCCGAAATTTCTCGGGTCCCGCCTCGTTTGCACGCGTCTGCTGAGGCCGATCCGTGCTGGTGAAGGCCGGAACGGCGGCTGCAGGCGCGCCCGTCGAATTTGACGATCCGCGTAAACGCAATCCTCATGATGAAAGGAGGTCGAAGGCACGAAGAGGCTGCGGATGCACTATGTTGGACAGTGCGGAGTTCCGGTCATGGCATCGAGCGTCAGCCTGCAGGTCGTCAGTACCGAAAAGAGCGTCGCCCCCCTCTCGGAGCCGGGCGAGATCGCACGCTTGGAGCGCTGCATCGCCAACGCGGAGCGGCATGTCGAGGAGCAGGAGTCGCGCCTGAGGCAGGCGATGCTGGACGGCCGCAACACGGCCATGCACGAGTTCGACTTGCAGAAGATGCAGTTGCTGCTGGCCATTCTGCGCGAGGGCCGCGACCGCGTGGCCCGGCAACTCGATCCCGCGTCCTGAAGGTTTCCGCAGCAGCACCGTCGCGTCAGGCCGGCAGCACCATCTGCGTCTGCGTGACGACGGCGCACAGCCGACCCGACTCCGAGCGGATCATGGTCTGCCAGACCTGGGTGGTCTTGCCGCGGTGGAGCGGCGTCGATTCGGCCGTCACGTGCGTGTTGACGGGGGCGGCGCCGAGGAAGTTGGTCTTGGATTCGATCGTGGTGGTGCGGGTGTTGGGCGGCAGGTTCATCACGGCGCCGATGGCGCCGACGGTATCGGCGAAAGCCATGTAGGCGCCGCCGTGGCAGATGCTGCCGGCCGTGCACAGATCGGGCCGGACGAGCATGGTGGCGATGATCCTGTCCGGCGTGACCTCCTTGAACTCGATGCCCATGAGCCCGGGGAACAGCGATTGAATGCGTTGCTGCATGTCTTCGGCGGCCGTGGGCATGCGTGTTCTCTCCCTGAGCTGTGTGCCTGATCCGCGTCTGCGAGGGGCCAGGAGTAGGTCGGGTCAAGCGAAGCGCAGACCCAACACCGGCAGGCTCGGATACTTGCGTTGGGTCATCGCTCCGCTCGACCCAACCTACGAGGCCTGCAAGGCCTCGCGCAATGCCGTGGTGAGGCGCAGCGGTTTGCCTGAGGCGGAGATCAGCACCACCATGACCTCGGCGGTAAAGAGATCGACGCCGTTGCGGGCAACGCGCTGATCGAGCGTCAGGGTCGCAGCCGTGAGCTCCTTGGCGCGCGTCGTCACCTCCAGCACCTCGTCGATGCGCGCGGGCTTCAGGTATTCGAGCCGCATGCGGCGAACGACGAAGGCCGCCGGCTCGCGGCCCGCCCCGCCGGCAATGAGGGCCTGATGGTCGTTGCCCATCAGCCGGAGGAAATCGGAGCGGCCGCGTTCGCACCAGCGCAGGTAGGTGGCGTGATAGACGAGGCCGGAGAAGTCGGTGTCCTCGAAATAGACGCGGACCGGCAGGACGTGGCGGCGCCCAGCGGCGTCGCGAAGCATGCGGCCGGCAAGGTCCGGCCACGCGGCAGCGGTCAGGTCAGGCGGCTGCGACATCGACCATTACGATCTCCGGCGGCACTCCGAAACGCACGGGCAGGATCGAGCACCCGAGCCCGCCCGAGACGACGAGGTGACGCCCATCCTCGATGCAGTGCCCGTAAGCATAGCGGTTGCCGTAGCGCGAGGGTACCAGCGGCGAGTAGCCGAGGAGGCGGACCTGGCCGCCGTGCGTGTGGCCCGACAGTGTCAGCGACACGCGCGATGGGACGCTCGGGAAGATGTCGGGCTCGTGCGCCAGCAGAATGACGGGCGCCGTGTCGTCGGTCACCTTGGCAAGCGTGCCGTCGAGGTCGTCGACGCCTTCGAACGTGCGCCACGCCTTTTTTCGCCGTCCGGTGATGAAGGCCAGCTGGTCGCCGAGGCCCGCCAGCCAGAAGCGCTGTCCGTCCTTCACGAGGCGCGTTGCATCGTTCTCGTAGACGGGGATGCCGCAACGCTCCAGCATGCGGCGGCCCAGCACGGGACCCTTGCGCGCGCGCTGGGCCGAAAGATCGTCCCACCAGTCATGATTGCCGAGGATTGCGTGCACGCCGAGCGGCGCCTTGAGCTGTCCGAGGGCCCCCGACCACTCCTCGGGCGCCACCGAGCGCATTTTGAACTTGTGGCTGGCGGCGAAGTCGCCGAGCAGCACCACGATGTCGGGTTTGAGGGCGTTGGTCTGCTCGACCACGCTCTCGATGCGCCCGATGGGCATGGCAGGGCCGCCGGCGTGCACGTCGGCGATGACGGCGACCGACAGCTTGAGGTGGCGCGGCCAGGCGGGCGGTGCGACGCGATAGCGCGTGACTTCCAGGCGCCACATCGGCTCGATGGCGAAGCTGTAGCCCGACAGGCCCATCATGCCCGCACCGGAGATGCCGAGTGTTTTCAGGAATCGGCGGCGGGAGATGCGTTTCACGTTGCGCGGGCCCCCAGTGGTGTCTCGCGTCCTGCTGTCGCATGCCTGAAGCGGCATGGCGATAGAGGACATGACGGCGCGGCGCGATGATGTGGCGACAAAGGATGGAAATCTTGGGGCGGAGGCAAGCTTGTCCATCCCCTCCGGTTAACCGGTTCCGGCCTTCCCGTCCGCATCGCCGGCCTCGGGATCGTCGAAAAGGCCGATCTGGGGCGTGGCGGAGCGGGAGGGGCCTGTGAGCCCCAGGTGCTTGTAGGCCTTGAGGGTCAGGACGCGGCCGCGCGGGGTGCGACCGATGAACCCCTGTTGCAGCAGGTAGGGCTCGACGATCTCCTCGAGCGCGTCGCGTGGCTCGGAGAGGGCGGCCGAGATCGTTTCGATGCCAACCGGACCGCCGTCGTAGTTTCGGGCGATGCAGGAGAGGTAGCGATGATCGAGGGCATCGAGGCCTTCGTTGTCCACCTCGAGCTGACGTAGCGCCTTGTCGGCCACCTCGGCGGTGACGATCCGCGCACCAGCCACCGCTGCAAAATCGCGCACGCGGCGGAGCAGTCGGCCAGCGATGCGCGGGGTGCCGCGCGAGCGACGCGCGATCTCCACTGCCCCGTCGGGGCTCATGGCCACCTTCAGGACGCCGGCGCCGCGGGTGACGACAGTGGTCAGTTCGGCATGCGTGTAGAAGTTGAGCCGGACGGGAATGCCGAAGCGGTCGCGCAGCGGCGTGGTGAGGAGGCCCGAGCGTGTGGTGGCGCCGATCAGAGTGAACTTGGCAAGGTCGATCTTGACCGAGCGGGCAGCCGGGCCTTCGCCAATGATGAGGTCGAGTTGGTAGTCCTCCATCGCCGGATAGAGGATCTCCTCCACCGCCGGATTGAGGCGGTGGATCTCGTCGATGAAGAGGACGTCGCGGTCCTCCAGGTTGGTCAGGAGCGCGGCGAGGTCGCCGGCCTTGGCGATGACGGGACCGGAGGTGGAGCGGAAGCCGACGCCGAGCTCGCGCGCCATGATCTGGGCGAGCGTGGTCTTGCCGAGGCCGGGGGGCCCGGCAAACAGCACGTGATCGAGGGCGTCGCCGCGCGCCTTGGCCGCCTCGATGAACACCTTGAGGTTGGAGCGCGCCTGCTCCTGGCCGATGAACTCGCGCAGCATATGCGGACGCAGAGATGGCTCTGCGTCGTCCGCGTCGCGCTTGGCACCGGTGACGAGGCGGCTGTCGTCGGTCATGGTTTGTTCTGTGTGGGGTGGTTCGCGGGGGGAGTCAACTCAATA
>Ga0075421_100012001_pt1 | contig 10746 bp, 7 predicted proteins | sample SoiMetdeltSBSDD5_FD_75292 | JGI IMG/M metagenome (GOLD analysis project Ga0075421, IMG submission 75292) | Bulk soil microbial communities from a Populus tree surrounding site in Tennessee, USA - Soil MetaG P. deltoides SBSDD5 | ecosystem: Environmental > Terrestrial > Soil > Tree plantation...
GGTGAACGTCCGCTACATGCGCGATTTCCGGTCCGACACCGACGCGATCGCGCGCGTGCTCGTGCCGGCCTCGGATGGGCAGCGGCAGATCCCGCTCGGCGAGCTGGCGCGCGTGAAGGTCGCGACAGGACCTGCCATGATCCGCAACGAGGACGGGCTGCTCACCGGATACGTCTTCGTGGACGTCGCCGGCCGCGACATCAGCAGCTACGTGGACGAGGCGAAACGCGTCGTGCGCGATCAGGTGAAGCTGCCGCCCGGCTACGCGGTGCTCTGGAGCGGCCAGTACGAATCGATGGCCCGCGTGCGCGCGCGTCTCGCCTACATCGTTCCGCTCACGCTGCTCCTCGTGTGCGTGCTGCTGTACCTGAACACGCGGTCGTTCGTGAAGACGGCGATCGTGTTGCTGGCCGTGCCGTTCTCGGCGGTCGGCGCCGTCTGGTACCTGTACCTGCTCGGCTACAACATGAGCATCGCCGTGTGGGTCGGTCTGATCGCGCTGCTCGGCGTCGACGCCCAGACCGGCGTCTTCATGCTGCTGTATCTCGATCTCGCGTACGCGAAGGCCTCGCGCGAAGGACGCCTGCGAACGCTCGCGGATCTGCAGGCGACGATCGTGGAAGGCGCCGCGAAGCGGCTGCGCCCGAAGTTCATGACGATGGCGACGACGTTCCTCGGGCTCATCCCGATCATGTGGGCCACCGGCACCGGGTCAGACGTGTGGAAGCGGATCGCCGCGCCGATGGTTGGCGGCATCTTGACATCGTTCGTCCTCGAGCTCGTCGTCTACCCGGCGATCTACGAGATTTGGAAATGGCACTTCGAAATCAAACGCGCCCGCGCCCAACCGCAGCCCGGCGTGCTCGTCCTGCCGTCGGCCGAGGCGGCGCCGTGAAGGCATCGAGACGTTTCAGAACCACGTCACATTTCTACAATCCAGCCGCGCCGACATCTGAAACGATGGAGCCATGGCATCAATCGCTAAACCGCTGCCCGCAGGCGTCATCCTTCTTCCGCCTGGAGAAGGACGCCACTACCTGTGCGGCCCGATGCAGAGCCTCTTTCTGGCGGACGGCGAGGAAACTGGCAACCGCTACTCGGTCTCGATCTGGTGGGTAAATCCGGAGCGACCTGGGCCTGGTGCGCACTCTCATGAGAACAACGAGGAATTGTTCTACGTGATCGAGGGTACGCTCACGTTCCTCGTCGGCGATCAGCATGTCGATGCGCCCGCTGGCACCTTTCTCCGCGTGCCGGCGGGCGTCACCCACGATTTCGAGAACAGGACCGACCGCCGGGCCGGTGCACTCAATGTCTTTATTCCTGGTGGTTTCGAATCCAAGATGCCGGCGATCGTTGACTGGTACTGCGCGCGCGCCAACTCTTGACGTGGATTGGACTAGTCTCAACCGGAGGGCTTCGCCCCCCGGAGCCCCCCTGCTGGCTCGCTCGCGGGGGCCCCACGCCCCGCTCCGCTCGCCAGGCTCACTCGCGTTCGCTCGTTCGCGCCGTTTATGAGATGACTTCTAGGTGGGGAAGCCGCCGCCATCGGGAAGCAGGCTGCGCCGCAGTGCCCCTGGTGTGGTGCCCGCGAATTCCCGTACGTCCCGAGTAAGGTGGGACTGATCGTGGTAGCCGACCATCACCGCCAGATCAGCGAGATCCGCCGCCTGACCTGCGCGGAGCGCCCGCACGGCGTGTCCGAATCGCAGTACGCGGGCAAAGGTCTTTGGCGAGATGCCGAGTTCGTGTCTGAACTGGGCGATGAAGTGCCGCTGGCTCCAGCCAACCTCCTGCACGATGGACCCGATGCGCGCGCGGCCGCGCGACGCCACCAAGCGGTCCCAGGCACACCGGACACCGGCCGGCACGTCCCGCGGATCGCCTATCCGGCTTGCGAGGGCCTGGTCGAGACACGCGAAGCGCGCATCCCACGACCGCCCGTCATATAGACGATCGGTGAGTTCGCGTGCGAACGGACCGAAGACGTCCTCCGGAGCCAGCGCGCGATTCGTCATGTCCTCGATTGGCCGGCCCACCAGGAGACGGATGCCGAGCAGCGTGAAGTTGACCTGGACGCCGCTCGAGGCGCCGGCCGATTCGACGAGTTGATAGGTGTCGTACGCGCCGGTGATGAAGCTGGTGAGATCGCGATCGCGCCGTGCGCCGCCTGGCACGAACACGTGAAAGGGGGCGCCGAAATTGATGATGAGCGGCGCCTCCTCGGTCGGAAACTCGCGACGGCACAGCGGTGCCGACAGGTGCTCGTTCCAGCCCACGTACTCGCGGACGAACGGGCGGAGCGCTTCTGCCGGCCGAGCGGTCGCCAACTCCCACTGCCCAAGCGCGGAGACGTGACGCCTGACGGCTGCGCGGGGAGAGGGCGTGGATGGGTCGTGATGGTGTGCCATGGCGTCAGCCGGGATCTACTCCAGCGTAGCACCGCGCGGGATACCAGGTCAGTTCCTTACAAGACCTCGCCGATGAACTCGACGGAGACTCGATGGCATGAAACACACAGAAACTCGACTGATGCCCGACTCGATGCCGCCAGTTACCACTGGACTGCTCCAGGTCGAAGAGGCCTTCAACCGTGCGATGACCTCGAACGACATCTCGCGGATCGGCGCATGTATTGCCGACGACTGGGTGCTTGTCACACCCGAAGTGGGCATCGTGTCGCGCGAGCGCATCCTGCAGGTGATTGAGAGCGGCGAGTTGAGTCACGACACGATGACCAAGGACGTGAGCAGGGTGAAGGTCTACGGCGACATCGCGGTGGTTACGGCACGCGGCCGCAACACCGGCCAGTTCAAAGGGCAGCCAATCAGTGCCGACGAATGGATCACCGACGTGTATCGACGGGTGGACGGTAGATGGCTCTGCGTCCTCACGCATTTGACGCCGGTGGCTTCGCGGTAGCTACTCAGCGGATTCGACGCTCACGGGCCCTGGAGGTCTTGAGCTAGGGCTTAAGATTTGAGGCGCCTCGTGACAGCAGGACTCGTGAGTTCCCGGAGAGCATCCTTGCCAATCCAGCGTGCCGTGGCGTCCTGCGAATTCGCCAGGCGCCGCGCGACGATCACCGCCGAGGAATTGAGCGCGCGATTGCGTTTGCCGATCGCGCGCAGGGCCATGTTGGCGGCCTTCTTGACGAAATTTCGTTCGTCACCGGCTTCGCGTTCGATGAGGGCGAGGCCCTGTTCAAAGCGTTCATCGCCAGCCGACTTGTCGTGCACGGTGAGACTCCACAACAGCGCAAACGCCGTACGTTTCTCGAACTCGTTGCGCCTGGCGCTCCACTGGGCGACCTTGCTCCATGCGTGCGGTGTGCGATCGAACAGGTTGAAGCTCATCGCGTCGCAGAATGCCCAGTTGTCAAAGTCCTTGCACCACCGCTCCATTTGAGCGGCCGTGAGCCGCTCCGGATCGCCGACAAAGGAAGCGAGCATCCGCGCCTCGTACACGCCGGTAGCCCAGAGGGCGACCGCGAGTGGCTGGTTGCGGCCGAGCATTGTGCCGAGTGCCTTGATGTCCTTCATCGCAACGCCGTACGCATGGTGCGAAGGAATCGCATAACGCGCCATCCCTTCGCGAGTCGCTCTGGTGCTATGACGTGTCAGCCATGTCAGGGCGAACTCGACCTGATCCTGGACCGGCCGCTTCGCCGCGTTCGGCGTTTCGCGGTCGCGTCCACGTGCCTTGGGCGCATTTTTCATTTTTGTGCACTCATAGTAGTCGGACGAGGCCGCTGGCGTCCGACCAAACTACTTCACCTTCTGGAACATCTCGTCGCGAAGCGGAAGAATGAACGAGAATCGGAAATCCCCCTGCATTCGGCCGACGGGAATGCCGACGAGCCGGCCCTCGGCGTTCAGCACACCTCCGCCCGACACGCCGGGGTGGCCGTCCGTCAAACAGGTGACCAGCTGGTTAGGAGTCCGCTGGCCTACGTACCCGGTCGATACCACGATGCCCTTGGAGTAGTCGTTGCCCAGACGGAAGATCGGGTCGGCAAACGCGAACGGATAGTTCAGCGCGACCTTCAATGCCGGGAGATCGACGCCCTCGTCGACCTTGAGGATCGCCCAGTCGCCTGGGTCGACCTCGACGCGAGCATCGCCGGCGTCAACCACGCGCGCGCTGATCGGGCGTCCGTCGATCATCAACGTGATGGAGTTGATGACGCGCGGATCGGAAGCACCTTCCTGGCCCAAGGCAATCACCCCGTGCTTGACGGTAATGAAATAGCCGTGGCCAAGGTAGCCGGCGGTCCCGTAGCTGCTGGCACCCCGGTCGTCGGATGAGTGGAGCTCCACGAAACTGTGCCGGCGATCGCGAATCAGCGTCAATGGCAACAGGCCCATTTCGGTCTGGAGCTGACGCTTGACATCGGCGACGATGGCGGCGCGCTCTCCGGGATCGAATACCGGGGCCTCAACAACAGGAGGCGTTGGCGACATGCCGGCAGTGCCGGTCGGCGCGAGCTCTTGTTGTTTGCGCAACAGAGCGATGTCTGCGCGCAGGGCCGCCAATTCCTGCTGTGGTTCGACGCTCGGCCGGGCCCCGAGGTAACTTCCGAGGCCAAAAAACAGCACGGCAAACGCTGCGGCGATTACACGGATAGCAACACGATCTTTGGCCATCGTCCGCACTCCAGGTTCGGCAGCTGAATCCGCTCACCGATCGAGCCGCTGGTTTTGGCTCCCTCCTGGATCGCTGCTGCGACGGCTATGGGCAGGGCAACAGGGATGCCGCCGTCCGACGCGCGGGAAACTGGTGCAAGTGCGCTGTTCCGCGTGTGGCCGGCGGCCCGCGAGCGTCTGAAACGACGCAGGGTGCGCGTCACCATTCAGCAGCCCCGCCACTCGGTATCGGACGACACTCGCCGCGTGTTAACGCACGCACCGAGCGAAAACACACACGCCTCTGCGCGGTGCCCGCAAGAGAGACGCCGTGTTCTCGCGTGTCCGCGAGGAATCGCGCGCTGGCATCGCCGTTGCCCTTTCCGTGTCACTACGTGAAAGAGACCATTCAAAAATGCGCTGCACGACATTCTCGAGCTGCAGTTCGGTGCGCCGCCAGCGGCGGCGGCGCCGAAGTAAGCGTGAGGATCCGGTGTCGGCGGCCTCTCCATCGATGTAGACTGTGCCCCATGTTCCGAGGAGCAGTGCTGAGTCTGACGCTGACGATTCTCGCGTCCGGTGTTGCCTGGTCGCAGGAACCGTCGACACGGGAAGAGGTGGACCGGCAGCGTCGCGAACAAAAGGCCAAAGAGGTCAAGCCCTACGAGCCGAACCGTCTGGAGCGCGCCGTGGACTTCGCCGAGGAAAAGGCGATCTTCATCCTCGACCGCGAGGGCTTCCATCCCAAGCTCGGCTCGTTGACCACCGGCAGTGGGTTCGCCTACGGCCTGGGCTTTCGCGACCGCGATCTCTTCTCCAACACGGGAACGCTTGAAATCTTCGCGGCCGCGAGTGTCAAACGATATTGGGCGACCGAGGCGCGCCTCAAGTTTCCGCGGGTCGCCGAGAACCACTTGCACCTCGAGACCTGGGCCAGCCACCGCGACTATCCGCAGGAAAATTTCTTTGGCCTCGGACCCGATTCGAATCGAGCCGATCGATCCGACTACGCGATCCGCACGAACCATTTCGGTGGCCGCGCGGGCGTCAGGCCCGTGTCGCATTTGCTCGTCGGTGGGGGGCTCGAGTTCTTGCAACCGCGGACCGGCACGGGGCGGAACGATCGGTTTCCGGACACATCGGTTTTGTTCAGTCCGTCCGAAGCGCCGGGCCTCGACGCCCGCGCAGATTTCCTGCGATCCGAAGCGTTCCTGGAGGTCGACTATCGCGAGCCGCGATATCCGAAGAAGGGCGGCTGGTATCGAATCGACTTCTCCCACTACGACGATCGCACCCTCAACCAGTTCACGTTCAACCGCCTCGATGCCGACCTGCGTCAGTTCATCGGCGTTCTGGCGGGCCGTCGCGTGATCGCGGCGCGGCTCTTCGTCTCGACATCCGACACCAATGTCGGTCAGACGATGCCGTTCTATTTCATGCCGACGCTCGGCGGGAACGACAGCCTGCGTGGCTTTCGCGACTATCGGTTCCGTGCACCGCACGCGATCCTGCTGCAGGCGGAGTACCACTGGGAGATCTGGAGTGGTTTCGACGCCGCCCTCTTCTACGACGCCGGAAAGGTCGCGAACCGTCGTGCAGATCTCGATTTCGAGAATCTCGAATCCGACTACGGCATTGGGTTCCGTTTCAATACCAATAACGGTGTCATCCTCCGCGTTGATGCCGCGTTCGGGAGCCGTGATGGCAAGCACCTGTATATCGTCTTTGGCGGCGTTTTCTAGGAGGACGGTGGCCCGAGGCGGAAGGGCGGGTCTGGCGCGGTGGGTAGCGCGTGCCGGCGTCGTCGGCCTTCTCGCAGGTACGTTCGTGTCGCTGCGGTCAGCCTCGCCGCGCTTCTATCCCGACGATCCGCTCTGGACGGACAACGATCGCGCAATGGACGCGTCGAACGCCGGGCTGATCGAGGACTCGAACGGTTACGACTTCGTCGTGAATACGCTGGGACATCCCGGCGAGCGACGAGATGTTCGCGCGCTCAACGTCAACACGGTCGACGAAGTCCCTGACTCGAGCTGGTTCACCAATCGGATCGGCCGCAAAGAACTGAGTGCCGCAGAAATCGCGCGTGGACCCGATCGCATGGAGCGTGTGACCCTCAACGGCTGGAAGGTATCTGCGGGCAAGAGCGGCGGCGTGCAGCCCGGATTCCGCATGACCGATCCAGAGGGGCAGACGTATCAGGTTGAAGTCGACCCGCCCTCGAATCCGGAGCTGGCAAGCGGCGTCGAGATCATCGGAACCGCTTTTTACCATTCGATCGGCTACAACGTCGTCGACGTGTATCTTGCCGAAGTCGATCGCGAGTCGCTCGTGATCGCCGACACGGCCACGATTCGGGATCCGCTCAATGGCCGCCGGCGCCGACTGAAGAAGTACGATCTCGACAACGTCTTCAACCGAGCCGCGCGCCTCGAGAATGGGCGGTACCGTGTGCTGGTGAGCCGCTTCGCGCCTGGCAAGCCGCTCGGCAACTTCCGTTATTACAGCCGACGCCCCGACGACCCGAACGACCTCGTGCCACACGAGCACCGGCGCGAGCTGCGTGGAGCGCGGGTCTTCGGTGCCTGGCTGAATCACGATGACTCGCGAGGCATCAACAGCCTCGATATGCTCGAGACGACCAACGGGCGCGACTGGATCAAGCACTACATGTTCGACTTCGGATCCATCCTCGGCAGCGGCACCGTCTATGCCCAACGCCACCGTCCGGGAAACGAATACATGTTCGAGCAGAAACCGGGGTGGCTGACGCTGGCTACGCTTGGCCTGTACGTGCGGCCATGGATAACCATCGATTATGCTCGCGTGCCCCGCTCGGTGGGACGTCTCGAGTCCGAGCGCTTCGATCCACTCACGTGGAAGCCGGAATACCCCAACCCGGCCTTCGATAACATGCGGCCGGACGATGCCTTCTGGGCCGCGCGCATTGTGTCGAAGTTCTCGGACCAGGCCATTCGTGCGGTCGTCGAGAAAGCCGCATACAGCGATCCGGCTGCGACCGATTTCATGACGAAGACGATCATTGCGCGCCGCGACAAAGTGGTCGCCACCTGGATCAACCAGGTATGCCCGGTCGTCGATGCGGCGCTGTCGGCAGACGGCCTTCTGACGTTCAGGAACGCAGCCGTCGATGCCAAGGCCGCCGCAGCACCCGAGCAATACGAGCTCAAGTGGTTCCGGTTCGATAACACGACCGATCAGCGAACGCCTGTCGGAGAGCCGATGATGGTGTCGAGCGGATCGGCCCGCGCGCCCGACGGGTTGATGGCGAGCGACTTCGTGGGCGTCAGCGCGACGGCTGCGCAGGCGCGCCAGCCTGGATGGGCGACTCCGTCGACGTTCTTCTTCCGCCGGGGCGGAGCTGGTCCTGCGGCGACTTGGTCGCTTGTCGGCGTCGAACGAGGACCGGGGAAACCGCTGGAGTGATGAACGGACCCTGGAGCTTCGGCCAACTCTAAACGGGACGCGTCCGGAACGCCGGCGCCCCCCGGCACGTGCCAGTGCCTCGGACAATGCGATCGATGGGTCACCCCGCGGAAACCCCTGCTGGCCGCCATCACCGGGGAGACGAAGATCGAGCCATGACTGCCACGCGGATCCGGACGGCCAGGCGTCGGAATTGCCTTGCGTTCCCGATCGTATTGATCGTGCTCGCTGCGGCCTGCGACTGGTCAGGGGCGCTCGCGCAGACCGCGGTGACTGTCGGTCGCGGCACCATCGAGCCCGCTCACGAAAGCCATCCGCCGCCGGACCTGAGCTTCAGACACCTCACCACCGAGGATGGACTTTCACAGGATCATGTCGTAGCGATTCTTCAGGATCGTCGGGGGTTCATGTGGTTTGCCACGGGAGAAGGCCTGAACCGCTACGATGGCAACTCGTTCGTCGTCTACAAGAACGACCCCAGCGACCCGGGGAGCTTGAGCCACAACTTCATCCGGGATGTGTTCGAGGACGCTCAGGGTTACTTGTGGGTTGCTGCCTATCCGGTCATCAACAAATTCGACCCCACGACCGAACGCACGGTCCGCTACCGTCACGACCCCAAGAACCCGAAGAGTTTCAGCGACGATTCGGTCGAAAGCATCACCAGTGATAGTCGCGGCCATTTGTGGTTCGCCACCGCGAACACCGGCCTGGACAGGTTCGACCCGGCGACGGAGACCTTCACGAACTATCGCAATGACACCGACGGCCGGTTCGTCGGACGGGTAAGGCGTGTCATCGAGGATCGCCGCGGCGACATCTGGTTCGTCGCCGACCGTGGCTTTTTTCATTTGAATCCGGAGACCGGACAGATCGTTCGCCCTCCCGGCCTAGTCAAGGGCTTTGCCGCCATCCACCTGTACGAGGACGAAGCCGGCGATTTCTGGATGCTGGCCTCCTCCCCGAATGTCGGGCTGGTCAAATACCAGCGCCAGACGAAGCGCTTCGTCGAATACCCGCTTGCCGCGGGGGCGACCATACTCGACAGCAGCACGCTTCTCGATGATGGGGGGAAGGGATTCTGGGTACCGTCCAGTGCCGGCCTCTTTTACTTCGACCGGCAGACCGAACGCTTCACGCGCCACTTTCGACACGATGACGCCGATTCGACCAGCCTCAGCGACAACGGCGTGGTCTCGATTTACCGCGATCGATCCGGCTTGCTTTGGGTAGCGACCGCCAATCGCGGGCTCAATGTCATCGATCTCAGACAACGGCAGTTCCGCAACTATACGGCCCGCTCGGCCGGCCACGATCGTCTCTCACCCGGCAAGGTCTCCGCGATTCATGAGGATACTGATGGTGTTCTGTGGCTCGGCTTCTTTCCACGCGCGCTCGACAGGCTGGATCGGAAGACGGGCAGAATCACCCATTACGTTCCCGGTACGAGCGGCAGCAACAGTCTCGCGCGAGGCAGTGAGCTGAACAGCATCCTCAAGGATGAACGCGGTCATCTCTGGGTGGGGGGCTTGGGTGCCGGTCTCGATCAATTCGATGAACGCAGCGGCCGGTTCAAACATTACGCACACGACCCTGGTGATCCCAACAGCCTGATGACAGATGACGTCATCTGCATCTATGAAGATCCGCGAGGCCCATTATGGGTGGGACAGTTTGGCGGGGTCAGCCGCTTCGATCCAGCAACGGATCGGTTTATCAACTTCCGGCTTGGAACAGATGAAGCCGCCAGTCTGGCGTACAGCGTTTCGGCGATCCATCGGGATCGTTCCGGCACGCTCTGGTTCGGCACCTGGGGCGGCATCTTGAGCCGCTTCGACGAGAAGACCAACACGTTTGTGCATCACACGGTCGACCGCGATGATCCCCGCAAGCTCCAAGGCGGCAGCATCGGAGCCATTCACGAGGACAGCAAGGGAACGCTGTGGCTGGCCGCCGGCCTGGGCCTGTACCGGTTCGACCGGAAGACTGAGGTGTTCACGCGCTACACGGAAAGCGATGGGCTGCCGAACAACGATCTCATGGGTATTCTCGAAGATACCGCCGGCAGGCTGTGGATCAGCAGCAAGAAGGGCATCTCCCGCTTCGATCCGCCGACAAGCACGTTCAAGAACTATGACGTCTCGGATGGTGTAGCGGGCAATGACTTCTCGCGGAGCTGTTACCAGCGGGGGCGGAGCGGAGAGATGTTGTTCTGCGGCAACGATGGGATTACCGCGTTCGTCCCCGAAGATATCCATGACAATCCGTACGTGCCGCCAGTTGTACTCACCAGCTTCACGATCTTCAACAGACCTGTATCGATCGGTCCTGACTCCGAACTCAAGAGGGCCATCCCGTATGCCGAGTCCTTGACGCTGTCGTATGAAAGCAATGTGTTCTCGCTCGAGTTCGCGGCGCTGAGTTACGCGAATTCCCGGAAGAACCGCTATCGGTACAAGCTCGAGAACTTTGATCCTGACTGGAACGACGTGGACAGCACGCACCGCGCGGCGACCTATACCAATCTCGACCCTGGTCACTATGTCTTTCGCGTGCGCGGATCGAACAGCGATGGCATATGGAATGAGGACGGAGTGTCGCTGCCGATTGTGATCACGCCGCCGTGGTGGCGGACCAACGAGTTTCGCGCCGCGGCCGTGGCTCTGGTGCTGGC
>Ga0075421_100012006_pt1 | contig 10744 bp, 12 predicted proteins | sample SoiMetdeltSBSDD5_FD_75292 | JGI IMG/M metagenome (GOLD analysis project Ga0075421, IMG submission 75292) | Bulk soil microbial communities from a Populus tree surrounding site in Tennessee, USA - Soil MetaG P. deltoides SBSDD5 | ecosystem: Environmental > Terrestrial > Soil > Tree plantation...
CGAGTAGATGATCTCGCAGTCCGGGCAGAGCTCCTGGGCCTTGGCCTCGAAGTTCGGCCGGTCCTGCGACTCGTAGCGAGCGGTCTTCGTCTCGGGCAGCAGCAGCGCGATCGAGCCGCTGCCGCCGCTGTCGCCGCCGCCGCCGTCACCGCCACCACCACCGCCGTCGTCGTCGTCGTCGCCGCAGGCGGCTATCGCCATTCCTGCAGCAAGGATCGCGATGACAGCGATCAAGCTGAATCTCCTCTTGACGTCTGGCATTGGGGGGCTCCCTCCTCTAGGGATGTGGTTCCGCTGTCGCGGCTTGCTTGACTGCCGGCACCGGGCCGCTCCAAATCGGCTCGGCCTCGTGCAGCACGAGTGCTACCGCACCGAGCAATTCGGCACGCTCCCCGAGCTCGCCCGGGACGATCTCCACGTCCTCGGCGGCGCTCGGAATCGCTCGCAGCTCCACGGCCTCTCTGAGCGGATCCAGCAGCACGTCGCCGGCACCGGCCATGCTGCCCCCGACGACTATCCGCTCGGGGTTGATGAGGTTGCACAGGTCCGCCACCGCGGCGCCGAGGTGGCGGCCGGCGTCGGCGAGCGCGCGGCGGCAGCCGGGATCGCCGGCCGCGGCGCGCGCGAGGATGTCCTCCAGGGTGAGCGGCTCGCCGAGGCTCCGGCTCAGCAGGGCGGCGATCGCCGCGCCGCTGGCGTAGGTCTCGAGGCAGCCGCGGCTGCCGCACCGGCAAATGTCGCCCGTCTCGTCGAGGGAGGTGTGGCCGATCTCGCCGGCCGTGCCGCCGGCCCCGCCGAAGAGGCGCCCGTCGATCACGATTCCCGCCCCGATGCCCGTCGAGAGCTTGAGATAAACGAGCGTCCGTGTGTCGCGGCCCGCCCCCCAGGTGGCCTCGGCCAACGCCCCCAGGTTGGCGTCGTTGCCGAGCCAGGCCTCCATCCCGAGCCGTTCGCTCATGCGCGCGGCGGCGGGCGTGCCCGCCCAGCCCGGCAGGATGGCCGAGGAGCCGACCACGCCGCTCAGGTGCACGGGGCCTGGGAGGCCCAGGCCCACACCGAGCACGGGGCCGCGGTCGTTGACACTCTCATCGAGCACCGACTCGACGAGCTCGGCGGCCTGAGCGATCGCGGCGTCCGCCGGGTAGTCCTCCGGCATCTCGCGCCACTCCTCGGCGAGCACCTCGTGGGCCAGGTCGGCGAGCGCGACGGCGAGGTGGCGCTTGCCGAAGTCGACGCCGAGGGCGAGGCCGGCGGTGGGATCGAGGGCGATCATGGCGGGCGGGCGGCCGCCTCCGGACGTCGGCCGGCCTTCCTCGTCGCGGTCCACAACCACGCCGTCCGCCTGCAGGCCGGCAACGATGCTCGACACCGTCGAGCGCGACAGCCCCGTGCGCCGCGCCACGTCCGCGCGGCTCGTCACGCCGAGCAGCCTGAGCGCCTGCACCACGCGGTCGCGCGTGGATTCCCGGGCCCCATAAGGGCCCGATTCCTCCTCCATGGCGCGCGATCATGCAGATCGGCGCAGTGTTTGTCAAGAAATCGGCAGAATTCGGCGCGTTTTACCGTTCATTTTGTTCGGAGTCTGGTCGAAGTAGGTGCCAGGCGGCGATCGCCGGTACAACTGTCGTCGTGCACGCCTTCCCACCCGGCCCGCGGATGCCCGGCATGGCGCAGGCGGTGCTGGTGACCGTGGCGCCGTACCGCTGGATGGCGCGCCGGCGCGAGCGCCACGGGAACATGTTCTCGTCGCGCTTCCCGATCTTCGGGCGGGTGGTGTACGTGGCCGACCCGGAGCTCGTGAAGGAGGTGTTCGCGGGCGACCCCAGGGTCTTCCACGCCGGTGAGGCCAATGCGCTGGCGCTCGGCGACGTCCTGGGCCAGCACTCGCTCCTCACCCTCGACGAGCAGCGCCACCTGAGCCAGCGCAAGCTCCTGCTGCCGCCCTTCCACGGCGAGAGCGTGCGCCGCTACGTGGAGGTGATGGCCGAGGCCACCGCCGCGGAGGTTGCGAGCTGGCAGGTGGGCTCGCGGATGGCGCTCCGACCCCGGATGCAGGCGATCACCCTCGAGGTGATCCTGCGAGCGGTGTTCGGGGTGCGCGACGGACGGCGCATTGACCTGTTCCGGGAGCGGATCCCGCGGCTCGCGGCCAGCACCAGCGTGCTCGACTGGCTGCCGTTCATGGATCGCGACCTCGGCGGCCTGAGCCCTGCCGCGCGCTTCCGGCGCGCACGCGCCGCCGTCGACGAGCTGATCTACGCCGAGATCGCCGAACGCCGTGCGAGCGCGCACGCCGGCGAGCGCGACGACGTGCTCTCGCTCCTCCTGCGCGCGCGGCACGAGGACGGGAGCCCGATGAGCGACGTGGAGCTTCGCGACGAGCTGATGACGCTGCTCACGGCGGGTCACGAGACGACCGCCACCGGGCTCTCCTGGGCGTTCGAGCGGCTGCTGCGCACGCCGCGGGTGCTCGCACGCGTGATGGAGTCCCTCGACGACGACGCCTACCTCGACGCGGTGGTCAAGGAGACCCTGCGCGTGCGCCCGGTGATCGTCGACGTGGCGCGCAAGCTCACTCGCGACGTCACGCTCGCCGGCTACCGCCTGCCCGCCGGCACGCTGGTGCTGCCCGCGATCGCCGCGATTCACGCCCGCCCCGACCTGTACCCGCACCCGCGCGATTTCCGGCCCGAGCGCTTCCTCGACGGCAAGGCCGAGGCGTACACCTGGATCCCGTTCGGCGGCGGCGTGCGGCGCTGCATCGGGGCCGCCTTCGCGCAGGTGGAGATGAGAACGGTGCTGCGCGAGGTGCTGCGCCGCGTGCGGCTCGCGGCGCCCTCGCGGCGACCCGAGGGCACGCGCGTGCAGCACGTGACCGTGGTGCCGGCGCGCGGCTGCCGGGTGATCGTGGCTCAGCGGCGCGAGCCGCCGGCCTACGTCACGAGCGCGAGCAGCTCGGCGGCGGGGCGCTCCGGGTCGCTCAGCGCCTCCGTGAGCTGAGCGCCGGCGGCGAGGCTCTCCACCTTGCGCCCGAGCGCCCGGCGGTCCATTGGCCGCTGCGGCGAGCCGAGCGCGGCCTCGACCCGGGCCACCTCCTCGCCCTGCGCGCGCAGCACGCACTCCGACTCCAGCAGGCGCTCGTCCGTCTCCACGTCGATCCGCTCGGCAAGCTCGCATGCCTCCGCGTCCACGCGCGCGAAGCTGTGGAGGTCCGGCGGGCCGTGCAGCAGCGTGAACGCCGTGAGGTAGGGGATCGAGAACTTGGCCTCGAGCCCGGTCGCCGGGCGCGGGCCGACGGACGCCGCCTGGACCGAGACGGGGTGCACGAGCACGGTGAGCTCGCGCAGCCCTCGCACCCGGCTCGCCGCCTCGATCGCGCCGTGAGTCTGGAGGCAGGCGGGCCACGCCTTGATCCAGTTCTCGTCGACGGCGACCCGTGCCGGGTCGGGCTCGGCGTGGCGCCCGCCGGTGGCGTCGGCCCAACCGCGGGCGGCAGCCGCGAGCGGTACCTCGGCGCCCGCCGCCGCCAGCCGCGCGGCGCGCAGCCCGGCCGTCGCGGCGAGGCCGACCTGGATCGACTTGCCGTGCGAGCCGAAGGCGGCCCGCAGCCCGCTGGACCCGAGCAGAGCAATCGCGACCGCGCTCTCGCGGCCGGCGTCGTCCAGCCCGAGCAGGCGGGCGGCGGCCACAGCGGCGCCGGGCCCGCCGCAGACAGCGGTCGGGTGCAGCCCGCGGTCGTAGAGGGCGGGATGGCTGGCGCGGGCGAGCGCGCCCATCGCCTCGAAGCCCTCCGCGTAAGCGGCGAGCACGTCGGCGAGCGAGGCGCCGAGCTCGGCGCCGAGCACGAGCGCCGCCGGCGCCACCGGCGCGCTCAGGTGGGCGATGCCGGGCAGGTAGGTGTCGTCGAAGTCGAGCACGTGCCCGGCGGTGGCCAGCGCGACCACCGGATCGCCCGCGCGGGCCGCGGCCCGCGCGGCGGGCTCGCGCGACCCACCCGCCGCGCAGGCCAGCCAGTCGAGCAGCGCGGTCGCGTAGCGCGGATCGCTCATTGCGCCCGCTCGAGCCGGCGCCGGAAGGCTCCCGCCCCGACCACGGCCGCGCCTCCCGCCCGGACCCGACCGGCCAGCTCGGAGTCCGAGGTGACCACGGTCAGGCCGGCGGGCTCCGGGGTGCCCTCCACCAGCGCCGCGATGTCGTCGTCCGCGGCGTTCCTACCGACGCGCGAGGCGAAGGCCACCGTGACGGACGGTCCGCCGTCGAGGTCGAACGGCCGGCCGTCGAACACGACGGTCACCGGCTCGCCGGTGGCGCTCGCGAACGCGTCGAGCTCGTCCACCAGCTCCCGCATCGCCGCGGGCCGGTCCCGCCACCAGCCGGTCGGTCGCGAGCCGATCACATTCATCCCGTCGACGATCCAGCTCACCGGCGGCGCTTGACCCACAGCACGATCACGAGCACGAGCAGCGCTCCCGCCGCGAGCTGGGCGGCGAGCGCCGTGCCGACCCCCTCGTCGCGCGTCGCGTCGCGGATGGTCGCGAACATCAGCGACGCGCCGAAGAAGAGCACGAGCGTCCAGAGCGCGGTGTTGCGGTCCACGGCGCCGGACCTTAACGGGGGTGGGCACTAGCCTCGGCGGGCGTGACCGACCGGCCGATGATGGCGGGCGTGCTCGGCGCGCTCGTGATCGCGTTCAGCGCGATCCTCGTGCGGCTGGCCGAGGTCTCGCCCGCCACCGCCGCGTTTTTCCGGTGCGCCTACGCGCTGCCGTTGCTCGGGATCCTCGCGTGGATCGAGCGGCGCCGCTACGGGCCGCGCTCGCGGCGCGACCGGCTGCTGGCACTCGGGGCGGGCGTGTTCCTCGCGGCCGACCTCGTGCTCTGGCACTACTCGATCCAGTCGGTGGGCGCGGGCCTCGCCACGGTGCTGGCGAACTCGCAGGTCGTGGTCGTGGGCCTGCTCGCCTGGGCGGCGCTTGGGGAGCGTCCCGACGGCCGGGTGATCGCCTCGATCCCCGTGGTGCTGCTCGGCGTGGTCCTGATCTCCGGGGTGATCGGCGTGGGCGCCTACGGCGACGACCCGGCGCTCGGGGCGATCTACGGGATCCTCACCGCGATCTCGTATGCGCTCTTCCTGCTGATCCTGCGCCAGGGCAACTCCGACCAGCGCCGGCCCGCCGGCCCGCTCTTCGACGCGACCCTCACCAGTGCGATCTTCTCGGCGCTCGCGGGGATCGCGATCGGCGACATCGACTGGGTGCCGGACGCCGAGTCACAGGCCTGGCTCGTGCTGCTCGCCCTCACGTCGCAGGTGGTCGGCTGGCTCCTGATCTCCGTGTCGCTGCCGCGGCTGCCGGCCGTGCTCACCTCGATCCTCCTCATGCTGCAGCCGGTGTGCACCGTCTTCCTGGCGGCGATCCTGCTCTCGGAGGCGCCTTCGGCCCTGCAGCTCGCCGGCGTGGCGGTGGTACTCGGCGGCGTGGCCTTCGCGACGATCAAGCCGCGCACGCCCGCCGTGGCGTCCGGGTGAGCCTGGATCCAGGCTGAGCCCGAGGTCAGGCCGCGCTGCGCGGCGCGAGCAGCGCCCCGCCGAAGCAGAAGTCGCGCCCGAGAGCGAGCTCGGTGTCGATCGTCATCCGGTACGAGCGCGCGCTCACCAGCTGGACCTCGTCGCGCTCCCAGCGGCGTGGCGCGATCCTCGCTACCCAGCCGCGCCCGTAGGGCTGCGCGAGCAAGGCGTGCGGCGCGCGCTGCAACAGCCGGTTGAGCTCGACGATCGTGCCGGCGACCGGCGTGCCGATGGCCACGGTGCGCGCCGAGCGCCCCTGCACGGTGGCGAGCGTGTCCCCCACCTCCACGCGGTCCACCGCCCAGAAGTCGACCTCGGGCTGGAACCAGAGCACCTCGCCGAGCGGCGCCGTGACGCCCACCGTGGCCACGCCGTCCTCGATGCGCGCCCACACGTGCCGGCCGGCGAGGTAGCTGCGATCGGACGGAAGCGCGAAGCGGGCTGACTTCGCCGTGGACTTGATCGAGATCTCGGACACCCGGAGGCGAGCCTGGCGGGGGCGCCGGACGGAAGTCGGGCGCGAGGGGCCGGGCTCCTCCCGGACCGGAGCGTTGGAATCTGTCAGGTTGGACGGCGGCGTCCGACCTCCATTCCATTGAGCGACTTCGAAGAGCTTCCGGAGCAGCGGCTTCGGCCCATGAGCGATGAGGAGCTCGTGGCGTACATGCGCGCCGCCCGCGAGGCGGGACGGCCGGAGGCGATGAAGGCGCCGCTCGCGATCCTCGTGTTCGGCTACTGGGACAGCCTCGTGGCGCGCGCCCGGCTTCGCCTGCCCCCGGCCGAGGCCGAGGACGTGGCCGGCGAGGCGGTGGCGAGCGCGATCGCGTCCGCGTTCGACGGCCGCTCGGTCGGCGAGCTGCGCTCCTGGCTTCACACGATCCTCATGCGCCGGATCGCCGACTACTACGAGGTGCGCAAGCGACGCGTGCAAACCACCGAGCTGGCCTCCGAGCACCAGGGCGATGAGGACGTGTGGCGGCGCGAGCCGGCGGAGCCCTTCGAGGGCGACGCGCTGTTTGCCTCCGAGTCGCTCGCGCTGGCCTACCGCGAGCTCGAGCGCGACAGCCACCGGCGCGCGATCGACCTGTACGTGTTCGGGCCGCTGTCGGCGGCCGACGCCGCCGCGTCGCTGGGCGGCGGGATGACGGAGGCGAACGTGCACCAGATCGCGTCGCGCTTCCAGCGGCGCTTCAAGGAGCTGCTCGCGTGACCGACCTCGAGCGGCTGCTCAGCGAGTACAAGCAGGCGCACCGGGCCTCGCCGGACGCCGACCCCGCGCCCTACCTCGCCCAGCTGGCGGGCGCCGAGCGCGAGGCGCTCAGCCAGCTGATCGACGCCTACCTCGCCCGGGCGCCCCGGCGCGACTTCGACCCCGCCGCCTTCCCTGCCTCCCCCGCGGCCTCGGCGGCCGAGGGGCTGCAGCGCTCGCTGGCCGGCACCGGCGGCCTGTGGCCCGCGCTGCTGCCGCGCCTGCGCACCCAGGCGCGGCTGCGCCGAAGCGAGCTCGTGTCCGAGCTGGCGGCGCGCCTCGGGGCCCAGTCTCGACAGGAGAAGGTGGCCCGCTACTACCACGAGATGGAGCAGGGGCTGCTGCCGGCGGCCGGGGTCTCGGACGCCGTGCTCGACGCGCTCGGCCGGATCGTCGGCTGGAGCTCGGACGCCCTGCGCCGGGCCGGCGAGCTGCCGGCTCCGGGGGGTCCCGGCGCGGCCGGATCGCCGGGTGCCGTCTTCACCCGCACGGCTACGCCGCCCCGAGGCGGCGGCGCGGAGAGCCGCGACACCGCGCAGCGCGGCGAGCCGGCCGAGGAGGAGTGGGACGAGGTCGACAGGCTGTTCCGTGGCCGATAGGCAATTCGGGCTAGGTAATCCAATCCAGTGCTCCCTCCTCCCATGGGTTACGGTCGTCCCCCGCGACCGAGGAGGTAGTCGATGCCGGACCCGAACGAGAACGACGTCTGGGAAAAGCTGGAGAAGGCGGTCTCCGAGCTCATTACGGTGACGGTCGCGACGGTGATCACGCAGGTGACCGTCACGTTCAAGGACGAGGGACAGCTCGACACGGTAGGCGGTCTGGACACTCAGGCGAGGGACGCCCTGATCACCAACGTGAACCTGATCGACGGCGATCTCACGACGATCATCGCACCGAGTCTCAAGGACGACGACGATCTGCGGACATTCCACGATGGGATCGTTCAGAAGGCGATCACTGTGCTGCCCGACAACCTCAAAGCGCTCGCCGACGCCGTAGGGAAGGTCTTCGGAAGGCGCTCGGATACGCAGTGACCGCGCCGCCCTCGCTCCGCGAGGGCCGACGGCTCGTCCGAGCGCTCGACGAGCTGGAGACGGCGACGCTCGTCTCGGCCGTGCGGCCGCCGGAGGGCTCGGTACCGCGGATGCAGGCGATGGTGGACGCCGTCCATACGGACTACCAGCGTGCGCTCGGCGGGTCCGCGGACAGGCGTGTGCGGGCAGCCGGGGAGTCGTTCGCAGACATGCGGGACCGCGCCCGGCGACTGCGCGGGCCGGCCCTGCGGGCCCGCGGCTCCGCGGCGCGAGGCGCACCCCCGCCGCGCACCGTTGAGCCGGACGTCGTCGAGCGCATCGCGCGCTACGCCGATGACCTCCAAACCATCGTGGGCCAGGCGCCCCCGCGCCCCGCTGCGCTTCGGCGGGCGGTCGCAGCCCCGCCGCCCAGACCCGGCACGCCGGTTGTCAGCGCCGGGAGGTTGTCGCCGCCGGATGCGCGCAGGATCCGCCTCGCGCATGAGCTCGGCACGAAGCCTCTGACGGCATGGACGGTGGTGCGGCTGGGCGGCGACATGGCGTCTGCCTTCTCGCGCGCGGGCGAGCCGGCGCTCGTCGGATTTCATGGCGCGCTCGCCACCGACAGCCTCGGCTACTGGCGTGGGCTGATCAGCAACGTCGCACAGCTCCTGTCCACGCTCACCGGCTTCCTGCTCGGACTCCTCCACCTGCGATCGCGGCCGCAAATCCCGTCCGCCGAGGAGTTCCGGGCTCGGCTGTGGCGCGCGGTCACCGTCTCCCCCCGACGTGTGTACCGGGAGACTCGCTGGGTGTGCCGGGAGACGTGGGAGCTGATCGGGCAGGGTGGAAAGGTCTTCGAAACCGGGACGGACGCGGCGCTGCGCTCGCTCCTACAGCCCGACGGAACCATCGTCACCCACGCCCGCCCCGCAGCCCTCAACGACGGCACGCTGACCGGGCAACACACCACGCACATCGATGCGTGGCTCGACCGCCTGCTCGAGGCCTGGAAGGCGGCGAACGACCGCCTGCAGCTGCTTGCCACCACGGTCCTGATCGTGATCGCGGGCGGCGAGCTCGCCCGCTTCGGCTGGGAAGACGTCTGGGAGGCGCTGCTGCAGCTGGCGATAGCCGCGCTCTCTGCCCTCCTCGTGCGCGGCGCCGTGGCGGGGGGGATCCGATATCTCATCTTCCGCGCGCGCTGAGCCGTGACCCTGGGCGGGCGTTAACCGAGCCGAGAACGCCTACGATCGGGCCGTGCAAGCCACCGAGGCTGAGCGGCGCGCCGAGCGGGAGCTGGCCCGGGTGCCGGACTGGCTGTGGAACGGCGAGACACTTCCGGTGCCGGTGGAGGACATCGCGGACTCCTGCTTCGGCCTGCACGTGCGCGACGTCGACGACCTTCGCAGCGCGCCGGGTGTGCCCGAGCTCCCCTCGCCGCGGGCGCTCTCGGGCCTGCTGCTTCCCGCCCGCGGCGAGATCTGGGTGAACGCCGGCGAGGCGCGCGAGTGGCCACCGCGGCGCCGGTTCACGATCGGCCACGAGCTGGGCCACTGGTGCCTGCACCGGGCGAACGGGGCGGTCTGGTGCCGCGCAAGAACCGTCGATCCCGACGAGCCGGTGGAGCCGTCTGTTCGCCACCCCTACCCGCCCGAGGAGAGCGAGGCCAACGAGTTCGCGGCCGCGCTCCTGATGCCCGCCCACCTGATCGAGCGTCACTACGGCCGGCTGAGGGAACGGGATCCCGGCACGGCGTTCCCCGAGCTCTGCCGGCTGTTCGGGACCTCCGGCGCGGCGATGAGCCGGCGGCTGCGCCGCGTCGTCTAGACGCCCGGGCCGGACAGCCGCCAGGGCGCGTCGTCAGGGCCGTCGAGCGCCATCGTCCAGCGCTCGCTGAAGCTCACCGAGGCGTCCTTCGAGCCGCTCACCACGGCCGCGGTGTCGCGGTTCTCCACGTAGCGCCGGCCCGCCAGCTCCACATCGATCGTCATCGTGGCCGGCTCGCGTGACACGTCCACTGCGGCCACGCGGATGCGTCTGACGCCGGGTCCGCGCACCACCAGCCGGGTGTTCTGCGACGCGTCGCCGCCATAGAGGAGCTCGGTCACGGCCCGTGGCGAGGCCACCCGCTCGAGAGCGGCGTCCTCCCCGTCCACCGCCTCGGCCCAGGCCTCCACGGCCCGCCGCGCGGCCGCCTCGAGCACGTCGGGCCCGAAGCGGGCGTCGGCCAGCGACAGGTCGAGCGCCTGAGCGCGCGCGTCGCCATCGAAGTCGACCACCGCGAGGTCGGCGGTGGTGAACCCCTCGGGCACGGCGTCGGCAACTGCCAGCTCGGTGAGCGACTCGTCGTCGAGACGCTGCTCGTCCGACCAGGGCGAGGCCACGATCTCCGCGTCGAGGTGGTGATCGCCCTCGGCGCGCTGCTCGATCGACATGACCATCCAGTAGCCGTTCCGAGGGGCGATCGTCCAGTACTCGGTGAGCGTGACGTCCTCGGACTTCGCGCCGTCGCGAAGGATCTTGTTGCCGCCCCGGTCGAGCACGTAGGCCTTGAGGGGCGCCTCGATCCGCACGACCGCGCGGTCCTCGGAGTCGTCCTCGCGGTTGACGATCCCCACGTACTGGATCTCAGGGTCCGCGGTCACTTGCACGCGGTTGTGCCAGCCCCTGCGGTCGAAGTCGTCGAGCCGCCGCTCCCATTCCACCAGCAGGTCCGGCCCCGCGAGCTCCGCCAGGCGGGCGCGATCGCGGGCGTCCCATGCCTCCTGGCAGGCGCGAAAGAGGCCGGCGGCGTGCCGCTCGAGCTCATCGGCCGCGAAGTACGGGTCGTCCTCTGCGGCCTCCGCCGCGGCCGCGTGCACGGCGGCCTCGCGCGCGCGGATCTTGCGCCGGTAGCGGATCGAGTGGACCA
>Ga0075421_100012007_pt1 | contig 10744 bp, 6 predicted proteins | sample SoiMetdeltSBSDD5_FD_75292 | JGI IMG/M metagenome (GOLD analysis project Ga0075421, IMG submission 75292) | Bulk soil microbial communities from a Populus tree surrounding site in Tennessee, USA - Soil MetaG P. deltoides SBSDD5 | ecosystem: Environmental > Terrestrial > Soil > Tree plantation...
CAGCAAGGTCTATTACGGCAAGCTGGCGCGCGGCAAAACCATGTTCATCGCGCCGCGAATGATCCCGCATTTCAACGCGATCTGGGGCGTCGCAAAGCGTGAAGAGAAAAAACGGTTGGGCGCCGAAGCGCTGGCGGTATTGAAAGTGTTGCGCAAAGAATGGGAGATGGCCACGGCCGATCTGCGCGACGAATCGGGCGTCAAAGACCGCAAAGCGTTCACGCGAGCGATCGATGAGTTGCAGGCGTCGATGATCGTCGTTCCGAGCGACGTCGTTTATCAACCCAAGTTCAGTTACATCTGGACGCTGGCCGAAGGGCGGTTCCCCGAGCAACTGTCGCAGAAGATCGATCGCAAAACCGCGCTGCGCGAGATCGCGCGATGCTTTCTTGACTGCGCCGGCATGACTTATCCGGGAGAGCTGGCCAGAGTCACCGGGCTGTCGCGCCCCGAAGCCGGCGTTGGGAATCAGGCCCTCGTCAGAGAGAATATGACGATCTCGCCTTCCACCGGGTCTTACATCAAATTGAGCCTTGCGAGCGCGCTAGAGTAGGACAGACTAAAGTCTGTCCTACTCTAGCCGGTTTAACGCCAGGCGTGAAAGACCATTCTGTCTTGAGCGAGGGTGATCCGGAAAGATTCGTGATTGACAAATTTGCGTTTGATCGCCCTGGCAAGCCGACGACCGAATTTAGACCCGAATCGTCGATAAACCATTTCGACGCGACTAAAGCCGACTGTTTTTAACATCGCCTCGACCGCAGCGCGATTGGGTCCGCACCAATTAGTGGGGTCATTGTTCAGCTCATTGCCGGGGTAGAAAGCGATCATCGGACGATTGGTTACCGCGCAATCGACGTGGGTATCAAGGATCAATTGGCGTTTCGTCACACTAAAGATCCGCTCCAGGGCGAGCAACGGGTCGCGCATGTGATAGAGCACCCCTAGGCACAAGACCAAATCGAACGCGCCGACTTTCTCAGGGTTCAATTCCAGAACATCGATTTCCAGGTCTTCAACTTTAGAATTAAGAATTTTCCTCGCGAGGTTGAAGCCGTCTTTCGAGCCCCAGCCCTCTCCACTCCAACAGAATGAATCGGTCGCCAATACGCGACTCGCCCCTCTTCGTTCGGCTTCAAAAGCGAAGAACCCGTCCCAGCTCCCGATGTCGAGCACGGTCGTTCCGCTAAGGTCCTCCGGCATGCGCAGCGTCCGTATGCGTTTATAAGAGTCATCGTTCCCAGACGTCACAATACCGTTTCCAAAGTTGAACGTGTGATACCAACTGATTTTGGCGACTTCAGAGGCGAGTTTTCCGTTATCCATACCGAAAGTGTTTTCCATATCCTCTATGGTCAGTTTGCGGACGCGTGCGAGCGTCCGATCGACTGCGACTCGACCGGGCCGGGCGCGAAGGCGCCTCCTTTTCGCGTTATGATCTGATGGTATTTATTGCCCTCGACGTCCTGGAAATCAATGTGCAGCGGAGTCTCCTCATCAATGAGGGACAAAAAGTCAAACCCCGTGTAGCCGTATTGCCGTATGACTTCGCCCGCCTGGTCCGGATCGGCGGGATAATTGAAGCTCTTAACAACCTGTTCGCAGTTCGGGCCCAAACTTTGAATCGGCTGAAACACGGAGTATCCGCTTTGACCCTTCGGACCTCGATAGTCGTCAATTTCCTCGGCGGCGAAGTCGTCGTCGGGAAAGAAGTCTTCGTCGTGGGCAGCGCCAAAATCTAGGCGCGCGATTTCAACGTTCATCGCAATGCCGCTTCCGATGTTCTTAAGGTAGAGGCGATGAATAGGGCTTCCGCTCTCATCGGGCTTAAGCCAGGCGGCGAACGCGGGCATGACCGAGAGCCTCCTTTGGCCAGCGAGCGCTTCGGATTGCCTGGTCAGCGCCTCCCTAATCTTCTCGATCTCCCCCATGTATTTCCCCACAACCGCAACTTCCTTTGTGTACCTTCGCACGACTCGTAGCGTGAGGATCAAAATTGCAATGTTGAGTCCGGCAAAGATAACGAGAAAAATGTTCAGTGTTTCCGTTTGCATTTTTTCGTTCCTCCGTAGTTGATCTCACCCTGCTTTTTTCCGCCGCCAATCTTGAGCGGCAGTCTCTTGCACTGACCCGATTGCGCGGAATCTTTCATAACGCTTCTGTACTCGCTCTTCAGCGCCCCAACCGCGAATCTCGTTCAGCGTACGAGCAATAGCTTGATCAAGTAGTTTAGCGGCCCCCGCATAATCCGCGTGCGCGCCTCCGTCCGGCTCGGCGACGATTTCGTCAATTACCCGGAAGGACTTTAGATCCTCTGCGGTCAGTCGGAGCGCATTAGCGGTCTCGTCAACATGCTCTCGATCGCGCCATATGATGGTGGAACAGTTCTCGGGCGTGATCACAGTGTAATAGGCATTCTCCTGCATCAAGACTCGATCCGCAACGGCAATGCCGAGCGCGCCGCCGCTTGCGCCCTCGCCGATGACAGTGGCGATTATGGGCGTCCGCAGGCGTGACATTTCCCGCAGGTTGTGGGCGATCGCTTCAGCCACGCTGCGCTCCTCCGAATCAACGCCCGGATAAGCGCCCGGTGTATCCGCAAAAGTTAATATCGGGCGATTGAACTTCTCGGCCAGCCGCATCACGCGAAGCGCCTTGCGATAACCTTCCGGCTTGGCCATCCCGAAATTACGTTGCAGTCGTGATTTGAGGTCACGGCCTTTCTGATGACCGATGACCACGACCGGCTCATCATGAAATGTGGCGAACCCGCAAATCATCGCCGGATCGTCTGCGATTCGGCGATCCCCGTGGAGTTCGGAGAACTTGCTAAAAAGCAATGACACATAGTCAAGCAAGTAGGGCCGATCCGGATGGCGTGATAATTTGACTCGGTCAACTGGCGCCATATCTTGTCCACGATCCTTCACATCGACCTCCGATTCCAGCCCTGGCAAGCGTCATTGCCTCCTTGAAGACGGCGTCTTATGACGACTTGTGTTCGAGTGTTGATATGCGCGCCTCCAATTCATCGTACGCCGCGCGCAATTTGGCGCCGTCGCCGACCAGCGTGTTGAAGCTACGCGCCAGGTCCTTCAAGCCACGCTTGATTTCTTTGACATCTTCCTTCAAGGCTTTCATACCATCACTCAATCCGTCAATCACGGCATGAACGCTGGGCGACTCGCCATGGTCGCCCATCAAGACGGCGCAGAGTTCATCCGCCTTAACCGCATCCTCAATTTTGACTTGCAGTAGAGCGCGTTTTTCCGGATCCAGAACGCTCTCCCAGAGCTGCCGCGGGTTCATTTCTCCCAGATTTTCGAAACGCTGAACGGCCAAGTCCTTCTTGCCCAGGCACAGGAAATGGTCGAGTAAATCGCCCCGGGATTTCAGCTCGAGTTCCGAATCGCCTTCCTTGATCAAATACGGCGGCGGGACCGGTTGAAGGAATGATTTGTAGAGATCTACCGCATGCTCGAACTCGGCGCGGGCGGCCATTTCCCAATTGATCAATACGCTGCGGCGGGCGCCCACATTTTCGACTTCGATCGCTGACAAGCCATGTCCCTCATCTGAAATCAACCTGGTCTTATATTCGGCCTCAGCAAGCGCGGCCTCGACCTTTCCGAGCAAGTTCTCATCGGCAAATATATCGCGCAGACGAAGTCCATTCTTCAGCATCAGTCCTTTGTTACCGATCATCGTTTCCAGCAAAGCTACCGCCAGTCGCCTGTCAATCAGCTCGCGTTCGAGCTTTTGAAAAAAGTCGTTGAACGCCAGCAGCTTCTCAAGCAGCAGGGAGAGCGCCGCGCCCTCTATCTTCTCTCCCGTCTTTTTGACCCCGACAGTAACCTCTGCCACAGCCTTCTCAATCAGGTAGCGATTCAACTCACGGTCGTTTCTGATGTATCGCCCGCCAGAACCCGAAATCCCGGGACTGGTCAATACGTCCTTCCCCTCCCGGACTTGATAGAACAGCGGCTGCGCGAGATAGACGTAGCCTTTCGTCTCGCCGCCCTCCGTTTTGTGTTCCAGCAACTGCGGCATGTTACGATAGAAGAAGCTCAGTAACATGGCGCCGAGGCGACTCCCTTCGACGTGATCGTCACACAGGAGTATGATCTTGTGATAACGCAATTTTTTGACACCGACGCCCGCGAACAGCGCGGTGACCAGGACATTGACCTCGCTATTTGAAAGCATTTTGTCGTAGCGGGCTTTCTCGACATTGAGGATTTTTCCCTCGAGTCTGAGGATCGCCTGTGTGCGCGGGTCGCGGCCCTGTTTACAACTCATTACCGCAAGATCGCCTTCGACAATGAAGAGTTCGCACAAGGCCGGATCCTTCTCCGCGCAATCAGCAAATCTCACTCTTCCGGCTTCAGCAATTTTCAATTCGCCGATGTCGGCCTCAAGCGCAGCGAGCCGAGCTAATATGAGGTCGAGCTTTTCATCCGCAGTCGGATTGAGCGTGCCATCTTCTGTCATTTAGTCGCGCCTCCCTTACTTCGCTGTTGCGCCCTTCGCCAGCCTTAGAATAGAAAAGGAATTTCCAAAGACTCGGGTATGCTAGTTTTTGACCCATCATCAGTCAACTTTTCAGAAAGTTTCAGAAAGATCGATCTCAGAAGCTAGCCGACGCCGGAAGCCTACAAAGGCAGGAACACGAGGGGCGGAGAACTCCTGGCAGATCCCCGAGCCTGTGATTTACTATATCGCAGAGGCTTTCAATCCTTATGAATCAAAACAGACGAGAATTCATCAAATCAGCGTCCGCTTTCACAGCCGTGTCTCTGCTGCCGAACACAGCGGGATTCAACGGCGAGATCTGCCTCTTCTCAAAACACCTGCCGTCGATGGATTGGACTCGCCTCGCTCAGGCCGTGAAGAAGCTCGGATTCGGCGGAATTGATCTGACCGTGAGGCCGGGCGGCCACGTACTGCCTGAACGCGCTCCGGAAGATTTGCCGAAGGCCGTCGTCGCCATTCGCGCCGAAGGTCTGAGCGCGCCGATGATTACCACCGCGCTGACTTCGGCCGGCGATCCGACCGCAAAGCCTATTCTTTCGACCGCGGGCAAACTCTCAATCCCCTTCTTCAAGCCGGGCTATTACAAATATTCCTTCGCAGACGTGCGCGGTGAGTTACAAAAAGCCATGAACGACTTCCGCTCGCTGACCGAAGTGGGTAAACAGAGCGGCGTGCAATGCGGATTTCACAATCACGAGGGCTACGTCGGCGCGCAGCTCTGGGACGTCGCGCAGACTATTGATCAGCTCGATCCGAAATGGGTCGGATACTATTTCGACATCCGACACGCGGTCGCGGAAGGCGGCGTCGCAGGATGGAAGATGGCGCTCAACCTGGTCGCGCCCCGCATCAAGATGATCGCGGTCAAGGACTCTTACTGGGAAAAATCGAGCAAAGGCTGGCGACAGGTCAACTGCCCCCTCGGCCAGGGAATGGTTGATTGGAAGGCTTATTTCAAGGCGCTGCGAGAGGCCAATTTTCAAGGCCCGATCTCACTGCATCTCGAATACGAAATCCCGGGAGCGACAACAGCCGCGCAGGAAGAAAACACTCTGGCGGCGGCTCGGCGGGATTTCGAGTTTTTGAAGGCGCGATTGCAGGAAGCCTATCAGGCAGTTTGAGTATGATGCTGTTTCCGATAATTACCAGATCGGCGGAGCCTTTGGGGCGTGGTTCCGAGCGATACTGCTGGCAAACTCCTACAGCGCCGGAGGCGCGAAGGAAATTAGCCGGTGGCTTCGCTTCGCTCCGCCACCGGAAAGGACACAACAGGACTACGCGCCCTGAAAGGGCGCCGGACCGGGCTTGGTTCTGTTGCGAATTCCGGTCCCGCGTCCCTGCCGGGACGCGAACAATCCTCTTCGACCTGTACCGGTGGTTGCGCTTCGCTCCACCACTGGCTAATTTCCGTCGCCCCTCCGGGGCGGAAATTACTTCGCTGAGTTTGTCAGCAGTATCCCGAGCAACGGCGCCCCAAAGGCTGCCGCCATATCCAGCTATGGAATTCCCTGTTTCCTATCTCTAACCCACCGGCGTTATCTTCAACGCCCACCGATTGAGTTTGCCCACGTCTATAGCGTCCAGGTCTGCGACTTTCAATTTCCATGTCCCTTGAATCTGCTGGCCGCGCAAGGTCTGTAACCCCGGCGTGTTCGCCGCGGAGAAAGTCTTTATCAGATTGTCCGCGCTTCCGCCCGCGCGCTGATGCAAAACTACATTCGTGCCCGATGGCGAAAACAGAGTCACCAACAGATCGCCGATGAAGGTGTGTGTGATGTCCACGGAGACTTCAATGTCCTTCACCTGACCCGCGGCCGCCGCGGTCAGCGTTCGTTCAATGCCGGCCTGATTGTTGTCGGGGATGTTGACTCCGGGCGCGTCTTCGAGCTCGGTCAGACCGCCATTGGCGGCGATCTCGAGCCCCCAGGAATTCAATTGCCCGACGTCGACTGCGGCCAGGTCTTGAATCAGCAATGTCCAGGCGCCTTGAACGCTCTGCCCCTTGAGCGCGCTCAGGCCCGGCGTCGTGGTCAGGTCGAAAGTCTTCTTTAGATTGTCAGCATTGCCGCCGTTGCGGTTGTGGAGCTCGACTGTCGTTCCCGCGGGAGAACGGAGCGTCACTCGCAGATCGCCGATGAAAGTATGCGTGATGTCAACTGAGACTTTGATTGACGCGACCGTCGCGCTGTCCGTGACGTTGATCGTATCTCGCGCCCCGGTTTGATTGTTGTCGGGAATGCTCAGCGCGGGCGATGAGGTCTTATTGATGATTGAAGGCGAGGGCGCGCCCGTCCCGCCCAGAGCCTCGGCCACTGCGGCCGCCGCGTCGACTTTGCCGTGACCGAACCAGGGACTCCATGTCCCGTCGGGGTCGTTGATGTTTTGAAAAGCGCCAGCGCCAAAAGGCGCGATCGGCGAAACGTCCCAGGTCGGATTCGGATCGAAGCTGGCCGGCGGAGTCCTGGGGTAAGGGGTGAAATCCAGGTTCTTCGACGCCGTTCGTTTGAGGATCGAGATGACTTCGAGCGCGGTCAGATCGGGATTGGCGGAGATGACCAGCGCGGCGATCCCGGCGACAAGCGGGGTCGCGCTCGACGTCCCGCCGAAGGAGTCGGTCACGGCGGCGCCGTCTCCCGTCGTCGTAGTGATTCCCAGGCCGCGCACCGTCAGCCGGCGATATTCATGCACGTTGTTGGTCGGCGCGCAGATCGAGATCCCGGACCCGTAATTCGAGTAATGGCTGCGCTGCGCGACGCTGGCCAGAGCCGCGACGTGCATTACGCCGGGAACGCCCACGAGGCTGTTTACGAATCGCCGCGCGGTTCTGACGCCGACCCAGACCAACGACCCGTCAGGTCTGCGCTCGAAGCCGGGGGTGTAGGGGACGTCCTGATCCGCCGCGTGATTGATCGGGCAGTTCTCGTTGCCCGCGGCCCACAGGAAAACTATCCCGCGCCCTCGCCGCCCGCCGGTCTGCGCAAGCTGCGCGATCCGGTTGGTCACAAGCGGCGGATACTCGTTGAGCGGAGTCGATCCCCACGAATTCGACAGCGCGTCGACTTTGTCGGCGACGAAATCGAGCGCGGCGCGGAGCTTGGTGTCGCTGATCAGCAGGTACGGGCCATTCGACTCCCACTGGATCGGCAGCAATCGACAGCCGGGCGCGGCGCCCACCGTCAACACGGCGTCCGACTCGCCCGCGATCACGCCGGCGCACGAAGTCCCGTGGTTCGAGCCGGATTTGTACATCTCGTTCGGGTCGGCGTCCACGTCGGCGTTGGTTATCAACCGCTGGCCGCGGAAATATCCCCACGCGGCGAATTTGCCCGGGGAATCGAAGTCCCGGTGATTCAATTTGCATCCGTCGTCGGTGAGACCGACGACGACGTCCGCGCCGCCGAAATTCTGAAGCGCCTGCCACGCGGCTTCGCAGCGCGACGACGAGCGAGAGTCGAAATCGCTGTGAACGAAACGCTCGTGCAAATGCCATTCGCGCTCGAACGTCGGGTCGATCGGCGGCGTAAACAGGTAACTCGACATCCGATGGTTCAGGTCATGATCGGCCAGCTCGACCGTCGGCTCGTTCTCCATCAAATGGACCACCAGCTTCACAGGGTTCATCCCCGTGTGATCGGTGAGTTGAAACAGGAACTCGCGGTCGCCGTAAGTGGCCTGTTTGATCAGCGCATACTTCCCCGTGAAGGCGTCAATCTCTTCCGCAGTCGGAGGCCGCTTGAAGGTCACGATTACGCGGTCGGTGATCAGAAACTCCTGGCCGGTCTCGGCGTCGTAGTAGGCGTGGTGCGTCGTCGCGACTCCGCGGGCGACGCTCATCATCGGCTCCAGGTCGTCGGCTAGAGTGGTCACGCGCGAAGAGGCGGACGAGACCCGCTCGGCGTTCTCAATCCCCTCCTCTTGGAGCCTCTCCGGTGTCGCGCGGACAACAAACTGATCGGGACTTTTTTCCAGCGCGATCTTCCGGCCGCTGCGATAGGTATATGCTTGTTCTGGCTGTGGCATTGCTTTACTCCTTTTGGCGTGGCGCCGCGCGCGAGCGGCCGCGCGGCAGCGTAAGAGGATATCCGCGCGGCCGCTCGCGCGCGGCGCCGCAGTTACTTCTCAGTGAAAACTAGATTCTCATGCCCGACAGTGAGCTTGGCTTTATTACCCGAAACTCCGAGGAACGAATCCAGTTCGTGACTTGGCCGGGAAAATATTCTGCAAGCGCTCAGATTCATAATGGCGCCACTCGCTGGGCTATCCAGAGGGACGTTTGAATTCGAGAGATCAGCCGAGGTTCGACATGGCTCGTATAATGCTGATCAGGGATGCTGTTTAATGCCGCCTTCGTGGCCATCGAAGAAAACGAATAAACAGAAAAATCTATGCAGAGACGGCGGGTATGCTACGCTTGTGGAATCGGGGTGTCAATCTTTATTTAGAAGTACCTACTGCGACCTCTTCGCCGCGTTAGCGGCGGTCTGACATTAGTCGTGGGTTTCAACCCACGGAGCGGTTGGAGAGCATTCCCGCGTCGCGTGAGCGACGGCTGAATTCAATCGTCGCTGACGCGGCGGGAAAAAACAATTACGCCCACCGTGGGTTGATGGTCTTTGAGAATTAAATCCCACCACCTTCGAAACGCCTCTTCACCGCAGAGGCGCAGAGGACGATGAGGTCTCGCAGAGAAGAGGCGGAGACCTTACTTCTCTCCCCTCTCTGCAAGACCTCATCGTCCTCTGCGCCTCTGCGGTGAGAAGGGCTTTCTGCCTGGTAGGATTTAATTTTCAAAGAGCATAAACGCACGGCTAAACTCAAGGCGCCGCTAACGAGGCGAAAAGGCTGAGTGGTTAGATTTAGAAAAAGGATTTGATTCGATGAAAAATAGATCGCGACGCAGTTTTCTTCGCGCCTCCGCATTGGCGTCCGCCGGATTGACGGCGCGCCGGGCGCCCGATTTTCACATACTCCGGTCTGAACCGACCGACATCCGCGTCGAGAACCTGACCTTCGACTACGAAGAATTCCTTTACCGCGCGCCCTACAAATTCGGCGGCGTGCCTGTCGATCGGGCGACGATCCTGAACGTCACCGTCACGGCGCGGACGCGCGACGGCAAGACGGCGAAAGGCTTCGGCTCGATGCCGTTGGGCAACGTCTGGTCGTTCCCTTCGCGTGAGATGGCGTACTACAGGACGCTCGTGGCGATGAAAGAACTGGCCGAGCGCATCGCCGAAATCACTTCTGGTTATAAGGAATATGGCCATCCGATCGACATCAACGCCGCGCTAGAAACGGAATACCTGAAAGCGGCGGCGGAAATCTCAAAATCTCTAATGCTCTCTTCGCCGATCCCTAAACTTTGCACACTGGTCACTGCCAGCGCGTTCGACGCCGCGATCCACGACGCATTCGGCAAGGTTCACAATCGGAGCTGTTATCAGACGTACGGCCGCAACCTGATGTCGCGCGACCTGTCGGCCTATCTCAACGCGGATTTCAAAGGCGAATATCTGGACCGTTATATCTTGCCGGAGCCGAAGCCGCAGATTGCGATGTTCCATTCTGTCGGCGGCGCCGACGCCGTGCTGCCTTCCGAACTCAAAGAGCGGATCAACGACGGCTTGCCCGAAACGCTGGCCGAGTGGATCAAGTTCAACGGCCTAACTCACATTAAGATCAAATTGCAAGGCGAGGATTTGAAGTGGGACGTCGAGCGAACAGTCAACATTGATCGCGTAGCTTCGGAGACTAACCCGAAGGTCGATTGGAAGTATTGCGTGGATTTCAACGAGCGATGCCCGAACGTCGACTATGTTCTCGAATACCTGCGCAAGGTGAAAGAGCTGACGCCGGCCGGATTCGACCGCATTCTTTATCTGGAGCAGCCGACGGCGCGCGACCTGAAGGCCAATCGCCAAAACGTGATGCATGAGGCCGCGAAGCTGCGCCCGGTTGTGATCGACGAATCGCTGACCGACCTGGAAAGCCTGCTGTTGGCGCGCGAGATGGGCTACACGGGCGTGGCTTTGAAGGCGTGCAAGGGCCAATCGCAGGCGATGTTGATGGCGGCTGCGGCGCAGAAGTACAAGATGTTTCTGACCGTGCAGGACCTGACCTGCCCCGGCGCGTCGCTGATTCATTCGGTCGGGATCGCGGCGCGCGTGCCGGGCGTGGCCGGCGTCGAAGCCAACTCGCGGCAGTATATGCC
>Ga0075421_100012008_pt1 | contig 10743 bp, 6 predicted proteins | sample SoiMetdeltSBSDD5_FD_75292 | JGI IMG/M metagenome (GOLD analysis project Ga0075421, IMG submission 75292) | Bulk soil microbial communities from a Populus tree surrounding site in Tennessee, USA - Soil MetaG P. deltoides SBSDD5 | ecosystem: Environmental > Terrestrial > Soil > Tree plantation...
CGCGAGCAGCGCGGCGTACGGCTGCTCGAACTTGCGCCTGAAATCCTGCGGCCGTTCGCTTCCATAGATGTTGTCGCCCAGCATGATCGCGAACGTGAACGGGAACCGCCGCCCGAACCGCAGGATCTGATTGGCCACGTCGTACTGCTCGCGCCCACCCGTCCCGGCGTCGCCCAGGACGAGGAAGCGCACGGATCCCGGCTTCATCGGCAACGCGATCTCCTGTGCCGGCAACGCCGGTGTGCCGATCGCCACGATGATCCCGGTGATGCACACGATCGATTTCACGTCGGCCTCCTCACACGGGCACCGCGTTAGGCATGAAGTCGATGATGACGTTCGATTCGATGTCGCGAAGCACGAGGTAGTGTTGCACGATCCGGTACTCGAGCTTGTCCGGCAGCGGCGGCAGGAGCGGCAGGAGGGTCGGCGGGAACGTCGCCAGCGGATACGTGGTCGGATACAGCGAGTTCACCTTCGGGACGAAGTCCGGAAGCTCGTCCTGTGCATCCTCACGAGTCTCCGTCACCGTGTCCGGTCTCCGGCTGTACTCCTGCTTGATGAGCGTCGCGATGATCGTAGCCACCTCGGTCGTGAAGATGTCGCCCGGCTTCGCGTCAGGTCGTGCCTTGATGAGACCAGCGGCGAGCGTCGTCGCGCGCGTGGTGATCTCGGCCTGGCTCTTCGTGGGGTCCAGATCGCCGACCGAATCCTCCACCTGCTCGCGGAGCTTCATGTACGCCTCGACACGCTTCGCAAAGTCCTCGAAGACGGGCGCCGTCGGGTCCGCGGCGGGCTTGGAGTCGGGCTCTCCTTTGCAGGCGGCCGCGAGGGCCACGAGGACGATCCCCGCGACGACGCCGATCCGCCCACGATTCTGTAGTGCTCCGAAAGACACGTGGTCCTCCTGGGGGACGAGTTCCGGCCCACGGCCGGGCTCGGCTAATGACCTGCCTGCTTGCCGTGCCCAACTCCAAATGGCAAATGCCGGTCCGGGCCGCTGGAGCTCCCTTCTCAAGGGTCGGAGTTGTTGAATGGGGCGCGCTTACGCGCTGACCCTGCCGCGACTTAGCTTGCGCCCATGCCGCATTCCGCCGCGGTCCCGTTCGTCCTCCGCCGCTCGCACGACGTCGTCGGCGCGCTCGCCATTACCTCCACGAAGGAGACCGTCCACGGCCTGCTGCGCCTCGATGGAGACCGCCTCGTCATTCAGTGGCGCATCGCCCGGTCGACGGACCACGTGGGGATGGAAATCCGCACCGACCGCCAGGTCGATCCGGTGCGCGAAGTGGTAGTCCCGTTGAGTGCCGTCGCGGGTGCTGCAGTTCGCTGGCGCTGGTCGTGGCCTCCGGGCGCGTACGTCGTGCTGACCGCAGCGGACCTGCGCGCGTTCGAGGCGGTCGCGGGTGCGGCTGGACTCAGCCTCGACCACCCAGCGGAGCTCGCGCTCAGACTCCGCGGCGCCGATCGCGTCCTCGGGGCGGAGTTCGCGGCCGAGCTGGAGCTGGCGATCGCCGGCCGCGAGCTGGAGGGCGCAGAGGAATCAACTTCGCTTGGGGGGTCCGAGCGCGTGAAGGAACTCCCGAGCCCAGCGGCGGAGATCCCGATCGTCACGCGGGAGCCGGATACCCACCAGTCTCTCTGACTGAGGGTCAGAGTCCTAACGCATCGTTTCGTTGCGCTGAGCTCTCGCGCGTACGGACGTTTCGCGACCGCGATCGTTGGGGGGGTGGATACTACGATTGTGACAGAAACCCCGGAAACTGCCGGATTCCGCAGTACCGTTCGGCGCGCCGAGCAACGGTCCGGTGTGGCTGAGGCCTGAAATGATTGTGGGAACGGCCTGCTGGGCGAGTGGCGTCCCCGTGCGGCCGGCCGTTCCCCTCATTCGCGGCTCGTTGTGAGAGCGACCGTCGCTCGCAGAGCCGATATCCCTTCTTCTTGTCAATCCTGTCGTGCGGCTCGCCGTTAGGCTTATCCGGCTTCTTCCCGTGTTTCCGTTCAATCGTTGTAATCACCCCTTCCTACTGTGGCGCCCAGGGAAGCGTCCGCGGCGGGACAGAATGATGTGTTAGGACTCTGACCCCTTGGCAGGAACCGGGGAGACCGTCACGCGCAGAATCCGATCGAGGAGCGGGAATTCTCGATCCATATAGGCATTGCCGCCGGCCGCCAGCGGGCCCTGCCGCCCCTGCCTAACGCCGCTGCCGGAGTTCTCACCGTAGCCCGAATAGAGGCTGTCGAGCACCGCCATGCCCTCGACCACCCGGCCCAGCACGGTGAACGGCTCGGCATCATTGCGCGTGTTGTCCGCGAGGTTGACGTAGATCTGCGTGTTCCTCGTATTCGGATGCCCCGGGCCCTTGTACGAGAAGGCGAACGTCCCGCGCGTGTTGGTCGAACGCGGCGGGTCATCGGGCAGATACTGATCCTGCCACGCCGCATTCACCGCCGGGGTGCCGTTGAGCCCCCACTGCGCGATGTAGCCGCGATTCACGCGGTGGAATCGCGTGTCATCGTAGTAGCCGAGTCGCGCGAGATTGTAGAGTCGATCGGCGCCGATGGGTCCCCACTCGCGGATCAACTCCAGGACGAACACCCCCTTGCTCGTCTCGAACCGCAGCCGCGATACGGGCGGCGCGGGCGTCCGCCACTCTGGATTGCCAGGGTCGAGCAGGAGCGCGGTGCCCGTGGTCGCATCGCCGCGCCCGGCCGGTGAAGCGTTAGGCGGCACCGACCGCAGGAATTCCGCGAGAACCTCGCGCCAGACCGCCGGCTGCGAGTGTGTCCCATGGCCCCGTGTGCGCTCGCTCGTAGGGATGAGAATGTAGCGCCCCTGCCGGACACGCGGCATCAGCTTCTCCATCAACCCGAGCTCCGGCGGGTTCACGAAGTCGTCCGCCGAGTTGATCGCGAGCACCGGAACGATGATCGATTCGAGCTTGGGCGACGGGTCGTAGTCCCGCGACGACTCGAACGCGTAGATCACATCGTTCGCGTCCAGCGCGCGGGATTGCCGATCGAGGTACGCGGTGATGGACGAATCGGCCTGCACGCGCGTCGGTGCCTGTCCGTGCTGGACGAGCGGCGCCGAGGTCATCACGAAGAGGTAGCCCATCGCCGCCCGCATGCCGCGGAGCGGTGGCTGCTGGTAGTCACCGTTCTTCCACTCCGCGTCGTTCCTGATCGCGTCGACGATCAGTGTGCGGATCATGCGATTCCGGCCGGCGATCGCCGTCGGCGCGCAGGCGAGCGGCACCAACCCGTCGGCGAACCCTACGTATCGCTCACCCCACACCCAGGCGTGCATGCACCCCATCGACGTGCCCATGACGAGCCGCAGGTGATTGACGCCGAGTCCTTCGGTGAGCAGCCGGTGCTGCGCATCGACCATGTCGTCATACGTGTACTTCGGGAACCGCATGCGCATCCCGTCGCTCGGCTTGCTCGAGCGGCCATGCCCGATGCCATCCGGGAAGACGATGTAGTGGGCTGTCGTGTCGAGCAGTTCGCCCGGCGCGAAGAGCGCGGACATCGGTCGCACGAGCCCCGAGCCCGACCCGGTGGTCCCGTGGAGCATGAGCACCGCGTTCCGGACAACGCCCGACGCATCACGTCGCGGTCGCCCAAGCGTGGTGTAGTGGATGCGCAGCTCGGGGAGCGTCTCGCCGCTCGCGAACCGGAAGTTTCGAGCGACGTAGTCGCCTTCGACGCGCTGCGCGCGGGCCGGAGCGAAGGCGAGAACGCCAAGGGTGAGGGCCATGAGGGAGCGCATGGCGCGAATGTACCGTGCCGCCTCCCGAGCGGCGAGCGCCGCAGCTCCGCACCTGATCCGGGGCGACGGCGCGTTGCGAGGTGGCGGGACGACGGGTAGCATCTGGGACCCAATGTGACGGAAGCGCGACGAAGCGCGAAGAAACGCGGTCATCCCGACGAGATCCGAGTAGGCGCATTACTCGGAGGAGGTTGTCATCCCATGCGTCGCCCCAGCATCCTCACGGTCCTCGGCGCGCTCGCGTTAAGCGCTTGCGCCGACGATACCACCGCTCCGCTTTCCTCACCAACTCCGCGCAATCCGTCGCTCTCGGTCAGCGGAGCGGGCGACGTGAGCGACAGCTATCTCGTTCGCTTCCATGGGAATGGTATACCCGACGGCTTTGCTGCCGCCGTAGCTCGGCTGGGCGGCGAGGTCATCTTCGCTCACTCGAGCGGGATAGCCGCCGTGGCCGGGCTCGATGACACGCGCGCGGCGGCGCTGGCGAGAACCGCCAGTGTTGCCGCAGTGGATGCTGATGGATACGTGACGCTCGAAGAGGCTGCCGGCGAGATCGCCGCGGCGGACGTGGACATCGCAAGTCCGAGCAACCCGACGACGGCTGCTTTCTACCCGCGCCAGTGGCACCTACGCGCCATCGGCGCGAACGCGGTTTGGGCTGCCGGAAACCTGGGGTCGCCGACGGTTCGCGTCGGCGTCCTCGACACGGGCATCGATTACCTGCATCCGGACCTCTTCGGCCGCGTGGACCTGAACCTCTCGCGGTCGTATCTCTCCGCCGCCGAGAACGCGCGCGTCCCCGCCGGTGCTCACCTGGTCGCCGACCTCCATTATCACGGCACACACGTGGCCGCGACGATCGCGAGCAACGCATTGGCGGCGGCAGGCGTTACGTCGGGAGTCACGCTCGTTGGCCTGAAGGTCTGTGTGCCGGGCACGCCGGCGAATGGCTTCACGTCGACTTGCCCGTTCAGCTCGACCCTCGCCGCAATTCTCGACGCTGCGGATATGGGGCTCGACGTGATCAACTTGAGTATCGCCGGCGCATTCCAGCGTCCTGGCGGGAGCGCACGTGGTGGTTTCGGACCGTCGTTCGTTGCGACGCTGAACCACGTGTTCAATTACGCCAACCGGAAGGGCACGGCGATCGTCGTCGCGGCCGGCAACAGCAGGTACGACCTCGGTCGCAACATCATCCCTGTGCAGGGAGGCACGGCGAAGGTGCCTGCTCTTTACAGCATCTACTGTGATGCGCCCGCCGTCATCTGTGTTTCGGCGACCGGCCCAACGGCGCAAGCCTCGGTCAATGGGCCGTGGACGAACATCGATGCGCTCGCGCCGTACTCGAACTTCGGTCGCGGTGCGATCGACGTCGCGGCGCCCGGCGGTGCCGTCTCGGTGGTGTGGGCGGCCTGCTCGGGCTTCACGCTCGTTCCGAGTCTCGCGCCGTGCCGGACGCGCTTCTTCAACCCGGTGACCGGCGCGTGGTCGGCGTTCGTCGTTGGCATCAACGGCACCAGCATGGCCGCTCCGCACGTGACGGGCACCGCCGCGCTCATCGCGGGGATCGTGGGTCACAGTCCGTCGCAGATCGCGGCCACGTTGCAGCAGACGGCGGATGATCTCGGTCAGCCGGGGAACGACCCGGCGTACGGGCACGGGCGCATCAACGCGGCGCGCGCGGTCGGGCTGCAGTAGCGAGTTAGCTCGTTCGCGGCGACAGGCCTCTCTATCCGGATGCCTTCGAAAACATTGAACCGCAGAGGACGCGGAGGACGCAGAGGACTGCCTAACGGGACGCTGACGCTCGCAACGAGCGAGATGAGGGGAACGGACGCTCGGGGCGCTACCGTCCATGACGAGCCGTTCCCCTCAATTCCTGCCGCTGGCGCGTTACAGCGCCCCGGTAGGGTTCCTCTGCGTTCCTCTGCGTCCTCTGCGGTTCAATGTTCTTCATCCACTGTCCCCCAAGAAACAGCTAAGGGGCCAGGACCAACTGTCCTGACCCCTTAGCCCAGAACGAAATGATGAAACTCGACTCCGACCCCAATTAGAAGTTCGGGTTATTCAGGGTCTCGACATCGGGCAGCGGAATGCACGTGAGGTCGCTGTAGGTCTGTCCCTTCCGGTTGGTTCCCGACTGGAACGGCAGCTTCTTCCGCAGCATGTCGACGTACCGCTGTCCCTCGCTGAACAGCTGCCGTCTCCGCTCCTCGATGATGATGTCGTCGGTGACCGTGCCGGTCAGCGGTGCGATGCTCGACAGCGCGCGCACGCGATTGAGCGCCGCGAGCTTCTCCGCCTGATCGCTCGAGGCCTCGGCGAGGATCAACTGCGCCTCGGCGTACGACGCGATCGGGATAGGCGTGGTTTGGGCCGCGTACTTGAGCTGCCGCCAGTACTGCGTGGCGTTGTCGGGCCCCAGAGCGTTCGTGTTTTGCGCCCGCACTCTGGGATCGGGCTGCCCGTTCACCGTGAGGTTCTGGTACGGCGGCGCCACGGAGATGTTCCGGTTCGTGACCGTGAGGTTGACGATACGGTTCTCGCGGGTCTGGTTCGTGGTCGAGAACTCCGCGTTGCGGACGAACCCTGCCGGCACGAGCCGGGCGTCCGCAGCCGCCTCGGCGAGCTTCCCCATGTCGAGTCTCACGCGCGCACGCCCGGCCGTCGCCATGTTCTTCAGGCTGACCGCGTCCGCTCCCGTGCCTAACGCCGTTGCGAGCGTGATCGCTTCGGAGAAGCGCTCCTCGGCGATGGCCCACACTTCCTGGCTCGTCATCTTCGGGCCGCCGTCGAGCGCCATCTCGCAGAACGTCTCGCCGAGGATGGCGTGGGCGAACCCCGAGTACGCGCGGGCCTCGGTCAGCATGCGCTGCCGGTTCGGCACCTCCTCGTCCGTAAACTCGGAAGCGCGCTTGTAGAGGTCATCGAGCTGGAAGCGCGCCTGCTGCATCGGCGTGTAGTAGCCCAGGCCGGTGTCGTTGCGGTTCCCGCAGCCGCCCCCTGTGCCCTTGATCTGGACGACACCGCGCCACTCCCAGGGGTGGCTGTTGACGAACCCGTTCGACACCCAGTACTCGCCGGACAGCACGCCAACCGTCGCGATGAAGTTCGCGAACGCACACTGGAACTGCTGAATGGAGGCCGCTTCCAGCGTCTGCATGAGTGCCGGGTCGGCGAGCGCTTCTTCCGGGACGCTCGCCGGGTTCTCGACATCGAGCAGCCTGTCACACGCCGCGGTCGTCGTCGCCAGGACGGCGGCGAGGAGCGTGGCGGTCAGGCGTCGGAGGTCCACCGTCCGACGCCGTCGGGTCCTAGCAATGGTGCTACGCATCGTTAGGTCTCTCGGTCAGAAGGTGAGACGGAGCGTGGTCACGAAGGCGGCTGTGGGCGGCATGATGGTCTGGAAACCGTTGGAGAGCTGGCCCACGGCGCGGATCTCCGGATCCCACACATGCTGATTATCGATCGGGATGCTGATCGCGCCGTCGCGCGACGTGCCCCACCCGTCCTGCTGCGTCCAGAGCATCCGGAGGTTACGGCCGGCGACGCTCAGGCTCGCGCCGGTCGCCCCGATGCGTCTCGCGTAATCCAGCGGCAAGGTGTATGTGGCCGAGACCTCACGGAGGCGCAGGAAGCTTGCGCGGTACGTGCCCGGCACGTCCGCTTCGATCGCGCGATAGACCGTGAGGAGCGGGTCCTTGTTGATGACGCCGAGCGTCGAGCCCTGGTTGTGGAGCGCGCGAACCTCGGTGTCCGACTGGTAGTGGCCGCCATTGCCATCGACGCGGGCGTAGACGCGCAGCCGGTCCCAGAAGGTGAGCGTGGTGTTGTACCCCATCTGCCAGGTCGGCTGCGAGTGGCCCCAGTACACCCGGGGCGCCTGCGCGCAGGAAACGTCCGGCCCACCGGACTCGACCCCCATCTTGCCGCGTCCGCCGTCGCAGATCGACGCATTCAGATCCGCCACGCCGGCCGAGGTGAGCACGGGCTTGCGCACCTTGAACATGAAGAAGTCCGCGATCCCGAAGCCGACGCGGTTCTGCGCCTGGCCGCCACCGCCGACGGTGAAGAAATCCGCGCCGCCCATGTCCTCGATCTCGTTCCCGTTGCGGGCGAGCTGCGTGCCCAGCTCCCAGGCGAACCTCCTGCCCTGGATGATGCGCGCGTTCGCCGCGAATTCGTGCCCCCAACCCTTCACCTTTCCGATGTTCACGACCTGCGAGCCGGGGAAGCCGAGCGATGGTGGGATGGGTTTGCTGACGATCGCGTCGGTGACATCGCGGCGGTAATGCGTGTACACGACGTCGATCTTGCCATCGAGGAGCGTCGACTCGAATCCGAGCTCCAGCTCCGTGCTGCGCTCGGGACTGAGCTCCGGATTGCCGAACGAGGAGGGGGCGAGACCCGGCTGATCCTGGTAGCCGGCCGCCGACTGGTAGAGGCGGGCGGCATCGAACGTGCCGGGCTGCGTCCCGGCGGCGCCTAACGCGGCGCGGAGCCGGAGGTCGTTGATGACCGGAAGCCTGTACCACGGCTCCTCGCTCATGACCCACGACACGCTGAACTTCGGGTAGTACGCGGCCTTGTAATCCTTGCCGAACGTGCTGTTGTCATCACCGCGCAGCGCCGCCGTGAGGAAGACGCGGTTGTTCCACGCGTACTGCTGCTGGACGAACATGCCGACGGTCGCGTTCGCGGTGAACTGCTCGTTCCCCGTCGTCTGCGTCCCGTTGCTGACGAGCGTGACCGGCTCGGCGGGGAAGGTCGTCGCGTTCGCGCCGATCTGGGTGACGTCCGACCGGTAGTGCTGGAGCCCGACGGACGTCGTGAACCGGTGTGCCTCGCCGAACCCGTACTTCAGCGTTCCGGAGTAGTCGAGCGTGAGGAAGCTGCGCGTCGCGCGGCTCGTATTCTTCTGCCCGGCCCCGGGGGCGCCGAGCGGGTCGTTGGCGCCTAACGGCATGCGTGGGTACAGCAAGGAGCTCTGCTCCGCGTTGACGTCGAGCCCCGTCACCAGCCGATGCGACATCCACGCGCGAGGATTGTAATCGCCCTGGAAGCTGAGCGTGGTCCGGTCGTTGTTCGCCAGCCCCTCGATCTTGCTCCACGTCTCCGGCGGCGTGTTGAGGAATCCACGCGTCGGGCCGTCCTTGGTGCGCGGCGTGCCCCACACGAGCTGGCTGAACGGGTCGGTCGCGATGTCGTTCTGCGCGAGGCGAATGCGATCGCGGATGTGGGCGACGCTCCCCTGAAAGCGGAGCTTGTCGCTCGCCAGCACATCGAGGTTCGCCCGGGCGGCGAACTTCCGGTTCCAGTTCCAGCTGACGACACCCTCGTCATCGTCGTACGTGCCCGAGAGGTAGTAACGGCTCGCATCCGTTCCGCCGGTTACGCTTCCCTGGTACCCCTGGGTGTGGCCGGTCTGGAAGATCTCGCCGTTGCCGTTTTCCGCCTCGTGCTTGTACAGGTTGAAGCCGATGACTTCGCCCGGATTTGCCCCGGGAGCGTAGAGCATCCCGGCGCGCCCTTCGGGGTTCTGCAGCCAGTTGGTGCCCTGGCGGGTCACGAAGGCGAACTGTGCTCTCCCCGACCGGCCGCGTTTCGTGATGATCTGGACGACGCCGTTGGACGCTTCGGTGCCGTAGAGCGTCGCCGCCGCAGGACCCTTGATGACCTCGATGCTCGCGATGTCTTCGGGGCTCACGTCGTTGAGTCGGTTTGCGCCGAACCCACCACGTTGCCCCGGCCCGCGCGACGAGCCCGCATCCATGCGCACGCCGTCGATGTAAATGATCGGGTCGTTGCTCAGCGTTAGGCTGCTGGGCGCTCTGACACGGATCTGCGGGCCGGTCCCGATCTGGCCGCTGGTGGGCAGCGCGATGACTCCCGCCGTGCGGCTGCCGATCAACTGATCGACGCTCCGCGCCGGTGCCGTTTCCAGGACGGTCTTCGCGTCGATCGTCTCGATGACATTGCCAACGGCGCGTCGCGGGGCGACCCCGCCGGTCCCTGTGATGACCACCTGGTCGAGCTGCGTCGTTCGCTGCATGAGAGCGAAGTCCGCGGTGGTCGTCTCGCCGTTGCGCGTCGTCACACGCCGCCCCCTCGGCACGAAGCCGACCATGCGAACGCTCACGGTTGTGAGGCCGGCGGGCACGTTGGTGAAGTTGTAACGTCCCTCCGCATTCGTTCGGGTGCTTCGAACGTTCGCCGCTCCGATGTCGCCGAGCAGCACTTCCGCTCCGACGAGCGGGGCGCGGGAGAGAGAGTCACTGACTTGGCCGCTGATCGTTCCTCCCGTGCCCTGCGCCGCCGCTGAGGCGGCGCAGAAGAACGTGATGAGAACGGGCAGCGAGCCGCGAACGACCAAGCGTCGCAGCATGTTGCCTCCTGGTAAGGTGGTGCACAGCCCCCATGTGATTACGGCGCGGCATTTGTCTGCGCAATACCGGGAAATCCCGGATGCCAACCGGCTGGAGTGGTACGATGACTCACATGGTGCGGGGAAGGCTGAGTCTGGCCGGGAGGGGCGAACGGTCCGTCTGCGGTGAGCGACAGCGCCTAAGGCGTGACGCGCCGACCGAGCCACGCCGGGGCCGCCGCGCTATCCTTCGCTCACGTCATGGCGACCGACATCTCCCACGCCGTCATCCGGGTTCGAAACGTCCGAAAGACCTACCGGTCGACGGTCGCCGTCGACGACGTCTCCTTCGACGTGCACGACGGCGAGATCTTCGGGCTCATCGGCCCTAACGGGGCGGGGAAGACGACGACGATGGAATGCGTCCAGGGGCTCCGCACGCCGGACCGTGGCGCGATCTCGGTCCTCGGGCTCGATCCATTCCGCGACGTCTACGCGCTGCAGGAACGGATCGGCGCCCAGCTCCAGCAGGCACAGCTTCAGAAGCGCATCAAGGTATGGGAGGCGGTGCACCTCTGGGCGGCGCTCTATCGGAGAAAAAGGT
>Ga0075421_100012010_pt1 | contig 10743 bp, 9 predicted proteins | sample SoiMetdeltSBSDD5_FD_75292 | JGI IMG/M metagenome (GOLD analysis project Ga0075421, IMG submission 75292) | Bulk soil microbial communities from a Populus tree surrounding site in Tennessee, USA - Soil MetaG P. deltoides SBSDD5 | ecosystem: Environmental > Terrestrial > Soil > Tree plantation...
ACGCGGATCTCCTCGCGCAGCAGCCAGTCCGCACCGCGCGCCATGGCCGGGTGCGCGGCGGACACGCCGGCGTCGCGCAGCGCGACCATCGCGAGCGCCGTGTCCCACACCGGAGATTGACAGGCCTCGAGCCGGCGCAGATCCCCCTCGACGATCAGGAAGCGCTCGAGCCCGGCCAGGCCGCGCGCCATCACGGGGTGCGACATCGGGTAGCCGAGCAGGTGCAGCGCCAGCAGCGAATAGACCCAGGGCGGCTGGATGCCGCCCCAGCAGCCGTCCGCCTCCTGGCGACGGATGATCCACTCCGTCGCGATCTTCATGGCGAGGCTTCGCAGCGGCCTCAGCGGACGGCGCTCATAGGCGTGCAGCGCGCGATCGAGCTGCTCGAAGCGGCGGCCCCAGCGCGAGAGCGGCTGCCTCGCGCGGGGCAGCCCCGAGCGCAGCTCCGAGAGCGAGAAGGGCAGGGGCCGCGCGGGACGGTGCGCCGCGACGATCGTGAGCGGCACGATCGTCTGGCGCGCCCAGCAGGCGAAGTCGTAGACGTTGAGCGGGAACCACGCGGGCAGCAGGATCACCTCGGGCGGCAGCGCGGGGAGGTCGCGCCACGACCACTCGCCGAAGAGCGCCAGCCAGATGCGCGTGAAGACGCGCGACGCCTCGATACCGCCCTTGCCGAGCACCAGCTCGCGCGCGCGCTTCATGTGCTCCGCGTCGGCCGGGTCGCCGGCCAGACGCAGCGCGGCGTAGGCCTCGATGGTGGTCGAGAGGTTCGACGGGCCGCCGTGGAAGTTCGCGAAGCCGCCGTCCGCCAGCTGCTGCTGGCGCACCCAGTTGGCGGCGAGCGCCGTCTCCTCTTCGGTGCGAATGCCGAGGAATTCGCGCACGAGGAGATCCTCGGCGTCCATCGTGACGTTCGTCTCGAGCTCGGCCTTCCAGTAGCCGGCCGGGTGCTGCCGCGAGAGCAGATGGTCGCGGCCGCGCTCCAGCGCGGCGCGCGCCATGCGGTGCAGATCCGCATCCATCAGGCGGCCTCCCGTGGGCGCGCGAGACGCAGGTCGGCCTGCGCGGCGGCTGCTGCGGCGAGTCCGCTGCGGACCGCGCCTTCCATCGTCGCGGGCCAGCCCGTCGCGGTGTACGCGCCCGCCAGATAGATGCCCCGTGCGCCGGTGCGCGCCGACGGTCGCAGCGCGCGCGTGCCCGGCGCCTGGCGGAACGTGGCCGCCGGCTCACAGGTCGTGAAGAAATCGACGATGCGCGCGGCGCGTGCCGCCGGCAGCAGCGCTTCGAGCGCGGGGACGAACACCGCGCGCAGCTCGGCGTTCGAGCGCTGCAGCCAGGCGTCGGCGCCGGAGAGCGAGACCGCGAGCACCTGACCCGCGTCGACGCCTGCCGCGCGCGTGCGCTCGAAGATCCACTGGAGGGGCGTGCCGAAGCCCGCGAGGAAGGGCGGCGCGAGCACGGGGCGATCGAGCACGACGTGCAGATTCACGATCGGCGAGCGACCGAGTGCGGCGAGCGCCTTTGCATCGAGTCCCGCCGCCGGCGGCGACAGGCGCGCGGCGGTGTCGTGCTCCGTCGCGAGGATCACGGCGTCGGCCTCGATGCGCGCGCCGCGCACCCGCAGCGCAGGCGCGCGACCGGGAGTCGACTCGATCGCTTCGACGGGCGCGCGCAGGTGCACCTCCGCGCCGGCGGCACGCAGCGCCGCCGCAGCGGGCTCGGCGTGCAGCTGGGCGAGCGGCACCGTCGCCCAGCCGAGGTCGGCGGCGTCGGCGCGGTCGAGAAACCCGGTGCGCAGCACCTTCACCGCCAGTGCGAGCGACGCCTCGCGCGCCGAGAGATTGAGCGTCGCGCGCACGAGCAGGTCCCACAGGCCGTCGATCGCGAGATCGCTCTCGCCGCGCGCCGCCAGCCAGTCGCCGAGCGACGCCGCATCGAGCGCCGGATCCTCGGGATCGAGCGCCTGGATCTGCCGCGCGCTCCAGGCTGCGCGTACACGCGCCGCGAACGGCAGGTGGTGGAAGGCGAGCAGGCTTCGCGCGAGGTGCGCAGGTGCCGGCAGCGCGCTGCGCCGGATCCACGCGAGCGGACGTCCGGGGCTCGCGACCGGCACGGCCAGCCGATCCTGGAGCGCGATCCGGTCGCGCACGCCGAGTCGCGCCAGAAAGGCCAGATACGCCTCGCAGCAGCGCAAGAACACGTGCTGGCCGTTGTCGACTTCGAGGCCGCGGTGCCGCGTCGACCAGGTGGCGCCGCCGAGGCGCGGACGCGCCTCGAACAGGACGACGCGCGCGCCGGCGTCGGCGCACCTCAGCGCCGCCGTCAGCCCGGCGAGCCCGGCGCCCACCACCGCGACCCGGGTTCCCCTCACGCACGCGCCCCCGTGAAGAGCAGGCGCAGTCCGTGGCGGACCCGTGCGACGCGCGTGGCGCGCGCGCGCTGCGCGGAGGTGTCGTAGCCGGCGCGCGCGAGCGCGTCGCAGGCGGCGAGGCCGCCTGCGGCGTATCCCGCGACGGCGAAGCGCGCCGCCCCCGTGAGCTGCGCGACGAGTGGGGCGCCCGCGGCCAGCAGCGCACGCGCGCGACCGATCTGCACCGCCAGCACGCGGCGCAGCGCGGGAGAGCGCGGGTCGGCGAGGTCTGCGTGGCCGCAGCGCGCGTCGAAGCGATCCTCGGCCGGCAGGTAGACGCGCCCGCGGGCGAGGTCCTCTTCCACATCCTGGCAGTGCTCGACGACCTGGAGCGCGCTGCACACGCGGTCCGAGAGCGCGACCCGTTCGGGTGTCGCCGCATCGAAGATGTGCAGCACCAGCTCGCCGACCGGGTTCGCCGAGAGGGCGCAGTAGGCGAGCAGCTCCTGCCACGAGGCAATGTCGCGCAGCCGCTGGTCCCAGCGGTTCGCTTCGATCAGGCGCGCGAACGGCTCGTGCGGCAGCTCGTGCGCGGCGATCACGGGCGTGAGGCGCTGGAGCAGCGCATGGCGCGCCTCGCCGCGGAAGGCGCGCAGCAGGTCCGCCTCGAGCGCATCGAGCAGTGCCAGGCGGTCGCCGTCTGCCGCGTCGCCGATCTCGTCCACCAGCCGCGCGAAGCCGTAGAGCGCGCGCAGCGGCTCGCGGTAGCGACGCGGCAGGATGCGCGGGGCCACCGCGAAGTTCTCACCGGCCGCGCGTGCGAGGATGCGAGCTTCGGCGAGTTCGGGGGCGCGCAGCGCGCCGGCGAGGTCAGCCGTCATGCCGCGCGCGCAGCGCCCGCTCGGTGAAGCGCCGCAGTCCCGCGCGCCGCCGCTCGTGCTTCTGCGGGTCGGGGTCGAGGAGCGAGAGGAGCAGGTTGCCGTCGAGCATCGAGAGGACGGCCGCGGAGAGCGCGTCGGCCTCCTGCGCGCCGATGGACAGCTCCTCGAAGGCGAGCTTGAAGTCCCGCATCAGCTCGTCGTGCAGGGCGAAGATTGTCGCGCGCAGCGACGTGCGCAGCGGCTCCGACTCGAGGAACCAGCGCACGATCGAGATGATCGTCTCGCGGTTCTCCTGCACGACGCGCTCGTAGACGTCGAAGATCTCGAACACGCGCTTCGACGGCTCGATGTGCGCGAGCTTGCGCTGGAGCTCGCCGAAGAAGGGCAGCAGCATGCGCCGGAAGGCCTCGCGGAAGAGGCTCTCCTTGTCCCCGAAGTGCCAGAAGACCGCCGGCCGGCTGACTTCGGCGCGCGACGCGATCGCCGAGATGCTGGTGCGCTCGTAGCCGTGGCTCGCGAAGAGCTCGACGGCGGCGCGCAGGATGCGCTCCTGCGTCTCGCCCTTGCGCGGGCGGGGGCGCGGCTTGCGCGCCGGGACGGGCTTCGGCATCGCGCTCGCCATCCTAGCTCTCGATCCAGCCGCGCAGCGCGGGTCCGATGCGACGCGGCGCGAGGCCGGCGTCGCGGACCCCGCGCGCGCCGATCAGGAGGAGCAGGGCGCGCACGCCCTCGGCGAGGCGCTCGGCGAGCGCGCTCGCGGCCTTCTCGCCACCCGCTTCGAAGGAGCGCAGGAAGGGCAGCGCGAGGCAGGCCGCGGAAGCCCCCAGCGCCAGTGCGCGCACGACGTCGCGCGCGTCGCGGATGCCGCCCGACGCCAGCACCTCGAGGCCCGCGCGCCGCGCGAAGACGACGGCCGCAGCCGTCGGAATCCCCCAGTCGCGCAGGGTCTCGCCGAGCTCCCGCTGTCGGCGCGAGCCGCGCAGCGACTCGACCCGCGTCCACGAGGTGCCGCCCGCGCCCGACACGTCGACGTAGCGCACGCCCGCGGCGCGCAGGCGCGCGAGCGTCGTCGGTGCGAAGCCGCAGCCGGTCTCCTTCGCGACGACCGGCACGGGCAGCTCGTCCGTCAGCAGCGCGATCGCGTCGAGACAGCCGCGGAAGTCGCGATCGCCCTCGTCCTGCACCAGCTCCTGCGCGACGTTGCAGTGCACGCACAGCGCGTCGGCGCCGACGGCCTCGACGAGCTCCTGCACGGCGGCGGGGCCGGCATCGCGCGCCTGCACCGCGCCGATGTTCGCGAGCAGCGGCACGTCGGGCGCGACGTCGCGCACGCGCCAGGTCGAGGCCAACTCGGGCTCGCGCCACAGCGCGCGCTGCGAGCCGAGCCCCATCGCGAGACCGGCCTTCTGCGCGACGGCCGCGAGACCGCGGTTGATGTCGCCCGCGCGCGGCGCGCCGCCGGTCATGCCGGCGATCACGAGCGGTGCACGCAAGGTCTTGCCGAAGAGCTCGATGGAGAGGTCGACCTCGTCGAGCGAGAGGTCGGGTAGCGCCTCGTGGAAGAGCTCCACGTCGTCGAGGAGCGTCGCGCTGCGGCTCTCGACGTCCTCGCGCAGGCACAGGTCGAGGTGCGCGAGCTTGCGTTCGCGGATCTCGCTCACGCGGCCCCCCGCGCGAGCCGCGGCCGCAAGCTCGCGCTCGGAACGAGCCAGGTGCGCGCCGCGACGGCGAGGCGGCGCGTGCGCGAGAGGCGCAAGGCCGGGCCGAGGCACGGGAACCCGCGCGCCTGCAAGGTGTCGAGGAGGTCGCGGTAGATGGCGCCCATCGCCTCGGCAGGCCGCAAGCGCCAGCGCTCCTCGGCCGAGAGCGGCGCCGACTCCGCGCGCTCGTAGCGGATGCGCGCGCGCTCGGCGTACAGGGCGAAGAGCAGGCGCTGCGCCTCGCTGCACGGCGCCTCGCGCAGGCTCTCGGGGCTGACCTGCATGCGCACGAGGTCTTCGCGCGCGAGGTAGATGCGGCCTGCGGCCGCGTCCTCGCCGACGTCGCGCAGCACGTTGGTCAGCTGCACGGCGATGCCCATGTCCACGGCGTAGCGGCAGATGGCATCGCCCTGGAGCCCGCGCACCCCGCAGACGAGCAGGCCGACGGTCGAGGCGACGCAGTAGCAGTAGCGCTCGAGCTCGACGAAGCGCTCGATCGGCGCGCCGTAGAGATCCATCTCGACGCCGACGAGCAGGTCCTCGAACCAACGCTTCGGCAGGTGGAAGCGCGCGACGGCATCGGCGAGGGCGATCCCGACCGGATGCTCCGACTTGCCGAGACAGGCCTCGTCGAGCACCTGCCGCCAGCGCTCGAGCAGGGCGGTGCGGTTGCCGGCGATCTTCGGATCGTCGGCGATGTCATCGGCCATGCGGCAGAAGGCGTAGATCGCGTGGAGCGCCTGGCGCTCCGCACGCGGGAAGAGCCAGAAGGCCGCCAGGAAGCTCGACCCGCTCGCACGCGCGACCCGCGCGCAGTGCGCGTAGGCCTCGGCCGTGGCGGGGAGATGCATTTCAGGCCCGCCGCGGCTCGAGCAGCGCGCGCGCGGCGGCGGCGATGCCGTCGGCGTCGATGCCGGCGGTGCGCCACTGCGCGTCGGTGTCGCCGTGGTCGATGAAGCGGTCGGGGAGGCCGAGGCGGCGCACGCGCACGCCCGGCGCGTGATCGGCGACGAGCTCGAGCAGCGCGCTGCCGAAGCCGCCCGTCTGCGCGTGGTCCTCGATGCTGACGATGCGGCCCGTGCGCTCGCCGATCCACGTGAGCAGCTCGGCGTCGAGCGGCTTCGCGAAGCGTGCGTCGACGACCGCGGCGTCGATGCCGCCGGCCGCGAGCGTCTCGGCCGCCTGCAGCGCGGCGTCGACCGCCTTGCCGAGCGCGACGAGCGCGACGTCGCCGCCCTGGCGCAGCAGCGCGCCGCGCCCGATCGCGAGCGGCTTCGCCTCCGGATCCATCGGCACGCCCGGCGCGGCGCCGCGCGGGAAGCGCAGCGCAAAGGGCCTGCTCGACTCGATGGCCGTCGCGAGCAGGTGCTGGAGCTCGTTCTCGTCGCGCGGTGCGGCGATCACGAGATTGGGGATCGCGCGCAGGTACGCGAGGTCGAAGGCGCCGTGGTGCGTGGGGCCGTCGCCGCCGACGAGGCCCGCGCGGTCGAGCGCGAAGGTGACGGGCAGCTCCTGCAGCGCGACGTCGTGCACGATCTGGTCGAGCGCGCGCTGGAGGAAGGTCGAGTAGATGGCACAGACCGGCCGCAGGCCCTCGCACGCGAGGCCCGCCGCGAAGGTCACGGCGTGCTGCTCGGCGATGCCGACGTCGTACATGCGGTCCGGGTGGCGCTTCGCGAAGCGGTCGAGGCCGGTGCCGTCCGGCATCGCAGCCGTGATGGCGACGACGCGCGGGTCGGCGTCGGCCAGGCGCGAGAGCGCATCCGCGAAGCAGGCCGTCCAGGAGGGCGCGGCGGCGGCCGTCTTCACGACCTGGCCCGTCGCGCGGTCGAAGGGGTTCGTCGCGTGCCACCGGAACGGGTCGGCCTCGGCCGGCGCGAAGCCCTTGCCCTTGCGCGTGTGCGCGTGAAGAAGGGTGGGGACGTTCGCGTCGCGCAGCTCCTTCAGCGCCGGCAGCAGCGCGGCGACATCGTGGCCGTCCACCGGGCCGAGGTAGCGGAAGCCCAGCGCCTCCGCGTACTCGCGCACGCGACCGCTGCGCGAGAGCCCGCCGACGGTCGGCGCGATCGACATGCCGTTGTCGGAGTAGACCACCCGCAGCGCGCGCCGCAGTGCGCCCGCGTGGTTGAGCGCCTCGAAGGCCATGCCGGCGGTGGCGCCGCCGTCGCCGATCACCGCGACGACCCGACGCCCGTCGCCGTTGCGGAAACTGGCCTCCGCCATGCCGAGGGCGGCAGAGATCGAGGTGCCGGCGTGGCCCGCGCCGAAGGTGTCGTAGGGGCTCTCGCAGCGGCGCAGGAAGCCAGCCGGTCCGCCGTCGCGCTTGATCTGCCAGAGGCCGTCGCGGCGTCCGGTCAGCGCCTTGTGGCCGTAGGTCTGGTGCCCGATGTCCCAGACGATGCGGTCGTGCGGCGTGTCGAAGACGGCGTGGAGTGCCACGGTCAGCTCGATCGCGCCGAGGCTCCCCGCGAAGTGGCCGCCGATCGCAGCACCGACGTCGACGAGATGGCTGCGCAGCTCGCCCGCCACGCGCACGAGCTGCTCGGCCGGGAGTGCGCGCAGCGCGCGCGGGTCGTCGATGCACGCAGATGTGTCCAGATCCTCTCCCCCCCGCGTCGCGCCCCGGATGCACGAGGCGGCGTCGGGAGGTTTGCTGCGTCTGCGGGGTTCCCGCTAGGCAAATCGCTGACCGGAGAGGGGGGATCGGTCAGGTCGCGACCGGTCCGGTGCAGTCGAAGGGCATCAGAAGCGCATGACGATGCCCGCTATCGCACCGATCAGCAGCAGCACGCATGCCATCGACTGGATGAAGAAGCCCGGGATGCGCCCCTTCACGGCTCGCGTGTAGCCGATGAAATAGACAACGCGGCCGACGATCCAGGCGAGCCCCAGGAGCGCGGCCGCGCCATCGCCGAAGTAGATCGCGCAGATCCACAGCAGCGGCAGGAAGATGGGCATCCACTCGAGCGTGTTCATGTGCACGCGGAAGACGCGCTCGAACTCGGGATGGCCGGCGGTCGACGGCAGCTCCACGCCGAACTTCCGGCGCGCCACCGACACGCGGGTCGCGAGGAAGAAGTAGAAGAGGACGGCGAGGACGGTGACGATCGCGGAGTAGTGCGGCATCGCGCGGTCGATCACTGCGCCGAAGCGCGCGCCGCGAACGCAGCGAGCAGGCCCGTCCAGCCGCCTTCGGAATCGAAGATGCCACGCATTTCGTCTCGCCGGTCGCCGTAGCGATCGAGATGGCGATGCTCGAGCTCGACCCGGGTGCGGTGATCTCCTACCGCGATGAAATGGATCTCCACCTCGGTCTCGAGATTCGGATCGTGCTGCCAGTCGGCCGTGATCTCCCAGGCCAGCACGAGCCGGGTATCCGGCTCCCACACGAGGACCCGTCCCCATTCGCACGTGGTCCCATCGTCGCCGCGCTCGTACCAACGGCCCCCGACCCGCGGCTCGATGACCGCGTCCACCGCGTTCGACTTGCCGATCTTGTGCGTCGCGAGCGGCCACCACGTCCCCATCCTCTCGGTGAAGACGCGCCAGGCGATTCCTTGCGGTGCGTCGACGACGATGACCTTGCGCACGCTGTTCAGGTCGTCGGCGCCGCGGTTGTTCTGCAGTGTCATCGCTTTCTCTCCTTGGAGGCCTCGGCCTCCGCAGCCGCCCGGAACGCCGTGAGCGCCTCATCCCAGAAGCCGTCCAGCCATTCGCGTAGCGTGGCCAGACCGCGAGAGTCGACGGCATAGAGGCGTCGCGTGCCTTGCGGACGAGCCCGCACCAGGCGGGCACGCTCGAGCACCCTCAGGTGCTGCGATACCGCGGGGCGGCTCACGTCCATCCCCGCTGTGATCTCGCCCACCGAGAGGGTGCGCCGGCGCAGCCGCTTGAAGATCTGCCGTCGGGTCGGATCTCCGAGCGCATCCAGGACGCGTTCCGCAGCGACTGTCATCAAGCGTAAGTTATAACTTACGTTCGGAGAAGTCAAGGTCGCGGCTCCACGCGTACGCGGCTGACCCGCGCTCGGAGGTGAAGCATCACGGTTCATACTCGGCCGATCTTGGAACGAACTTCCTCGGAGCTCCGAACGAGCCCTATGTCTGGCGGGCCCGCGTGCAGAGCGCGTCGCCGCTGTTCGGCCGCTCGAAGTCGGTGTCGCTGCCGGACAACGCGGCGCGCGAGAGGGACGTGCGCGTGATCCCGGAGCCGGGCTTTGGCTCGGGGATCGTCGCGGGTCTGCCCGGTCTCGGCTGGCTCGATCGGCGGCGTCGCCGGCGCGCGTGAGCGCGCGCACGTTCACGGGCGGGAGCGTCCCCCTTCCGGCGTGAAGCGCTGGAATCAGCCGAGAACCACGCGCACGGGGTGCGTGGCGCCGTCATCGGCGAGCGCGATGCCCGTGCCCTCCACCGGCTTGCCGTCGAGCTCGATGGACGACACGCCGCGCATGACACCCTTCGGGTTCTCGACCTGGATCTCGTAGCGCGCGCTGTGGTAGCGGAAGTGGATCTGGAAGCCCGGCCAGGCGCGCGGGATGCACGGATCGATCACGAGCATGCCGGCGCGGAAGCGGAAGCCGAGGATCCACTCCATGCCGGCGCGGTACATCCAGCCCGCGGAGCCCGTGTACCAGGTCCAGCCGCCGCGTCCGAGGTGCGGCGCGCCGGCGTACACGTCGGCGGCGGCGACGTAGGGCTCGACCTTGTAGCGGTGGACGCCGGCGCGCGTGCTCGTGTGGTTGATCGGATTCAGGATCGCAAACAGCTCGCCCGCCTTGTCGCCGTCGCCGAGCGCGGCGAACGCGATCACACACCAGGCCGCGGCGTGTGTGTACTGGCCGCCGTTCTCGCGCACGCCCGGCAGGTAGCCCTTGATGTAGCCCGGCTCGTACGGCGATTGGTCGAAGGGCGGCGTGAAGAGCAGGATCAGTCCGTCGCCGCGGCGCACGAGATATTCCTCCACGGCGGCCATCGCGCGGACCGCGCGCGCGGGCTCGCCGGCGCCGGAGATGATCGCCCACGACTGCGCGATCGAATCGATCCGACATTCCAGGCTCGAGGCCGAGCCGAGCGGCGTGCCATCGTCGAAGTAGGCGCGCCGGTACCAGTCGCCGTCCCAGCCCTGCGACTCGAGCGCCTTCGCGAGCGCGATGGCGTGGCGGCGCCAGATCTCGGCGCGCTTCGGCTCCCCACGCCGCAAGGCGATGCCGGCGAACTTCGAGAGCGTCGTGTGCAGGAACCAGCCGAGCCAGACGCTCTCGCCCTTGCCCTCGCGCCCGACCCGGTTCATGCCGTCGTTCCAGTCGCCGGTGCCCATGAGCGGCAGGCCGTGGCTGCCGACGGCGAGGCTGCGGTCGAGCGTGCGCGCGCAGTGCTCGAAGAGCGTCGCGGTCTTCTCGGCGACCGTTGGCTCGAAGTACGCCTCGTCCTGACCCGGCTCGAGCAGGGGGCCCTCGAGGAACGGCGTGACCTCGTCGAGCAGGGCCTCGTCCTGCGTGACATCGAGATAGTGCGCCGCGGCGTAGGGAAGCCACAAGAGATCGTCCGAGGTGCGGGTGCGGGTGCCGCGGCCCGACGGCGGGTGCCACCAGTGCTGCACGTCACCCTCGACGAACTGCCGGCTGCTGGCGAGCAGCAGCTGCTCGCGCGCGAGCGCGGGCTTCGACACGACGAACGCCATCACGTCCTGGAGCTGGTCGCGGAAGCCGTAGGCTCCCCCCGCCTGATAGAAGGCAGAGCGCGCGTAGATGCGGCAGGCGAGGGTCTGGTAGAGGAGCCAGCGGTTGAGCAACAGATCGAGCGGCCGGTCGGGA
>Ga0075421_100012011_pt1 | contig 10742 bp, 9 predicted proteins | sample SoiMetdeltSBSDD5_FD_75292 | JGI IMG/M metagenome (GOLD analysis project Ga0075421, IMG submission 75292) | Bulk soil microbial communities from a Populus tree surrounding site in Tennessee, USA - Soil MetaG P. deltoides SBSDD5 | ecosystem: Environmental > Terrestrial > Soil > Tree plantation...
CTCCGCCGCTGGTGACATCATCGACGCCAGCCCCGCCACCAGTCCTCCCCCGACGAGATCGCGGCGTTGCACCATGTTCATCCTCCGCTTTCGTTATCGTGTGACCCTCAACGTGGCGCGATATTCCTCCGGCGTGATCGTGCGGCTGCTGAAGGGATACGGCTGAAGCTCGACGAGCATGATGCGTGCCCCGCCAAAGTCCGCGCTCGCCTGACTGGAATCTCCCGTATGCAGTCCCAGAAGCGTCGAGGAGCTGCCGTCGAACGCTTGAATCTGCACGAGCGCGTCGCCACCTTGAATGCAGATGGCATCCGCCGGGCACCGTGAATCACCAGTGACCCTGACGAACTGGAACCGCAAATCTGTGGTGGTGACGGTCGCGACTTCGCCCGGCGCCAGCGTGAAGCGCTCGTTGAGTGCGACCGTCGGTCCCGCTGGACTCTTTTCGTCACAACCTGTGACACACAGGAGACACATCAGCAGGGCCGCGGCGCGCATGATCGGCGACTTAGCGAAGAACGTACCAGCCATGGCCTCTGCCCCAGGCTCAGGGTTCATAGACAAACGAGAAGGCGGTGGCGCCGTCGCGAAGTCCCTTGCCGACGTCGAACCTGAACACCCCCTCCAAGCCCGGTAACCCGAGTCGTAGTCCTCCTCCGACATCGACGTCGTCTCTCGCGTCGGCCGCGGCCTGACGACCGACACGCGCGGCGTCGGCGAAGACCGCCGCGCCGATGCGAATGGCCGACCTTACGCTCCACCACTGACGAGCCTCCCCCGAGAGATACGCGATCAGGCGTCCCAGTCGATCGGACTGTAACTCTCCGTCGTCCACGATCGGGTGCGCACGAAGAAGCGCTGCGCGCACGGTGCCGGTATCGCCCGCAAACCAGAGATCAGGGGGCGTCGCACCCGTGGTCGATGCGCCTCCAGCGTGCACCAGGAACACGCGCCCCTCATGCCGATCGCTCGAGCGCAGACGGAGCGATGCTCCAACCGAGCCGAACGATTGCTCACCCAGCCAACTCGAGCCATCGAAGCGAACCGTCATGCGATCGCGGGTCGAGACGAAACGGAGTCCGGCAGATGCGACGCCGTACTTTCCGTAGTCGTCCCACGCATCGACTCCCACGCGGGCGGACATCCGCGCCCACGGCTTGATCCAGTTCGACATCGTCATGCCTGCGCCGGCGCGACGCGAAATCGGAAACCGGTCGTCGGAAAACGGCTGCTGCTCGCCGAAGGCATCGACACCCCACACGCCACCCCAGCGAGCAGGCGCGATCACCTCGACGTTGACGCCGGGCCTGCCCGGCCAGAATCGCCAACCCCCGCTGATCCGTTCACCGCCTCCGGTCAGCGCGCCAGTGGTCAGACCCACCTCGTTTCGCGCCAGAGCGACAAGACCAATCGCTGCGTAGCTCCATGGGTCGGTTGGAACGAGCGGCCTCTCCACGACATGCGCGCGCAGTTCCGCGAGGCCCGATCGCGGCACGAACTCGAGCCGTGTGCCGCTCGCCGACGGGAGCTCTTTCAACCGGCGCGCGCTCAAGTCGAACAGGCCGGGCGTGAGCAGTGCCTGTGACGGGACAGCCAGGAGCCGTTCAACCACTCGCTGCCTCGTGTGCGTGAGACCGCCAACGGCAACCAGATCCACGTGCGGCTGTTGGATTCGGTTCCACGCTTCAAGTGCGCCGACGGGATCGTCCTGGACGAAACGACTGGTCGCGAGCAGCTGCCACGCGTACGCGTCCATCGGGTCGATTGCGAGCGTCGCCGATGCGAGCTCGGTCACTTCCGGCCAGCGTCGCTGCAGCAGACGCAGCCCGGCGAGCTCGCGGAGGGCGGCAGATCCTCCGCACGACAACGCTCCAGTCAAGTTGCGTTCTGCGGCATCCAGGTTTCCGGCCTGCGCATACTCAACACCCCTCGTCATGAGACTTGAACAGGACGCGCCCTCGGCCGATTCCGCGAGAGGCGGCGGCTCCGACGTGCGAGAGGGCTCGGCTGGCACGACAACGGCCATCCATCGACCAGCCGGCGACCAGCGGCGCGCGAAACGCTCGCGCTCCATGACGCGAAAGGGCGCGCGGGCCGGATCGTGGAACACGATCGCCTGCGGCGTCGCGGCCACGATGACGACGTAGTGAAACGTGCCGGGACGATCTTCGATCAGTGTGAGCACCGGCCGGCCGCGAGCGAGCTCCGCGTCGATCAGCTCCTCGCGGCCTTCGACCGCCACCGCGCTCCAACCGCGTTGACGAAGATCGTCGACGAGCCTCGTCGTACGGATGCCACCGGCACTGCGATCGACGAGATGCGCAAACGACTCGGCGTTGAGGCCGCGCTCTCCCCAATACCGCAGGATCATGGCCGCGGCTGCGCCGCCGCACAGCGCCTCGGATTGTGAAATGAAGGGAACGTCGAGAATGGACAGTGGTTCCGGTGCGGGTTGAGCGAGCACCGGCCGCACGAGCGCGATACACACGAGGACGAGTGCAACGCACGTCGTCCTCGTGTGCGGGCTCCTGCTCACGATTTGAAGATCGCGAACGCTAGTCCAGGGCTACGATCAACAGGATGAGCACGAGGAGGGCGATGATGATCACGGTCGTCGAGATCACCACTCTCGACTGCCCTCCAGCCAGCCCCTGCTCGACTTGTCGTGCCTGCACGGCCAGCGCGCCGAGCTGCTGACCGTCGATGGTCGCCACAGCGCTCGCCGCGCGCCGCAAATCGATCCCGGCCTGCGCGGCAACCTCCTTCACCGCGTCGTTCTCGAGCACGCGCAGCACGTCGGCTCGGTCGGCCGCGACGCTCGATACGTGCTGCTCCAGTACGGAATCGATCGCCGACTGCGTGGCGGCGTGCGACTCTTGAGCGTGGACGCGCGGAACTGCAGTGAGTACTGTCAACAGGATCGCAAGAACAGAAACAGGCGTGCGCATGCGTGAGTAGCCTCCTCGGACGACCATTGTAGCGAACCAGCTAAGGCAACGCCGTGCAAAACGACGTTCAGGAGAAATTAGGCAAGTGGTTGGCGGCAGCTGAACGCCGGTATCTTGCCGACCTGCGCGTGCAGGAAGTCACTCGCGCGCTGCGCGCGTTGTCGTCGGCCTACGTCGAGCGTCGCGAGCGAGGCGCCGGCCAGCGCGTCCACGGGGCACTCGACACTGCAGGAAAGCGCGCCGCCTTCGCCCTTTACTACGCTCCACTCCATTTCATCGCCGTGACTGAGGCGCTTCGCGCCTTGCGGGCTACCGACTCGGCACCGAGCTCTCTCATCGATCTGGGTTGCGGCACGGGCGCCGCTGGAGCGGCCTGGGCAGTTGCCGCCGGATCGACACCGATAATCACCGGAATCGATCGACACCCTTGGGCAGTCGCCGAAGCACGCTGGACGTTCTCGCAGCTCGGGTTGAAAGGCTATGCGAAGCAGGCTGATCTCGAGCGCCTTCCTCCAGCGCGTTCCAACGAAAGTGTCGTCGCCGCCTACACGCTCAACGAGTTGTCAGATGCCGCCCGAGGCCGCGTCGAGCAACAGCTGTGCGATCGCGCGCGCCGACAAGGTCGCGTGCTCGTCCTGGAGCCGCTGGCGCGCGGCGTCGCGCCGTGGTGGGAGGGCACCGCTCAACGCATGATCGCGCTCGGTGGTCGCGCCGACGAATGGAGACTGACGGTCGACGTTCCGCCCATTGTCCGCCTGCTCGGCACTGCGGCTGGGCTCAACTACCGCGAGCTTCGGTTTCAGACAATCGCTCTCTGAGAAACGAGCCCGGGGGTGATTTCCTTGCGGCCGCGGAAATCACCCCCCGGGTCTTTATGAAGGGACGTGCTATTCTCGGCTCTTCGGATGGACGCCCACGGCGGCACGAGCCCCGGTCGATACCGCACGCTGTTTCCGCTCACACTCACGGCCCTCGGCGTCGTTTATGGCGACATCGGGACCAGCCCCCTCTACGCCATACGCGAGTGCTTCTTCGGTTCCCACTCAGTTGGCCCAACGCACGAGAACGTCCTCGGTGTGTTGTCGCTCGTGCTCTACGCGCTGCTGCTCGTCATCTCCGTGAAATACACCAGCATCGTCATGCGAGCGGACAACCAGGGTGAAGGCGGCATCCTTTCCCTGACGGCGCTGCTGCCTTCGCGGAATGGGACACGCAACGGCCAGAACTACTCGGTTCTCGTCGCACTCGGGATCGTCGGCGCGTCGCTGCTCTGCGGCGAAGGCATGATCACTCCGGCCGTCAGCATCATGAGCGCGATCGAAGGACTGCAGGTCGCCACGCCCGTCTTCTCGGCGTGGGTCGTGCCTATTTCGGTGGCGATTCTCGTTGGACTCTTCCTGATCCAGCGCCACGGGACGCATCGCGTTGGAGGATTCTTCGGTCCGGTGATGGTGGTGTGGTTCATCACCATCGCCATTCTCGGATTCAGGTGGATTATCCGGGCGCCGGAAGTGCTGCAGGCGATCGACCCGAGTCATGCCGTCCGGTTCTTCGTCGAACACGGCTGGCACGGATTCGCGGTGTTAGGCGCCGTCGTCCTCGTCGTCACCGGGGCCGAAGCACTGTACGCGGACATGGGTCACTTTGGGCCCCGCCCGATCCGGATGGCGTGGTTCGGGCTCGTGTTGCCTGCCCTTCTGATCAACTACTTCGGACAGGGAGCGCTCGTGTTGATCAACGGCGACACCGCGACGCAGCCCTTCTTCATGATGGCGCCGTCGTGGGCGCTGCTGCCGCTCGTCGGCCTTTCGACCGTCGCCGCGATCATCGCGTCGCAGGCGTTGATCTCCGGCGCCTTCTCGCTGACCCGCCAGGCGATTCAGCTCGGCTACGCGCCGCGTCTCGACATCCAGCACACCTCGTCGATGGCAATGGGGCAGGTCTACGTACCGCAGGTCAACTGGTTCCTGGCCGTCTGCACGGTGCTCATCACGATCGGTTTCCAATCGTCGAGCGCACTGGCTGCGGCGTACGGCATCGCCGTCACCGGGACGATGGTGATCACCACCATCCTGCTTGCGGTCGTCGCGATCGAGCGCTGGAAATGGCCCAAGGCGGCGGTCATCTGCGGAGCGGTGATCTTCCTCGCGGTGGATCTCTCACTCTTTGGCGCCAACCTCGTCAAGATCCTGCAGGGTGGATGGCTCCCACTCGTGATCGGCGTGCTGTTGTTCACGTTGATGACGACGTGGAAGACAGGCAGGAAGCTGGTCGCTGAACGCCTGACAGCCCGGGCGTTCCCGCTCGAAGATTTCATGGCGGCGGTGTCCTCCGATCTGCCCACTCGTGTGTCTGGCACTGCGGTGTTCATGACGGCGCAGCCGCGGGGCACACCTCCGGCACTGGCGCACAATCTTCGTTACAACAAGATCCTGCACGAGCATGTCATCGTGCTGACAGTCAGGACGTCGCACACGCCATACGTCCCACCAGATCAGCAGGTCGAGGTTCAGTCACTCGGGCTCGGCGTGTATAACGTCCGGGTGCAGTACGGGTTCATGCAGGACCCTGACGTTCCGAACGCTCTCCTCAGGGCGCGGGAGTTGGGTGTTGAATTGGACGTCGAGGATCTGACTTACTTCCTCGGCCGCGAGACGATCATCGTCACCAAGAGTCCAGGCATGGCGGCCTGGCGCGAAAAGCTCTTCGTCGTCATGGCGCGCAACGCGGTGCGCGCCACGGCGTTCTTCCACCTGCCGCCAGAACGCGTCGTCGAGCTGGGCGTGCAGGTGGAAATGTAGGAGGGGGTCAGACCCCTTCACGGATGTGCACACGGCTAGAGCTGCGACGTGCAATGCGGACAGCGCGATGCGCGGAGGGGGATCGCCGTTGCGCAGAACGGGCAGTCCTTGGTCGTCGGCGCGGCGGCGGGCGCTGGCTTGTCGAACGCTGACTTGATCCGATTGACCTGCCTGACCATCAGGAACACCGCCAGCGCCACGATCAGAAAGCTCACGATGTCATTGATGAATTGCCCATAGGCGATAACGGGTATGCCCTTGGTCTTGGCGTCAGCCAGCGACACCGGGATGCCCTTGGCGCTGTCGAGCACGAAAAACAGCCCCGAGAAGTCGGTTCGACCCAGTAGCAAACCGAGCGGCGGCATGATCACGCTTTCGACCAGCGTGGTGACGATACGCCCAAAGGCGGCGCCCATGATGACGCCGACGGCCAGGTCGATCACGTTGCCGCGGGCAACGAAGTCCCTGAATTCCTTGAGCATGTAGCCCTCCTGAGGGTGGCGGGAAGCGGGGCACAGTGTAGCAGTTCATGAGTCGCGGCTCTCGCGTGCCCGCCACCGCCAGCGTACAATCGAGCCGCCATGCCTCGCATACCGCTCGTGGCTGCAGCGATCCTTTGCTGCCTAGTCGTCGAGGCAGTCTGGGCGCAGACGGAATCGGCGCCCCGTCACGTCATCGTCACCGAGATCGACGGCATCATTCAGCCGATCACTGCCGAGTACTTCACTGACGCCATCGACGCCGCCGATACCTCTGGCGCCGAGCTGGTCGTGCTCGTGTTGCGAACGCCGGGTGGCCTGCTCGATTCAACACGGTCGATGGTGTCGCGCATGATCACCTCGCGCGCCCCGGTCGTTGTCTTTGTGGGCCCGTCTGGCGCGCGTGCCGCCTCGGCCGGATTCATTCTCCTGATCGCGGCCGACGTGGCAGCGATGGCTCCCGCCACACACGCTGGCGCGGCTCATCCCGTGTCGGGCTCGGGCGAGAAGATGGATGACACCACGTCACAGAAGGCCGCTTCTGATGTCGCGGCGTACGTCCGAACGCTGGCGGAAGCACGCGGCCGCAACGTGTCGCTCGCGGCCGACGCGGTGCTGCAGAGCCGCGCGTTCACGGATCGTGAGGCGCTGGACGCCACGCCGCCGCTGATCGATCTCACCGCCAAAGACGTAGACGACGTCCTGATGCGTCTCGATGGACGCACGATCAAGCGCTTCGACGGACGATCCACGACGGTGCATACAAAGGATGCCGAGGTGCGTCGACGTGACATGACGCGACGGCAGCAATTCCTCAGCGCGATTGCGCATCCGCAAGTGTCGTACATCCTCATGACACTGGGACTGCTGGGCCTCACGGTCGAACTGTGGAATCCGGGGCTCATCGCGCCGGGAGTCGTCGGGGGGCTGTGTCTGCTGCTGGCCTTCTTCGCGTTTCAGATACTGCCCGTGAACATGGCGGGCGTGCTCCTGGTCGTGTTCGGCATCGCGCTGCTCGTGCTCGAACTGAAGGTACCGAGTTTCGGGGCGCTTGGCGTGGGTGGCGCGGTGAGCCTCATTCTCGGCTCGGTGATGTTGACCGACGTCGTGCCCGGCGTCCGAGTCGGACTCGGGGTGATTCTGCCCGCCGCGATCGGATTCGCGGTGGTCTTCCTGTTCCTCGGCAGACTCGCTGTGCGAGCGCAGATGCGACCGCCCGTGACGGGCGCCCAGGCGCTCGTCGGTCAGCTTGCGCGCGCGCGAACGCCGCTACTGCCGGATCAGCCCGGGCTCGTCGACTTGCGCGGCGAGATTTGGCGCGCCGTCAGTCCGGTGTCGTTGATACCTGGTCAACCAGTTCGCGTTGCCCGCGTCGATGGCCTGACGCTCACCGTTGAACCGGCCGATCTCATCTCGCCGAAGGGAGCTGACTGATGGAGGGCTTGGCGATATCCCCGATGTTGATTTTCCTGGTCCTGCTTGTGCTCTACGTCATCAGCTCGATTCAGATCCTGAACGAATACGAACGGGCGGTCGTCTTTCGTCTCGGCAAGCTCCTCCCGCAGCCGAAGGGTCCCGGTGTCGTGCTGGTGTTCCGCCCGATCGATCGCTTCGTCCGGATCAGTCTGCGCACTGTGGTACTCGACGTGCCGCCGCAGGACATCATCACGCGCGACAACGTCTCGGTAAAGGTCAACGCCGTCGTCTATTTCCGCGTCCTCGACCCGAGCAGGGCGGTCGTCGAAGTGGAGAACTACATGTATGCGACGTCGCAGCTTGCGCAGACGACGTTGCGCAGCGTGCTTGGACAGGCGGAGCTCGACGACCTGCTCGCTCAACGCGACCGGCTCAATCAACAACTCCAGCAGATTCTGGATAGCGAGACCGAACCGTGGGGCATCAAGGTGTCGTCGGTCGAGGTGAAGCACGTCGATCTGCCGCAGGACATGCAGCGCGCGATGGCGCGGCAGGCGGAAGCCGAGCGCGAGAAGCGCGCGAAGATCATTCACGCAGAGGGCGAGTTGATCGCCTCGGTCAAGCTTGCCGAGGCGGCCGGCATCATCGATTCGCAGCCAGCTGCGATGACGCTGCGGTATCTGCAGACGCTGACCGAGATCGCCGCGGAGCAGAACTCGACCATCATCTTCCCGCTACCCATCGAATTGATCCGGATGCTGCGGACTGAGAAGTAGCCGGGGTCAGACCCCTTGAGTCCCCTGGTGTCAAGGGGTCTGACCCCTCGAAAAACGCCGAAATAGACCCGATCACGCGCGGCGAGAATTCCGATCCATTGGATGCCCGTGTCAGGAAAGTGGCCGGGAATCGTTCGTTGCCGGATGAGAACGAGATTTGCGATTGCTCGTCCGTATGGCTCGAGGACGACGCGTCTGCCTTCCGGGGCTCACGCACCACGTCGTGCAACGCGGCAACAATCGATGCACCCTGTTCTGGAGTACGCCCGACTACGAGCTCTTTCTGTCGCTCCTTCAGCACGAGTCCGCCCGCTACGCCGTGGCAATCCAGGCGTATGCGCTTATGACCAACCATTTCCATCTGATGGCTACGCCGACGGACGAGACCGGGCTATCCGCGATGATGCAGGGGATCGGCCGCACCTATGTGCCTGTTTTCAATTTCAAACATCAACGCACGGGTGGCTTATGGGAGGGACGCTACCGTAGTTTCATCATCGAACGTGAGGACTACTGGCTCACTTGCATGCGTTATGTGGAACTGAACCCGGTTCGCGCTGGCATGGTTTCAACATCCGAGCAGTATCGGTGGTCGAGCGCGCGCGCCCACGTATGTGGTCACGAAGATCCACTGCTCGCGACTCACGATCTTTATCTAAGACTGGGGACAACGCCCGACCAGCGTCAACGCGCGTGGCATGCCATCTGCCAGGCAGGCACTCCCGACGGTGAACTCGCCGAAATGCGCGAGGCGATTCGCCGGGGACGTTGGGGTCAGACCCCTTGAGTCCCCCGGTGTGAAGGGGTCTGACCCCGGAAGGTCTCTCCCCCGCCGAGCACCTCGCGAACCTTGTGCGCAAGATCCGAGGGGGTGAAGGGCTTGGAGAGGAAAGGCTCGACGGATGCGACGCCGTGGTGCAAGACGGCTTCAGCGCTGAAGCCCGACGTGTACAGTACCCGCAACCCTGCCTGCTGCGCACGCAGCCGCGCAACAAGCTGATTGCCATTGATCCCAGGCATCACGACGTCGGTGATCACGAGATCGGGTTCGAGCCCTCCATCAACACATTTGGCCAGCGCCTCTTCCCCACTGCCGGCCGTCACGACACGGTATCCGCACCCTTCGAGCACGCGGCTGGCGACAGATCGAACGCCCGCCTCATCATCGACAAGCAGCACGGACGCCTGGCCACGCGGGAGCGGCTGATGGATGCCGGCAGGCGTGGCATGAACGCGTATCGACGTGGGCACGGGCAAATAAATCTTGAACGTCGTTCCGCGGCCCCGCTCGCTGTAGACCCAGATGTAGCCGCCACTCTGCTTGACGATGCCGTACACGGTTGAGAGACCAAGATCGCCGCCACCCTCGCCGGGATTCTTCGTCGTGAAGAAGGGCTCGAACAGACGGAGCTGTGTATCGACGTCCATCCCCGGACCGGTATCGCTGATGGTCAGCAACACATACACGCCCGGCTGCACGTTGACCCGGTCGGCGACGTAGGCTTCCGTCAACACCACGCGACGCGTTTCCATCATGACGACGCCGCCGTGCGACATGCCGTCGCGCGCGTGCATGGCAAGGTCCAATACCACTCGGCGCATCTGACTCGGATCGACATACACTGACGGCAGTCCCTCCTCCGGGACCATCGTCAGATCGATCCGTGTGCCGAGTGTTTCCCTCAACACCGGCTCGAGATCCGCGAGGACGGCATTCAGATCCGCGTCCACAGGCCTGAGCATCTGACGCCGCGAGAAGGCGAGGAGCTGGTTCGTCAGGCCGGCCGCTCGTCTCGCGGCCTCGTAGGTCTCCCGGGCGTGCATCCACTCGGGACTTTCGTCTTCGAGATCGTTCATGAGCAGCTCGGAGGAGACCAGCACGACCGTCAGCAGATTGTTGAAGTTGTGCGCGACGCCGCCCGCAAGCCGACCAATCGCCTCGATCTGATGCGCGTTCTTGTGGACGGCTCGAAGTTCCGCCTCGAGATGCGACACGCGAGCTTCGAGCTCCCGATACCGACTCGTCGCAGCCAGATCGCTCGCTCGACGCGCGAGCAGCGCGCCTATCCGGGCGACAAATAATTCAGGCGCCGTGGATTGCTCGACGCAGTCGTCCGCGCCCGCCTCAAACGCGCGCAGGACGTTGCCCGGATGACATCCCGCGGCCGTGACGAGCACGACGGGCGTACGTGACAACATCGGGTCCCGCCGCACGTCAGCGCAGAGTGCGATCCCATCGACGCGGCGGGATGCCAGCGGCGCGACGATGAGATCGGGACGGCTCGCATGTGCACGCTCGACGGCACCAGCACCGTCGCTCGA
>Ga0075421_100012015_pt1 | contig 10741 bp, 9 predicted proteins | sample SoiMetdeltSBSDD5_FD_75292 | JGI IMG/M metagenome (GOLD analysis project Ga0075421, IMG submission 75292) | Bulk soil microbial communities from a Populus tree surrounding site in Tennessee, USA - Soil MetaG P. deltoides SBSDD5 | ecosystem: Environmental > Terrestrial > Soil > Tree plantation...
ATCGTTTTACCCTCGGCTCTCAACTCGCTGATGGTTTCCACCACGTCGAGCGCGTTCAGAACGTCGAGTCCTACCGTCGGCTCGTCAAAAATCAGAATCGAGGGATTGTGAGCAATGGTGCGCGCAATGGACACTTTCTGCTTCATTCCGGATGACAGTTTTTCAATGCGAGCATCCGCGTACTTGGACAAACCGAAGCGGTCAATCAGTTCGTGAACCCGCCGTTCCACCCGTTCGGCCGGATACTGATTGATTCTTGCGAAGAACTCGATCGTTTCCCGAGTCGTTAATCGGGGGTATAGAGCCGTTGTCGAAGAATAAAAGCCAAGGTTCTTGCGGACACCCTCGGGTTGGGTGACCACATCGTACCCCATGAGTCGTGCGGCACCGGACGTGGGCGTGAGGATAGTGGACAGCATTCTAAGCGTCGTGGTTTTGCCGGCGCCGTTCGCTCCGAGAAGACCGAACACTTCTCCTTCGCGGCACTCGAAATTGATGCAGTTCACGGCTTGCACTTCACCGCGTCCCTCGTCGTAAAAGACTTTGCGAAGATCGCTTACTATGACAGGTGCATGTGTGCTGCTCATTTGCGCGGCCACAGCCTCTCCTTCGTGAATTTGAGGAAGCTTCCGTTAAAACTTCCCATCATGAAGTCTTCGTGTTCTACAACCATCATTGCGATGCGCAGCGCAACAATGATGCAAGCTGCTTCCACGGCCAGTGTGATTGCGATCGGCCGCCAATGGTAGACACCCTGAAACGCTTCGCGAATCATCATCATCACATTCGCGACGGGAATGAGAGCAAGCTCGGTCGTAAATTCAAGTCCCGGTGTCTGCAGGAACAGCACCGGGAGAATCAAGGCAATGTAAAACGGGCTGACCAGCGACTGGCCTTCTTTGTAGTTCCGCGCAAACGAGGCAAGAATCATCATGCCGGCTGCCACAAATAACGCCAGCAGAATCGAGCCGGTCAGTACCACCGGAACAGAACGAAGCGGAATCCGTAGTGACGAGTTGTCACCCAGAAAAGGCGCCAGGATCGTTCCCATGGAAAACATCATTGCGAAAAGATTCAGAAATGCCGCTATGAATGCCATGGTCGCAACGTAGAGGTACTTCGCCATCAGGACGTTGCCGCGCGATGTGGCTGTGGTCATCATGGTTTCCCATGTCGAGTGCTCGCGCTCGCCGGCGGTTGCATCGATGGCGGGATACATGGCCCCTACGGCCAGCATGATGATGAAAAAGGCCGGCAGAATCACAATGAATGCGCCGACCTCACGTCCGCGCGACACATCCTGCTCCTCGATTGAAAAATTCTGGAATTCCGCTCGCGAAAGACCCAGTTTCATGGCCTGCTGTTGGAGGAATTTTTCGCGATACCGGGAGATCTTGTCAGCCGCCCTGTCCCGTGCTCGACTGCCGGAATCGCGCGACTCATCGTAGGTGATACGAGTCTCGAAATTGTTAGCTGAAGACTGTCGGGACGGGAGAAATTCAATCGAGGCATCCAATGTTCCTGCGCGAACTTCGGCTGCCGGATCGGGTGAATTGACCACGATGAATCCTGGATCCAGCTCAAATTCTCGTTTCAAAACGGCATGCGCCGCCGGCACTTCCTTGAGGTGTATCCGTGACTTCAACTCTTCGGTTTGGCCGGAGATGAAAGTGATAGCGGTATAGGCGACCCAGATGATTGCCGGGTACAGGAGGATCGGCAGCAAAATGCTGTTGGTAACGATCGTCCGGTCGCGCAGTGCGGACCGAATCTCGCGCCAATAAAGGACTTGAATGTCTTTTAAGCTCATCCGACAGTCTTCATAAAGGACAGGAGGATAACCCAAGAGCACAGTGGGTCGACGGGATAAAAAGACCGAGACGCGCCGAGGTTTTTGGGGCAAGCGGAATCCCCTCACGAGGAGGGGATTCGCCTAACCGCCACCCGTTTTCGTGTTTGGTAAACTGAATCGGGGGCAGCTTTGCACAATCTTGACCTGATCCTGACGTTGGCTGCTGGATTCATCGCCGCTTTAACGTTTGGATACGCGACACATCGACTGGGTTGGTCTCCGATCGTAGGGTATCTCCTCGCGGGTGTACTCGTCGGACCGCACACTCCTGGTTTCGTCGCCGACAAAGAACTCGCTGATCAGCTTGCAGAAGTAGGTGTAATCCTGCTCATGTTTGGCGTGGGCCTGCATTTCCACTTGAAGGACCTTCTGGCTGTGCGAAACGTGGCTATAGCCGGAGCAATCTGTCAGAGCATGATTGCAACACTGCTTGGGGCTGTTGCGGCGAGGTCTTTGGGATGGGACTGGTCTGCCGGAATTGTATACGGGCTCGCCCTTTCGGTCGCGAGTACGGTCGTGCTCACTCGAGTGCTCGCGGACAATGGTGAACTTCAGAGTCCGACTGGACGGATCGCCATTGGCTGGCTGGTCATGGAAGACATCTTCACGGTATTTGTCCTGGTCGTTCTTCCGGTGTTGTTCCTTGCTTCCGCACAGGCGCAGGCCGTGAGCCTGCCGATTGCTCTGTTAATGGCTTTCGTCAAGTTGGCTGCGTTTGTCGTGTTCACTCTGATGGTCGGGGGCCGCTTCATACCTTGGATGCTGAACAAGGTCGCCAATACTCATTCACGGGAGCTTTTCACGCTCAGCATTCTGGCGATTACTCTGGGGATCGCCGTTGGATCAACCTACTTCTTCGCCGTGTCCATGGCCCTGGGTGCGTTTCTAGCGGGCATGGTGGTGGGTCAATCCGACTTCAGCGCTCGCGCCGGTTCTGAAGCGTTGCCGATGCGGGATGCATTCGCCGTCATGTTTTTTCTGTCGGTCGGCATGCTGCTGGATCCTCAAGGAATCCTGGCGGCACCGCTGACGATCCTCGCGACGTTGGGCATTGTCATGATTGGAAAACCGCTTGCCGCGATCGCCATCGTCGCAATTCTCGGCTACAGTTCCCGCATCGGATTGGGCGTTGCAATCTCGCTCGCCCAAATCGGAGAGTTCTCGTTCCTGTTGGCGGTAATGGGGCGAGACCTCGGAGTCCTTCCACGAACCGCCATGAACCCTCTGGTCACGGCAGCGATCGTATCGATCATGCTCAATCCGCTGCTGTATCGCACCGTACCTGCTCTTGAATCGTTCTTGCAACGCCGACCGCGATTGTGGCGGCTGTTGAACAGACAGGCGCGCCGAACAGTGTTACCAGCCACCAGGGAGCGAGATGTGGCCGAGGCGCATCAAGCTGTCGTAGTGGGTTATGGTCCCATAGGCAAAACCGTCAGCCGTCTGTTGCGAGATCGCGGAATCGAACCTACCGTCGTCGAAATGAACATCGAGACGTTCCGAAACTTGAAAGACCAGGGCTGGCGGGCAGTTTATGGGGACGCCAACCAGGAAGATGTGCTCGAGCAATCGGGGCTGCGGAAAGCCGAGAGCATTATCCTGAGCACGTCAGGATCTTCCGGTAGCCTTCAAGCCATCAGAGAAGCGCGCAAGATCAATCCGGATATTCACATCGTGGCGCGCGCGGATTATCTGGGTCAGTCGCAGTCATTGTTTGATGCCGGAGCTAATGAGGTTTTCTCTGGAGAAGGAGAAGTTGTGATGGCCTTGACGGACAGCATCCTGCGAAAATTAGGCGCGACACCCGAACAGTTAGAGGAAGAACGAGAACGGATCCGAAAGGATCTATTTCATGGATAGCATTCCGCGTTCTGATGCGTTTGTCTTCTTTGGCGCGACCGGCGACCTGGCCTACAAACAGATTTTTCCTGCTCTTCAGTCGCTCATCGTCCATAACAACTTCAATATTCCGATCGTCGGCGTCGCCAGGTCCGGTTGGAACCTGGAACGGCTCAAAGAACGAGCCCGGGAGAGTTTAGAGAAGCATGGAGTCGTCGACGAAGCGGCATTCGCAAAGTTGTCCGCTTTGTTACGTTATGTCGATGGGGACTACAACGATCCCGAAATGTTTACGCGATTGCGGCAGGCCTTGGGTGAATCCATGCACCCACTGCATTATCTGGCCATACCGCCAAGCGCGTTCGGCATAGTCGTGCAGGGGTTGGCGGCGTCAAGCTGCGCGAGGAATGCTCGCGTGGTCGTGGAAAAGCCGTTTGGCCGCGATCTGCAATCCGCTCGCTCTTTAAATCAGATTCTGCATGGATCTTTCCGCGAGGCGGATATTTTTCGAATTGATCATTTTCTGGGCAAGGAGCCGGTGCAGAACATTCTGTACACGCGTTTCGCGAATTCAATGCTCGAACCCATTTGGAACCGCACCTACATCAAGAATGTACAGATCACGATGGCGGAAGCGTTCGGTGTCGAAGGCCGCGGGAAATTCTACGAAGAGGCAGGGGCGCTTCGTGACGTGATTCAGAATCACCTCTTTCAGGTGCTTGCGTTTCTAACGATGGATCCTCCGGCGGGCGATGGTCCCGATGCCGTTCGTAATGAGAAAGCGCGTGTCCTCGAGGCGGTGCGGCCACTTTCTGCCGACGACATCGTCCGTGGACAATTTCTCGGTTATCGCCAGGAGGCCGGCGTATCTCCCGATTCACAAGTCGAGACGTACGCGGCCATCCGGCTTTTCATTGATACATGGCGCTGGGCGGATGTGCCTTTTTATATCCGTACTGGAAAGCGCCTGCCCGTCACGGTGACCGAGGTCCTGGTTGAATTTCGGCGTCCGCCGCGTAACAGTTTTGGAGAAGACGAGCTGGGTTCGCCCAATCATTTCCGGCTGCGCCTCAGTCCGGAGGTCGTGATCGGTCTGGGCCTGCGAGTGAAGTTAGCCGGAGAAAAAATGATCGGTGAAGATGTCGAGCTGATCGCGATGCGACAGCCGCGTCTCGAGATGTCGCCCTACGAACGTCTCATCGGTGACGCTTTGGAAGGTGACCAGTCCCTCTTTGCTCGAGAGGATGCCATTGACGCGCAATGGAAAATCGTCGAACCGGTACTTGGCGAGGGTTCTCCCGTTTACGTTTATAAACCGAATACCTGGGGGCCGGCAGAAGCGGACCGGCTTGTCGCTGAGTCCGGCAAATGGCTTGAGCCAGAACACTAATCATCAATCGTTGATCAATTTCCAATTCTCATCCTGGTGTTCCGGAGTGGCGTCTCCGGTCTTCAGCCGGACCGCCTGCCTTCGCCAGGTTTCGAGCGGTGTTGATCAAGCCGACATGGGAAAAGGCTTGCGGGAAATTCCCGAGAAATCGCCGGTTCGCCAGGTCGTACTGTTCTGACAGGAGGCCGACGTCATTGCGCAGGCTGAGCAGACGCTCGAAGATTGCACGCGATTCGGCGTGGCGACCGAGCAGAGAGAGGTTGTCCGCCAGCCAGAACGTGCAAAGCAGGAACGAACCTTCTCCGGGTGGAAGCCCATCGACGTCCGGATGCGCCAGGTACCTATCGACGAGGCCGTCGCGTACGAGCAGCCGTTCAATGTAGTCGATCGTGCCTCTCATCATGGGATTGGTTGCAGGTAGAAACCCCACCAGCGGAAGCATGAGCAGGCTGGCGTCGGGCTCGCGCGAACCATAGTACTGAACGAACGAATTCACCTCCGGATTGAAACCCTCCCTGCAAACCTGGCTGTAGATGTCCTGACGAAGCTTTCGCCACTTTTGAACATCTCCCGAGTGACCGAATTGTTCGACCGCCTTGACCGCTCTATCCGCGGCTACCCAAGCCATCACCTTCGAATGCGTGAATTGCCGCTTCGGGCCGCGGACTTCCCAGATGCCTTCATCCGGCTTTTCCCAATCCGTTCCGAGAAATTCCATCATGGCGACCTGGACACGCCAGGAATTTTCGTCGTGCGTCAATCCGAAGCGACGCGCAACGTGAAGGGCGTCCATGACCTCTCCATACACGTCGAGTTGATGTTGCGCATAGGCTGCATTGCCGGTGCGTACAGGAGTGGAATTCTCATACCCGGGAAGCCAGTCGAGATTGATCTCGGTCAGCCGCCGTTCGCCCGCCAAACCGTACATGATGTTGATGTCGGCCGGTGTTCCAGCCACGGCGTTGATCAGCCACTTCCGCCAGGCGTCGGCTTCCTGTGTGTATCCGCCGATAATCAATGCGTATAACGTGAAAGTGGCATCGCGCAGCCAGCAATATCGATAATCCCAATTGCGTACGCCTCCTATGGCTTCCGGTAGAGACGTGGTGGCAGCGGCGACAATTCCCCCCGTAGGGGCATAGGTCAGGGCTTTCAGGATAATCAGGGAACGAAGCACAGCATCACGCCATTCGCCCATGTACGTGCACCGGTTCGACCACTCACGCCACCATGCTTCGGTTTCAGCTACAGTCTGCTGTGGGTCGTGCTCGCGTGGTTCATGATGAAGCGTCGGGCACCAGGTCAGCACAAAGCTGACTTGCTGACCTGCGGCGACTGTGAAATCGGCGATAGTGTGCAGGTCCTTTCCGCGCAGTTCGACGTCGGTTCGGCAGTACAGAGTGTCGGGACCTGCAACGGCACGGATGCCACGGTGTAAACGGCGGACCCACGGCACAATGGACCCGTAGTCGCATCGAATCGTTAAGTCCATGTGCATTGCAACACGGCCACGCCGGCCCTCGACCAGGCGGACAACATCGGTGGCCGCGCTGGGTGGCGGCATACAGTCAATCAGCCGGACTTCACCGTCCGCCGTCTGAAAATCGGTTTCCAGAACCAGGCTATCGCCGCGATAACGCCTGCGGACCGCCTGAACCTCAGCCGTGGGAGCAATTTTCCAGCGACCGTTGTCCGGAGTGCCTAACAAAGCGGCAAAACAGGCAGGCGAATCAAACCTCGGCAAACACAACCAGTCTATCGACCCATCTTTCCCGACGAGCGCAGATGTATGGCAGTCTCCGATAATCGCGTAGTCTTCGATTCGTAAAGCCATCAACTGACCTTGATTCAGAAAGGACTGTGCACGCCATGTACCAGTCTCAAATTGTGCTTGATGCAGACGCATCTTGCGGCGGAGGTGACAGCCGCGCTCAAATAGCGGCATGCGAGCGATTTCAATAGAAACTTCCATTCACGGCCGCGTTCTGATCAGAGAAGCGACCGTAGCATCTTCGGCCAAACGCTTTTTCGTCGGTTTCCATGGCTACGCGCAGAGCGCGGAAGACATACTTTCTCAACTCGAACTCGTTCCCGGCGCTGAAAAATGGACCATCGTAGCGGTGCAGGCGCTGCACCGTTTCTACGCTCGGGGCCATAAGGCAGTGATTGCCAGTTGGATGACGAGCCAGGATCGCGAACAAGCGATCGCCGATAACATTGTCTATGTCAATCGCGCCCTGGGACCGCTCCTGGTTGAAGCTCCCGAGGCGCCGATCGTCTTCGCCGGGTTTTCACAGGGCGTAGCGATGGCATATCGTGCCGCTATTCTGGGTACGCATCGCCCTCGATGGGTTGTCGCGGTGGGTGGTGATGTGCCTCCCGATGTGCGCGTCGCACCCGCAAACTGTTTTCCGTCGATCCTCATTGCAGCCGGCGAAAGCGATGAATGGTATACGTCTGAGAAACTGCAAGCGGACGCGGCTTTCCTAGCCGGTCACGGTGTAACGCTGGAAGTTTTTCGTTATCGCGGCGCGCATGAATGGACAGCCGAACTGCGGCATCGCATTCATGAAGTGCTGCAAAGGCTTCTGTAGGCGCGGTCATAAGCAACGCATCGCAATTACGATGCGTTGCTTATGACCGCGCTTACAAGTCGAGCGAGAGTCAGGCCGGCACTGAGATAGGCGTCAGTCCTTTGACCGGTACCTGCTTGAAATGAGTATCCTCAGGAAGATCCACCAGGACGGATCGCTGCAGCAATGAGAGGCCTACCGCGATGCGCGCATGCCTCTTTGGATTGACAAGAACTCCCTCCAAATTGCGCAGCGGCCCATCATGCACGCGAATCTTCGGACCAGTGTACGAAAATGCACCTGGCTCGTAAGGTTGTGCGGATTGAACGATTATTTTGAGGGCAACGACTTCACTCTCGTCGACCCAGCAATCCTCGCCGATGCCCACAAGATGCAGAACCCCCGGCGTTGTGAGAACGATCTGTTTTCCCGACGCATTAATCCTGCAGAACAGATAACCCGGAAATAGTGGCTTCTCGCTCCACTTCTTGCGGTCCGATCCCTGGTATAGCGACCCGCATGGAGGCAAGAACACTTCGAATCCCTTATGGGACAGGTGAGCCGCGGCAACATTTTCAAATTCCGGGCGCACGCGCGCCACCTGCCAGACAGAACGATTACCCATCTCACTCCCCGTTTCAATCTGTGAGTTTAGAAGGACCATACAAACCGAACGTGACGGTATGCTCGACCGTAACGCACACTTTGAGCCGCGACCCATACATTGTCAAGTGAAAGTCTGTGAAAAAATTGTGGAAAAGCTGTGATGGTTCGTGTGGAAATCCGCGCCCGTCGTTTATTCGTCCGGCAGCGGCGTGGGCTTTCGAGAGCGGACGATGAAAACACCCGCAAGGACTAATACGACTCCAGCTAGCTGTGTGAGCGATGGTTTCTCGGCCAGCAAAAGCCAGCCTGCAAACAGCGCAATAATTGGAGTGACGTTGTTGAAAACCGAGGTGTGCGCAATGCCGATTCCGTTGATCGCATACGCCCATACGAAATACGCATAGGTGATGGAAAGCAGAGCCGAGTAGGCGAGGCCGAGCCATCCCGCCGCTGGAACCGAAGTCCAATCCTGCGTCAGCAGCCATGGGATCGAGAGTGGCACCAATATCGTTGCACCGGCGACCATCGCGAAGACGGTCAGCTGGATCGGCCCATATTTCGGAAGAAGCCGTGTGGATTCCACGCTCTGCCACGCCCAACAGACGGCGGCCGCAATCATTAATAGGTCTCCGATCCAGGAAGCGCCAAAGGCCAATGCGTTCTTGCCGTAGAGGACGATGGTCGTAGTTCCGGTAAACGAGAGCAGTATTCCTGTCAGGACCGGCGCATTGAAATGCTCTCGTTTCATGAACACACCGATAAGGAATGCGAAGATCGGCGTCATCGCCATTAGAAGGGCCGCGTTGCCGGCTTTCGTGCGGTCCAGCCCTAGAACAAAAACGAACGGGTAGAGTGTATTACCCAGGAACCCAAGCCACACAATTCCGGGCCAATCCTCGCGCTTAATCCGCGTGTAGTCGTTTCTCGTTTTGAGGATGGCGAGCATGACGACCGACGAAATCACGAAGCGCAGGGCATTGAAGGTGATGGGGTGAAAATACCGGTACATCAGCTTCATGAGCGGAAAGTTGAAGCCCCAAATCGTGACAGCTGTCAGGAGCAGAAAATCTATGAGATAGCTCTTCCGGCGCGGCACTCTCAAACGTTCTTTAAGCGAGGCCTATGACCGCGCATCCCCCGCCTGTGACTCAAGCTGATTCTCCAATCGATCCAGTAACTCTTCCGCGGGTCCCTGCAATGCGAGATCGAGAGAGGTTGAAGCTGGCGTCGATTCTAAATTCATTTCGACCGTGTAGGCTCCGTGAGCCTTCGCTTTGTAAATCAATGAAGCCGCCGGATGGACCAATGAAGACGTTCCGATTGTGAAAAAGACGTCGCATTGGACGGCGTCCAGGGATCGGCGCATCACTTCCGGATCAATGCCTTCGCCGAACCAGACCACGCCGGGCCTGATGATGCCCTGGCAATGTGGGCAGGGCGGTGGAATCCGGGTGAAGGGCACCGTGTGATCCAGCCAACGCGCCGGTGATGCACTGCATTTGTTCCAGCAGAACACCTCCCAGATCGATCCGTGAAACCGAACGACGTTGTTCGTGCCGGCGCGCTCGTGCAGCCCATCGACATTCTGCGTGATGAGGGTGAAGCCTGGATAGCGCCGGCTCCACGCTGCCAAGACCTCGTGGGCGCGATTCGGTTTTTTGGTCGACAAAACTTGTCGCCGCCAGTCATACCATTCCCACACGAGCTTAGGGTCCCGGCGAAACGCCTCCGGGGTCGCCAGAGATTCGGGACGAAAATTCTTCCAGAGGCCATCGGGGCCGCGAAAGGTAGGCACGCCACTGGCCGCAGAAACACCGGCTCCAGTAAGCACAGTGATTCGTGTATCAGGGCGCAAGCGCTTCGCCAGTTGATCGCGCATGATCGGTATTCTAAGCTCATATGGGGGTAATTATGAGACTTGACGAAAAAACCTGCGTCCCGTGCCGCGGGGGTGTTCCTCCTTTAACCGCCGAACAGATCCGGCCCCTGGAGTCTCAGGTCGACAGCTGGAATGTCGTGAATAACCATCACATCGAAAAAGAATTCAGGTTTCCAGACTTCAAAACTGCTCTCGATTTCGTGAACCGGGTTGGAACAATCGCCGAAGATCAAGGCCATCATCCTGACATTTACCTCGCGTGGGGAAGAACTCAGGTGAAGATCTGGACTCACAAGATTGATGGATTGACGGAAAGCGATTTTATTCTCGCCGCGAAAATCGACAAGGCTGCGTAGTTCTTCAATCACTCGAAGCTGTATTAACGCGCCGGGCACTCTAACTGCTCAGAGCACGCCGCTCTGATTTTGCCTAGTGCGGAAGTTCTTGCCGGGCCGGAGCGACGATAGGCACAGACAGCTTCCGGCGTCAACTTTGTAGACAACTTTCCAACAACTTTATTGAAGACACCGGGATGGCAGGTTGCGCCGGGCTATATCTTCCGTTCAACGAAGAAGCCGGAACTTTGGTAGCCAGCGTGCCGA
>Ga0075421_100012016_pt1 | contig 10741 bp, 3 predicted proteins | sample SoiMetdeltSBSDD5_FD_75292 | JGI IMG/M metagenome (GOLD analysis project Ga0075421, IMG submission 75292) | Bulk soil microbial communities from a Populus tree surrounding site in Tennessee, USA - Soil MetaG P. deltoides SBSDD5 | ecosystem: Environmental > Terrestrial > Soil > Tree plantation...
TAACACTCCGCCGCCGGACGGCCGGGGCGACCGCTCGCAGACCGGGCGCTCGCCCCGGCCGCGTCCGCCCCCGCGGCGGACCCTCATCCGAGGATGACCCGCACCCGGTGCGATCCCCCGTCGTCCACGAGCGCGACGCTCCGCTCGCCGGACACCGCGGGCGCCTCGTCGACGCTCACCGACCCGACGCCCCGCGACACGCCGAGCGGGTTCTCGACGACGACGAGGTAGCGGGATGAATGGTAGCGAAAGGCGATCTCGAAGCGTCGCCAGGCTCGCGGGATGCACGGATCGAGCTGCAGCGTCGCGCCGCGGAACCGGAAGCCGAGCAGCCATTCCACTCCCGCGCGGTACATCCAGCCAGCCGAGCCCGTGTACCAGGTCCACCCGCCCCGGCCGACGTGGGGCGGCTCCGCGTAGACGTCCGCCGCCACGACGTAGGGTTCCACCTTGTAGCGGTAGACCCCCGCGCGGGTGCTGGCCCGGTTGACGGAGTTGATGATGGAGAAGAGCTCGCCGGCCTTGTCGCCGTCGCCCAGCGCGGCGAAGGCGGCGACCGCCCAGACCGCGGCGTGCGTGTACTGTCCCCCGTTTTCGCGAACGCCGGGCGGGTAGCTCTTGACGTAGCCGGGATCGACTGCGGAGCGGTCGAAGGGCGGCGTGAAGAGCAGCACGAGCTCCTGCTCGCGGTGGACCAGGTACTCCTCGACCGCGGCCATCGCGCGCTCGGCTCGAGACCGCTCGGCCGCCCCCGAGAGCACGCCCCACGACTGCGCGATGGAGTCGATGCGACACTCGAGGTTGGCTGCGGATCCGAGCGGCGTGCCGTCGTCGAAGTAGGCCCGGCGATACCAGTCGCCGTCCCACCCCTCTCGCTCGATCGCCTCCTTGAGGCCTCGAACGTGGCGGCGCCAGCGCTCGGCCCGCGCCTTCTCGCCGCGGCCATCGGCGAGTCTCGCGAACTCCCACAGCGCCGAGTGCAGGAACCAGCCCAGCCAGATGCTCTCGCCACGCCCTTCTCGCCCGACGCGGTTCATGCCGTCGTTCCAGTCCCCGGTGCCGATCAGGGGGAGCCCGTGGGGGCCGACCCCGAGGCTCCGGTCGAGCGCCCGCGCGCAGTGCTCGAAGAGGGATCCCGACTGCGCCGAGACGGCGGGCAGGAAATACGCCTCGTCCTGTCCGGGCTCGAGCGGCGGGCCTTCCAGGAACGGCACGACCTCGTCCAAGACCGAGTGATCGCCGGTGACCTCGACGAAGTGCACGACCGCGTAGGGCAGCCAGACCAGATCGTCGGAGATCCGCGTACGCACGCCCCGGCCCGAGGGCGGGTGCCACCAGTGCTGGACGTCGCCTTCCACGAACTGCCGGGCGGCGGCCCGCAGGAGGTGCGCGCGCGCCAGATCGCGCCGCGCCACGGCCAGCGCCATGACGTCCTGGAGCTGGTCGCGGAACCCGTAGGCCCCGCCGGCCTGGTAGAAGGCGGACCGGGCCCACACGCGGCAGGCGAGGGTCTGGTAAAGGAGCCACCGGTTCAGCATCAAGTCGAGCGAGCGATCAGGAGTCTTCACCTGCAGCGCGCTGAGGACGTCGTCCCAGCGCGTCTTCACGGCGTGGAGCACGCCGTCCAGGTCCGCCCCGCGGTACGTCGTCACGAGGGCCACGGCCTCCTCCCGTGTCGGCGCCTGGCCCAGCAGCACGACGACCTCCGCGCGCGCGCCGGCCTCCAGCACGAGCGTGGTCTGGAGCGCCGCGCACGGGTCGAGCCCGGCGCCGACGCGCCCCGACAGCGGCTCGCCGCGCTCGAGGGCGGCCGGGTGGTCCAGGGTCCCGTGCCGCCCCAGCATCTCGCAGCGGTCTCCGCTCCACGCGGTGGCGGGCGCGCCGAGCGCGAGGAACGCCACGCGGGCGGCGAAGTCGGCGTTCCAGGTGTTCCGGGCCAAGAGGGCGCCCGTCTCCCCGTCCCGCTCGGTGACGATGAAGGGCGCCGAGGCGCTGCGCGAGCTCCCGAGGACCCACTCGACGTACGCGGTGACCGACAGCCGGCGCGGCCGGCCGGACCGGTTCTCGAGCGTCAGCCGGGAGATCTTCACCGCGTCCTCGAGCGGCACGTACTGGAGCAGCTCGAGGGCGATGCCGTGCGAGGCGTGCTCGAAGCGGCTGTATCCTTGGCCGTGGCGCACCACGTACGGCCAGGCCTCCTCGCGGATGGGGAGCACCGTCGGTCCCCACAGCTCGCCCGTCTCGTCGTCCCGGACGTAGATCACCTCGCTCGGCGGGTCGCCGGCCGGATCGTTCGACCAAGGAGTCACCTGGTTCTCTCGGCTGTTGAGCGACCAGGTGTAGCCGGAGCCTGATTCGGACACCTGGAATCCGAAGTGCTCGTTCGCGATGACGTTGATCCAGGGAGCCGGCGTCCATTGCCCCGGCCCGAGCACGGTGACGTACTCGCGCCCGCCCTCCGCGAACCCGCCGAGGCCATTGAAGAACTCCAGCTCCGGGCGGGGCGGCGGCGTTTCGGGGGCGGCCGGAGCCGGCGGCGGACGGCGAGGGGAGCGCCGTGGCTCCGACCGGGCCCCTCCCGCCCGGGCCAGCTGCTCCGCGAGCGTGCCGTGTCGGCTGAGCAGGATGGCCCGGGCCGCCGCGCGAAGCGCGTCGCGATCCTCCGCCGACAAGAGATCGGCGCGCAGCACGAAGACGTTGCCGTGGGTCTCGTGCTGCTCGTGCCGCAGGGTCGACTGGCTCGTGCGCACCAGGGATTCGAGCGACGTCTGGAGCCCCTGCACGTAGGAGTGCGCCTTTTCGTTCAGGATGACCAGATCCACCGCCAGGCCCCGGAGACGCCAGTACTCGTGGGCGCGCAGGAGCTGACGGACGATGCCCTGGTCCTCGGGCTCGTCGATCCGCACGAGCACGATCGGCAGATCGCCCGAGATGCCCTGCGCCCAGAGGGCCTCGCGCCCGGTCCGGTTGCGCTCGAGGACGTCCGCCGGCGCGCGGAGCCCCGGGTCCGAGTAGAGGATTCGGTTGGCCAGGTGCTGGAACAGGTGGGCCTCGTCCGGCCCGCTGCCCAGATGGTGGAACTGCACCTGCGCTCGTGTCCAGGCGAGCGTCGCCGAGCGCTCGAACATCGCGGGGTCGCGATACTTCTCCGCGAGCGCCAGGGCCGCGTCGCGGCTCGGGGCGACCAGGGTCGAGAAGAGGATCCGCGCGCTGCCGGCCGGCCCCAGGCGGACGCGCCGCCGCAGGCTGAAGATGGGATCGAGGACCGAGCCGGTCGTGTTCGAGAGCGGCCGCCCGTCGATCACCGACATCGGGGTCCGGATCCCGCGGCCGCGTCCGAGAAATCGCATCCGATCCGTCTCGTACTGCGCCCCCCCGCTGCCCCGCCCTTCCACGCTCACCACGTGGGCGGCGTGGACCGTGAGCTCCTCGGGCGCGCGAGGGCGGCGGGTGGCCAGGAGCGCGTCCAGGTGAGCAGCCGACTCGGTCTGCACGAAGAGGTTGGAGAAGACCGGATGCGCGGCCTCGGCGGCGGCGGGCGCCAGCACGAGCTCGGCATAGGACGTGATCTCGATCTCCCGAGCCTCGGCGCCGAAGTTCGTGAGCGACACGCGGCGGAGCTCCGCATTGTCCTCCGGCGAGACGACCACCTCGAGCGTCGTGGTGAGGGTCCCGTCCCGCCGGAAGAACTCCGCGCGGTCCTCGAAGAACGTCGCGGCGTATGCGTCGGCCTCGGCGGCGGTCGGCTGGTGCGTGGCCGACCACACCTGGCCGGACTCCACGTCGCGCAGGAAGATGTAGGTCCCCCAGGGGTCCCGGGTCGGATCTTCCCGCCAGCGTGTGATCGCCAGTCCGTCGCACCGGCTGTAGCCCGACCCGGCTGCGGTCAGCATGACGGCATAGCGACCGTTGGACAGCAGATGCGTGCGCGGCAGGGAGTCGTCGACCGAGGTGAACTGGCGGAACGCCGGCTCGACGAAGTCCCGGACGTGCGCCGGCGCCCGCACCTCCTCGACCCGGGGGCGGGCGACCGCCACGTCGTCGGGGGCCCGCTCTTGCAGCAGGAGCTCCGTCGCCTGAACGATCCGCTCGGCGTGGAACCAGCGACGGACCAGCCCGTCCCGCAGAACGTTGGCCAGCGCCAGGAGCGTCATGCCTTGGTGGTGGGACATGTAGGCCCGGACGACCGCGACGTGGGCCCCCTCCGGGAGCCGGGACCGGGTGTAGTCGAGCGCCTCGTAGTACCCATAGCGGCCGCGCGCCCCCTCCGCCGCCAGCGCCGCGAGGTTCCGCGCCGCCGCCGGGGCGTCGACCATGGCGGCCAGCGCGGTCGCGTAGGGCGCGACGACCAGGTCCTCGCTGAGCCCGCGCTCGAGCCCCAGGCCCGGCACGCCGAAGCTCGAGTACTGGTAGGTCAGGTCGAGGTCGCGGACGTGGTAGGCGGACTCCGAGATGCCCCAGGGCACGCCGTGCTCGAGGCCGTAACGCCGCTGGCGATTGACCACGGCGCGATACGTCTCGTCGAGCAAGCTCCCCGAGGGCGACTGCATCACCAGCGCCGGCATCAGGTACTCGAACATCGAGCCGGACCAGGACACCAGAGCGGACCCGAGACCCACGGGGGTCATCGGGCGGCCGAGCCGGAACCAGTGCGACGTCGGGACGTCTCCCCGGGCGATCGCGACGAAGCTTGCGAGCCGCGCCTCCGAGGCCAGGAGGTCGTACGCCCCCGCATCCAGGGTGCCGTCCGCAACCCGGTACCCGATCGCAAAGACCTTCCGGGTCGGATCGAACAGGAAGTCGAATCGCATGGCGTCGAACAGCTCGCGCGCCATGCGCCGGATCGCCATGACGCGACGGACGACGGCGTCGGCCGCGCGCTCCGCGCTCTCGAGCAAGGCCGTCAGCGTCTCGACACCCGGGGAGGCCGCGTCGATGGGAGCCGTGCCGGCCGCTTTCAGCTCGGCCGCGAGGGTGCGGCAGCGGTCCGGAATATCGGCGATGGTGAGGTCGGCGTCGCGGAGTCGGCGCTCCGCCTCCGCGCCGGCCGCCGACAGCAGACTGGTGCGCTCGAGAACCGGCGCCCACGGCGCCAGCACGTCCGCATCCCGGGCATGGCTCGCGACGGTGGCCTGCACCGCGCGTGCGCAGTCGAGGAGGTCCGAATCGGGCGGGTCACCTCGCTCCGCAGTCAGGGCCTGGGCCACGTCCACGAGCGTGTCCGCCAGCACCCGAAGCCGACGGAGGGGGTCCATCGCCCCGTCATCCCGGTCGGCGAGCCCGGTCGCCATGTCGTCGATCGCGTGCGCGAGGTCGTCTCGGCTCACGGTCTGGGTGCGGCGGTCATCGGCGAGACGGCCCTCGGCCTCACGGACGAGCGCCAGCGTGTCGTCGACCCCGCGGTGCACCCTCGCCTCCCGCAGCGGACGGGTCAGGAGATGCCGGCACCCGCTCTCGACCGCCAGCAGGTGCCCGGCCAGGTTGCCGCTGTCCACCGTCGAGACGTAGCGCGGCTCGAGCGGCTGGAGCCGCCGCGTGTCGTACCAGTTGTAGAAGTGCCCCCGGAATCGCTCGAGCCGCCGTAGCCCCTCGAACGTCGCCTCGAGCCGATCGACCGTGTCCACGGTGCCCAGCCACCCCAGGTCGTGCGCAGCGAGCGTCGACAGGAGGTAGAGCCCGATGTTGGTCGGGGAGGTGCGAGGGGCCACGACGGGCTTCGGATCTTCCTGGAAGTTGTCGGGCGGCAGTTGATGATCCTCGGGTCCGACGAAGGTCTCGAAGAACCGCCACGTGCGTCGCGCGGTCGTCCGCAAGAGCCGGGTCTCGGCGTTGGAGAGCGTCTTCGACGGCCTGATGGGGGTGACGCGACTGACCCACCAGGCGATCGCCGGCGAGCCGGCCCAGAGAGCGATGAACGGCAGCGCGACCATCCAGGTCTCCGGCCGGACCGTTCCCACCAGGAGCGCGGCCACCCCCGCCAAGATCGGCGCGCCGGCCATGCGACGGTAGGCGCCGGCGAGGTCGCGAGTCAGGCCGGTCCGGCTCTGGGCCGCCGTCACCCACTCGAGGAGGTGCCGGCGCGAGACCGCGAGCCGGAAGAGCGTGCGCAGGATGGCGTCGGTCATCAGCCAGGCCTGGTGCGCGAGGAACGCCACGTCGAGAAGGATCTGGCCGCCAGCCTGCAACAGGTTCCGCCCCACGCTCCGCAGATGGTTGCGCTTGGAGACCCCGGCACGCTGGGGCATCAGCTCGAGGGACGCGGGAATGAGCGCCGGCACCGCCAGGGCAACGAGCACGAGCCGGGTCCAGACCAGCGGCGCGCTGTCGGCGAGGACCCACCCGCCGACCAGGGTCGCCAAGGCCGCGGGCCGGGACAGCGTGCGGCGCAGATTGTCGATCATCTTCCAGCGGCCGATGAGCGGGATCCGAGCCGGGTGGCGACCGCCCGCACGTCCGGCGACGATCCAGGGCAGGAGCTGCCAGTCGCCGCGAGCCCATCGATGGAAGCGACGCGCGGCCTCCTCGTAGTGGGCCGGGTACTCTTCGAACAGCTCCACGTCCGTCACCAACGCGGCGCGGGCGAACACCCCTTCGAACAGATCGTGACTGAGCAGGGTGTTCTCGGGCACGCGATCGGCGAGCGCCGCCTGGAAGGCGTCGACGTCGTAGATGCCCTTACCGCTGTAGGAGCCTTCGTTGAAGAGATCTTGGTAGACGTCCGAGATGGCCAGAGCGTACGGGTCGGCTCCGGCCGCGCCGGAGTAGATGCGCTGGAAGATGGATTCCGATCGTCCGACCGGCAACGCCGGCGTGATCCGTGGCTGCAGCACCGCGTGGCCATCCACGACACGGCCGACGCGCTCGTCGTACGTCGGCCGGTTCAACGGGTGGGCCATGGTGCCGATGAGGGCGGCGACCGCCCCCCTCGGCAGCCGGGTATCCGCGTCCAGCGTGATCACGTACCGGATCTCGGGCGGCAGGACCGGCGGCCGGCCGTCGAGCTCCACGAATGCCGTGTCCTTCGCTCCACGCAGGAGCCGGTTCAGCTCGTGGAGCTTGCCGCGCTTGCGCTCCCAGCCGATCCACTTCCCCTCCTTCTCGTTCCACACCCGCGGCCGATGGAGCAGGACAAACCGCGGGCTCCCGTCGGGGGCCACGCCATGGCGCCGGTTCGCCGCCTCCACCCCGCGGCGGGCGGCATCCAGGAGCGCGAGGTCGTCCGGCATCGTCTCGGCCGGCGCGTCGGTCCAGTCGGACAGCAGCGCGAACCAGATCTCGCCTTCGGGGTTGGTGAGGTAGTGCACCTCGAGGCGATCGATGTGCTCCTGGATCTCCCCGGCGCTCGTGAGCAGCGTCGGGACCACCACCAGCGTCCGTAGACCTTCCGGGACGCCGGCGGGGATGTCGAGGCGCGGTAGCCGGCGCGGTCCCAGGAGCTCCATCACCGCCCGGTTCACGAGCGCGATCGCCAGATCGGAGATCGGGATCAGCGCGACCAGGCTCAGGAGCAGGAGCGGCAGCAGCCCCATGCCGGACCGATATCCGTGGATGATCGGAAACGCGACGAGGAAGCAGGACACCAGAATGATGGTGCCGAGATAGCTGGCGGGGGCGGTCGAGACGTACGCGCGCAGCAGCTGGCGTCTCGGGGGCACGCGGTAGCCCAGCACGGCTTCGAGGACGCGTCTGCCTTGGGAGATGAGGTAGTACCCGGGATCCAGCCGCCGGTCGGCGGCCCCTTCCGGCGCCGACCCGCCGCGGAGCGCCGCGGTCCGGGTGCAGTCGAGGGCCGCCTCGGCGACCTCGAGCTCGGACCGCCCCGAGCCGCGCGCGAGATCCTCGATCGCATGGCGGTAGCGGTCGCGTGTGGTGAAGTCCATCGCGCCGAACGTGGAGCCCTGGCGGAGCCGGTCGTCCACCAGGCTGACGCTTTCGACGAATTCGGACCAGTCGAAGGTCGACATCATCCGCAGGCTGGTGATGACGTTGCGCACGGTCACGGTCATCGTTGCCTGACGCTGATGCTCCGCGCGCACGAGCTCGTCGGACGACGTCCCGGTCTTGGCGAGCTGCGCGCCGAGCCACGCGAGGGCCGGCACGCGGGCCGGATCCTGATCCCGGAGGCGCTGCACCAGCTGCACCGCAAAGGCGGAGGGGCGCGCGGCCCAGTCGAGGCGGCGGAACGCCTCCGGATCGGCGGAACGCCCGCCGACCCCGAGCAGCTCGTCCGCCAGCGCGTCCGCGTCCGCCCGCGCGGCCCGACTGGCGACCATCTGCTCCGCGAGCCGGCGAAGGTTCTCGATCAGCACGAGGCGAAGCATGGTGGGGACGGCCCACAGCTCGCCGATGGTCAACAGGGCGCCGCGCTGAAACGCGCGCAGGAAGCGGCGCAGGGTGTCCGGCTCGAACCGGCTGTCCGTATGCGCGACGAAGGCCCAGGCCAGGCTGAATACGCGCGGATAGCCCGCCAGCCACCCATCGGTCAGCTTGGGCAGCTCCCGGTAGAAGCCCCGAGGCAGGTCGTTTCGGAGCGCCCGCAGCGCCTCGTCCACCAGGTGGAAGTTGTCGACCAGCCACTCGGCGGCCGGCGTGATCGTCCGCTCTTCGCGGATGACCTCGGTCATGGCGCTGTAGGACTGGAGGAGCACGCGGGCGTTGTCGCGCGTGCGCGGCGCGAGCGACTGCTCGGTTCGCGGGCGCGCGGTGGCACCGAGCGCCGCCAGCGCCTCGGCGTGCAGCTCGAGACGCTCGGCGCTGAAGAGCTCCGCTCTGATCGGCTCGGAATCCCAGGGAGCGGCCGGGCGCCCGCCCCCGCCCATGAAGAACCTCATCCGCCACCGCCTACGCACAAGACATGCCGCGCCGGCCGTGGACGCCTGGCACGCGGGTTGCTCGGGAGAGGAATAGAGGATCGTCGCATGCTCAGAATGCAGGCCGCTCTGATCACTCTCCTTGGTGTGAGCGCGATCGTTCCGCTGGGGTCACTCGGCCTCGGCACGGGGCTCGTGGTCGCCGGAAGCTTCCTCGGCGCGCTCACGCTGCTGTTCGGAAGTTGTCTCCTCACGGGGTGGATCGGCGCTCGGCGCATAGGGGATTCGGACATGACGCGCGCGCTCCAGCCCGGACCCACGTCGACCCGCGCTCTCGGAAGGGGGACGGCCTCGCAGCGCCTCCCGGCGTAGCGGGCAATCCCTGTCCGACGCCCGACGGTCCGGGCCGTGGTACGGCCCGGCATTGGATGGCTCGTCCCGGCGCACGAAAGCATGTCGCCGCGACGACACCGCGTCGCGGCGGCGCGATGCCGCCGTTCTCGATGGCGACGCCCGGATGCCGGCGCCGGACGTGCGCCGCTCGAGCGTCAGCGCCTCAGAGAACCAGCTCCGCCATGACACGGATGGCGTCGGGCTGGCTCGTCGCGCAGATGAGGGTCGTGACGCCCGCGGCCCTCCAGAGCGACAGGCGCTCTCGGATGCGCTCGGGCGGGCCGCACAACGCGACCTCGTCCACCAGCGCGTCCGGGACGGCCGCCTCGGCCTCGGCGCGGCGGCCCGACAAGTAGAGCTGCTGGAGGCGGGCGGCGTCCGCCTCATAGCCGTAGCGGCACGCGAGATCGAAGTAGAAGTTCTGCTTCGGCGCCCCCATGCCGCCGACGTACAGCGCGATGCGAGGCTTCACCCGGGCTCGGCAAGCCTGGACGTCGGCGCCCACGACCACGGGCGCCATCGGCGCGACGTCGAAGCTCTCGGACTTCCCCGCGACGCCGGCCCGCCCGAAGCCCTCGGCCAGCGCGCTCTGGAAGTTTCCGGCGCGACCGGGCGAGAAGAAGACGGGAAGCCAGCCGTCCGCGATCTCGGCGGCGAGCGCGACGTTCTTCGGCCCGATCGCGGCGAGATAGATGGGCAGGTCCGCGCGCCCGTGCACGATGCTGCGGAGCGGCTTTCCGAGCCCCGTCGCGCCGGGTCCGCGGTACGGAATCTGGTAGTGCTCGCCCTCGTGCTCGAGCGGCCGTTGCCGAGCGAGGATCGCGCGGACGATCGCGACGTACTCGCGTGTCCGGCCGAGCGGCTTCCCGAACGGCTGCCCGTGCCAGCCCTCGACGACTTGGGGGCCGGAGACGCCGAGACCCAGGAGCGCCCGGCCGCCCGAGAGCGCGTCGAGGGTCATCGCGGTCATGGCGGTCATGGCCGGACTCCGGGCCGCCATCTGCAGGATGGCGGTCCCGAGACGGATGCGATACGTCACGGCCCCCAGCCATGCGAGGGGGACGACGGCGTCGGAGCCGTACGCTTCGGCCGTCCACACCGAGTGGTAGCCCAGCCGCTCCGCGACCTGCACGGCCTGGACGTCCACCTGCACCCGGGCCCCCGTGTATCCCAGGGCAAGCCCCAGCCGCATCCTCGCTCCTCTCTCCGCTCGGCTCGTCCTCGCGGCTCGTCGCCGGCGAACGCCGCGCCGACTTTCCTCCGCTCCGCGTGCGAAGTCAAGCGACGGAGCGCCCGCCGTGCGCTTGACACTCCTCGGCGACGGGACCATCCTGGGGCGCCATGGACCTGGAGTTCCTCATGGTCCCCGGTGCCCCGCCGCCGCCGCCGACCGCACCGTACAACCACGCGGTGCGAGCCGGCGACTTCCTCTTCGTCACCGGACAGCTGCCCGCTCATCCCAACACGGGGCAGCTCGTCGCCGGCGGCATCACCGAGCAGACTCACCAAGTCATGCGGAACCTCCAATCCGTGCTGCG
>Ga0075421_100012019_pt1 | contig 10739 bp, 6 predicted proteins | sample SoiMetdeltSBSDD5_FD_75292 | JGI IMG/M metagenome (GOLD analysis project Ga0075421, IMG submission 75292) | Bulk soil microbial communities from a Populus tree surrounding site in Tennessee, USA - Soil MetaG P. deltoides SBSDD5 | ecosystem: Environmental > Terrestrial > Soil > Tree plantation...
GACCTCGCGCTCGCATGGGTCGAAGAGGATTGCGGCGGCGCGATCGCGCAAGCGGTGGCGCGCGAGCTAGTCTTATTTCTCAGGCGCCACGGCGGTCAAGAGCAACTCAGCGTCTCCTTGTCCTCACAAGCCTCTGAAATGAGATCCATTCAGGAACTGCAGATCTGGATGGCAGACAATCTCCAACGGGAACTCTCCGTGCAAGCGCTGGCTGAACGCGTCGCCATGAGTGTCCGAAACTTCGAGCGCGTGTTCACCCGCGAAGTCGGAAGCGCTCCTTCTCGCTACGTCGCGCAATTGCGCGTCGAGGCGGCGCGACGCCAGCTCGCTCAAACCGAGAAAAGTATTGACCAGATTGCGGCGAGTTGCGGCTTCGGAAGCGCGGATTTGATGAGACGCGCTTTCGTTCGCACGCTCGGCGTCACTCCAACCCACTATCGCAAGTCAGTTGTATCCCTTCGGTGAGCGGGGTCCGTACTGTCTTACTTACGGGATTCCTGCCACTCGGCCAGCAACCGGTCTACCGGCTCCGAAAAGTCTTCGCGCCCGCCATCCAGCAACAACGCGATCTTCACATCGCCATGAGTCTTTCGGCTTAGATAAAGGTGTCCCTTCTGGAATCAGGCTTGGCTGTAGCCAAGATCAAGCCTGATTCCAGAAGGGACACGATCTTTGCGGCGGGACGGCCGTACTTCATGCCGGAGTTGGATGAACGCGAGGAGAAGAAAGCTACGAAATGAGAGGTCGCGACTACGGCTGTGATGAGGCGCGCCGAGATTGTCAGCTTTCACGAAAAGCTAACCCAGCGCCCGATATCACTAATGCGAATTCTTGAGCGCCTTGAGCCACGTCAGATGCAATTACCATTATTACCCAATTACCTGGTTTAGGTGATCCAAGTACTACTCCCTCGACGTTATTCACCGAGTCTGGGATCCCATTATGGGCAAAATCATTGCCCAGATGATGCTTCCCGTCAGGGTCAATAACGATCAGATTCAGGTTGTTGATCAAGCTCTCACCAGGGTAATCGCTATATACCAAGGTAAGGCGGAAAGGCGCCGAAGAATCCGCTAGTTGGACTTGATACTCACAATGCTCACCCGTGATCATTCCCCGGATTTCGTCAATAAAGTGAACCCGAATTGGGGAAGGAGGGGACAGGACATTGGCGAGATTCATTCTTCCCCATCCCTGCTCATCGTCTACGTAAGGCGAAGAACCTGGATGAGCATAGCGGTAATGGATGTATTCCGCCGAATGAATGATAGCGGCTTTCAGCAACGCAGCGCTGGGTTTGTCAATCTGCCTACGTTCCCGCAGATATTGACGGATAAGCGCCACACCACCAGCCGCCAATGGTGTGGCCATCGAAGTGCCGCCGAAGTACATATAGTGTCTTTTCGCGGGTGGATAGGCAGCCCAGCCGAAATTGTTGGCCGCAATTTGTGAGGAGCGCGCCGATAGGATGAAAGTGCCGGGGGCCACAATGTCCGGCTTGTGTCGCCTATTCGCGCACGGCCCACGACTGCTGATGGCGGCGATGTCATCTTTCGAATCAGCCATATGGTCCGATTTAAATGGCTCGTGCCTGAATCTGTCTGGCCACCAATGACCATAAGTATCAGTGAACTGGCCTTCGCGGGCATTCTCGCTGGCGCCAACAGTCAAGCAATTCTTCGCTACTCCCGGAGAATCAATACTCATGTGGTCAATCCCCTGCGATGAATTGCTGTGGCGGCCTGAATTTCCAGCAGCCACAACCACCAGAAAATCTTTATGCTCCCAGACAAACCTGTCCAGATCCTCGCATTGAGCGCTATAGATACCCGGATCTCCGCCGCCCCAGGAATTGGAATGAATACGAGCGCCCTGGTCATAAGCGGGCTGGAAAAGTTCATCCAAACTGGTCGGGATGCCAAACAAGCCGGAAGGCGGTGGCGTCAGTCCGTTGCTCAGGAAATGATGGATCGCTTTCACCGTCCATTTAGGAGATTGTTCCACCGCTTGGAAAATCAACTCCGCTTCAGGCGCCATACCTCTAATTGGCTCCAAACCAAGTTCTTCAGCCACTTGCCCGCTACCCAGAGCGCTGCCTGCGACATGTGTTCCGTGACCTGTAAACCTGTCCGCAGGTCCATCATCGGCGCCGGGGTTGGTCATCCAGCTTAAATCCCATGAAGGCCCAATAGGATAGCTTTGAAGACCTTTAACGCGTCCCCTGAAATCCGGATGGATGTTGTCTGTGTCGCCGGTGTCTATTCCCGTATCGGCGATGGCGATCACTTCTCCTTTACCTGTCAAAGAAAGGCCCGAGGGATTGGCGGAGACGACTCCGGAGCCGATGACCCTCCGCGCCACGTCGTTAGAAGGCAACATAATCTTCTCTTCTTCCAACAGACGCAGCCCGGCCTGCTCTACAATTGCGCCCAGCGCCGCTCTGAGGTCGCTGACTTGCGACAAATCGAGTACCAGGCGAGTTTCGCCCGCCCGGCTCGAAATCCTGATCTCCTGATTACCCATCTCCACTTCTGCCCGGGCGCGATCCGCCGGGGTGAAAAAACTAGCGACCAGCTTCCCCGGCACAGCCAGGTTACGTCCCTCAGACAAAACTCCACCTTCTGTCGCGGCTTTCAACCTGGCGGCGGTCAGCGTCTCATCATTTACCTTGCCCTCGCTCGCCAATCCTTCAAGCAACTGAGGCCTAAGACGAATAGTCGGCACATACGGGTCTACTTGGGCGACTTCCTCAAGCTTTTTGACCTTTTCAAGAGCCTCATCCGTCGGCACGGAGATAACAACCGCGGATCGCCCAAGAGGTTGTAGCACTTTCACACCGACTTCTTCTAAACGCGTCTTCCATATCTCGCGGATAGGGGCAATGAACCTGACTACTTTTTCGCTCATTCCTGATCCCCTCCCAGTCTGTAATAGTAAATCCGATGGAGGAGTTTGCGAATCTGGTGTCTTAATTAGTTCAAGTTTTTCAACCGGGAAGCGTTCTCTCCATTTATTCGCTACCCACTCAGGAGCCGCAACGACCACAAAAGACGGATATGATTCTATAATCCGAACCTCTCGGGTGAAATTTTGCATATGACCAGGAGAGCAAAAGACCCGATACGTCTCCATGGTCTCCCTCAACTGTTTTTTGTTTAGCTGGTATAATCGCACGGAAAGCTTCTCCTCCGCAATGGCGAACAAATCCTGCGAAATAAGCTGGTTCTGCGGGGCCGCGTATCTGATCTCTTGCAAAGACAACAACTCCTTCGACTGTCCCTGCTCTGCCATCCACATAATAGCCTGCACCACTTCTTCAGGTGAGCTTCGTTCAAGTTGCTTCACCCGCATGATTCTTTTCATATCCGTGAGCAACGTGCGCCACTTGTCGCTATATTCCTCAAACACATCCTGACAGTAACGATTGATTACTCCCTGTAATGAGTTGAGGAAATTTATTTTAGCGCTCCAGGTTTCCCAGCCTTGCAATAGGTCGCTCGCGGCCGATTTATTTTGGTATCCGATTTGTTCCAGACGTTTCCATCTCATTAACTGCCCATCACTACTCTGATCTATCCGCTTTTCAACTTCGCTGATTTCAAATTCAAAATTTCTTTGGTCGTCGTCGGGAAGGTATTTTTTTACGACGCTGATCTGCCGTGATTCTTGATCTTCAACTTTTTCGGCGGTTTCGACCATTTCAATAGGCTCGTTTGCCATACTCATTCCGCGCTCCTGTCATTGCCGCTTTGTAGATTGAAACAGTTCATCGACCTTCTCGGCCAGTTGAAAAGGAAAAACGTCCTCTTTCCTCAAAAAAACGCATCTGGGCTGGTCGTTAAACCAGTCGGCCACGCTTTTGTCAGAAACGTTTGTGAGAATAACGACTGGCATGCGCGGCTCCTTTTCTCTAAGCTTCTGGAAGAACAGAATGCCTGTCCTCAGGCCGTTTTCAGTGTCTTCGTCATTAAGAAGGCTGCCCGACGGCATCATGATGTCCAGTATCAGCATGTCAATACCAGTCAGGTTTTCCTCGAAATACTTCCATGCGTCATCCGTCTTTGTTTTAAAAGCCACTTCATGCCCAGTCATCACCAGTTCAAGCCTGAAACTATCCATTTCTCTTGACTCGTCATCAACGAACAGGATAGTCATTGTGCGCCTCCGCGATGCCTCTTAGGCAAAATCAGTTGAAATTCCGTGGGCTTGCTAAGGTTTGCTAAAGTCAAATCCCCTCCCATTTCTTTCATAATCCCTTTTGAAATAGTTAGCCCGAGCCCCGATCCACTAACGTGCTTTTTGACCGCTTCAGGTGTGCGAAATCTCTCGTCGAATATCTTATCTTTGTAAGCCTCTTTTACTCCCATTCCCCAGTCCATGAACTTTATTATGAAGTGCTGTTTCGTCTCTTCTACCTCCACCTTCAGCCTGAATTCTTCAGGCTCATCTTCCGCATACTTAATTGAATTCATCAAGAGGTTGTAGACCACCTGGTTAATTTTGACCCTCTCTATGGTTGCAATCACACGCGCGCTATCCGGCGGGTTATATTCAACCTTCGTCCAGGGTATTCTCTTTGAAATGAGGGCGGGCCTTACAACTTGCTGGAGGATCTTAAGGATTATATCTCTAAACACGTATGTTTCCTCATAAACATTGGCCCGGCCAGTGTACCCCAAGATATATTCCAGTATGCCGGCTTGATGCAATAAAATCTCACAATCGGCAAGGATGTCTTCAAGCTTTGTTTTTATTTCATCGGGGGCAAACTGAGGCCACCGCCTGCTCAATAAACTGGCGTGGCTTCTTATGCCGTTTATCGGCGATCTGAGTTCGTGTGTAACTCGACTGACTAATGCTTCCGTTCTCTTCCGCTCCACGGCCTGGGTAATGTAATCAACCAGTTCTTTCAATATCTGAATGTCCTGCTCATAGATATACTTTCTGTGGATTCGCGGGTACCCGGCGACGACAGTTCCGACGGCAGGCCTGTCGGCCGAAATAACCAGCGGCACGAAAGCCCTGATCAGATTGTCATGGCCGAATTTTTTATATATGTCTTGATTGAAGCGCTGATCGATTCCCGCTATGACTTCGATACTTTTCGATTTGACGATGTCGGCCTGGATGTCTTTACCGTCCAGCGAGTGAGTCGCCATGCTCTTGAATTCATCTATTATGTCATCCGATATGCCGACGATATGCTCCGACTTGATTACATGTTGCTCCGGGATTACCACCGAAAGGTTTATGTATTCAAAATCGAGTGTCTCTTTGATTTGGTCAACGATGGTTTGGATAATTTGATCGTAACCGACCCTCCGTTCTTGGACGATCTTTTCTCCCATCTGGCGTAGCTGATTGGACTTTCGATCGTATTCCAATTTTTCGATCATGATGGCCGCGTAACGCGCTAACGGCCACAAACACTGTACGTCACCGTCAGAAAATTTCGCCACCACAGAGCTTTCAATGATTAACACTCCTATCGGCTTGGTCCCTTCCTTAACCTCGCGCATCACGCGCACCTGAGCTTTGTTAACCAATATTGGGATGGCCAGCTCAGAACGCGCGTCGTCATAGTAGTTTCTATATATCCCATCCCAACTTCCATCCTTAAGGTCATCGGCTTTGATCGGCTCCTCACGCTCCAATGAAAGCCCGGCGATTCCTTCACCGATTCGCAACGGGGGGCGCAATTTGCCGCCGCCGTATTGATGGGTTACTGTCAAATAACCCGTTTTGTAGTCCAGCAGCCTGATCCATCCGTTATTTATGCCCACTATTTCCATGCTTCCCCTCAGTAACATATCCAATACTTCATCTTTACTGTCACTCTTTGTCATATTAAGCATGACTTCGGGAAGCTTCTCGAGCCTTTTTCGATGGAGTACATTCTTTTCGGTCTCGCTGAGGAGCTGCGCATTTTGAAGCGACAGGGCCACGTGGTTGGCGAATGTTCCTAGCAGCTCTTTCTCCCATTCTCTGAAATGACGAGTTTTGGTCGTATAGACATCAAGAGAGCCTATGGCTTTTTTATCATCCCACATCGGAGCGCTGAGCAGGGAGATCCAACCTCGCCTTTCCGCATCGTCAGAGTGAACGTACAGAGCGCGCGATTTGGCGATATTTGACAGGTATGACACCTTATTATACTCAAGGTGGCGTTGTACGCGTGGGTCATCCAGTTCAAGTGTCAACAGCCTGTAATCCGCATCTACGTTCGGCGTAGCCGCGACAACTCTTAAGTGCCCGGCGCTTTCATCTCTCTCCCATAGGACACAAACGGGCGCTGTTAAAAGCTTACTCGCATTGCCTGCTACTGAATCCAGGAATTCAGCGGTCGAAGCTGAGAGCAGCTTTTGGAATAAATCGTTCATTAAGTCCAAAGATTGAGTAAGCTTCTGATTATGGTCGAACTTTTCGATCGCCATGTCGGCATGGCGCGCGAATATTTCGAGCAACTGTCTTTCGCTCTCTGTGAAAGGATTCTGTGTTGAGCTGAAGCTATTGATATAACCAATATGCTCCCCATTAAGGAATAAAGGCCAACTTAGCAATGATCTCAGCCCGTGTTTACGGGCGATTTTAGGGTTCGCCACCCCCTGGCCGTTCACATGTAAATCGTACTTCTCGATCGGTTCACCTTTGGAGAACAGTTCGAAATTGATATGTTCGGACTTGAGACTGTACTCCTGGTTCGTCATTGACGTCTCGAACTCCTGATCCTGAGATGTGGCTGCGACAGTGATCAATTGCTTAGCCTCAAGATCAAGGTAAACCAGAGTTGTGGCGCGTAACCTCATGGTTTGTTGGCCCAGTTGGGAGATCCGCTTGAGAGCTTCAGCGCGCCCCTTGCATCTAAACGGGATTTCGCTCAGCGAAGCAAAAACTTCGATCAAATCAAATCCGGCGGCGCTAATAATGTTTTGCTGGTCGGGCAAAGCTGACGATCTCCTGATTGCAATACTGAGAAGGCATTCTCGGCTGCTACCCACCCAGGCCTGAGCGAACGGTGTAGCGAATGACATCAGTTAGGCGGGTGTAGTGTAGCGCTACTCACAAGACAGCGCAATTTAAACTGTGCGGGTGAGGCTTTTTTTTACCTCGGTTCCGACGGCGGCAAAAAGCTATGGTTATCATTACATCAAAATATTTCGGCTATTTCGAGTTCCTTGGGTAAGCGTAACGTATACTTCGCCAAAATTACGATCTTTAACAAACATTGGACTTTTCTCTTCACCCCCGATACAGTCAGCCCCCGGCCACCACTCGCTCGAAGATTGTTTGGCATTATTCCACTTGTTTTGCGTCTTCATGTGTTGAGGTAGATTTTCTTCCAGCGATCCGTGACCGAATATGGGCAGAAGCACGGGGATGACGCGGAAGTCGCGGTCATTAGCCGCGCGGTTCTGCGCCACGTCCGGTTCTTCGGACTCCCAATTGCCCAAGTCATCCTTGCCGATGAAGGCGGCGCAAGTAGAAGACGCGCGCAATCCGTCGGCCAGGCCGCCCTGCCATTTTGTTCCTGGAATGAGCTGCTCTTTGTCGAGCCAGGGATTCAAGCCCTCGGCTCGCAGTTTGTAGGCTAAGGCCTCGACCGCGGGTTTCTCGCGGCTGTTGTGCGATAGGAAGACATCGAACTGCTGAGTCTCGGTTGATCGGGTAGTCACAAATGTCGCCCCTCCGTTCGCGGACAGCGCCGAATCTGTATATGGCTCGTGGCGGTCTCCGCATCTTTAGCTGATGGCTTGTAGTAGAGCTGCGTCGTCCGGATGTCCGAATGTCCGGCCAGTTGTCGAACCTTTTCGTTGAGAGCGCCGTTCTGCAATGCGTTCGTGATGGCCGTCTTTCCAGCGCGTGAACACCCACGCCGCGCCTTCCAACACTGTCGGCGTCAATCCCGACCGTGCGCGCATACTTCTTTACGGTCTCCCAAGTATCCTGACGCTTGAGATATTTTCCCTGAAACGTCCGTCTGTCCTTGTTGAGTGGCCGGAGTAACGGCCCCTTCAAATCATCCTAGGTGCCAGCGCCGGCGACATATTCGAGCAAAGCGGGTGCGGCTTCAAGCAAAGCCTTGCGCTGACGCTTACGCCCCTTCTCTTTTCAACGAGACTATAATCTGTATCATTGGTGAGATTTGTGAAAATATTTCTTTCGTACCCAGTCACAGGATTTGTGTGGATGCCTTCGTTTCGCCCAACGCCACAGTATCCGAAAGATGAGATGATCCATTGAGCCGAAAGTCCGCTTGCTGGCCGCATGCCGGTGATAATTCGCCCATCCCCGCAGAATTGGGTTGAGTTGAACTATCAGATGACCGTGCCCCTTCGGCGAACGGGCTAATGCCTGAAGAGATCCGCTGAAGCGCGTGGCTCAAGTAAAGGCCCGTCACCGAAAGGACACGCATTTATCGTGAGCGTCGCCGAAAACGCGCACGATCTCCCTGACGTGGTTCCGGTACACACTACGGCCGACAGTCAGGCGTCAAGTCACCGTTGTTGTACCGATCTAACACGTTTGCGTCGTTGACCATTTGCTGCCCGATGGCGGAGGAGGTCGCGACGTTATAGGGCAGCTTGCCAAAGAACTGACTGAGCAGCTTATCCGCGTCCGCGATGGCGCTTCTAATCGGATTCGGGTTAGAGCTGTTCGCGATGTTCAGCTTGGCCGCGATCAGCTGATGGGCCAGGATCACGCTGGCATCGCCCCTGGGCTGGGTGTCGAAGAGTGTCAGGAGTTCGGCCTGCGTGTAGGTCTGGCTCCCCAGGGTGAGTGAGGTTACCGGCCAAGCGTCGGGGCGGTTTTTCCAGAGGCTCTGGCCCAGCGGGCACGCGAATGTAACCGGAGTAATGGCCACCCCGAAGGCGCGCGTCCCCACCGGCACGGTGGCCACTTCGGTGTTGGTCGCCGTATCGATCACCGACACGCTGCCGGAGAACGCAGTTTGCCTGAAACTATTCGCCACATACGCACGGGTCCCGTCCGGCGTGATGGCCACCTCAAATGGTTCCCACCCCACCCGCACGTTGGCCACCACGGTGTTGGTCGCCGTATCGATTACCGACACGGTACCGAGGCCGCCTGTGCCGGTCCCATTCACCACATACGCCTGCGTCCCGTCCGGCGTGATGGCCACCCCCCAGGGGTGATTCTCCGTCCCCATCCGCACGTTGGCCACTACGGTGTTGGTCGCCGTATCGATCACCGATACGCTGCCGTTTATGCCGAGCGAAATCGTCACATACGCGCGGGTCCCGTCCGGCGTGATGGCTACCCTCTTGGGGGAAAACCCCACTGGAAACGGCACGTCGGCCACTACGGTGTTGGTCGCCGTATCGATCACCGATACGCTGCCGTTTATGCCGAGCGAAATCGTCACATACGCGCGGGTCCCGTCCGGCGTGATGGCCACCCCGCCGGGGCTCCCCCCCAACGGCACGGTGGCCGCTACGGTGTTGGTCGCCGTATCGATCACCGATATGGTGTTGTCGCCCGTCGTCACATATGCGCGGGTCCCGTCCGGCGCGATGGCCCCTACACCGCCACTCACCGGCAAAGTGGCCACCACGGTGTTGGTCGCCGTATCGATCACCGATATGGGGATACCCGACACATACGCGCGGGTCCCGTCCGGCGTGATGGCCACCCCATTGGCTAAAAACCCTACCGGCACAGTGGCCACTACGGTGTTGGTCGCCGTATCGATCACCGATACGGTGTTGGAGCCAGCATTCGTCACATAGGCGAAGGGTTTCGCCCCCGCCGGAGTTGATGCCAGCATCACTCCGAGCAGTCCGAGTGACAATGCCCGCAGCCAAGCCAAAGTGATGGCAGCAGCCCTCGATCGAATGGGGTAACAACTTGCTCTGTCTCTCATGTCGATAACTCCTTCAAGATTGGTACAGTCAATTCGCTACTCAAACCTAGCTCTGATGCGTAATATGTCCACCTCCAGATCCACTTCAGGAGCGTAGTAGATCTCTGACAACCTGTACTTCCACGGGCCGTTTTCCGCCAGATGTTCTTCCACGTCCCCGACCAGTGTTCGCAGACGCCGCCGAATATGGTTGGGCGCGCATTTATCGTGAACGTCGCCGAAAACGCGCTCGAAGGCATGACCTTGTGACGATGGGCCGCTACTTCTGCGAATATACGCGGAAGGAAGTCAACCGGCCCGGAGCGGTTCGTTCTTCAGAGTTGAATGCGAAAATAGTCGTAATCCACCACGTGAAATCGGATCTCGCCCGAGCGCGTTATGGGCGAGATCCGCGCGTCGGGCGAGCGCCCAAATTCCGGCAATCCTGATTCAGGGACGTGGCATGACAAGACAGCGCGCCCGGGAAAAGAACTTGCCGAATGAACCAAACACTATAGAGAAAAGCGATCTTCGCCCCCTTTCGGCGACCACTTGTCGCAACGCCCCATCGAAGCCACGCCAACCATTAGGTGGGGGACTAAGGCGCGGGGTTAACATCGCCCCATCAAACTCCATAAAATCGACGATAGATTTTTCGATTTTGCTGACATGGGCGCGGCACGACCAGCAGGCCCCCAAATGTGTCTCGATTCGGGCTGCCTCCTTGGGCGCCAGTTCCCTGTCCACGTAAAGCAATAACTGCTCGCTACGCGGATGCTGTTCTTCTCCGTTCATGCCGTTCTGAAGCGGGTTATCCATAATTTTCCTTTGCCAGCTTTTCAATCACGCGGTAGAGTGTTTCCGCCACGGTAGTTGT
>Ga0075421_100012020_pt1 | contig 10739 bp, 7 predicted proteins | sample SoiMetdeltSBSDD5_FD_75292 | JGI IMG/M metagenome (GOLD analysis project Ga0075421, IMG submission 75292) | Bulk soil microbial communities from a Populus tree surrounding site in Tennessee, USA - Soil MetaG P. deltoides SBSDD5 | ecosystem: Environmental > Terrestrial > Soil > Tree plantation...
CAATATCGAGGTCGCCCGCTTTACGTTGGGCAACGGCATGCAGGTGGTGGTGATCCCGGACCGGCGGGCGCCGGTCGTCACCCAGATGGTGTGGTACAAGGTGGGGGCGGCCGACGAGCCGCAGGGCAAGGCCGGCATCGCGCATTTTCTCGAGCATCTGATGTTCAAGGGCACATCGCAGGTGCCGGCGGGAGAGTTCTCGCGAATCGTGCGCCGGCATGGTGGCGAGGACAATGCCTTCACCAGCCAGGACTTCACTGCCTATTACCAGCGAATCGCCAAGGACCGGCTCGATCTCGTCATGGGGCTCGAGGCCGACCGGATGCGCAATCTGCAGCTCACCGATCAGGCGGTGGTGCCGGAGCGCGAGGTCATCAAGGAGGAGCGGCGGCAGAGGACCGACAACGATCCCGCCAACCGGCTCGGCGAGCAGCTCGATGCCGCGCTCTATCTGGCGCATCCCTATGGCAAGCCGGTGATCGGCTGGATGTCGGAGATGTCGCAGCTCAATCGCGACGATGCGATCGCCTTCTATCGCCAGCATTATACGCCGTCCAATGCCGTGCTGGTCGTTGCCGGCGACGTCGATCCAAGCGAGGTGAAGGTGCTGGCGGACAAGCATTTCGGCGTGCTGCCCAACAGCGCACAGCCCCAGCCCAGGATCCGCACCAGCGAGCCCGAGCCGGTGGCGTCGCGACGCGTCACGCTGGCTGATCCGCGGGTTGCCACGCCGCTGATCCAGCGAACCTATCTCGCGCCGAGCTACCGCACGGCCGAGCCGGGCCAGGCGGAAGCGCTCGAGGTGCTCGCGGAAGTGCTGGGCGGCAACTCCACGAGTCGACTCTATCGCAGCCTGGTCGTCAACCAGCAGGTCGCGGCACAGGCGGGCGCAAGTTATTCGGGCGAGAACCTCGACTCGGGAAATTTTGTGATCTATGCGACACCGGTGCCGGGCGGGACCAATGAGGCGGCGGAGGCGGCGCTCGATACCGAGCTTGACCGACTGGCCCGCGAGGGCACCACCGAGGACGAGGTCGCCCGCGCCAGGAACCGGCTGCTCGCCGATACGGTCTACTCGCTCGACAGCCAGTTCCGTCTGGCCTACCTGTTCGGCGCGGCGCTGACCTCGGGCCGCACGGTCGAGGATGTCCTCGCCTGGGACGAGCGGGTTCGCAAGGTGACCAAGGAGGATGTCGACCGGGTGGCGCGCGCGGTGCTGCAGCTCAACCGCTCGGTCACTGGCATTCTGATCAAATCGCCCGGCGGGGCGGACACCAAGGTCGCCAATTGAGCCTCCCTCGGAGCGAATCCATGCTGTCCATTCACCTGACAACCTCCAGCATCTTGCGAGTGCTCATGCTCTGTGCGGCAACCCTCGTCGGCGCGGCCACGATCGGCGCATCCTCGGCCCATGCGATCACCATTCAGGAAGTCAAATCGAAGGGCGGCATCACCGCCTGGCTGGTCGAGGAGCATGCGATCCCGCTGATCGCCATGAGCTTCTCCTTCGAGGGCGGCTCGGCGGCCGATCCGGCCGACAAGCCGGGTCTCGCCCACTTCCTCTCCGGCATGCTCGACGAAGGTGCGGGCGAGCTTGATTCCAATGCTTTCCAGACCCGCGAGGACGACCTCGCGATGAAGCTATCATTCGATACGGGTCTCGACAATTTCAGTGGCTCGCTGCAGACGCTGACTGCCAATCGGGCCGGCGCGTTCGATCTCCTGCGGCTCGCGCTCACCAAGCCGCGCTTCGACGCGGCGCCGCTCGAGAAGGTGCGGCGGCAGATCCTTCTGTCGGTAAGGGGCGATGCCGAGGATCCGGAGGCGATCGCCGGCGATGTGTGGATGCATGCGGCCTTTGGCGCTCATCCCTATTCCCGCGACGACAAGGGCACCGTCGAGGCGGTCAACAGGGTGACGGGAGACGACCTCAGGCAGTTGAGCAAGCGCCTGTTCGCGCGCGAGGGTCTGAAGATCGCGGTCGTCGGCGACATCAGCGCCGATGAGCTGGCGGTGGTGCTTGACCAGATCTTCGGCGATCTGCCGGAGCGATCGGGGATGCCGAAGATCGCCGAAACCGCCGTCCAGCACGGGCCGGTGGTGAAGATCGTCGATCGCGACATTCCGCAGAGCGTCATCCAGTTCGGCCTGCCGGGCATCAAGCGCAAGGATCCGGATTTCATGGCGGGCTATGTCATGAACTTCATCCTTGGGGAGGGCGGCTTCGGTTCGCGGCTGATGGAGGAGGTGCGCGAGAAGCGCGGGCTGACCTACGGCATCTCGACCGGTCTCTATCCGATGGAGCGGTCGGCGGCTTTTGTCGGCAATGTCTCGACAGTCAATGAGCGGGCCAGTGAAACGATCGAGGTGACCAAGCGCGAGATCGCGCGCATGGCGGCAGAAGGGCCGACCGAGCAGGAGCTTGCCGAGGCCAAGACCTATATCACCGGCTCCTATCCGCTGCGCTTCGATTCGAGCCGCAAGATCGCCACGCAGCTGCTGTCGATCCAGGAGCAGGAGCTCGGCATCGACTATGTCAACAAGCGCAACAGCCTGGTCCAGGCGGTGAGCATCGACGATGTGCGGCGGGTCGCCAAGCGGCTGCTCAGGGTCGATGACCTGATCATCACCATCGTCGGCCGCCCGAAAGACGTTGCGGCGGTCCCAAGGAGCTGAGGCAGTAGGCAATAGGCAGTAGGCGGTCGGCCGTAGGGAAGAGCCCCCTCACTGCCTATTGCCTAATGCCTATTGCCTTGTCTAACTGCAGTCGCTGCCGACTGTTGCCCAAGAGGTTCCCATGCTCTACCGCCAGGACATCTCCGGCGTGCTGGCCGAGACCATCGGCGAGCGCGGCGTCAAGCCGCGCCAGCTCGACGAGACGCTTGTCCGCGCCGACGCGGCCCTCGACACGCTGCGGCAATGGCATCGCGAGGGCAGCCTGCCGCTGCTCAGGCTACCGGGGCGGCGCGACGATCTCGATGAATGCGACAAGGCTGCTGCGATGCTCGCCAAGGGAGCGCGCGACATCCTGGTCCTTGGCACTGGCGGGTCGAGTCTCGGGGCGCAGGCGCTGGCGCAGCTCGCCGGCTATCGGGTGCCGGGAGTGCGGCCATTCGGCACCGGTCCGAACGAGGTTCGCTACCATTTCTTCGACAATCTCGATGCGACGACGGTTGCCGAGGCCCTCAAGACGCTCGATCTCAGGCGGACTTCGGCGTTTGCCGTGTCGAAGTCGGGCGGCACGCCGGAAACGGTGGTGCAACTGCTGCTCATGCTCGAGGCTTTCGCCAAGGCGGGAATCGATCCGGCACGGCGGCTGGTGACGTTGACCGAGCCGGGATCGCCGGAGAAGAACGCCTTCCGCATGCTGGCGGGACGCCATGGGCTCAAGGTGCTCGACCACGATCCGCGGATCGGTGGGCGCTATTCGGTGCTGTCCAACGTCGGGATCGTGCCGGCCATGCTGATGGGGCTCGATCCGGTGGCGCTGCGGCAAGGGGCGGCCCAGGTGATCGATCCCATCGTCGACGGCGCCAAGGCATCCGAGGTCGCGCCGGCACTCGGCGCCGCCGCCATCAGCGCGGTCGACCGGGTGAGCCGGCTCAATGCGGTGATCCTCATGCCCTATAGCGACCGGCTGCGGCTGTTCTCGGCATGGTTTGCACAATTATGGGCCGAGAGCCTTGGCAAGGTGGGCAAGGGGAGCCAGCCGGTTGCTGCCGCCGGACCGGTCGATCAGCACAGCCAGATGCAGCTGTTCCTCGATGGGCCGAATGACAAGCTGCTCACCGTCGTCAGCCTCGCGACGACCGGCAAGGGCCCGAAGATCCCACGCCGCTACAGCAAGTCGCCGCTCCTGTCCTATCTCGGCGGCCATGCCGTCGGCGACCTCACCGCCGCCCAGGCCAGGGCCACGCGCGAAACTTTTGTGCGTAACGGCCGCCCGGTGCGGACAATTCATGTCGAGAGGCTTGACGAGAAGGCCATGGGCGCGCTTCTCATGCATTTCATGATCGAGACGATCGTCATGGGCCTGATTGCAGGTGTCGACCCGTTCGATCAGCCGGCGGTAGAGCAGGGCAAGGTCCTGACGCGCGAGTATCTCGCTGCCATGTAGGAGGCTCGATTGCGCATCCGCCGGCTGTCGGAAGGGCTTGTCAATCGCATCGCCGCCGGCGAGGTGGTGGAGCGACCGGCGAGTGTCGTCAAGGAGCTGGTCGAGAATGCGCTCGACGCCGAGGCCCGGCACATCGACGTCGTGTTCCATGGCGGCGGCAGGACGCTGATCCGAGTGAGCGACGATGGCTCGGGGATGGATGCCGAGGAACTCGATCTTGCGGTCGAGCGCCATGCCACCTCGAAGCTCGCCGACGAGGCGTTGATCCGCATCACCACGCTGGGATTCCGCGGCGAGGCTCTGCCGTCGATCGGGGCGGTGGCCCGGCTCCGGATCGTGTCGCGCCCGGAGGGTGGAGCCAATGCCCATGAGATCCGCGTCGAAGCCGGGATCAAGGACCAGGTGCGGCCGGCGGCGCGCGGGCGCGGCAGCGAGGTCGAGGTGCGCGACCTGTTCCATTCGGTGCCGGCGCGACTCAAATTCCTCAAGGCAGAGCGCAGCGAAACGGCGGAGGCCGCCGATGTGGTGCGCCGACTCGCCATGGCGCATCCGGAAACGGCCTTCACCTTTAGTGCCGCCGGCGGTCGGCTCGTCGATCTTGCGCAGCAGACGGTCGAGCAACGGATCGTCGAGATCATGGGCCGCGAGTTCATGGCAAGCGCGGTGGCATTGGACGAGGAGCGCGAGGGCTTGCGGCTCACCGGCCATACCGGCCTGCCGACCTATCATCGACCGCAGGCGTCGCATCTCTATCTGTTCGTCAATGGCCGGCCGGTGCGCGACCGGCTGATGGCGGGAGCGGTGCGCGGCGCCTATGCCGATCTCATGGTGCGCGGCCGCTACCCGGCAGCTGCGTTGTTCATCAGCTGTCCACCGGAAATGGTCGACGTCAATGTGCATCCGGCCAAGGCCGAGGTCCGCTTCCGCGATGCCGGACTCGTCCGTTCACTGATCATCGGGTCGATCAGGCAAGCGATCGCGGCTGCGGGACCGCGCAGCACCACGCGGCTCACGATGGGGACGCTCGGCGCGATGCGACCGATGGCGTTGGCGACAGGCGAGGCGCGGCGTGGCGCGGCGCTCCTGGCGTCGGCGCCGCTTGTCGGCTTCGCCGAGGAGACGGAGCCGTTCATCGGCTTCGAGGAGCCCGCGGCGGATCGCGGCTCGCAGCTGGCGCCGCCCGAGGAGAGCTTCGTCGACCGTCCGCTTGGCGCTGCCCGGGCGCAGCTGCACGACACCTATATTCTCGCCCAGACCCGCGGCGGCATGGTGATCGTCGATGCGCATGCGGCGCATGAGCGGCTGACGCTCGAAAGGTTGAAGGCGGAGCACGCCGCCCGCGGCATTGTCCGCCAGCCCTTGCTGGTGCCCGAGGTGGTGGATCTCGATCCGTTTGCCGCCGAGTGCCTGGCAGCAGATGCCGCGCTGCTGGCCGAGGCCGGGCTGGTGCTCGAGCGCTTCGGGACCGGCGCGGTGATCGTGCGCGAGGTTCCGGCGATGCTTGTCGGCCGCGGCATCGCCGACCTCGTCAGGGATCTCGCGAGCGACAGCATGGCGGGCGAGCAGGGCCGCGCGCTTGCCGAGCGGCTCGACCGCATCCTCGCCACCGTCGCCTGCCACGGCTCGGTGCGCGCCGGGCGGCGCCTGCATCTCGCCGAGATGGACGCGCTGCTGCGTGACATGGAGAGCACGCCGAACAGCGGTCAGTGCAATCACGGGCGGCCGACCTTCGTCGAACTGAAGCTCGGCGATCTGGAGAGGTTGTTCGGGCGGAAGTAGGCAGTAGGCAGTAGGCAGTAGGCAGTAGGCAGTGGTATGGGCACCCACTCACTGCCTAATGCCTAACGCCGATTGCCTCTTTCCCCCTTGACACCGTGCGCTGTTCACGGTATGTTCCGCCACGCTCCGGAAATGGGGTCATGAACCTCCCGCTGCTCTGAAGCGTCATCTCTTCCGATATTTCAAGATCCTCAACGCCATCACCTCCATGGGCGAGGGCCCGAACCCACGCCGCCGCGGCGCGCCGGGCCGAGGTCCAACCCCGCGCCGCCGCGGCGCTCATTCCCACGCGCCTCCCCCACCCATGTCGAAAGGTTGATTCCATGGCAGTGACCTCCAAGAAACGCGTCAGCATCCGCAGCCGGCTCACGGCGATCCGGCGCACCCGTCAGATGGTTTCCGACCAGATCGACATCATCGACCGCGCCGCGCCTGACCGGGACGCGCCGCCAGGCGAGATGGTCCAGGCGCTGACCTCGCTGGTGAAGCTGCTCGAATCTCTGCAGCGGCTGGAGCGCTGCCACCGCAATGAACGCGCCCAGCGGACGGTTGAACGGAAAGAGCGTCTCGATGACACAGGACTGCGTGACGAGCTTGCGCGACGCATTGATGCGCTCTGCGCGGCAAGGGATGCTGGCGGCGGACCTGAGGTCGCTGAGCCGCAGGGAGATCGAGCGGATCAGCGATGACTGGCCGACCTCGGCGCGCGACGATCAGCTGCCGCCGCATGTTCAGCGCGATGCCGACGAGCGGCAGCGCCGCTGGCATCTGTGGCTCATCATGGGCGGCCGCGGCTCGGGCAAGACGCGGGCCGGCGCCGAATGGGTGCGCTACCAGCTGCGCGGCCAGCCGCCGCTGGCGCATCAGCCGGCGCGGCGCATCGCGCTCATCGGCCCGACCTATCACGAGGCCGCCGCGGTTATGGTCGAGGGCGTGTCGGGCATGCTGGCGGTGATGGGCGAGGCGCGACCGCAATTCAACAAGGCGGCGCGCAAGCTCACCTTCTGGAACGGCGCGGTGGCGCAGCTCTATTCGGGCGAGGACCCGGAGGAGCTGCGCGGGCCGCAATTCGACGCCGCCTGGTGCGACGAGCTCGCCAAGTGGCGCTATCCGGACGAAACGCTCGACATGTTGCAATTCGGCTTGCGCCTCGGCAGCGATCCGCGGCTGGTGGTGACGACGACGCCGCGGCCGATCCCGGCGATCAAGCGGCTGATCGCGGCACCCGACACGGCGGTGAGCGGCGCGCCGACCCGGGCGAATGCGGCGCATCTCGCCAAGGCGTTCATCGCCCGGATCGAGGAGAAGTACAAGGGCACGAGGCTCGGGCGCCAGGAGCTCGAAGGGGCGCTGATCGACGACCTGCCGGATGCGCTGTTCGATCGTGCACTGATCGAACGGCTGCGGGTCGCGAGCGCGCCGGCGCTGGCACGGATCGTCGTGGCGGTCGATCCGCCGGCGCGGGCCGGGTCGAAATCGGCGGCCTGCGGCATCATCGCGGCCGGGATCGACGATGCGGGCTTCGCCTATGTGCTGGCCGACCACACGATCGCCGCGGCAAGCCCGGCGCGCTGGGCGGCGCGGGCGGTCGGGCTCTATCACGATCTCGCCGCCGACCGGCTGGTCGCCGAGATCAATCAGGGCGGTGACATGGTGGAGAGCGTCATCCGGCAGATCGATCCGTCGGTCGCCTATCGCGGGCTCACGGCGCGGCGCGGCAAGCATCTCAGGGCCGAGCCGGTGGCGGCGCTTTACGAGCAGGAGCGGGTCAGGCATGTCGGCCAGTTCCCCGAGCTCGAGGACGAGATGTGCATGCTCACCCCGGGGCCGCTCACCGGCAAAAGCCCCGACCGGGTCGATGCGCTGGTGTGGGCGCTGACCGAGCTGGTGCTGCGGCCGATGGGTCGGCCGAGGGTGAGGTGAGGGGGCAGGAGGCAGTTGGCAGTCGGCAGTCGGCAGCGCTCGACTCCCTGCCTAATGCCTAATGCCTAATGCCTATTGCCTACTGCCTAATGACTACTGCCTTTTCCTCCGGAGCCACCAATGCAACACGTGACCAAGAGCTCCCGCACCGGTCCGCTCACCGCCCTTGCCGGGGTGGGGAGGGCGGTGTGGACCCCGAAGAACCACGCCGCTCTGGCGCGCGAGGGATTTGCCGGCAACGCCATCGGCTATCGCTGCCTGCGCATGCTGGCGGAGGCCGCGGCCTCGGTGCCGCTCGTGCTCTATGACGGCGCGCGAGAGCTCACGGAGCATCCGCTGCTGACGCTGCTCGCACGGCCCAATCCGGCGGAATCGGGGCGCGGGTTGATGGAGCGCTTTCATGGCCAGCTGCTCATCGCCGGCAACGGCTATCTCGAAGCGGTGAAGCTCGGCGATGAGGTGCGCGAGCTCCATGCGCTCCGACCCGACCGCATGCGCCTCATCGCCGGCCGCTCGGGCTGGCCCGAGGCTTACGACTATGTGGTCAACGGCCAGGCCATCCGCTTCCGGCAGGAGGGCGTGGTGCCGCCGATCCTGCATATGAAGCTCCTCAACCCGGCGGATGATCATTACGGCCTGTCGCCGATCGAGGCGGCGGCGCGGGCGATCGATATCCACAATGCGGCCGGCGCCTGGAGCAAGGCGCTGTTCGACAATGCGGCGCGACCGTCGGGGGCGCTGGTGTACAAGGCGGGCGACGGCAACCTCACCGACGATCAGTTCGAGCGGCTGCGCCAGGAACTCGAACTATCGCATCAGGGCTCGGCCAATGCCGGGCGACCGCTGATCCTTGAAGGCGGTCTCGAATGGACGCAGATCTCGCATTCGCCGCGCGACATGGACCATCTCGAGGCGCGCCATGCGGCAGCGCGCGAGATCGCGCTCGCCTTCGGAGTACCGCCGATGCTGCTCGGCATTCCGGGAGACAACACCTTCGCCAATTATGCCGAGGCCAACCGCTCCTTCTGGCGCCAGAGCGTGCTGCCGCTCGCCAGCCGCACCGCCGAGGCGCTGTCGCACTGGCTGGCGCCCGCCTTCGGCGCGCCCGCGCGCCTGCGGCTCGGCCTCGATCTCGACGCCGTCGAGGCGCTGTCGCCGGAACGCGAGGCGCTGTGGGCACGACTCGCCAACGCCTCCTTCCTCAGCGACGAGGAGAAGCGGGAGGCGGTTGGTTATGGAAGGCAGTAGGCGGTAGGCAGTAGGCAGTAGGCAGTAGGCAGTAGGCAGTAGGCAGTAGGCAGTAGGCAGTAGGGAAGTACTCCGTGCACTGCCTATTGCCTAATGCCTACTGCCTTTTTGCTCCGCCTTGGAAAATAGAGCGAGTACGTTATGGACCTCCATGGCTATGCCAGCCTCTTCAACATCGTCGATGAGGGCGGCGACGTCATCCTGCCCGGCGCCTTTGCGGCGTCGCTGAGAGCGAGCGGCGCTGAGGGCGTGCGCATGCTGTTCCAGCACGATCCGCGCGAGCCGGTCGGCGTGTGGCTGAGCCTCATCGAGGACGGCCGAGGCCTCAAGGTGCATGGCCGGCTCACCCGGGGAGCATCGCGGGCCGACGATCTGGCGCGCCTCGTCACCGATGGCGCGATCGACGGGCTGTCGATCGGCTTTCGCGCCCGCACCGCCGCGCGTGACCGCCATAGCGGCCTGCGACGGCTCGCCAGCATCGAGCTGATCGAGATCTCGCTCGTGACCTTCCCGATGCTGAAGTCCGCCCGGATCAACACTCTCCGTCCACGAATCATCAGTACACAGACCATGAAAGGGAGCCATGATGGACAATTTCGAAACCAAGGTCGTCGACCTCAAGCCAACCAGTCTCGAAACGGAAGCCGCCCATGGCGAGCTCCTGCGGATGGTCGCCGCCCTTCGCGAGGCCAATGATGCGCGGCTCGACGAGATCGAGCGGCGGATGAGCGCCGATGTCGTCACCGAGGACAAGGTCGAGCGCCTGAGCCAGGCGCTCGACCGGCAGCAGGCGAAGATCGACGCGCTGCAATTGAAGCTCAAGCGGCCGCCGCTCGGCGCGTCATCCGAGCGCGAGGGCGGCGACGGCGCCGAGCGCGAGCACAAGGCGGCCTTCGACAATTATGTCCGCAAGGGCGATCAGGCCGGACTGCTCAGGCTCGAGAGCAAGGCGCTGTCGGCCGGCACCAACAGCGATGGCGGCTATCTGGTGCCGAGCGAAACCGAGACCCAGATCGCGCGCCTCCTGGTCGAGGCCTCGCCGATGCGGCGGCTGGCGAGCGTCCGCCAGGTCACCTCGACGGTCTACAAGAAGCCGATGGCGCTGACCGGCGCGGCCACCGGCTGGGTCGGCGAGACGGCGGCGCGGCCGCAGACCAATTCACCATCGTTGATCGAGCTGCAATTTCCGGCGATGGAAATCTATGCCATGCCGGCGGCGACGCAGACGCTGCTCGACGATTCGGCGGTCGATATCGATCAATGGATCGCCGAGGAGGTGCAGCTCGCCTTCGCGGCGCAGGAAGGCGAGGCGTTCATCAATGGCGACGGCAAGAACCGGCCGCGCGGCTTTCTCGACATGCCGAAGGTGGCTGACACGGCGTGGAGCTGGGGCAATCTCGGCACCATTGCGAGCGGCGCGGCCGACGGCTTTCCGGCAACCAACCCGTCGGACTCGCTGATCACGCTGGTCTATGCGCTGAAGAGCGAGCACCGGCAGAATGCGAGCTTCATGATGAACCGCAAGACGCAAAGCGCCATCCGCAAGCTCAAGGACAGCACCGGGGCCTATCTGTGGCAGCCGGCGGCGGCGGCGGCGATGAATCCCACACTGATGAATTTTCCGGTGGCCGAGGCCGAGTCGATGCCCGACATCGCGGCCGACAGCCACGCC